>WNGF01002323.1_pt1 | contig 30577 bp, 32 predicted proteins | sample 5400641 | NCBI WGS metagenome assembly WNGF01 (sample SAMN13153371, study PRJNA577476) | soil metagenome | isolation source: 80 cm soil or saprolite under grassland replicate 2 | place: USA:California | collected 2016-06-15 | reverse complement strand
GCCGTCATGTGGTCGACCGGAACACTGAAGAAGCCCTGGATCTGGCCGGCGTGCAAGTCCATCGTCACGACGCGGTCGACGCCGGCGCTCTCGAGCGCGTCCGCGACGAGCTTGGCAGTGATCGGCTCGCGTGGGGCGGACTTCTTGTCCTGTCGCGAGTACGGGTACCACGGGACGACGGCGGTGATCCGCTTCGCGGAGGCAAGCTTGGCCGCCTGGATCATGATCAGAAGCTCGACGACGTGGTCGTTGACCGGCGCGTTCCCGGACTGGACGATGAAGACGTCGCAGCCTCGGATCGACTCGCAGTAGCGGACGTACGTCTCGCCGTTGGCGAAGGTCTTCAGTTCGACCTCGCCGAGCACGACGCCGAGCTTCTCCGCGATCGCCTCCGCCAGCGCTGGGTTCGAGCTGCCGGAGACGAGCATCAGCCGCTTCTGCGGCCCACGTTCGATCCACGGGGTGCGCTCAGCCTCCGGCACGACCGGGACGTCCACCGTCTCCAGCCCTGGGAGTGTCGCCTCAGCCATCCTGCCCTCGCCTTCTCCGGACGTAGCCTTCCCTGTTTTCCTGCCGCGCACGCGCGATCGCGAGCGCCTCGGGCGGGACGTTTTTGGTGATGACCGATCCCGCCCCGATCCAAGCGTCGTCTCCGATCTCGACCGGCGCAACGAACGCATTGTGGACGCCGGTCCTGACGTTGCGGCCGATTTTTGTCCGCCCTTTCGGCTTGCCCTCCTGGTGCGGGAAGTTGACGGTGATGTTGCCGGCGGCGATGTTCGTGTCGTCGCCGATCTCGGCGTCGCCGATGTACGACTGATGCGGCACCTTCGTCCGCTCTCCGATGCGTGAGTTCTTGATCTCCACGAACGCGCCCGCTTTGGCCTCAGCCTGCAGCACCGTTCCGGGGCGAAGGTAACAGAACGGGCCGACCAGCGCACCGGGGCCCACGTCCGCGTCGACCAGCACGGCGTGGGGCCCGATCTCGGAGCCGCGCGCCGCCCGCGTCGAGCCGCGCAGGACGGTGAACGGATGCACTGTCGTGTCGGGCTCGAGCTCCACCGAGCCGTCGATCCATGTCGTCGCCGGATCGACGATCGTCGCCCCGGCCAGCATGTGCGCGCGGTTGATGCGGTCCCGGAGGACGGCGGCCGCAGCGGCGAGCTCGGCGCGGGTGTTCACGCCTTCGGCCTCGAAAGGATCCTCGGCCTTGTGCACCACGACCTGCTCGCCGGCCTCGACGAGCGCGCGGACGGTGTCGGTCAGGTAGAGCTCGCCCTGCGCGTTGTGGGAGTCGAGCCGCTCCAGCGCGGGCCAGAGCTTCTCGGCGGCGAAGGCGTAGATCGAGGAGTTGACCTCGCGGACAGCCAGCTCCTCAGTGCTCGCATCCGTCGCCTCGACGATCGCGCGCAGCCGGCCGTCGTCGTCGCGGAGGACCCGCCCGTACTCGATGGGATCAGACGGCTCGAATGACAGGACGGTCGCAGCCGCCCCCGCTTCGCGGTGCGTCTCGAGGAGCCGCTGGAGCAGCGAGCCGGTCAGCGCTGGCACGTCCCCGCTGACGACCAGGACGTCGCCTTCGAACCCGGCGAGCCGCTCGCGCGCGGCCGCCACGGCGTCACCGGTGCCTCGCGGCTCGGGCTGCACGGCCAACTCGACGCCGTCGAACGCATCCACGATGTCGGGCGATGTCACGACCACCAGCGGGTCCGGCCCGAGCTCCCGCGCCGCATCGACCACCCAGTCGATCAGCCGCTTGCCGAGCAGCGGGTGCAGGTGCTTCGGAGTCGCGGAATGCATGCGCGTCCCCAACCCCGCCGCGAGGATGACGGCTGCCGGTGAACGCGCCGTCATAGCTGGGGCGCCAGGATTCGAACCTGGGATCGCGGGACCAAAACCCGCTGCCTTACCACTTGGCTACGCCCCACCGCCGACAGCGTAACGCGCGTCTAGCCCCGGTCCGAGAGGAGAAAGAGGACGGCGACCACGGCGAAGATCCCTGCCAGGAGCAGGGCCAGCCAGCTCAGGATGAAGGCCAGGATCACGACGACGACGGCCAGAGCCTGAGATGCACCCGCAATCCAGGAAACCTGGCGCACCGTGTCGGAATTGGCGGTGCGTCCCCAGAAGAGGTAGAGCGCGAGCAGCGGGATCGCGACCGCAATCACCGTCCAGCGGGAGACGTCGTGGAAGAGCGCGACGATGATGCCTTCGATGACGGCGATCCAGAGCGCGATGCGGATCCGCCGCACGCGTAGCCAGCGACCGATCCTGGTCGTGCGGTGTTCGATTGCCCCTGCCGGCTCGATCGAACTGTCGGTCGCCATGCGTCAACCGTACCAAGCTGGGACGCTGATCCAGGTGCGCCCGTGACGGCGAAGCTCGCGCTCGGCGCTCTTGGCCTGCTCACGGTGGTGGAAGAGCCCGTACACCACCGGCCCGGCACCGCTCACGTCGGCGCGGAAGGCGCCCAGCTCGAGGAGCTCGGCCGCAAACGGCGAGGAGGCGAGGTCGTTCGGGGGCAGCGCGGCGAGGTCGCGCGGCCGGCGCACGTTCGCTAGGCCTTGCTCCAGCGCGGCGCGTCTCCCGGCGAAGCCGTTGTCGCCATCATGCGCGTCGAATGCGGCGTAGACCGCGGCCGTCGACTCCTTGCGCGAGTCGTGCGGCAGAAGCAGCAGGACCCAGTAGTCCTGCGGCAGCTCGAGCTGCGTCAGCTGGGCGCCGCTCCCTTCCCCGAGCTGCGGGCCGGACGTTAGGAAGAACGGCACGTCCGCGCCGAGGCCCGCCGCGAGCTCGTGCAGCTTCTCGGGAGCGAGCGGGCTGGGGATCGTCTCGTTCGCGAGCCTCAGCGCCGTCGCCGCGTCCGAGCTGCCCCCGCCGAGGCCGGCCGCGACGGGGATCCGCTTCCAGATGCGGACGTGCCAGCGCGGCTCCGCCCCGGCCGCCGCGGCGAGCGTCTCGAGGGCACCGCGGACGAGCGTGTCGTCGGGGAAGCCCTCGACCCGCAGCTCAGGACCGGGCTCGACCGCGACCCGGTCGGCGAGATCGAGCCGCTGGAGCACTGTCGAAACCTCGTGGCGGCCGTCGTCGCGGCGCGGCCCGACCACGAGCGCGAGGTTCAGCTTCGCGGTCGCGGGCGCGCGCCTCAAGACCGCAGCGCCCCCGCCAGGGCGACGAACTCTTCCGGCGCAAGCTCCTCGGCGCGGGCGTTCGGGTTGCGGTCGATCGCTTCGAGCGCGGACGCGGCGCGATCGCGTGAGGCCAGCCCGGCCAGCTCGACCGAGTTCGCGAGACGCTTGCGCCGGTGCGCGAACGCGGCCGTCACGGTCCGTTTCACGCGCGCGAAGTCGTCCGAAAGGTCGCGGCGGCGGAACGCGACCAGCGCCGAGTCGACGTTCGGGCGCGGGCGGAAGACGGTGCGGGAAACCGGATGGAAGCCGGTGCGCTCCGCCGCCAGCTGGACGAGCACCGAAACCGCGCCGTACGCCTTCGTCCCCGGGTCGGCGAAGAAGCGGTCGGCGACCTCGCGCTGGACCATGACGCACCACAGCCGCACGGTCGGCAGGCGATCGAGGCTCTCGACCACGAGCGGCGTGCCGATGTTGTACGGCAGGTTCGAGACGAGCTTCGTGGGCGCGGGAGCGAGGGCCGCGAGGTCGAGCTCGAGCGCGTCGCCGAACGTGAGCGCCACATTCTTCCGGTCGCCGAGCCGCTCTCGCAGCGGAGGCTCGAGCGAGCGGTCGAGCTCGACCGCGTGCACCTGTCCGACGCGGTCGGCGAGGTAGTGTTGGCCGAGCTGCTTCTTGGGCGCCGGCATGCTCACGCGAGGCCGAATGCAGCGGCCGCGTTCGCGTCGAGCAGCGCAGCGGTGGCGGCCGTGTCCTCGCCGCGCGCGTCGGCGAGGGTCGCAATAGTGTGGACGACGTTCGCCGGCTCGTTGGGACGCCCGCGGCGTGGTTGCGGCGCGAGGTAGGGGCTGTCCGTCTCGGCGAGGAGCCTGTCCGAGGGAACCGCGCGAGCTGCCTCACGCAGCTCCTCGGCTTTCGGATACGTGACGTTGCCGGCGAACGAAACGTAGTAGCCGCGGTCGAGCGCGACCGGCAAGAGCGCGGGGCTCGAGAAGCAGTGCAAGACGACCGTGCCGGGAAATCCGTCGAGCGCCGCGGCCGTCTCGTCGTCGGCCGAGCGCGTGTGCACGACGACCGGCTTCTCCAGCTCGGCGGCGAGCTCGAGCTGCCGCGCGAACACCTCTCGCTGCCTGTCACGCGGAGCGTAGTCACGGTAGAAGTCGAGGCCGATCTCCCCGACCGCGACGGCGCGCGCGTCGCCAAGCAGCTCGCGAAGCTCGGCCAGGCCTCTCGCGTCCTCGTCCGCAGCCTGGTGCGGGTGGACGCCGAGCGCTGCGAAGACACCGGTCTCGCGCGCGGCGATCGCGAGCGTCTCCCGACACGAATCGAGGCCGGAGCCGATCGCCACGACCCGCTCCACACCGGCTTCCAGCGCACGGGAGAGGAGTACTTCGGCCGGCTCCGCGCACGCGTCCAGGTGCGCGTGCGTGTCCGTCAACTACGCGGCCGCCGTGGGCAGATCGACGCGCGGGAACAGCGGCGCGGAAGCATCGATGCCCTCGCTCTCGGCGGTCTTGCCATAGGAGATCTGGTCGAGACCGAGCTCGAGCGGCTGGCGGAACGCACCCAGGATCCGAGGCGCCGTCTCCGGCAGGTACGACGACAGCGCGACCGCGACCGCGCGGATCCCGTCCGCGAGGTCGTACAGGACCGAATCGAGCTCCTCCTGCTTGCTCTCGTCCTTCGCGAGCTGCCAGGGCGCGGTCGTCTCGACGTGGCGGTTGAGCCAGCGCACGACGTCCCACACGTCGGCGAGGCCGCCGGTCAGGTCGAACTCGTCGAAGCGGGCCACGAGCTTCGCCCGCAGCCCGTTCAGCACCGAGGCGAGCTCGTCGTTCGGAGCTCCCGGCGCGATGCGCCGGTCGCTGTAGCGCGCGATCATCGCGGTCGTCCGGGAGACGAGATTGCCCAAATCGTTCGCCAGCTCCCGCTCGTAGCGCTCGTGCAACGCGTCGACCGACGCGACGCCGTCCTGACCGAACGAGACCGAGCGCAGCGCCCAGAAGCGCACCGCGTCGCTCCCGTAGACATCGACGAGGTCGAGCGGGTCGATCACGTTCCCGAGCGACTTCGAGATCTTGCGTTCGTCGAGGAGCAGGAACCCGTGCACGAAGAGCTGTTGCGGCACGTCGTAGCCGGCCGATAGGAGCAACGCCGGCCAATACACGCAGTGGAAGCGCAGGATGTCCTTGCCGAGCAGGTGGTGGACGTGCGGCCAGAAGCGCTCACGCAGGTCCTCGCCGTCGCGGGCGTACGTCAGCGCGCTCAGGTAGTTGATGAGTGCGTCTACCCAGACATAGGTGACCTGCTCCTCGTCCCACGGGATCGGCACGCCCCACGGCTGGCCCGCGCGGCTGACGCTGAAGTCCGACAGACCGCCCTCGATGAAGCTCCGCGCCTCGTTGTACCGGAACCGCGGCAGCACGAAATCCAGCCGCTCGTCGTAAAGTGCGAGCAGGCGCTCCTGGTACGCCGACAGCCGGAAGAAGTAGTTCTTCTCCTCGATGTACTCGGGCGCGGTGCCGTGCTCGGGGCAGAGGCCGTCGACGAGATCGGCCTCGCTCTTGAACTCCTCGCAGCCGACGCAGTAGAGCCCCGCGTAGACGTCCTGGTAGATGTCGCCGTTGTCGTAGACGCGCTGGAGGAACTCCTGGACGAAGCGCTTGTGCCCCTCGTCGGTCGTGCGGATGAAGAAGTCGTACTGAGCATCGACGCGCCTAGGCAGCTCGCGCCAGTCGTCGGCGATGCGGTCGACGTACTCCTTTGGGTCGAGCCCCTGCTCCTGCGCGACCCGGAACACCTTGGACGCGTGCTCGTCGGTACCCGTGAGGAAGAAGGTCTCGTCGCCGCGCTGGCGGTGATGCCGGACGACTACGTCGGCCGCGATGGTCGTATACGCGTGGCCGATGTGCGGCGTCGCGTTCACGTAATAGATCGGCGTCGTCAGGTAGAAGCGCATCGCTCTCAATGATACGAGCCGCCTTCACCGGGGCCGGCCGGCGAGAACGGCGCCGTCGCCGTAGAAGTGCACGCACCGCAAGTAGGAGCAAGCAGAGGCCCGCGGCGAGACCGCCCTGCTCGACCTCAGCCGGAATCAGGCTCCGGTCGGAGCGGGTCGCAGGGCGCTCGACGACCGCCGCGGAACGCTGCAGGCGGTCAGTCGCTTCCGGCGTTCGCCCGCCAACACCCACCAACCTCCTGGCCTCGATCGTGGTAGATGCCGTGAACGGGCGCCTCGGCCGGTCAGTTCGTTCCCGCGTATGCGTCTCATCGGCGATCATCGACCTCGAGCCCGGCCGTGAAGCTGTGTGTGCCACGCGGGGCGCCGCGTGGTGGCCGCCGAGGCTGCGAGACCGTCGCGGAGCCCCCGATGCAGGGACGCGCGCTCGCACCCTGCCGTTCCCACCGTGCACGACAGCTGGGGGCGTGACCGCCGGTGGCGCGGGCGGCGAGACGGGCACCGGATCGGGCGGGTCGTCCCCGGGATCGGGCGGTATCGGAGGCGTGCGCGGCAGGAAAAGCAGCGGATCGAGGTAGCCCTGCTCGTCCGCCGCCAGCCGTATTCCGAGATGGATGTACGGGTCAGGCAGTTCTGGCTCGCCGCTCGGGCCGACGGTGCCCACGAAGGATCCCTCGGCGACCGTCTGCCCTCGCCGCACGGAGTACGAGCCCAGATGCACGAGGGTGACGGAGTAGCCGGCCTCGGTCCGGATCGTCACGGTCTTTCCGCCCGAGGGGACCCAGCCCGCGAACGAGACCGAGCCCGACACCGGGGCGGCGACCGAGCGGCCGCTCTCGGCGCCGATGTCGATTCCTCGATGCTGGCCCGCCGCGTAAGGGTGCTCGCCGTCGAACGAGAAGAAGGTGAGCACCGGGCCGCTGACGGGCCAGCTCCAGCCGAGAGCGGGCGTCGGAAGGATCAGCGCGGCAGCGACGGCCGCTGAGACGAGCAGGCGGGTCAAGGCAGACCTCCGTTGTCAGATATGCAAACGACGGCCACGGTATCAGCGGCCAGAAGCGTTGTCAAATTTGGCTACAGAGATTCGCGGTAGAGGCGGTTCCGAGGAACCCCGGTGAGGCGCGCGACGACCTCCGCCGCCTTCCGGCGGGCGAGGCCCGCAGCGACGAGCTCGGCGACTGCAGCTGCGGCAACACCTTCCTCCTTCGGCGGTGCCTGAGCCGGGCCGAGCACGAGCGTGACCTCGCCCTTGACTTCGCCGCTGAACCGCTCGGCCAGCTCGGCCAGCGACCCGACCGCGATCTCCTCGAACCGCTTGGTCAGCTCTCGGCAGACGGCCGCCTCCCGCTCGGGGCTCACGCGCGCGAGAACACGAAGCGAGGCGGACAGGCGCTGCGGCGATTCGAACGCGACGGCCGCCCAGGGCCAGCTCAAGAGCTCCTCGCCGAGCCCGAGCAGCGCGCGCTCGCCGCGCGGCAGGTAGCCCAGGAACTGGTAGCGCTCCGCGCTCAGTCCGCTCGCGACGAACGCGGTCTCGACGGCCGAGGGCCCCGGCAGCACCGTCACCGCAACGCCTCTCTCTCGCGCCGCCCGCACCAGCCGCGCGCCCGGATCGGAGACCCCCGGCAGGCCGGAGTCGCTCACGAGGGCGATGCGCTCACCTGCCTCGAGCCGGGGCAGCAGCTCGCCCGTCCGCCGCGCCTCGTTGTGCCGGTGGTAGGAGAGCAGGCGCGCGCGAATTCCGTGGCGCTCGAGCAGCTTGCGCGTCTGGCGGGTGTCCTCGCAGAGGACGATGTCTGCCTCGGCGAGCTCCCTCAGGACCCGAAGCGTCACGTCCTCGAGGTTGCCGATCGGCGTCGCGCAGACCGCTAGAGGCATCGCCTACTCGCCGTCGAGGGCCTCGTAGGCGATCATCCCGGCGCCGATCACCCCGGCGTTCCCTCCCAGCTGCGCGCCCACCACCTTCACCGTGTCACGCGCGGGCGCCAGGCCCTCGCGTGCGAGCGCCTCCCGCGCGGGCGCCAGGACGAGCTCTCCGGCGGCCTTCCCGAAGCCACCGCCGACGACCACCAGCTCCGGCTCGAAGATGTTCACCAAGGTCACGAACCCGGCGCCGAGCCTGCGCCCGATCTCTGCCAGCGCTTCGACCGCGTCGTCCTCCCCCGCCGCCGCCCGTTCGACGAGCTCGCGAGCCCCCGAGCCCTCGCCGTACAGCCTGCGCGCGGCGGTGTCGGCCGCCCGGCCCGCCGCGAAGGTCTCGAGATGGCCACGCCCACCGCAGCCGCACTCCGGGCCGTCGTACTCGATCACGATGTGGCCGAGCTCCGCTCCGCTGCCGGTGGCGCCGCGGTAGGGCCGGCCGTCCAGGATCAGACCGCCGCCGACGCCCGTCCCGAGCGTGAGCATGACCACGTGCCGCGCGCCACGCGCCGCGCCGGCCTTCCACTCCCCGATCGTCGCCGCGTTCGCATCGTTGTCGATCCCAACCATCAGACCGTGCCGCTCGCGCATCCGGTCCCGGAAGTCGACGCCCTCGAGCGGGATGTTGACCGAGGCCACGGCGCGCCCGGTCCGTTGGTCGATCCGCGAGGGCAGCCCGAAACCAAGTGCCGCTATCTCCTGCGTCTCTCGCAGCTCTTCGACGAGGCCGTCGAGCTGCGCGAGGAGCGCCTCCTGCGAGCTGACGTCGGTCGTGACCGGGTCGAGCCCCTTCTCGAGCGTCCCGTCAGGGCCGATCGCGGCAGCGAGAATCTTCGTCCCGCCCACGTCGACGCCGATGACCCGCTGCTCCAAGGCGAGGGGTACCATACGCCGCCGGATGGCGTCGTCCGGCGGAGAGAAGCCGTATCGCCTCTACCGCGGCGGACGCGTCAAGGGCCGGGTCCCGACGACGTCCCCGCGCCAGCCCCCGCCGAGGGCTCCGCGACCGGGAAGGGACGGCCGCGAGCGCTACCGCGGTCCCGGGCCGAGGCCGCCCGCGCGGGCCGTGCGACAGATCCGCTGGGGACGCGAGATCGCGATCGCGCTCGTGCTCGTCCTGCTCTTCCTGATCGTGTGGGCGCTGATCGGCTATCTCACGTTTCGGGGCGGCGTGGCGGCCGCGAACAAGCGTCTGCCGCAGCAGACGCGGACCGCGCTGGCGAAGGACAGCGGCTCCCTCCTCTCGAACTCGACCTCGGTCCTCCTGCTCGGCACCGACCACTCGCTCGCCGCCACGCGCGCCGGTGACCGCCACTCCGACTCGATCACGCTCCTGCGCACCGATCCGGCGCACCACCGCCTCTACTACCTCTCGATCCCGCGCGACCTGCGGGTCGAGATCCCGGGCTACGGCGCGGCGAAGATCAACACGGCCTTCCAGGTCGGCGGCCCGCGGCTGGCGATCAGGACCGTGGCCGACTACACCGACGTTCCGGTCAACCACGTGATCGTCGTGAACTTCGCCGAGTTCCGCGACCTGATCGACAAGGTCGGCGGGATCGACATCGTTGTGCCGCGCCCGATCCTCTCGAAGTTCGACTGCCCGTACGCCTCGCCCGTCCGCTGCTCCCGATGGCGCGGGTGGCGCTTCGCCAAGGGTGCGCAGCACCTGAACGGGCGGCGCGCGCTGCTCTATTCACGCGTGCGCAAGAACCTGCTCGTCCCGTCGGAGAGCGACATCACGCGCGGCGCGCGCAACCAGCAGGTACTGCAGGCCGTGATGAGCAAGCTCGCGAGCTTCGGGACGTTCGTCCGGATGCCGTTCATCGGCGGCGGCCTGATGAAGCCACTCGCGACGGACCTGTCGGCCAACCAGTTCATCGAGATCGGCTGGAACAAGTTCCGGGCCGGAACGACGATCCACTGCAGGCTGGGCGGGATCTCGACCGGCAGCGACATCACGCCGAGCGAGGACAACGCCAAGGCGATCCTGATGTTCCTGGGCAAGTCGGCAGTGCAGCCGCCCGCGCCCTCCGGTGACACCTACCCGCCGGGCTGCATCTTCGGGAACGCGCCGCCGGGGACGCGCTAAGGCATCGCTTGCGATGCCGTCCTCAGGACGCGCGACTGAGGCATCGCTTGCGATGCCGTTGAAAGAGGCCATGCCGGCTTTGCCGGCGTGGCCGTCTGACTCTCGGGCGTCCGTCTGAAATGACCGGTCGACCCGGTTGCCCTTCGCGACCCCGCGTGCGCCCGCCTAAGTCTCGGCGGCCTTCTCCTTCTTCTCCGGCTTGTCCTTCTTCTCCGGCTCGGAGCCATCTTTGGACTCCTCACGCTTGCGCGAGCCGCGCCCGTAGTCGGTCGAGTAGAAGCCGGAGCCCTTGAAGTGGACGGCGACCGGGTAGAGCACGCGCTCGACCGGGCCTTCTCCGCACACCTCGCACGCGTCGGGCGGGGAGTCGCCCATCCGCTGGAAGAGCTCGAACAGGTGCCCGTTCGGGCAGCGGTACTCGTAGATCGGCACTCGTCTAAGGATAGTGAGGGCGCTGGCTATGGCCCTTTTTCGCGCTCGAGCGTCTCGCGGAAGCACGGGGCGTCTTCGAACGCGGCGAGGCCGGGCGGGGTCTGGCGCGCGCGCGGGCGCTTGCGGCGCAGCGCGGCGAGAACGGCCGAGGCGCCGACGACCCCGCCCAGCAGGAAGGAGCGCAGCCGCTCCGCTCTTGGTTCCCGCTCCATGCCACGATTGTACGGAGGCCCTTCCGGATGAACTCAACTGGACCGACCGGTCATTTCAGACGGACGCACGAGCGAAGCCCGCGCGTCCTGAAGTCGGCATCGCAAGCGATGCCTCGGCTGGTGACGCTGGGCGACCTGTTGCTCGACGTGATCGTGCGCGCACCGAGGTCGCTCGCGCCCGGAGCGGACACTCCGGTCGAGACGCGCGTCGCGTCAGGTGGGCAGGCGGCGAACGTGGCCGCGTGGGTCGCGGCGCTCGGTGGCCGGTCGCGGTTCGTCGGCAAGCAGGCGGACGACGCCACCGGCGCGCTCGTGCGCTCGCTTCTGGAACGGCGCGGCGTCGAGCTGGTCGGCCCACGAGTTGCGGGCAAGACCGGAGTGGTCGTGGCGCTGGTCGGCGCTGAGGGCGAGCGGACGATGGCGACCGACCGCGGCGTGGCGCCGGAGCTTCGGGCCGACGAGCTCGATCCGCGATGGTTCTCGGGGTGCCGCTGGCTCCACCTCTCGGGTTACAGCCTGCTCGCGGAGCCGATCGCAGGGGCGGCGCTCGCGGCCGCGGGGCTTGCGCGGGACGACGGCGCCAGCGTCAGCGTGGACCTTTCCTCGTGGAGCGCGATCCGTGACTTCGGGCCGGCGCGGTTCCGCTCGCGGCTCGAGGAGCTCGCGGCCGACGTCGTCTTCGCGAACGAGCCCGAGTGGGAGCTCGTCGGAGGCGCCTACGCCCTGGCGGAGACGGCGGTCGTGAAGCGAGGCTCCCGCGGCGTCGCGGTGCACGGGCCGGATGAGGTCGAGGAATTTCCGGCGGCGGACGCAGGCGCGAAGGTCGTGGACACCACCGGCGCCGGCGACGCGCTGGCGGCCGGCTTCATCGTCGGCGGGATCGAGCTCGGACTCGAAGCGGCGGCCCGCTGCGTGGGGCAGCTTGGGGCGGTGCCTGTGTGACCGAACTGCTGCGAATCGCGCCGGAAGTGGAAGAAGCTCTCCACAACGGGGGCCCGGTGGTGGCGCTGGAGACTACGCTGATCGCCTACGGGTTCCCTCCCAGGGTGGGGGTGGAGGTGGGGCTCGCGGCGGAGGCGGCCGTCCGCGCGGAAGGGGCGGTACCCGCGACGATCGGCGTCCTCGACGGCACGATCGCGGTCGGGCTCGGCGAGGACGAGCTCGTCCGCTTCGGCGAGGCCGGCGTCGAGGCCCGCAAGGCCGGCCCCCGCGACCTCGCAGCCTGCGCCGCGCAGGGCGCGCTCGGGGCGACCACCGTCGGCGGCACGCTCGCCGTCTGCCGTCGCGCCGGGCTCCGCTTCCTCGGCACAGGAGGGATCGGCGGCGTCCACCGCGGCTTCGCGGAGCGGCCGGACGTCTCCGCCGACCTGGCGGAGCTGGCGCGCACGCCCGCCGTCGTCGTCGCGTCCGGCGCCAAGTCGCTGCTCGACGTCCCCGCGACTGCCGAGGCCCTCGAGACCCTCGGCGTGCCCGTGCTGGGCTACCGAACCGACGAGCTACCGCTCTTCTACACGGCCGCGGGAGGCCCGCCGGTCTCGGCGCGGGTCGACTCTCCGGACGAGGCCGCCCAGGTCGCCCGCACCCACTGGGAGCTCGGCGGCGCAGGACTGCTGCTCGCCCGCCCGCCCGACGAGAGCCTCGACGACGTCGAGCCGCTTTTCGAGGAGGCGCTCGCGGCCGCACACTCCGAGGGCATCAGCGGCCCGGCGACGACGCCCTTCGTCCTCGCCCGTGTCCACGAGCTAAGCGGCGGGCGGACTTCCGAGGCGAACAAGGCGCTCGTGCTCGGAAACGCCCGCCTCGCCGCGCAGGTCGCGGCCGGCTGACGGGAGACCCTCCGGAGAGGGCCTCCCCAGCCGCGTCCGTCGCTAGCGGTTAATGGCAGGTGACGCCGGCGCACTGCGCGGCGTTCCCGTTGTGATGCGCGGTGTTCCCGCCGCCGTCGATGTTCCCGGCAGCCGCGAAGATGCCGAGGTTGGCGTTCCTGTTGGCGTGGTTTCGCCTGATCGTGTTGCCCGAGTCCTCCACGTCGATCCCGTCGGCACCGTTCCGGTGCGCGGCGTTGTTGACGAGCAGGTTCCCGGTCGAGCCGACGAAGAGGTGGATTCCGTCGCCGACGCTCGTCCGGACCTTGTTCCCGCGGAGCACGCTGCCCGTCGTCGTGAACAGCTCGATTCCGATCTGGTTCCGGAAGACGGCGTTGTGCGTGATCCGGATGTTCGTCCCGTGGAACGGCTCGATCCCGGCGATGCTGTTCCTGTAGACCCTGTTGTGGTCGTACACGTTGGACGCCGAGAAGTCCGACGTGATCCCCCACGACGCGTTGTGGTGCGCCTTGTTGTGGTCGACCTTGTTGTTGTCGCTGCCGGTGATCAACACGATCGCCGAGGCCGAGTTCCCGAACACGTTGTTGTGCGAGATCCGGTTCAGGTCCGAGTCGACCAGGTGGATGCCGTCGAAGTTGGCGGACACCCTGTTGTGGACGATCCTCGTGTGATCAGACGTGCCCAGCTCGATCCCGCGGAAGGTCTGCTGCACGCTCAGCCGTTCGAGCTTGTTGCGGCTCGCGTCGGTCAGCTGCACTCCCTGCTGGAACTGCTGGATCGTGCCGTGCCGGATCACAATCCTGTCGAAGCCGCCGGTGTTGTTGATCCCGTCGGCCGCAGGGTTGTTGATGCCGTCGATGACGTGGCCGCCGAGATCGACCCTGATGTGGTCGGCTCCGATCACGAGCCCGTCACCGGGACAGTCGGTCAGGTCGTTGCTGAGGTGGATGCTGTGGGTGATCACCTGTCCGCAGGAGACCGGCTGCTTCTTCGCCAGCGCCGAGCTCGCTCCGACCGTCAACAGCGCCGCAGCTGCAGCGGCCAGGACGACGGCTCGCAAGGCAGAGGTCATGTGTTCCCCCCTTTCGTTTGAGCCCCGATTGCCGAGACTCTTGGGGAGCGAAGTACAGAAGCGCGCTACCCCTTTGACGGCTATGTCTTAGGAGACGCGATTGCCGGACGAAACCGGCGCCGTGCTCGCCGGTGCGGCCGGATCAGCCCAGCGAGTTCAGGAAGTCGTCGACCGACAACGCGGTCAGCGTCTGCAGCTTCGCGCTGCCGCGGGCGCCGAGTGCGACCGACACGCGCGCAATCGTCTCGGCGTCCGGCGCCTCGACGACGTTGACGAAGTCGAACGGTCCCAGCGTCGCCCACTGGTGGACGACTTTGGCGCCGAGCTCCTCGACGTCACGATTTACCTCCCGCAGCCGGTCGGGGTTCGCCTTCAGCGTCTGGACGCCCTGCGCGGTCAGGCTCGACAGCATGATGTAGGTCGGCATCGCTCCTCCTCGTCGGGTCTCTCGCCGCCTGGTCGAAGTAGAGCAGCGCGGCGCCGAGGAAGAGTATGGGCGAGATCACGACGAGCGACAGAAAGGCTGCGGTCGCGCGCGCAGCTTCGCTCGCCCCCTGCAACAGGAAGAAGAGGACAGTCGCCGTCAGGAACGCGACGATCGCCAACGTGGCAAGCGACCCGGCCGCGTGTATGTAGTCCGCGCGCCCGAGCCGGTAGCCGCGGCGAAGCGATTCTCGGAAGCCGGTCTTCTCGATCAACGCGACGGGCACCGCGAGGCCGAACAGCGCCAACCACGCGATCGCAGGAAGGACCAACAGGCCGTTGAGGAACAGAGCAGGAATGAACACGGCGTAGCCCACAGCGCCACCCACTAGAAGCGATTCCCGCCCGGCGCGTTCTCCCGTCGCGACGTTGACGGCACCGAGGTAGGAGGCCGTCATCAGCAGCGCAAAAGCAGTGAGCCCGAAGAGCAGCTTCCACCAGCCCGGGATCACCGTCAGCCCCACCGCGCCGGCCGCCGGGGCTACGCCGAGCGCGAGCGACGGCCAGAAGCGGTGCCGGTAGAGGTTCAACGTCTCCGCGACGAGCTGCCCGACGGTCCGCGTCTCCGGCGGAAGCGGCGGCGGGAGCGGCTGAGACTGGGGCTTGCGCGCGCCCTTTCTGACCACCGCGCAACCGTACCGAGGCCCGTCGTGCTACGCCGCGCGGCGAAACAGCAGCAATCGCCGCAGCATCGCGCGGCGCCGTTCGCGCCGTGCTTCTTCTGCCGCTCTGCGCGCCTGCGAACGCTCGATGATTGCCTCCATGTTCGCGCGCGCGGCTCTCCCACGCTCGAGCAGCCGATGGAGTTCCTCGCGTTCCTCCGGCGTCTTGCTCAATCGTTCCCCTCCAGCAGATGTCGCACAACACCATGCTTGCGACCGCGACTCCCGGGGGCAAGACGTCGGATCGGGACTACGCCGCCGCGGGCTGTACGGCTTCAATCTTCTCGAAGACGAGCTCGCCGTCGTGCGCGTCGACGAGCACGGTCTGGCTCTCCGCGAAGTCACCCTCGAGCAGGCGCAGCGCAAGCGGATTCTCGAGCAGGCGCTGGATCGCGCGCTTCAGGGGCCGGGCGCCGTACGTCGGGTCCCAGCCCGCCTCGGCGAGCGTCTCCTTGGCGGCGTCCGTCAGCTCCAGGCCTAGGCCGCGCTCGGCCAGGCGCTCGCGCACGCGGCGGAGCTGCAGCTCGACGATCTCGCCGATCTGCTCCTTCGTCAGCGGCCGGAACTCGACGATCTCGTCGATCCGGTTCAGGAACTCCGGCCGGAAGACGTCGCGCATCGCCTCCACGCTCCGCACGTTCGAGGTCATGATCAGCACGGTGTTCCGGAAGTCGACCGTGCGGCCGTGTCCGTCGGTCAGCCGGCCGTCGTCGAGGATCTGGAGCAGGATGTTGAAGACGTCCGGGTGCGCCTTCTCGATCTCGTCGAGGAGCAGCACCGAGTACGGGCGGCGCCGCACCGCCTCCGTGAGCTGTCCGCCCTCGTCGTAGCCGATGTAGCCGGGCGGCGCGCCGACGAGCCTCGAGACCGTGTGCTTCTCCATGTACTCGGACATGTCGAGCCGCACCAGCGCGCGCTCGTCGTCGAACATGAACTCCGCGAGCGCCCGCGCGAGTTCCGTCTTGCCGACCCCGGTCGGTCCGAGGAAGACGAACGACCCGATTGGGCGGTTCGGGTCCTGCAGGCCGGAGCGGGCGCGGCGGAGAGCGTTCGCGACCGCCTCGACCGCCTCGTCCTGGCCGACGACGCGCTCGTGCAGGCGCCCCTCCATGTGGATCAGCTTCTCGGTCTCGCCCTCCAGCAGCCGGTCGACCGGGATGCCCGTCCAGCGCGCGACGACCGCGGCGACGTCGTCCTCGTCGACCTCCTCCTTGACCATCGGGTCCTCGGGCTCGGCCCTGGCCTCGAGCTCCCGCTCGAGCTCCGGCAGCTCGCCGTAGCGGATCTCGGCGACGCGCTGCAGATTGCCGGCGCGCTCCTCGCGCTCCGCCTCGCCGCGCAGCTCGTCGATCCGGCGCGTGATCTCCTTGACCCGCTCGAGCTGCTCCTTTTCCTTGTTCCAGCGCGCGGCCAGCTCGTTGCGCCGCTCCTGCGCCTCGGCGAGGTCGCGCTCGAGCGGCTCGCGCACCTCCCTCGCCTCTTTGCCCATCGCGGCCAGCTCGATCTCGAGCTGGCGGACGCGCCGCTCGGCCTCGTCCAGCTCGAGCGGCGAGGAGTCGATCTCCATGCGCAGGCGCGAGGCGGCCTCGTCGACGAGGTCGATCGCCTTGTCCGGCAGGAAGCGGTCGGCTATGTAGCGGTCGGAGAGCACGGCGGCCGCGACGAGGGCTGCGTCGCGGATCCGGACGCCGTGGTGCGCCTCGTAGCGCTCCTTCAAGCCACGCAGGATCGCGGTCGTGTCCGCCACGGACGGCTCACCCACGAAGATCGGCTGGAAGCGCCGTTCCAGCGCGGCGTCCTTCTCGATGTGCTTGCGGTACTCGTCGAGCGTGGTCGCGCCGATCGCGCGGAGCTCTCCGCGGGCCAGCATCGGCTTCATCATGTTCCCCGCGTCGACGGCGCCCTCGGCCGCGCCCGCGCCGACGATCGTGTGCAGCTCGTCGATGAAGAGGATCAGGTCGCCCTCGGCGTTCCGCACCTCGGTCAGAACGGCCTTGAGCCGCTCCTCGAACTCGCCCCGGTACTTCGAGCCGGCGAGCATCGCGCCGATGTCGAGCGCCCAGACGCGCTTGCCCTTCAGGCCCTCGGGCACGTCGCCGGCGACGATCCGCTGCGCGAGGCCCTCGACAATCGCCGTCTTGCCGACGCCTGGGTCGCCGATCAGGACAGGGTTGTTCTTCGTGCGGCGTGAGAGGACCTGGATGACGCGGCGGATCTCCTCGTCGCGGCCGATGACCGGGTCGAGCACACCCTGTTCGGCGAGCTCGGTCAGGTCGCGGGCGAACTTCTCGAGCGCCTGGTAGGTGCCTTCGGGGTCCTGGCTCGTGACCCGCTGGCCGCCGCGGACGGCCTTGATCTTGGCCTCGAGCTGGTCGCGCGGGACGACGTCGAGCGCGAGCAGCAGGTGCTCTGTCGAGACGTACTCGTCCTCCATCCGGCGGGCCTCGTCGAAGGCCTTGTCGAGAATCCGCGAGACCGCGGCGCTGACCTGCGGCTGCTGCTGCGCGCCCTCGGTCGAGGGCTTCGTGCGCAGCGTCGCCTCAGCCTGCGCGCGCAGGCCGGCCGGATCGGGGACGAGCTGCTGCGGCAGCTCTTGGTCAAGCAGTGCGAGCAGCAGGTGCTCCGCGTAGAGCTCGGGATTGCCCATGCGGCGCGCCAGCTCCTGCGCGGCTGCGACCGCTTCCTGGGACTTGAGGGTCAGCTTGTTGAAGTCCACCTTCGCTCCGGTAGTTGAGTGGTGTCGTACAGGACGAGGTCTCGACGGTAGTGCTTGTGGACCTGCTCGATCGCCTCGCGCATCTCGCGCTCGAGCCGCTCCATGCGCACCTGCATCCGGCGAAGCTGCTCCTCGAGGCCGAGCACGGCCTCAACGCCGGCCAGGTTGAGCCCGAGCTGCGTCGTCAGCTTCTGGATCAGGCGCAGCCGCTCAAGGTCGGCCTCCGAGTAGAGGCGTGTGTTCCCCGAGGTCCGCTTCGGCAGGACGAGACCCTTCTGTTCGTACATGCGCAGCGTCTGCGGGTGCATCCCGACGAGCTCAGCCGCGACGGAAATCATGTAGCGCGGGCGATCGTCCATCACCGTCGGCCACTCTCCTCCCGCGCCGGCCAAAGCCGTTCGAAGACCGCGTCCGCAACCTGCGTCGACGTCAACCCCTTGCGACGCTGCACCACGTAGGCGCTGATGTCGTAGAACGCGGCGACGCCCAGGAAGATCGCCACGGTCAGCCAGAACAGCGGCGCGCTGGGCTCGGCGCCGGCGATCAGCAGGGACACGGCCAGCATGCCCGCGTAGAGCAGCGTCGCGACAGGCGAGAGCCCCCATCTGAGCATCACCTTGAACGTCGGCCTCACGGTTGGTTCTCCTCGTCGTGCCTGGCCATCAGACGCCCCTCCACAAGTCGCGCGTGTGCTGCCGATCGGCTTCGGCGCGAGCCGCCCGAAGCTCGGCCTCGGGGTCGGCGTCGAGCGCGGAGATTCCGATTTGCGGAGCGTGGGCGTGGATGTGATCGACGTCCTCGGCCGAAGTCGCCATGGCGTTCTCCTCGCGGCCGTGCGACCTAACGATGAGAACCAAAGCCACGAGCGCGACCGCAAGTAGAGCAATCCAGCCGCCAATGCGCCAGAGATCGACCACGCCGTGCCAGGCGATGATCCAGAGGAAGAACTTCGTAAGCGCCCCGAACTTCGCCAGCACCCCACCGCCGACGACAACAGCGCCGCCCGCTGCAGCTTCGATGCGCTTGCGCCTGCTGCGCTGCTCAGCAGTCTCGGGCTCCGGCGCGTTGCGAGGGCCTTCGCGGAGCAGTTCCTCGTGCTTGGTCATTACGCGCCCGCCTTCTTGAGCTCGTCGAGCAGCGCGCGCTGCCGCGCCTGCGGGTGCATCCCGACGAGCTCGGCCGCGACGGAGATCATGTAGCGCGGGCGCTCGTCCATCAGGCGCCCGCCTTCTTGAGCTCTTCCATCAGCTCACGCTGCTTCTTCGTCAGCTTCTTCGGCACGGTCAGCTTCACGCGCGCGAGGAGGTCGCCTCGGCCGGAGCCCTTCAGCTTCGGGGCACCCTTGCCCTTGACGCGTAGCAGCGTGCCGTCGGTGGTGCCGGGCTTGACCTTGACCGTGACCGACCCGTCGGGGGTCGGCACCTCGGCGTTCGCGCCGAGCGCTGCTTCCGAGAACGGCACCGGAACGTCGACGATCAGGTCGTCGCCTCGGCGCGTGTACGTCTTCGACGGCGCCACGCGCGTGACGACGAACAGGTCGCCCGCCTCGGCCCCGCCGAAGCCGGCCTCGCCCTTGCCGCGCAGGCGGATCCGCGAGCCGTCCTTCACGCCCGCCGGGATCTTGACCTTGTAGCGCTTCGTTCGGCGCTCGCGGCCGGTGCCGCGGCAGTGTGGACACGGGTCCTCGATCACGGTGCCGTTCCCGCGGCAGCGCGGGCACGGCTGCGAGAGCGCGAACAGGCCCTGGCTCTCGGAGACGACGCCGCGGCCGTGGCACTCCGGACAGAGCGTCGGCGCGGTGCCCGGCTTCGCGCCGGACCCGCCGCACTCGCGGCAGGCGGTCTCGAGCTGGACGGGGATCGTCGTCTCGACGCCCCGCAGCGAGTCCTCGAACGAGAGCCGGACCTCGACCTCGAGATCGTTCCCGCGACGGCCGCGCTGCTGCTGCTGGCGTCCGCGGCCGCCGAAGAGGCCGCTGAAGATGTCGCCCAGATCGCCGAGGTCGCCGAAGTCGAAGCCCTCACCGAAATTGAAGCCGCCGCCCGGCCCCGGCCGGCCGTTCGCCGCGCCGAAGCGGTCGTACTGCTTGCGCTTCTCCGGGTCGGAGAGGACGTCGTAGGCCGTCTGCACCTCCTTGAAGCGCTCCTCGGCGGCGGCGTCGCCAGGGTTCGCGTCCGGGTGGTGCTGCCGGGCGAGCTTTCGGTAGGCCTTCTTGATCTCGTCCTGGCTCGCGCCCTTCGAGACGCCGAGCGTCTCGTAGAGATCCTTAACGGTCGCCATCGGCCTCGTGCGGAGCGGCTGCGACGACGACCCGAGCCGGCCGGATCACGTGGTCGCCCAGTTTGTAGCCCTTCTGCACGACCTCCAGCACCGAGCCCTCCTCGGCGTCGGACGGCTGCGAGAGGAGCGCCTCGTGGACGTGCGGATCGAAGCGCCCGTTCGTCTCGATCTCGGCGAGGCCCTCCCGGCGGAGCGCGTCCTGCAGCGAGCGCTGCACGAGCCGGACGCCCTCCTCGAGCTTTGCCTCCTCGTGCTGCTCGGCCGCGGCGAGCGCCCGCTCGAGGTCGTCGAGCACGGGCAGGAGTTCCTTCACGAGCCGCTCGTGGGCGCGCGCGACCAGGCTCTCCTGATCGCGCGCGACCCGCTTGCGGTAGTTCTCGAAGTCCGCCGCGACACGCTTGAGGTCGTTCAGGCGCTCGTCGCGCTCCGCCTCGAGCGCGGCCAGCTTCTCCTCGAGCTCTGGCTTCGTCGGAGCCGTCATTACGGCGTCTTCGCCTCCTCATCGACGACTTCCGCGTCCTCGATCACTTCCTCGTCGGACTCGGACGCCTCGCCGTTCCCACTCGACGCGGTCTGGGCCTGGGCAGCCTGCGAATAGACCGCCTCGGCCAGCTTCTGCGAGGCCTCCTGGAGCGCGTCCGTCTTGGCACGGATCTCGCCCAGATCGTCGGTCTCGAGCCCCTGCTTCAGCTCCATCACGCGGCCCTCGATCGTCGAAGCCTCGGCCTCGTCGAGCTTGTCGCGGTGGTCCTTCAGGCTCTTCTCGGTCGCGTACGCGAGCGACTCGGCCTGGTTCTTCGCGTCCGCGAGTTCGTGCAGGCGGTGCGCCTCCTCGGCGTGCGCCTCCGCCTCGGAGATCATCTGCTCGACCTCCTCCGGCTTCAGGCCCGAGCCGCCTTCGATCTTGATCTGCTGCTCGTTCCCGGTGCCGAGGTCCTTGGCCGAGACGTTGATGATCCCGTTCGCGTCGATGTCGAACGTGACCTCGATCTGCGGCATGCCCCGTGGCGCCGGCGGGATGCCGACGAGCTGGAACTTGCCGAGCGTCTTGTTGTAGAGCGCCATCTCCGACTCGCCCTGGAGGACGTGCACCTCGACCGACGGCTGGTTGTCCTCGGCCGTGCTGAAGACCTCCGACTTCTTGGTCGGGATCGTCGTGTTGCGCTCGATCAGCTTCGTGAAGACGCCGCCCTTGGTCTCGATCCCCAGCGACAGCGGCGTGACGTCGAGGAGCAGGATGTCCTTGACCTCGCCCTTCAGCACGCCGCCCTGGATGGCCGCGCCGACGGCGACGACCTCGTCCGGGTTGACGCCCTTGTGCGGATCCTTGCCGATCAGCTCCTTGACCTTGTCGACGACCGCCGGCATGCGGGTCATGCCGCCGACGAGGACGACGTGCTCGATCTTCGACGCGTCGAGCCCGGCGTCGGCCAGGCACTGCTTGGTCGGCTGGACCGTGCGTTCGAGCAGCTCCGCGGTCAGCTCGTTCAGCTTCGCGCGCGTGAGCTGCAGGTCGAGGTGCTTCGGGCCCTCCTGGGTCGCGGTGACGAACGGCAGGTTGATCTGCGTCGTCATCGTCGAGGAGAGCTCGATCTTCGCCTTCTCGGCGGCCTCGTAGAGGCGCTGCAGGGCCATCCGGTCCTGAGAGAGGTCGATCCCCTGGTCCTTCTTGAACTCCGCGACCATCCAGTCGACGATCGCCTTGTCGAAGTTGTCGCCGCCGAGGTGGTTGTCCCCGTTCGTGGCCTTCACCTCGAAGACGCCTTCGCCGAGCTCGAGGATCGAGACGTCGAACGTCCCGCCACCGAGGTCGAAGACGAGGATCGTCTGGTCGGACTCCTTCTCGAGGCCGTACGCGAGCGAGGCCGCGGTCGGCTCGTTGATGATCCGCAGGACGTTGAGGCCCGCGATCTTGCCGGCGTCCTTGGTCGCCTCGCGCTGCGCGTTGTTGAAGTAGGCCGGGACGGTGACCACCGCGTCGGTGACCGTCTCGCCGAGGTACGCCTCGGCGTCGGCCTTCAGCTTCTGGAGGATCATCGCGCTGATCTCCGGCGGCGCGTAGTCCTTGCCCGCCGCCTTGACGCGCACGTCGCCGTTCGGGCCTTCCACGACCTCGTACGGGACGATCTTCATCTCCTCAGAGACCTCGCCGTACTTGCGACCCATGAAGCGCTTGATCGAGAAGATGGTGTTCTGCGAGTTGGTTACCTGCTGGCGCTTGGCCGGCGCCCCGACGAGTCGCTGGCCGTCGCCCGTGAACGCGACGACGGACGGCGTGGTGCGCCCGCCCTCGGCGTTCGGGATGACCGACGGCTCGCCGCCCTCGATGACGGCGACACAGGAGTTCGTCGTGCCGAGGTCGATGCCGATTGTCTTTGCCATGCTCTAGTTCCTCCTCTGGCTTTAGAAAATCTCAGTCGGAGGATAGCAAGTTCAAGCGCCGGAGGAACGACGCGGCCGCTCGCTCCGCGAGAAAGATGCCGCCGAGGATCGCAGCACACCCCGCCCCAGCCGAGCACGGGCGTCCTGAACAGCACGAGCCCGAAGAGCGGAGTGAGCACCACGTAGAGGCCGGTGATGAAGCCGGTGCTGGAGACCGTCGTCCGGTGAAGCCCTGCGGTCTGGAGACCGATCCCGAGCGCGCCGAGCACGCCGAGCACGAGGCCGGCGCCGAGCGTCCCGAGGCTGCGCAGACGCGGGCCGCCTGCGATTCCCAGCGCGCCGGCCGCGATCGCGTAGCGCACCGCCAGGAACGCGAACAGCGGGTAGACGTCAACGGCGTCCTTGACTTGGACGAAAGTGACGCCCCAGACTGCAGTGACCGCGATGAGCGCAACGAGCGCCACCGCGCGAGTCTAGGAAGCAGGACTAGACGGGCTCTTGTCCTTCTTCGCCCTGGTGCGGCTCGTCAGCGGTCTCCTCCCAGCGCTTGCGCTCTTCTCCGCCGGGGTCGAGCTCCTCGTCGATCTGGCGCTGCGTCGGGTTGCGCCCGCTCTCGTCGATCAGCTCCTCGCCGCTCTCATGCTCTTGCTCGGTCATGGTGCCGCCGGTCTTTCCGCCCTGGTGACCTGCGAAACCTTGGCTAGTCTCTTCCGCATGGAACCGCTCGTCGACGGGTGGGGACGCGAGATCAAGAGCCTGCGGGTCTCCGTCACCGACAAGTGCAACTTCCGCTGCCGCTACTGCATGCCGGCGGAGGGGCTCGAGTGGCTCGAGCGCGAGGAGCTCCTGAGCTTCGAGGAGATCGCCCGCCTCGTCCGCATCCTGGCGGCGATGGGGGTCGACGAGGTGCGCCTGACCGGCGGCGAGCCGCTGGTGAGACGCGACGTCCCGACGCTGGTGGAGCAGCTCGCAGCGATTCCCGGCGTCGACGACCTCTCGCTGACGACGAACGGCGTCCTCCTCGACCGGCTTGCGGGGCCGCTCGTCGAGGCGGGCCTGAAGCGGCTTAACGTCTCGCTCGACTCGCTCTCGCACGTCCGCTTCTCCGAGATCACCAGGCGCGACGCCCTCGACCGCGTGCTGGCCGGGCTCGAGGAGGCGGAGCGCTACCCGGAGCTCCGGCCGATCAAGATCAACTGCGTCGCGATGCGCGGCTTCACCGAGGAGGAGATCCCGGCGCTGGCCGAGCTCGCACGCCGGAAGCCCTACGTCGTCCGCTTCATCGAGTTCATGCCGCTCGACGCGGACGAGTCGTGGCGCGGCGACGACGTCCTGACGGGCGGGGAGATCCGGGCGGCGATCGAGGAACGTTGGCCGCTGGTCGAGATCCCGGCCAAAGCCTCGTCGACGGCCCGGCGGTTCCGCTTCGCTGACGGACCCGGCGAGATCGGGTTTGTCAACCCCGTCTCGGAGCCCTTCTGCTCGAGCTGTGACCGCATCCGGCTGACCGCGGACGGGCAGCTCCGGACCTGCCTCTTCTCCCGCCGCGAGTGGGACCTGAAAGGCCCGCTCCGCAAGGGCGCTTCCGACGAGGAACTCGAGCAACTGCTCCGCTTCGCCGTCCGCCACAAAGAGCTGAAGCACAAGATCAACGAGCCCGGGTTCGTCCGGGCTAGTCGCTCAATGTCCCAGATCGGCGGCTGAGCGCGCATGCCGAAGGTGCGTTAGACAAACCACCGGGCATAGCCCGGCGCTTCTCTAGACGGCGCCGGCAAGCGGCGCCTCAGCATCGCCCGGCGGCTGACCCGCCCGTTAGAATCGCCCACGTCCCTTGAGCGTTCTCGTTGCAGCCGGGCAGCGCGTCCTGCCTAGAGGCTGGACCGATCTCGGGCGCCAGCTCGCGATCTGGTTCGGCTTCCTCGCCGCCTACCAGGGCGCGCGCGGCCTCGCCGACCGCGACACGCCGCGCGCGTTCCAGAACGGCTTGCACGTGATCGACTTCGAGCGGCACTCGCACGCGCTGTTCGAGCTCACCCTCCAGCGCCTCGTCGACGGCTCGCGCCTGCTCGCGATGCTCGCCTCGTGGACCTACTGGAACTCCGAGTTCACGGTCGTCGGCCTTGCCCTGCTGTGGGTCTACCTGCGACGGAACGAGGCGTTCGTGCGCTTCCGGAACACGATCCTGTTCGCGAACGTGCTCGGCCTGCTCGGCTACGTGCTGCTGCCTACGGCGCCGCCGCGGATGTTCCCGGACCTGGGCTTCGCCGACACGCTCGCCGACTACGGCGGGCTCAACCACGGCAGCGGGCTCGTCGAGGTCGTGTCCAACCCGTACGCGGCGATGCCGAGCCTGCACGCCGCCGACGCGCTGATCGTGGGGCTCGTCCTCTTCTCGGTCTGCCGGACGCGCTTCCTGAAGCCGCTCTGGCTGCTCTGGCCGGCCTGGGTCTGGTTCAGCGTGATGGCGACCGGAAACCACTTCTGGCTCGACGTCGTGGCCGGCATCTTCGTCGCGCTGACGGCGCTCGCCGTCGTCTACGGGCGGCCCTACCAGCGTTTGCGGCGCCGCCGCTTGCCGGCGACGGCATAGAACGTTGAGCCGCGGCGCCGCCGCCGGCCTGGCCGCGGTCAAGCGCGGCTACACGGACGGCACCCGCCGCCTCGCGTCACGCTGGATCGCCGGCCTCGCGCGCACGCGCGTGACCCCGAATGCGCTCACGGCGGCGGGGATCAGCCTTTGCGCGGCGGCCGCAGTGCTCGTCTGGTTCGGCGACCACGACCAGTGGCTGATCTACTGGAGCGCCGCGGTGCTCTTCGTCACCGGGTCGGTGCTGGACATCCTCGACGGCGCGCTCGCCCGGCACGGCGGGAAGGCGACGCCGTTCGGCGCCTTCGTCGACTCCATCTCCGACCGGGTCAGCGAGGGCTTCGTGCTGACCGCGACCGCTCTCGTCTTCTCGCGGCACGGGAACGAGGTCGCGCTCGCGTTTGCGATCGCGGCGATGGCGGGGTCGTTCCTGGTCTCCTACGCGCGGGCGAAGGCCGAGCTCCTGGGGCTTCGCGGCGACGTCGGCCTGGGCAGCCGCGCCGAGCGCGTGGTCGTGATCACCGGCGGCCTCGTCTTCGCGCCCTGGGGCGGTCTCCAGTGGGCGATCTACTTCCTGGCCGCGACGGCCTGGTTCACCGTCTTCCAGCGGATCCTCAGCGTCCGTTCGCAGCTCCGCCGCTAACACGGTCTATAATTGCTAGCAGTTCTGTGCTAGCACCAGCCCGCAAGGACGTGCTCGTCCGGATGCCCGCGCCGCTCAAGCGGCTTCTCTCCGAGGAGGTCACGCGCTCCGGCCGGAGCCTCAACGACGTGGCGGTCGGCATCCTGGCCTCGCGCTTCGCAGTCCCCTTCGAGCCGAGCGGCCGCCCCGGGCGCCGGCCGGGAAGGAGCGGCTCGGTGCTGCTGCGCATGCCCGCGGAACTGAAGGAGACGCTGGCCGCCCGCGCGGCACAGCGGAAGCGCAAGCTCAACGACCTCATCGTCGAGACGCTCTCGGAGCGACTCGGAAAGGAACCTATGGCCACGACCAACGGCAAGGTGCGGCGCTCGGACGACAAGGTCCGCGTCGCGATCATCGGCGTCGGCAACTGCGCGTGCTCGCTCGTGCAGGGCGTCGAGTACTACAAGGACGCAGAGCCCGGCACGTTCGTGCCCGGCCTGATGCACGTCGACCTCGGCGGCTACCACGTCCGCGACATCGAGTTCACCGCCGCCTTCGACGTCACCACGGACAAGGTCGGCAAGGACCTCGCCGACGCGATCTGGGCGCACCCGAACAACACGATCAAGTTCGCCGACGTGCCCAAGACCGGCATCACCGTCCAGCGCGGGATGACCCACGACGGGCTCGGCAAGTACCTGTCCGAGATCGTGACCAAGGCGCCGGGCGAGACCGACGACGTGACCGGAATCCTGAAGGAGACCGGCACCGACGTCGTCGTCAACTACCTGCCCGTCGGCTCCGAGGAGGCGACCAAGTGGTACACGGAACAGATCCTCAACGCGGGCTGCGCGATGGTGAACTGCATGCCGATCTTCATCGCGCGCGAGAGCTACTGGCAGCGGCGCTTCGAGGAGCGGGGCCTGCCGATCATCGGCGACGACATCAAGTCGCAGGTCGGGGCCACCATCACCCATCGCGTCCTGATGAGCATCTTCCGCGACCGCGGCGTCCGCGTCGATCGCACGTTCCAGCTCAACTTCGGCGGTAACGCCGATTTCATGAACATGCTGGAGCGGGAGCGGCTCGAGTCCAAGAAGATCTCGAAGACCTACTCGATCAAGTCGACGCTTCCGTACGAACTCGACGACAAGAACATCCACGTCGGCCCCTCGGACCACGTGCCGTGGCTCGAGGATCGCAAGTGGGCGTACATCCGGGTCGAGGGGACGGCCTTCGGCGACGTGCCGCTGAACGCGGAGCTGAAGATCGAGGTCTGGGACTCGCCGAACTCGGCAGGCGTCGTGCTCGACGCGGTCCGGCTTGCCAAGCTCGGGCTCGACAACGGCATTTCGGGGACGCTCAGCGGGCCGAGCGCCTACCTGATGAAATCGCCGCCAAAGCAGTACGCCGACGACAAGGCACGCGACCTGACCGAGGACTTCATCCGCAAGCACACTCGCGAGCGCGTCAAGGAGTCGGCGAAGGCTTAGCCAAAAGCTAGAGGGGACTAGACTCGGGCCCGATGGGCCTGCGCGTCTGCCTGGTGACGCCGTTCGCGTGGTCGCGGCCCCACGACGTGAACGAGCACGTGGCCGGTCTCGCGCATGAGCTGCGCGCGATCGGCCACTCCGTCACGGTGCTTGCACCGTCAACGCGCGCGGCCGATCTGATTGCCGGGCGGCGGGCACTGCTGGACGGGGGCGGCGACGAGGTAATCGCCCTCGGACCGGCGGTGCCGGTCTCGCGGCGAAGCCGGATCGGCGTGCCGGTCGGCGTACGGGCGAACCTCGCACTCGCCCTGGCACGCGGCGGCTACGACGTCGTCCACGGCTTCGAGCCGGGCCTGCCGAGCCTGTCGTACCTGGCGCTGCGGGACGCGCACGCGCTGGCGGTGGCGACGTTCCTTTCGGCGGAGCGGCTCGCCTACCCGCCAGGACGGGCGCAGCGCGAGCGGCTGCTGGGGCGCATCGACGCGCTGCTCGCGACCTCCGAGCGGACCGCCGAGGCCGCGGCCGAGAGGCTGCCCGGCGACTACCGGGTCCTCACGCCCGGTGTCGACCCGAAACTCTTCCGGCCGGGCCGCAAGCGGCGGCTCGTCGTCTACGAGTGGAGGCCTGCCGAGCGCGCGCTGGGGCGGTCGGTCGTGCGGGCGCTGCGGGAGCTGCCCGACTGGGAGCTCGTCCTGCTGCGGACGAAGCCCTTCGCGGGGCGGCCGACGATCTCGCGCTCTCTCCGCGGGCGTGCGCACGTGCGCACGCTCCGTGACGGTGCGGCGCGGGCACGGCTGCTGAACGAGGCGGCCGTGTTCGTGCCGGCGTTCGAGGGGATCGATCGCGTCGGGCTCGAGGCGGCCGCCGCCGGCGCCGCGATCGTCTCGCCCCCCGGAATCCGCGAGCAGCCGGAGCTGGCGGCGGCGGCGATCCTGCGGCTGGCGGAGGACGACGCTTTCCGTGAGCGCTCCGCGCGAGAGGCCCGTGAGGAGGCCGAGCGGCAGAGCTTCGCCGCACTCGCCCGCGAGGTCGACGGCGTCTACGCGGAGCTGGCCGCGAGAAGAGTGCGCCGGCCGCAAGTCCCGGCGATCCCGCTCGAGCGCGACTGGATCGTCGCCGACCTACACCTGCACACGTCCTGGTCGCACGACTGCCAGATCCCGGTCGAGGAGCTGCTCGACGAGGCGGAAGCGCAGGGCCTCGGGGCGATCGCGGTCACCGACCACAACGTGTTCGGCGGCGCGCTGGAGGCGGTCGAGCTCGCGCGGGACCGCGACCTGGTCGTGATTCCCGGCGAGGAGGTGAAGACCGACGACCAGGGCGAGGTGATCGGCCTCTTCCTGTCCGAGGAGATTCCGCGCGGGCTCTCCTTCGGCGACACCATCGCGGCGATCAAGGACCAGGGCGGGATCGTCTACCTCCCCCACCCCTTCGACCGGCTGCACGCCATCCCGGAGCCGGCGACGCTGCACCGGCACCTGGACGAGCTCGACATCGTCGAGGTCTACAACGCGCGGCTCCTCTTCGAGGCGTACAACGACGAGGCGCTCCGCTTCGCGCGCAAGTACGGGCTGACGATGGGCGCCGGCTCCGACGCGCACGTCGTCCAGGGAATCGGCACCGGCGCGGTTCGCATGCCCCAGTTCGACGGGCCCGAGGAGTTCCTCGCCGGCCTGCGCCTGGCGCAGGTCATGCGGCGGCCGCGCTCGCTGCTCTACCTCCAGTCGCTGAAGTGGGCGGCCCAGGCCAAGGAAAGAGTCCGCTAGCCGAGAAACGTGACCGTGCTCCCCGTGTCCACTGTGCCCAGCGACGAGATCTTCGAGAAGTACCTGCAGAAGGCGATCGCCGAGATCAACGAGCTCGGCGACGAGATCGGGCGCGCTGCCGGCGAGGGACGCGTGCCGGTGCTCGGCTCCGGCCATCCGCTGGCGGACGTGCTCCTGCTCAAGCACTCGCCGCAGGCTTCGGAGGTGCAGGAGGGCGTCGCCTTCTACGGGCGAGCCGGCCAGGCGATCCTGAAGTCGCTGCAGCGGCTCCGCGTCGACCCGATGGCGGTCTACGGCACGAACTGCCTGAAGTTCGCCGACGGCGATCCGGAGGAGGCGCAGCCCTGGCTCGTACGAGAGCTGCACATCGTCCAGCCGAAGCTTGTGGTCGTGATGGGCGAGGCCGCGCTCGGCTTCCTCAACGAGCTCCAGTTCCCGCTTTCGCAGGCCGTCGGGCCGGAGCTCGGCAAGCTGCAGCGCTTCACGCCCACGATCGAGGCGCTCTACGTTCCCGACATCGACGAGTCGCTGGACGAGCAGTCAGCGAAAACCCGCTTTTGGAACGCGTTCAAAGCACTAGGCCCCTGGTGGGCCGAGCTTCCGCCTTACTGAGCGCTCGCGTCGCGGCGTTTGTCGTGCTCGCGGTGGCGCTCGGCGCTTACTACGGCATCCATGAGTCGCTCTGGCGCGGCTCGCTCTGGGAGGACGTCGCGTTCCTCGCCTTCGTGCTCATCCCGGCGGTGTTCGCGCTCGTGTATCTCGCGCTGCCGTTCTGGCGCTCGCCGCCGCTGCAGCTGCTCGGCGTCGGTGTCGCGTGCGCCGTGCTGGCGGTCGTGCTGGCGGCGGCAGAAGCCCAGACGCTGGCGGACTTCGCCAAGCTCGCGGCGACGACCGCGCTCGCCTGGGTGTTCCTGCACTACTTCGAGAGCGTCTCCTGGGTCGTGCTCGTCGCGCTGATCGTGCCCTGGGTGGACGCGTACTCGGTCTGGCGCGGGCCGACCCACCACATCATCAAGCACCGCAAGAACGTCTTCCTGAACCTCTCGTTCTCGTTCCCGGTCCCCGGAAGCGACAACACGGCGAACCTCGGTCTCCCGGACCTGCTCTTCTTTGCGCTCTTCCTCGGCGCGGCAGCGCGGTTCGGGCTGCGCGTGGGCTGGACGTGGGTCGGCCTGACGGCCGGGCTTGGCGCGACGATCGCCCTCGCGACGTGGTCGGAGGAGGGCCTACCCGCCCTGCCGCTGCTCGCGCTCGGCTTCCTGCTCCCGAACGCCGACCTGCTCTGGCGCGCGGTGCGCAAGCCGCGTGCCGCTTAGTCGGTCTTTTCGAGGATGCGCACGCATTCGGGCAGATCGCGCTCGGAACGGAGGCGGATCCGTTCAGCCACGCGTGAGCAAAGCGACCGTCTCGACGTGCGGAGTGTGCGGGAACATGTCGACCGGGCGCGCGCGCTCCAGGCGGTAGCCCCACTCGCGCTCGAGCTCCTTCACGTTGCCCGCCAGCGTCGTCGGGTTGCACGAGACGTAGACCAGCCGCGGCGTCTCCAGCCTCGCCAGCCGCCGGAGAGCTTTACCTGACAGCCCCGCCCGCGGCGGGTCGACCACGGCAACCTCGGGCGGGCCTGCGCGATCGCGCAGGTCCTCCAGCGACGCGCCTACTTCACCCGCGAAGAAGGCCGCGTTCGCGATTCCGTTCAGGTCGGCGTTCTCGAGCGCGCACGCGACGGACTCCTCCGAGACGTCGACGCCCCAGACCGTCAGCGCCCGCGAGGCCATCGAGAGGCCGATCGTCCCGATCCCGGAGTAGAGGTCGTACACCGTCTCGTTGCCCGTCAGCCCCGCGTACTCGGTCTGGCGCGGGCCGACGCACCACATCATCAAGCACCGCAAGAACGTCTTCCTGAACCTCTCGTTCTCGTTCCCGGTCCCCGGAAGCGACAACACGG
>WNGF01005788.1_pt1 | contig 30578 bp, 33 predicted proteins | sample 5400641 | NCBI WGS metagenome assembly WNGF01 (sample SAMN13153371, study PRJNA577476) | soil metagenome | isolation source: 80 cm soil or saprolite under grassland replicate 2 | place: USA:California | collected 2016-06-15 | reverse complement strand
AGACGGTGCCCGCAGCCTTGCGCGCCGCCAGTTCCTCGTCGAGGCCGACGCGGCGTAGCTCCTTTGACCATGACCAAATGCTCGGACGCGGTGAGGCTGAAACGGGCACGGGATTGTAGACGTGGATGACTTCGATTTCATCACTCATTGCTTGGTTCCTCTCGGCCAACGGGCTCGGTGTTGGTCGAGGAAGATCGTAGGGCAGGAACTCGGTTAGCCATGCCATTTTTCCAGATCGGGTTGCGGATGGTCTAACTGAACTGTGGGTATAGCCTACTTTGGCCGGGAGCCCCTTAATAGGCTAATTATGGGTATAGACAACGCGATAGTTCCCATCACAGCCGTTAATGAGGACGCACTAGACAACTTGCGTGAATGGTCGCGCATGCACGACGGTGCCCGATGAACTGACATCGACAATTAGTCTGTTTTCTGTTATATATATCAAAGCCACCACTGCTCCCTGCCTCCAGCCAAAACGCCTGCTAACCCGCGTTGGTTAGCAGGCACGTTTGGCCGGACGATATAAGGAGAAGGCAGTGGGACTAAGGATGACGGACGCACAGCGGGAAGCAAAGCTGGCCGAAGTAAAGGAGCGTGGCCGCGCACGGGTCCGCGCCCTCGCCGACCAGGCCCTGGCCGATCTGGAGGCACACGCCCGCTCGCTCAGTACGGGTGATGAATGGTTCGATCGGCTGTTGATGGAGATGGCAACGGGGGCCAGACCTCAGATCGACCGCATCATCGCGACTATGTACGACCACTGAGCGACTGACGCGCTCGTCCAAGTCAGTGGCTGGCAAGCCCTGTCGCCGTGTACTCCCGGCCCACCTTGTTGCAGGGTGAGGCCGGGAGGGAGTTTCTTTATACGAAGTAGTTGTTCAGGTAATCCGCCTGAAATGAGTTTGATCATTTACGGCACGCTCAAGATTGAAGAGTAGGTCCGATCTCCTCAAGCATATATCCCCTCCTGGGCAGCCAGCACATTGACAGCCGTTGTCCAGGCGCTGGCGTGTTGCAGAGCCAGGTCGGCCTCGTCCTTTTGAAACAGGTCGCTTGCAGCTATGTTGAGTTTCTCATTACCATACTTTGCTTGTGTATAGAAGCTGATCCACAGCTTGTAGAGCACGAAGAGACGGGGGAAGTTGAGGTGTTTGGCTTGGTCAGGAAGGCGCTCGAACAGCTTGGCAAACTCTTCGTCTTCAAACGCATGCCGCTTCGGGTACGTTTCCGAGAGAATGAGAAAGGCGGCTTTGGCAGCGCATTCAATAGCTTCGATCGAGTTTGAGATACTGACATCATAGCGTCCGTGGGCGAGAGCTGCTCTGGCATCTGACTCTCTGCCAAACGCCCGGCGGAGCATGCCTTGGGCGAGGGTTGTCATTTGGTCATCCGCTTCCTATTATCTAGCTGTCAAAGCCTTGCGCCTTGAGTAGTTCTATTACACAGTTACCCTGCGGCGCAGCTAAACCACACTCACCAACACCGCCGGCTTGCGCCAAGCCATAGCTTGCTCACCCAGGCTGTCCAAGACCGACATGCCGCGGCCCTACGCTCCTGGGAGTGCCCGCATGTGCGAGGCTTGATCCGTGATGGTGAGCAAGGGCAAGGGCGGCCCGGTGCCGGTCAACAAGCTCTACTACGGCGACAACCTGGACGTGCTGCGTGAGCGCATCCCCGATGCGGTGGCCGATCTGGTGTACCTTGATCCTCCCTTCAACTCCAACCGCTCGTTCAACGTGCTGTTCAAGGAGAAGAGTGGCGGGGGTGCCCAGGCCCAGATCGAGGCGTTCGACGATACGTGGACGTGGAGCCAGGAGACAGAGGTTCTCTACATCGAGCTGATGAACGGCTCGGCCCCGAACAGGGTCAAGGACGCCGTGGAGGCCATGCGTAAGCTCCTCGGGGACAACGATGTGTTGGCTTACCTGGTCATGATGACCGCCCGTTTGATCGAGTTGCATCGGGTGCTTAAGCCGACTGGTACGTTGTATCTGCACTGCGACCCGACGGCGAGCCATTATCTGAAGGTCATTCTCGATGCCGTGTTCGGTGCCCAGAACTTCAAGAACGAAATAATCTGGAAGCGCCATAACGCGCGAAGTGTCAGGCAAGCCATTTGGCCGCGGCTCCATGACGTACTGTTGGTCTACAGCCGTGCAGCAGCCCCTGTGTTCAACGTGACCATGGTGTCTTCCGGCCACACATCAGACCCGCACGACATCGTGAAGTGGACAGATGGCAAAAGGTATCGAACCATGGATTTGACCGGACAAGGGCTGCGCAACGGCGAGACTGGTAAGCCCTGGAGCGGGATTGACCCCGGCGCTAAAGGACGCCACTGGCGGATGGCTCACGCCGCGCTTGAAGACCTCAAAACTCGTGACCGTATCTACTGGCAGCGGGGAGGGATGCCGAGGGAGCGGGCCGAGCAACCATACGTTCCAGCGGAGCGGATGGCAGTTGTTGGTGACGTGTGGGTTGATATTGACTCCATCAATGCCGGTGCTGCTGAACGTCTTGGTTATCCAACCCAGAAACCACTCGCCTTGTTGGAACGAATCATCCGCGCCGCTAGCAAGGAGGGCGACCTCGTCCTCGATCCGTTCTGTGGCTGTGGCACGACCGTTGATGCGGCCCAGAAGCTCGGTAGAAACTGGATCGGCATAGATATTACGACGCTCGCCATTGATCTCATTGACGCTCGCTTGCGTCACACGTACGGCGAATCGATTACGAACCACTACGAGATTCTGGGCATCCCGCGCGACATGGAAGGCGCGGCGGCTCTCTTCCATCGCTCACCTTTTGAGTTCGAGCGGTGGTGCGTCATGATGCTCGATGGGCAGCCGAATGAGAAGCAGACGGGTGACAAGGGTATTGATGGGGTTATCCGCTTCCCGATCGACGGGAAGGGCAATTCGGATCGTATCCTCGTGTCAGTGAAAGGCGGGATTACCAATCCCGGCCATGTGCGTGATCTGGTTGGCACGGTGCAGTCCCAGAAGGCCGCCATGGGCGTCTTCATCTCTATGCAGGCACCGAGCAAAGGTATGAAGGATGCCGCTAACCATAGTGGTGTTTACAAGCATCCTCGGGATGGCAAGAGTTATCCGAAGGTGCAGATAGTTAGCGTCAAGGAGGTGCTGGCTGGGAAGCGGCCTATGCTTCCACTGACGCAACTGCCTTACTTCCAGGCGCAGAGGCGCGGGGGTGATGGGGATAGGCAGTTGAGGTTTGAGGGGTGAATGCCTGGACCCGTCGGTTCCGCCGAGTTCTTGAGGCCCTGCGTCTGCGTCAGCAGCAAGCTTGCAGATGGATGAATGGGTTGTGTGGTTATTTTGTGATGAGTTCTAGTCAGTCTAGCAGCGACGAAAGGGCCACAGGCTGGTGATCACTTCCGCTGCGCGTACCTGATGTAAATCCCACACCTTGACGAACGCGCAACGAAGCTGCCGTAATACATGAGGGAGGATGCCTTACGGGCTTTTAGTGCGTGCTTGAAGCATCTCATCAATCTTCAAGGAGCGACGCCTATGCCTTTACCAACCCAGAAATCCTTACTCATTGGGAAACAGCACCGTATTGTATATAGCTACCATGCGGAGTCCTCAGGATGAGGCTGCTGGGCGTGGCCTTCATCGGCGGCCTGACGACCCTCGGCTTACTGCTCGGCCATCGCTGGTATCAGGCACGTGTCTGGCGTAAATCGCTGGTGGCCTACCGGCTGCGGTTACCACATGGCCTGAGTGCTCAGACGGTGAGTATGTGGCTGGACATGGTGGCCGCTGCCACCCGTCGGCAACCAATCGTGGTAGAGATCGTCGGCACGTCCAAGGCGATCTCCTTCTATCTGCTGGTGCCCAGGCAGTGTCAGCAGATGATCTTGGCCCAGCTGCGGACGGCCATGCCGGTGCGCGCGGAGGAAGATGCGGCGGTACTGGCCTCTCGCCCAGTAGTTCGAGCAGCGACCGAATTACGCCTCACCAGCCTGCGTCCGCTGGCCCATGGGCGGGCTGAGGCGACGGTGGCCAGCCTGTTGTCGGCGCTGAGTAGCCCTTTCGCCCGTGGTGAGGTGGTCCGGCTGCAGTGGATACTGCGCGGCGCTGCGGCCTCACTGCCCCAGGTGAGCGACGAACAGGAGCTGCGCCGAGCCCACCGGGCTAAGCAGTCGGAGTCCGGAGCCCTGCTGAGCGTCGTCGGCCGTATCGCGGTCAGCGCACCGACCAAGGGGCGGGCGGTCAATCTGCTGGGGCGGGTCACGGCGGCGTTTGGGGTGCTTAACGCACCAGGTGTGTCGGTTGTCCGGCGTTGGCTGCCAGTGTCTCTGGTGACTGGACGGCTCTATCGGCGGGCATGGCCGTTGGTGAGTCCGTGGCCGCTGCTGCTTAACACCAAGGAGGCGGTGGCGATTGGCCTGCCAGTCGGCGAGCTGCACATCCCGGGCCTCACGCTCGGCACCTGCCGCCAACTACCTGCCCCACCGAGCCTGAGCAAGAGGGGCGTTGTCGTTGGCGTCTCGAACTATGCCGGCCAGGAGTCCCGTCCCTTGGCGCTGCGAGCGGCTGACCGGCTGCGGCATCTGCACGTCATTGGTCCGACCGGCGTTGGCAAAAGCACACTGCTGGCCAACATGGCTTTGCAGGACATCACCATGGGATACGGCGTCATCGTGGTCGATCCCAAGGGCGACTTAGCGGAAGACATCCTGGCCAGGCTGCCGGACGAACGAGTAGGCGACGTCATCGCGTGGGACGGATCGGCCATGGATTACCCACTCGGCTTTAACCTGCTGCAGTCCGGCACGGACGAACACTCGCGCGAGCTGGTGGTCGACCAGGTGGTGCATATCTTGGCCGAGTTGTGGCGGTCGTCGTGGGGACCGCGGACGGCCGATGTGGTGCGCAACTGCCTGCTGACCCTGACGCACGTGGTTGGCGCGGACGGTTGCCCGCTGACCATCGTGGAGACGGCCGAGCTGCTGACGAACGCGGGCTTCCGGCGCTTTGTGCTGCGGCAGCCGACTGTACCGGCGTCGGTACGCGGGTTCTGGAGCGACTATGAACAGCGCAGCGAGGCCGACCGGGTGCAGATCATTGGGCCTTCTATCCATCGGCTGCGCAGTTTGACCACTAGATCGGCACTGCGGCTGGCCCTTGGCCAGAGCAGCGGGCTCGACCTGATGGAGGTCTTCACCGGCCGCAAGGTGCTGCTGTGCTCTTTGGCCAAGGGCAGGCTGGGCAGCCCGACCGCCCACCTGCTCGGCTCGCTGCTGGTGGCCTGGCTCTGGCAGACCGTGCTGCGGCGCGCAGCCGTACCAGCGGCGCGACGTCGGCCGGTCTTTGCCTATCTGGATGAGTTTGCCGATGTGATCCGGCTGTCCGGGACTGATCTGGCTGACATGCTGGCCCAGGCTCGTGGCTTGGGGCTCGGCCTGGTGCTGGCTCATCAGACACTTGACCAGCTGCCACGGCAGGTCCGAGCCGCCACGCTGGGCACGGTGCGCAGTCAGGTCATCTTCCAGCTGGATGCTGACGATGCCCGCGTCTTGGAGCCACGTGTCAAGCCAGCGTTGGCGGCGGCCGATCTGCAGGGCTTGGACGCTCACGAGATCGTGCTCAGGCCATGCGTGGACGGCGTGACGTTGGCACCCGTCACCGGCTGCACCCTGCCCTTGCCCGCGCCGGTGCGCGATCCTGGCGATCTGGCCAGGCAGAGCCGAGCACAGTACGGCGTGGCCAGGGACGAGGTTGAGGCAGCGTTGGCGGCCCGGAGAGCGGTCAACGGGCAGAGCGGGCGTCTGGGCCGGACCAGGCGGGAGAGCGCGTCGTGAGCCACCAGGGCGTTGGGGTCGGTATTGGTTTCGGTGTGGGGGTCGGGGCGGACCTGGTTCGAGGCTGGTCGGTAGGAGTCGGCCGAATAACGACGCCGAAATGCTCCACCTCCTGTGGAGGCTGGGCATGAGCCCGGCGGGCTCGGGCCCGCAGCGAGTCCGTGCTGGTCACGTGGCCTGGGTGGCGGAGCGGATGAGCGCGCGGGATTGGGCCATTGTGCAAACGGTCAACCGGCTGAGACTGGTCACCGGGTGGCAGCTGGAGCGGCTGCACTTTGCGGAGCTGGTTGGCCGCAGCCGGGCGGTCAGTCGCTGGCGAGTGCTCAAGCGGCTGTGTGACTGGCGGGTGTTAATGGCGATGAGCCGCCGGGTGGGTGGCAGTCTGCGCGGTTCGACCAAGCTGGCCTTCGCCTTGGACTCGGCGGGACAGCGGCTGTTGCAACTGCCGAGGCATGGGGGCACGAGCGGCGTGGTCGTGCGGCGGCCGGGTGTGCCGAGTGAGCGGTTCAAAGAGCACAGCTTGGCGGTGTCGGAGCTGTATGTCTGCCTGGTCGAGTTGGCGTGCAGTCAAGCATTCACGCTTGGCACGTTTCTGGCTGAGCCAGCCTGCTGGTGGCCGGATGGGCGCGGTGGTCGATTGGAGCCGGATGCCTATGTGTCGGTGTCCACGGCCAAAGTGACCGATCACTGGTGGGTGGAGGTGGATCGGGATCAGGAGAGTCTGCCCACGATGAGGCGAAAGCTCATGGTGTACCTGGAGTTCTTACACAGTGGGCAGGTCGGGCCGGGTGGGGTGATGCCGCGGGTGGTGGTGATGGTGCCGAATGAGAGGCGAAGGGAGGCGGTGAGGGGGGTGGTGGCATTACTACCGGGGGTGGCTGGGGAGTTGTTTGTGGTGGCTAGGCAGGAGGGGGCGGCGGGGGTGGTGGTAGATGTCTTAGAAAAGACCCTGTAGAGGCCAACTGCCAGCGACTTGCACAATAGCTTCACGATTCTCGAATCGCATTCCATGCAGTCTTCCAATCCTCTCCACCGTCTGCCCGGCGCATAAGCTCTACGAGTTGATCACAGTCGTTTAGGAGAAGAGCCCATCGCCCACTTAGATTTGGATGATCCTTCATAATCTTGGCTATCAGTTTCTCCAATTCATTTGCTAGCGCCCACAGGTCAACTTCCTTCTTATCTTTTGGCTCGACAGTCAACACTATGCGCGTCACTCGAAAGTAGCAATAGAATAAATAGAAGAGCATATTCATATTCAAGCTGCAAAGATTATCGTTAACCTGAAGAGTCATGGAGATGATTCGCGGCGCGCTTTCTTGCTGTGAATGCTTGATTAGAGACTCTAAGGCCGTCCAGCTATTAGAGTGACTGAACGCCGATAGAAGCTTGTACTCATGCCACCAATCCAGTTTCAACTCCGCAATTATGAAGTTTGTCAAATTAAACTTGCGGCCATCAGGATTGCGAGCGATGCAAGCGTATGGATCGTCGGGATAGCACGACATCCATACGACCCTAATGATTGTTTCGTAAATGGGCCGCATAAGTATCAATGCATCCTCGTAGGCACCTTTCGATAGGCAGTCGTAGGCCGAAGAGAAGGTTCTGAGATTCTCTACTAGCAGAGTAAATTGTACTATCCTATGATCTGGCCAGTCGGGCTTGGCGAGGAAATTGATCGCATAGAGCTGTTCGATGAGCGTTGACAGGTAAAGATCAAACTGCTGTGTGTAGGGATAGTATTTATCTTGTTGAAAGGATACGGCGTGATTTTGTTCAAAGACCCTGATTTCCTGGAGAGGCGCACCTGGGTTGTGTGTTGCGTATAGTTCGTGAAGTCGCTTATCTAGCGTCGCTTTCTCGTCATTGGTCATTCTTCGATATTCAGTTAACGCAGGTCGAAGAGGCCCGATCCGCCTTTTCATCTTTATTACTTCTATAATATCTAATTAGCCGGCATGTTGTCAATTCTACCGTTCCCAAGCTGAAACATTACCCGCATAATAACGACTAGTAAGAGGGAGGTAGATATGGAACAGCGCGTCAAAAATAAACAAGACTCGACCAGTGAGCCAGTAACGCTTGGTAGCTATCTGCGGCAAGCACGTGAGCAGGGCGGCGTCACCACTCGCAAGCTAGCCGCGACATTGCACTTACACGCCTCATATATTTCGCGGCTGGAGACTGGCGTGCTCCTCCACCCCTCGCCCGAGGTTCTCCAGCGCATCGCTCGTGTGCTGCGTGTCAGCTACGAAGATCTATTCGCATTAAGCGGTCACCTGTTGCCCCAGGACCTGCCAAGCTACAGGCCCTATCTACGCGTTAAGTACGACATGAGCGACCGCGACTTTGAGCGGCTGGCTGACTATTTCACCCTGCTCCGAGAACACCACCGCATTGTCGAACGTCAAGTGCCGCGCCGCAGGGAGGAACAGCCAAACCAATAAATGACATGATTGCCGTGACAGTGGCACGACCCAATCGTGACCACACGCCCTTACTTCAACGAGCTAAGTCAAACACGCAAGGAGATCTATGGACGAACCACCACAGCAGATTATTCATCACGTAAGACGGCTCATGCCGATGCCCACTTTGGGGTTTCTGCGTCGAGGTCTGACCTGGTATGAGGCGTGCGTTGTTGCTGAGCGGCAAGCCGCTCACCTACTCAAGCTGCTGGGCGTGACCAGGCCCTCAGCGGAGATCGAGCTGATCCTGATGCAGGAGGACATCAAGCTGGAGACCCAGCCAGACTTGCCACTCTCCGGGCACACTCGTTGGACGGGCGAGCACTGGCTCATCACCATCAACCAGGACGAGAGCCTGTGGCGGTCCCGCTCGACGCTGGCGCATGAGATTAAGCACATCCTCGATGATCCGTTCCGCGAACTGCTCTACCCGGAGTGGCCCCATGGGAGCGAGTCGCCACCGCCGGAGTTAGCCGAGCGAATCTGTGACTACTTTGCGGGCTGCGTCCTCGCGCCGCGAGGCTGGCTGAAGCAAGCCTGGCGGGACGGTGTGCGTGAGATTGCTGAGCTGGCTGCCCTATTCGACGTCTCCGAGGCGCTTATTGCTGTACGTCTCAGTCAGGTGGGCTTGATGCGATCCGCTCATATGCCAAAGCTGCCGTGGCGGGGTTATACGCGGCGGGCTTATCGCTGCAGTGCGGCGTTGGTGCGCAGAGGCACCAGGCATGCCGATGAAGCATCTGAGCGGTTGTTGATCCGTCACCAGGTGGTGGCGGTGGATGGAGCCCGGCCATGGGCGTAGACCAAGCAACAAAACAAAAGGCCGTACGGTCTACGGCAGAAAGGAAGGAGTATATGAAACAACCATTACGACGTCCCGATGAGGCGTCTCACCCAGGCATGCCTGCTGTGCTGACCGTCACAGAAGCCTGCGAGGTCTTGCGTATTAGCAGATGGTCGCTGTACCAACTGATTCGTTCACGACAACTTGATTCGTACACTATAGGACGCAGACGTTTTATTTCAGAGACAGCGCTGTGGGCTTGTCTGGACCGGCTCCAAGATGAGGGGGCGGTGTAATGGCCCGGCGTGTCAATGGTGAGGGGACGATTTACAAGCGGAAGGATGGGCGGTATGAGGGCGCGGCGTACTTTTTGACGACGAGTGGCAAGCGGAAGCGGGTGCGTGTCTATTGCAAGACGCGAGCGGAGGTTCACAAAAAGCTCACTGAAGCTATGGCGAGGACGCAAGGGGGTATGCCGGTGCCTGATCGGGATTGGCAGCTGGGGGATTATCTTGACTACTGGTTGGAGCAAGTTGTACGGCCTAACCGGCGGCCCAAGACTTATGAGTTGTATGAGGTGCGGATTCGGCTGAACCTGAAACCAGCGCTCGGCAGATACTCACTGCGGCGCCTGTCGGTGCCGATGGTGCAGACATTCTTGAACCAGCAACTGGCAGACGCGCACTCGGTTCGCAAGGTGCAGATCATGCGTACCGTGCTCAGCGCGGCTCTGACACGTGCGCTTCGGGAAGAGCTGGTCAGCCGGAACGTGGCCCGACTAGTGGAGTTACCAACATGGCAGCGGGCGGAGATCCGTCCGTGGACGATCGACGAGGCCAGGCGGTTTTTGAGGGCTGCGCGTGCTCACCCGCTCTACCCCGCGTTCGTGCTGCTACTGCTCTATGGGCTCCGGCGTGGCGAGGTACTGGGCTTGCGCTGGTGCGATGTTGACACTGCCAAGGCTGAGATTCGCATCCGTCAGCAGCTGGTGCGGGTGGGACGGGTGCTCGACCGGGGCCCTGTCAAGACCAAAGCTGGGCGGCGGGACTTGCCGCTCCTGGGCTTCGCCCATGATGTCCTGACCGAGCGCCGGAGGCACCAATACGCAGCCCAGGCGATGGCAGGTCAAGCTTGGACGAGTGGTGATGATGCTGGCGATGAGTTGGTCTTCACGACTCGGTATGGGACACCGATTGAGCCGCGGAACTTTGTGCGTTCGTTCTGGCGAATCTGTGGCAGTCAGGGGCTACGGGTAATCAAGGTACATCATTTGCGGCATACGGCGGCCACGTTGTTGAAAGAGCTGGGTGTACCGGCACGGGACGCACAGCTTATATTAGGGCATGCCAGCATCATCACAACGCAGGAATTGTATCAGCATGGTGATATGGAGAGTCGGCGCAGAGCATTGAGCAGGATGGAGTCAGTGTTGAAGAATAGTGTTGTCGGAGGGTACTGCCGTCAAAAGCAGCCGTCAAGGAGATGGATTGTAGAGATTATGACAGCGTTTCTATCTGGAGGGCCCACTGGGACTCGAACCCAGGACACCCTGCTTAAAAGTTTGACCTCTTCTACTTTTGATGTTCGTGTAAAAGAGGTGCAACTAGTCATGCAGCGTCGTACCCGTGCATGGTTGCTCGGCATGGCTGCCGTCAATTTTAGCCGTCAACCATCTCGGCCTGTCACGTTACCGGCTACGCATATTTCGAGTAACCCTCATCCCAATATAAACCCGCTGCAAGACATGTCAATGATGGGGCCATCAGCGTGAGCGCTACTTTCACGGCGCATTGCGTGACTGTTCGTGCTCCTCCACTGAGCAAGCACGCACCCCTCCCCACTAGCTAATTAGAGAACACACCTATGGAACAACAACACCCCACTCAAGGAGGTGGTATTCAAGATACCCGCGAAACCGATTCGGTCGATGCTGCTCTGCCACATCTGAACCAATTGCCCCGTAACACCATCCTGCTCGGCGATGCCCGTGACCAGCTGCGTCGGCTGCCAGCTAACAGTGTGGACTGCGTCATCACCAGCCCGCCGTACTTTGGGTTGCGGGACTACCAGGTAGATGGACAGCTCGGCCTGGAGGCGGATGTCGAGGGCTGGGTGAGGTCGATGCGCGCGGTCTGTGCGGAGCTGGCCCGGGTGCTCAAGCCCAAAGGGGCTTTGTGGCTGAATGTGGGGGACGGCTTTAGTGCTGATCTACGGGAAGGGGCACCACATAAGAGCCTGCTGCTCGGGCCGCAACGGCTGGTGCTCGGGCTCCTGGCCGATGGCTGGCTGGTGAGGAACCAAGTGGTGTGGGCTAAGAGCAATCCCATGCCCACGTCAGTCAGTGATCGCCTGGCGGCCACGTACGAAGTGGTCTACTTTCTGGTGCGGACGCGCCGCTACTACTTTGACCTGGATGCAATCCGGGTGCCGCTGCGCACCACGGCTGTGCAGACCACCACTGACCCGGAGCGGATCTATCCACCACCAGGTGCCGGGCCAGCGCTCCGGCCAGGCTGGGCCTACAACGGCAACCAGGGGCTCTCACGGCTCAAGGCTCGTGGGATGGCTGGTCATCCACTCGGTAAGAACCCGGGCGATGTGTGGACACTGCCGACGGCTGGATTTAAGGGCGCGCATTTTGCCAGCTTCCCGCGGGGGTTGGTGGAACGGCCGTTACTCGCCACCTGTCCGGAGCGGGTCTGTTCGGAGTGTGGTGAGGCCTGGCAGCGGAAGTTGGAACGGCATGGTGGGAGCGATGGGCAGGAGGGCCGGTTACTAGCCGTTGGTGCGTTGCAGGCGAGTTGCCGGTGTGGAGCCGAGGCAGTGCCGGGCGTGGTGCTTGATCCGTTCGTGGGGACAGGGACGACGGCTTTGGTGGCGGAGGCTCATGGGCGGGATTGGGTGGGGATTGAGCTGAACGCTGGGTACGCGGGGATGGCGGAGGGGCGGTTAGCCATGCAGCGAGCAAAGAAAGAACCCTCGGCTGATGTGCCGATCGTCGCAGATGAACAAATGGCCGCCTAGCTATCCCCTAACACAAGCTAACTGGAGACACCATGTATGGAACGAGAACACGAAGCAGATCGCAGCAAAGTCGAACAGCAAGTCGGCCAGCTTGAGCCAGACCTGCCCGAACACCACGAACAACAAGCCACAGCCGAGCCCCGCATCTACGTCGCCAGCCTGAGCGACTACAACAACGGCATCCTGCACGGGACTTGGATTGATGCCGCCCAAGAACTTGAGGAGCTGAGCGCTGAGGTGGCCCGCATGCTGGCACAGTCCCAGGTACCAGGTGCCGAGGAATATGCCATCCATGACTACGAAGGCTTTGGTGGTGTGCGGCTGGATGAGCATGAGACGTTACGAACGGTCAGCCGGTTAGCTAACGGCATTGTGGAGCATGGTGAAGCCCTTGCCCTGCTGGCAGCTTACGCCAGCCTTGATGATCTCGACTTTCTGGAAGCGGCTATCCGAGATAGCTATCTCGGAATGTGGGAATCACTGGACGACTTTGTTTCACACGTGGTGGATGATATGGGAATTGAGACATATATCGAGCATGCACCAGCCAGCTACCGCCAGTACCTGACGATCGACCGAGACAAGCTGGCCGGGAACCTGGAGATGGAGCTGACGATCTTGGAGGGCTCAGGCGGGCGGGTCCATGTCTTTGATCCCAACCGCTGACACCTCGTCGGTGTCAGGCGGCTGTGTTCGTCATCCCACCGTGGGATGGCCAGCCGCATTCGCACCGAGGAGGTCTCCATGACCGTCGAAGCACGCAATGGCGGCGTCAAGACGCTCGGCATCAAGGTGCCGGATGCATTGCATGCTCAGTTCGCGTTGGTTGCGCAGCTCGATCGTATTTCGCTGGGCGATGCCGCGCTGCGGGCCGTCGAGCTGTATGTCACGAGCAAACGGGCTGAGCCTGACTTCGCGGCCCGAGCGCAGGCGGCACTGGAGGAGATCGAGCGCGAGGCGGCCGTGCGACGGGGGGCGATCCAAGGGCTGTTTGGTGATGACAGTCCGGTCGTCGAGGCTGCTGCTGACGCAGGAGCCACGGACATGACGGCCCGCCGGGGGCGGCGGAAGGAGGGCGGCACGTAGAGACGGGCCATTCCCCTTCCCCTTCACCAGGGAGCGGAGCGCGGCTGACTGCCGCCGCTCCGCTCCCTGGTTAGCAGACGCTGAGCTGAAACTAGCTATTTGGACAGATCTCTTGCAGCCTGGTCTAATCGCTGTTTCAAGTCAACCAGCTCCACAAGTTTTAAGCGTCTTTGCTCCTTAAGTGTCTCCCGCTGGTTAGTTATTTCGTCTGACGTTTGGATGACACTATCATTGGGCCACTTTGGCACATCCTCGTTCAGCTTGTTTGATGCGATCTCAATTGCCTCCACATCGTTCGTAAACAGAAAGATATCCGTTACCAGGGTAAAGAGCTTTTCTTGGAATTGGTCATCGTCAAGTATGTAGAAGTCACTGCGTAGGATTTCTAGCCTCTGTGCACTCTTCTTAAGCACTTCAGTCCAGCGAAACGGATAGAAGCTCTGGCTACTCAAAGCATTCTTTAACTCGTTTAAAGACTTTAGACACGCGTCGAGTTCGAGCCTCAGCGATAGACGGAGAGCGCTCCTTCTTGCGTTATCGACACGGCGAGTCCTAAGAGTTTCTACACTAAGGTTTCCAACGTAACTCACAATTGCGCCCAAGATGGCGCCGAACAGACCTGAAGCTAAGTTGGATAATACGCTATTCATACATATTTCTTTATAGTAACTTAGGATCCCAAATGCAAGCTCTAGCGGCTTGGTGCCTGGGACGCTACCATGGAGCGTGGCAGGGACTTACCGCAAGGCCCGCTCAATATCGGCTTTACGACGCTCATACCTATCCAGGTGTTCACTCGGAACCCCTATTACGTCCTCGTCGTCAATCTGGTCAACAAACGCTGCTCGTTGACACGCGGTTGCGGAATTAACCAGCGCCGAGATGAGTTTCGGATCAACCCCCAAAACCTCTAGCTTGGCCTTGATTTGATCGAGGGCAACTCGAAGTCGGATATAAGCCTTGAGATCAAAGAATATTGGATACAGCGATGCCAGCTTCATCCGTGCCGCCATTCGGATATCTTCTCTACGGCTAGCCTTCTGGATGAAATACGTTCCAGCAGCCCAACAACTATGCCTAGAAGACCAATAATCGAATCTAACATTCTAATTCTCATTATAGCAAAATACCCGAATGCTCAGTCGCCATACCCTTAATCGCCTCAACCAACTCTAGCCTCCTACAAGTCCGGAACAACCTCTGCCCCTCCTCCGGCCCACCCCCTATCACGCGATCAATAACAGCTTTCCGCCGCTCATCAGGCACCACAAACAGAACGACCGGAAAGATTGTGTCATCGCTCCACTGCTGGTAAGCGTGCCAGTACCGTAGACACTTGTCCCTGATCTGCGAGTGGTTGTGTTCGGTAGCGCGGTCAACCTCCAGCCAGCAGGAGAGCTTGATGCCCTGGCCTGGCTCGCCTATGCCAATCTCAACGAAGGCGTCGGGTGTGAGCAGGACGTTCCCGACGACTCGGTGGCAACTGGGTTCTGTCTCGAACGCCAGCACGATCAATGCCCTGGTCGGCTGGGCTGCGGACAACGCCACGCGGCAATCGACTATGGCCAAGGTGTGCTCGTTGACCGCTCTGGTCGGTGTGTATCTATTGGCACGGCCAAGGAAGCGATGCCCTTGCCGACCAAGCTGGTAGACGTATTGGGCTGAGCCGCCACCATCGCCGCCAACGAGACGTGGGATGCGTGCGAGGTGGTGCTGGTCAACCAGGCGCGCCAGAACGCGTTTGACCGACGTGTGCGTGTGCGGCAAGCCGAAGGCCAGAGCCGCGAGGTGCCGAGCCGAGAGGGAGATAGCCCGTGTGCATGCTTGGCATTATGCCTGGTCAGGGTGCGCTCAGGGTGTACCCGACGGGCCTAGCGATGGTCCTAGCTCGATGCCCGCGTGGATACCGGCCGACCGTGCGTCAGGGCACACGCATCTGTCAGGCCATAACGTCCTGAATCCCCTTTCGTACTTTGGATTAGCCCAAAGAACGGTATAATGTAAATACACATAAAGAGTCGTAAGTTCATGGTGTTTGATCTCAAACAGTATCTCCAGAAGTCCACCAAAGCCAGCGGAGTCCCGCTGAAGGTGCGGGACTCCGCCACGGTAGTCTCACTCGCCGCTTTGGTTAATGTCGCCAGGTTATCCGGACGGATTCAGGGTCGAAGCGGTAGCCCATCCAGGTCCGTGAACCAGTATGACCATGCGGCAGAATCTCGACCTTCTCAACCAGCAGCTTAACCACGCTGCGCCGCCACTCAATAGACGACGAATCCCAGACTTCACGAATCACGCTCGGTGCTGGCAAGTGCATGGCGGTGTGCTGACTCTGCACTTGGGCGAGGTCTTTCTCCAGTTCGGCTATGGCGGTATCGTTGGCACTGAGCATCAGCTTGTATTCTTCTTTGGTGTGCTCGCCACGGCCATACTCAGCTACCAGGTCGGTGCGGCGTTGGCGGCAGTTAGTGAGCTTGGTGACGAGCGCTGCTACGTCTGCGTTGTCCTCAGTCGGTGCAAGCGTCTTCGCGACCTCGGGCGTATCAAAGCGGTAGAACACGGCTTCCTTGACGAACAGCTCCAGCGGCTCGGCGACGCGGAAGACTTTGCCGCAGCCGATACGGTTGCCGTGGTTGTCGTTGGCCTTGCAGCGATAACGACGTTGATAGCTGTCACCGACCTTACGCGCGTTGCCGTAGGCTATACCGTTGCAGGCGGCGCAGAAGATAAAGCCCGTCAGCAGGTAGGTGCGGCCTTTAATGAGCCCGTGGCCCCATGGTTGGTTGACGCTGTTGAGGCGGGCCATCATCAGCTCGTACTCAGTGCGAGTGATGATGCCGGGCCAGATTGCGCGGTACTCCTGGCCGTGGTGTTCCAGCGTCCCCCGTTGCTCAGGGTCGTTGTCGTCAAAGATAACGTAGCGCCTTTTGATCAGCTGACGCTTGAAGTTACTGGCCGTCCACTGCTTACCGGCCGGCGACGGGATACCACGCTTGTTCAGGTCTTTCATCACCACGTAAGCTGTCTCGGCCGCGATGATGCGCCGCACTGAGCTGCGGATTACCTCGACTTCAGGCTCGACCAGTGCGACGTTGATACGGCCCTTGTTGATGAGTTCGCCCTGCTCGTTCTTGATCGGGCCCTCATAGCCGTAAGCGCGGTAGCCGCCGAGGTACCGGCCTGCCTCCGCCCGGGCCTTCTTCTTACGCTTCTGGCGTTTGCTGAGCTTGGCTGACTCCAGCATGGCGTTGTTGACCGCCGCGATGGCCGCATGGATGCCCTCCGGTGTGGAGAGGTCGTAGCCGATCCCATCTGTCGTCCAGATCCCGCGTAGCTTTGTCCGCTCGGCCATCTTGATAAGCCCAAGCAGTTCTTCGATCCGGCGGTACAGTCGAGTCATTTCGGTGACGACAATGACCTCTACCTCGCCACGCTCTATCGCTGCCACAAGTCGGTCGTACTCCGGCCGCGGCTTGGTGCTGAACTTGGAGGCGCTGCTGTCGTTGTCTTTAAACCTGAGCGCTACGTGGCCGTCACTGTCGTCAACAAAGGCTTCGCCTTCACGAAGCTGGATGTCGACGTTCTCGCTGAGGCCAGAGCGGTCTTTCGAGAGCCGGGCATAGAGTGCGATAAGAAGGTTGGTGAACTGCATAGGTGTACATCTCCCATTATCCGCTTCAAGATCATCTGCGTCAATGGGGGAGTTGCATGGGACTCATACGACGAGGCGCCCGAGTTCAGCCGCGACGTGCTTGACGCGCTCAGGCAGCCGTTGGAGTCCGGAGCGGTGGTGGTGGCCCGCTCGGGATTGACGGCGCGCTTCCCCGCCCGGTTCACCCTTGTGCTCGCGGCCAACCCGTGCCCGTGCGCACGCTCCGCAGGGCCCCACGCCGCTTGCACGTGTACGGCCACGGTCAAGCGCCGTTACCTCGGCCGGCTGTCCGGCCCGCTGCTCGACCGGGTCGACGTCAAGGTCGAGCTTTTCCCGGTCGGAAAGGCGGAACTACTCAGCGACCGGCGTTTCGCGGAAACCAGCGCGACGGTGGCGGGGCGCGTGGAGCTGGCTCGCCAGCGCGCGGCGTTCCGCCTCGCGGGCACACCCTGGCGGCTCAACGCGCAGCTTCCCGGGCGCGAGCTGCGCCGCCGCTTCGCGCCCGCGGCTGGCGCTCTCGCCCGGCTCGAGCGTTCGATGGAGCTTGGCCAGCTCAGCGCCCGGGGCGTGGACCGGATCCTTCGGGTGGCGTGGACCCTGGCTGATCTGGCAGGAAAGCAGCGGCCAACGCCCGATGAGACCGCCTACGCGCTCGGCCTGTGGCTTGGAGTGACCCAGTGAGCGGCGTGCCGGACCCGGAGCGGCTCGCTCGCGCTGCGCTGACCTATCTCGCCGAGCCAGGCGATAAGGTCGCCGGGGCCTGGCTACGAACATGCGGCGCCGAGTCTGTTGTTGCTGCCGTGCGGACCGGCGGTCTGCCCGCGAGGGTGGAAGCGAGACTGCGGGCCGAGGGCGAAGGTGACACCTCGACCGCAAAGGCGATGCGGAGCTGGCGTGCCCGCGTCAGCGAGATCCCCGCTGAACGTGACCTCGCCGCCGCTGAACAGGCCGGAATCCGGCTGGTCTGCCCCGGAGATCCGGAGTGGCCCACCCAACTCGGTGTCCTCGGCGATGGCCAGCCGTACGCGTTGTGGTTGCGCGGAAGCGCGGACTTGCGGCATAGCTGCCTGCGCTCGGTGTCGATCGTCGGCTCGCGCGCCGCGACCGCGTATGGCGCACATGTTTCCGCCGAGCTGGGCGCTGGCCTCGCAGGCCGCGGTTGGGCGGTCGTCTCCGGTGGCGCATATGGAATCGACGGCGCGGCGCATCGTGGCGCTCTGGCCGCGGATGGCCTGACCATGGCAGTTCTGGCCTGTGGCGTGGACGACCCGTACCCGCGTGGCCACGGCGGGCTCTTCGACGCCATCGTCGGCCAGGGTGTGCTCGTCAGCGAGTGGCCGCCGGGCCGCCATCCGACCAGGTGCCGCTTTCTCGTCAGGAACCGGGTGATCGCTGCCCTTAGCCGGGGCACGGTCGTGGTCGAGGCGCACCATCGCAGTGGCGCGCTGAGCACGGCAAGGTACGCCAGGGACCTGTGCCGTCCGCTGATGGCCGTGCCTGGACCCGTCACCTCGCAGGCCTCCGACGGCTGCCACTGGATTATGCGTGAATGGGGCGCGGTGTGCGTGACGCGCACCACTGAGATCCTCGAACAGGTCGCTATGGTCGGCGAGCACCTCGCACCGCGCCGGCCCGTTGTGGCGCCCGCGGAGCTCGACCCGGTGACCACGCGGGTCCTGGAGGCGGTGCCTGCCCGCGGTGGCGCGGGCACCGCGACGGTGGCCGTGTCCGCCGGGGTTGACCTGGATACCACGCTGAGCCGCCTCGGCATGCTCGCGGCAGGCGGGTTCGTGATGCGGGGACCGCGAGGCTGGCGACTGGCCGGTGCCAGCGGTGCTTGACTTCAGGCCGCTGTCGGCGCACGGTGGCGCCTGTGAGCGACGCGGAGCGGTCGGCGCGCCCGGTGCGGCAGCGGGCGGTGCGGCAGGCGGCGGGGCAGGCGGAGGGGACGGCGGGGCAGGCGGGGGCGGAGCGGGCGGCGGGCACGCTTCCTGAGTCGTTTGGCGCGTGTCTGGCTGCCTTTGAGATCTTCCTGGCTGCCGAGCGGGCGCTTTCCCCGCACACCGTCCGTGCCTACATCGGCGATGCGACGGCGTTGCTCGAATCGGCGTGGCGTGCGGGTGCCTCCGGGCCGCAGGACATCGGGATCGCCGAGATCCGGGCCTGGCTGGCGAAACAGCACGCGAGCGGGCGGGCGCGATCCACGCTCGCTAGGCGGGCAGCGGCGACGCGCACCTTTACCGCGTTCGCGCACCGCCGGGGCTGGCTTGCCGAAGATCCGGGGCCGTTACTCGGTAGGTTGACGGTCCGGCGCAGGATCCCAAACGTCCTTGGTGCCGATCAGGTCGCGGCAGTTCTCGCGCGTGCAGCCGCAGGCACGGGCGTTCGAGTCGGCGCGGGCCCGGACGGCACCGCTCACGCGGGCGTTCAAGCGGGCGGCGGCCCGGGGCGGTCCGTTCGAGCGGGCGGGGGCCCGGGCGGGTCCGTTCGAGCAGGCGGGGGCCCGGGCGGAATCGCTCGCGCTCAACCAGGCCCGGCCGCAGCGGTCGCGGACGGGTCGGCGGCCGATGCCACGATCACCCTTCGCGACATGGTGGTGCTTGAGCTGTTGTACGCCACCGGCATTCGGGTCAGCGAGCTATGCGGGCTCGATCTGCCCGACGTCGACCGGGCCCGCCGCACGATTCGGGTACTTGGCAAGGGCGGGAAACAGCGCACCGTGCCGGTCGGGGTTCCAGCCATGCGGGCGCTTGATCGCTGGTGTGCGGTGGGCCGCCCGATGCTCGCTTCTGCGCGCAGCGGCGCCGCTCTGCTGCTTGGCGCTCGCGGCGGCCGCCTCAACGTGCGCGTCGCCCGCCGGATCGTGCATGCCGCACTGGCGAACGTGCCCGGGGTCGCGGACACCGGGCCGCACGGCTTGCGTCACGCCGCCGCCACCCACCTGGTCGAGGGCGGTGCCGACCTGCGTAGCGTGCAGGAGATCCTTGGCCACGCATCGCTCGCAACCACCCAGATCTACACCCACGTCTCGGCCGAACGGCTAATCAAAACCTACCGCCGCGCACACCCCCGCGCCTGAACCAGGGTCGATGGCACACGGGCTCGCCCATGGCGCTCGTTAACTACGCAGCGTAGTCATTCTTGCTGCCTGAGCCCGGCGCGGAGCGCGGGAATCCCGCGCGGCGACAACTCTGTACTTCAGGGTGTTGTTTTAGCACCCCGGGATGCCCGGTTTAACGACACCCTGGGATACAAAGTGCCTTCGACCCGCCGCCGACGACTGCCATGCCGGACACAGATAGTAATTCGACCACAGATGGTGAGAATTGGACACAGATAGTAGTGAACGCTCACTGACCGGGCGGCGGCGGACGCAGCCGGGTAACTGCGCGCCAGCGATCCAGTGAGGTGACCGCGGAGGCGACGGACCAGCGGGGTGACCGCGCGGGGGCGGCGGCCAGCGCGGCGAACGGGGCGGCGGGCCAGCGGGACGGCCGCGACGAAGACGCAGCTCCCGACCCGCTACACTGGCGGCGGGCTCTTAATGAGCTTAATTCGCGCGCCCGCTCGCCGCCCGACTCGATGAACTGTTCGAGATAGGGGACCGGCGGGTCGCACCTCTCGGTCCGGCAGCTGCCAAAGGCAGTTCTGGCGGCAGGTGCATACGGGCGCCAGGAGAAACCGGGAAGCTCCGCGCCCTAAGGGCTCGGCGCACGAGAGGAAGGGACCACGGGCATGGCACCCGTCGTCACCATGAGGCAGCTACTGGAGAGCGGAGTTCACTTCGGCCACCAGACCCGTCGCTGGAACCCGAAGATGAAGCGCTTCATCTTCGCCGAACGCAACGGGATCTACATCATCGACCTCCAGCAGTCCCTCCAGTACATCGACACCGCCTATGAATTCATCAAGGAGACCGTCGCCCACGGCGGCACGGCCTTGTTCGTCGGGACGAAAAAGCAGGCCCAAGAGGCGATTGCCGAGCAGGCGCGCCGCGTTGGGATGCCCTATGTGAACCAGCGCTGGTTGGGTGGGATGCTCACCAACTTCTCCACCGTCTTCAAACGGCTCCAGCGGCTCAAGGAGCTCGAGGAGATCGACTTCGACGATGTGATCGGCTCCGGCATGACCAAGAAGGAGCTGCTTCACCTCAAGCGCGAGCGCGACAAGCTCGACCGCACGCTCGGCGGGATCCGCGACATGTCACGGGTGCCCAGCGCCTTGTGGGTGGTGGACACCAAGAAGGAGCACATCGCGGTCAGCGAAGCGCGCAAGCTCGGCATCCCTGTCGTCGCCATCCTGGACACCAACTGCGATCCGGATGAGGTCACCTATCCGATTCCCGGCAACGACGACGCGATTCGGAGCGTTGCCCTCCTGACTCGTGTTGTGGCCGACGCCGTCGCCGACGGCCTGATCGCTCGCGCGGGAGCAGCGTCGGGTGAGGAGAAACCACACGCCGATCTCGCCAGCGCGGAAATCGGTGCCGAGGAGCCGCTGGCGGAGTGGGAGCGGGAGCTTCTCGGGGGCGCTCAGCGCGAGACTCCAGGCGAAACCAAGGTCGAAACACAAGGCGAAACCAAGGCCGGAACACAAGGCGAAACCGAAGCCGGGGCCCTCGGCGAAGCCAGAGGCCGGGAAGGGAGCGCCACCCGAACGCGGGCACAGGAAAGCGGTGGCACAGCGCCTGCGGACCGCGGCGTGGCGGAAACCGATGACCACAGCGAGGCCGGCGCCCAAACCGTCGAGCCGGACACGAAAGCAAACGCAGCCGGCACCCAGGCCGGCCCCAACGGCGAGGCGCAGACCGCACAGGGCTGACCGCACGGTGGCGCCCGAGCCGACTGGACCGGGCCGATCGGACCGGGCCGGGGCACCGGGCCAGGCCAGGCAGACACAGTGAGAGGCCGACTATGGTGAATATCACGGCCGCGGACATCAAGCGGCTCCGCGAGCTGACCGGTGCCGGAATGCTCGACTGCAAGAACGCCCTCGAAGAAGCCGAGGGTGATGTCGGCATGGCAGTCGAGATTTTGCGCCTGAAGGGCGCCAAGGACGTGACAAAACGGGCAGAGCGCGTCGCAGCGAACGGTTTGGTGGCCGCCGAGGTCGAGGATGCTAATGTCGGCGTGCTGCTCGAGCTGAACTGCGAAACCGACTTCGTCGCGAAGAACAAGAGCTTCCAGCAGGTCGCGGCGCAGACTCTCGCCACGGCCGTCCGCTCGCGGGCACCGGACCGGCTCGCACTGCTCAGCGCAGAGGTTGAGCCCGGCACGACCGTGCAGCAGCGGATCGACGAAGCAAGCGCGGCGATCAAGGAGAAGATCGAGCTTGGCAGGTTTGCGCGGCTCGAGGGCGGATACATCGCCAGCTACCTGCACAAGTCTGATCCGTCGCTGCCGCCGACGGTCGGCGTGCTCGTTCAGCTCGATGCGGAAAACCCGCAGCTTGCCAAGGATCTCGCACAGCAGGTGGCCGCCATGCGACCCGCCTATGTGACCCGCGAGGACGTCCCCGCCGACGTGCTCGACAAGGAGCGCCGCATCGCTGAGCAGATCACCAGGGAGGAAGGCAAGCCAGAAAAGGCGATCCCGAGGATCGTCGAGGGTCGGCTGAACTCCTTCCTCAAGGACGTCGCCCTGGTCGAGCAGGCGTATGTCAAGGATCCAAAGCGCACGGTCAAGCGGCTGCTCGCCGAGTCGGGAGCCACCGTGCGGGCGTTCGCCCGGTTCAAGATTGGCGAGGCATGATGCGCACGGCGTCGCGCACGGCGGCCGCGACGCGCACATCAGCCGCGACGCGCTGAGCGGTAGCCGTTATGGAAAAGGAGGCCGCGGCCATGCAGGACAGTGACGGTGCCGTCGGCCGGTTCCATTCGCCCGCCGCCGGGCCCGCGCACGGCGCGGACCGTGCGCACGGCGCGGACCGTGCGCCGGGGGCGGACCATTCGCCCGGCGCGGACCGCTCGCCCAGCTTTCGCCCGCGGCCCGACGACGCGCACCGGAGCTGGCGGCGGGTCGTGGTGAAGTTGTCAGGCGAGGCGTTCGCGGGCGCCGAGCCAGTCGGCATCGATCCCGATGTCGTTATTCACCTGGCCGAGGAGATCGCGGCGGCGGCGCGGGAGGGAGTGCAGGTCGCCGCGGTGGTGGGCGGCGGCAACATGTTCCGCGGCCAGGTCCTCGCCGACCGGGGCATCGACCGTGCGCGTGCCGACTACATGGGCATGCTGGGCACCGTGATCAACTGCCTGGCGCTGCAGGACGTGCTGGAGAAGCTAGGCATCGACACGCGGGTGCAGACCGCGATCACCATGGGTCAGGTCGCCGAGCCGTACATTCCACGGCGCGCGATCCGCCATTTGGAAAAGGGCCGCGTGGTCATCTTCGGCGCCGGCCTCGGTGCCCCGTTCTTTTCCACCGACACCTGCGCCGCGCAGCGAGCGCTCGAGGTGCGCGCCGGGGCCGTGCTCAAGGGAACCCAGGTCGACGGCGTCTACGACTCCGACCCGAGGAAGAACCCGCAAGCCGTCCGCTTCGAGCGGCTCGACTACGGTGAGATGCTCAATCGAGGGCTGAAGGTGATCGATGCGACGGCCGTCAGCCTCTGCCGCGACAACGGGCTGCCGATCGTGGTCTTCTCCTTGATGGGCAAGGGGAACATCGTTCGCGCGATACGGGGCGAGAAGATCGGCACGCTGATATGCCCGTCCGGCGTCTAGCCATGACCCGAACGGCCTCAAGCACCCGCATTCCTGGCATCGCGCGGTGTCGGCGAGGCACCATGGATGCGAGCCGTATCAGGCTGGATCACGATGCAGCACAGGAGCCATAGTGATTGAGGACACGCTCCTCGAAGCCGAGGAGAAAATGGAAAAGGCGGTCGGGGTCGCCAAGGACGATTTCGCCGGGATCCGGACGGGACGCGCGCATCCTGCCATGTTCAGCAAGATCACGGCGGAGTACTATGGCACGCAGACTCCGCTGAACCAGCTTGCGTCCTTCCATATACCCGAACCCCGCATGGTCGTCGTGCAGCCCTACGACAAGTCGTCGCTGCCTTCGATCGAGAAGGCGATCCGCAACAGCGATCTTGGGGTGAACCCGTCGAACGACGGCACGATCGTCCGGGTGGTCTTCCCCGAGCTGTCCGAGGAACGCCGCAGGGAGTACATCAAGATCGCCCGGCACAAGGCCGAGGAGGGCCGGGTGGCCATCCGCAACATACGCCGTCACGCCAAGGACGCGCTCGACAAGCTCGTCAAGAACGGCGAGACGGGTGAGGACGAGGGTCGCCGCGCCGAGCGCGAGTTGGGCGAGCTGACACAGACATACGTCGCGCAAGTCGACGAGCTGCTCAAACACAAGGAATCTGAACTTCTCGAGGTCTAGTGGATCTCGACGAGCGACCGCAGAGCGCCCCGGCGGAACCAGACCCGGCGGAACAAAGCCCGACGGCAGAAAGCCCGGCGGAAACAGAGGCGGCGGAACCAAACGCGGAAGATAACGGGCGCCATCGGCCGCGGACCGGCCGCAACCTACCCGTCGCGGTCACGGTCGGCCTCGTCATGGGCGCCTTGGTCGTGCTCACGCTGTACACGATCAAGGCGACATTCATGGTGTACATGGCGGCCGCTGTCGCGGTCGGGGGGTTTGAGCTCAGCCGCGCCCTCGCGGTCCGCCAGATCCGGATCGCGCTCCCTCCGCTGGCGGTCGGCTGCGCCGCCATCTGGACCTGCGCGTACTGGCTCGGCCCGCGGGCGGTGCTCGCCGCTGTCGCGCTGACCGCGGGCGCGGTGATCGTCTGGCGGCTGCCCGGCGGTCCGGCCGGATACCTGCGCGACATGACCGCGAGCATGTTCGCGCTTGTGTACCTGCCGCTTCTGGCCGTGTTCGCGGTGCTGATACTCGCCTCCGCCGATGGCGCTGACCGGACGATCGTGTTCGTCGCCATCACCGTCTGCAGCGATGTGGGCGGATACTTCGCAGGGACCGCGTTCGGGCGGCATCCGCTCGTCCCAGCGATCAGCCCGAAGAAGACGTGGGAAGGACTCGGCGGCTCGGTTGTCGCGTGCGTCGCCGCCGGCGCGGGGCTGGTGCCTTCCATGCTCGGCGGCCAGTTCTGGCAGGGCATGATCCTCGGTGTGGCCGCAGTCGCCGCCGCCACCCTCGGCGACCTCGCCGAATCGATGATCAAGCGCGATCTGGAGATCAAGGACATGGGTTCGGTCCTGCCCGGCCACGGCGGGCTGCTCGAACGGTTGGACTCGCTGCTGTTCAACGCGCCGGTGGCGTGGTTGCTGCTGGCCGTCTTCGTTCCGGCTGGGGCCCGCTGAGCCGCCGCAACGACTTATCCTTAACGGCTGCCGCTGTGGCGCGCCATACTCCGAACGCGTTTCGGTCCATCTTGTGTGGGGACAATCCCCGGGAAATCACTAATGTGGCAAAGGCATACGATCCCAGACGCAAGCGACCGGGGGAGGATGGAGTAACGGGCCGTGAGGATACGCAGTTTCAGCCTTATTGTACTAATTTATCTGATCGTCGGTGTCGTTGTTGCCTGGAAGCACGGCTACATTTGGCTCGGCTTCCTCAAGACTCTCGCGTCGGCGATCCTCGCAATCTTGTTGTGGTTCCTGGTCCTGCTCGGTGTGAACCTGCACATCCACGGCTGATACGGCGGTCGCGCTCAGCCTTCAAAGCTCAGTCTCAGGGCGCGGTCTTCAAACCTCGCGCCAGGAGCTTAGCGGCCGATGACAAAGCTGCGGCGCTGGGCGGCGAGCTGGGTGACCAAGCTCGCCGACCCACGCTCCTTCGCGATCAGGCGTTCCCGCTCGGTTATCGGCACGACCCATAGCCAGCGGACCGCGTCCCCGCCGAACGAAAAGCCGGAAAGGTCAGTTGGATCGGGGCCAAGAAGGCTGGCTGGCTCGTCAAGCAGCATGACCGCCTCATTTCCGCCGCCGAGCGGAAATGTCGACGGCTCGTGGTACCAGCGAACGCTGTGACCGGGGCCGAACCAGGTAACCGAGCGCCATGGGTACTGCGCGAGCCATAGGAATATCCGCGCCGCTTGAGCGCTCGGCACGGTGGTCGCCAGACATAGTTCGATTCGCGCGTGACCGCTCACATCGTCGACGAACTGCTCAACCACCGGCATCCGCTGACAGCTCATCCCGACCGTCGAGAGCACCGTATAGGGCCGCAGCGAGGTCGGCGGGCGCTCGGTCACGCCGACCGGCGGCTGCTTGCCGTTCCCGGCGTCCCAGTAGTGGGCGCCCGGGCCGAGCTTGGCGAGCAGGTGGCCAAGGACCGCCTGCTGGAACGCGCCCCATGACTCCGGGTCGGCGCGCCATTGCCAAAACGCCCTGGCCTGCTCGACCCGGGGAACCAGGCCCTCCATGGCGTCGTCAAGCGACCAGCCGAACGGGGTCTGTCCGATCACATCTCTGCTGTAACCGGGCATTCCCCGTGTCATGTCCGCCCACCCGGGGATCACCGCAATTAGCTGGCCGGATTCGAGGATGGCGACTCCGTCGCCTTCCTCGAACCACGAGGCTTGCAGCGTTCGGGGCTCAAAGGGCGGCCGACCCTGCGGATGCTTGGTGTGCGCGGCCGGCATGACCGGCGCCTTGCCAGCGTTGAGCCTGCCCAGGTCGGTGGTCGGCGCCGCGGGCTGGTGGTTCGCGATCCAGGTCGCCGCGATGGCCGACGCGTCGTCATGCAGATAGGCTGCCGTGGTCACACCGTCGTATTCCACCGTAAGCCGACGGCTCTCATATGGGTTGATGCTCTCAAGGATGACCTGCGATGTCTGGATGGAAGCGGACCGGTGGCGCAGCGTCGGCATGGCTGAAATCTACTGACTTGCCGCAGGTCACCGCATACGCCAGGTGACATTGTTAAGGGTTTGCAACGCCTATCCTGTGACAGGTGGCGTCAGAGAATGGAGCGAGGGTGGCCGGCCGTGAGCAATCTGTGGCGCCGAGGCTGGGTCATGCCCGGCGGCCGCCGCGCCACCTCGCCGACCTGAATCCGGCGCAGCGCCGTGCGCTAATGTCCCGATTTGGTGAACCGCCATTTCGCGCGGACCAGCTGTCCCGCCACTATTTCGCCCGCCGTGGGGGCCACCCCGCAGTGATGACCGACCTTCCGGCGCGCTCACGCGAGACGCTCGCCGCCGCCATGCTGCCGACGCTGCTCACCGCGGAGCGGCAGGTGTCATGCGATTCCGGTGCCACACGCAAAACGCTCTGGCGGGCGTTCGACGGCGCCTACATCGAGTCGGTGCTCATGCGCTACCCGGACCGGGTGACCGTGTGCGTCTCGTCGCAGGCTGGCTGCGGCATGGCGTGCCCGTTTTGTGCGACCGGCCAAGCCGGGCTCGCTCGTAACCTGTCCACGGCGGAGATCGTTGAGCAGGTCGTCGCGGCCAGCCGGTGGCTGGGGGCGTGCCATCCACCAGGCTGGCCCGCGCGCGTCTCCAACGTGGTGTTCATGGGCATGGGTGAGCCACTGGCCAATTACCGCAGCGTCGTCGCCTCGGTACGCCGGATCACCGACCCAGTCCCGCAGGGACTTGGCATCTCACGGCGCTCGGTGACGGTGTCGACCGTCGGTCTGGTGCCCGCCATGACTCGGCTGGCCGCCGAGAACCTGGGCGTGACGCTCGCCGTCTCGCTGCACGCCCCGGACGACGAACTGCGCGACGAGCTCGTGCCGGTCAATGCGCGCTGGAAGGTTGCCGCGGTTCTCGACGCCGCGTGGGCATATGCCGCATCGACCGGCCGCCGCGTTTCGGTTGAGTACGTCTTGATCAAGGACGTAAACGACCAACCGTGGCGGGCAGAAATGCTGGGCACGCTGCTCGCGGGCCGGCTCGCGCATGTGAACCTGATCCCGCTGAATCCGACGCCCGGATCGCGCTGGACGGCATCCAGCCCGGACGTGGCGGCCAGATTCTTGCGACGGCTCGAGTCGCATGGCCTGCCCGTCACCATGCGCGACACGCGCGGTCGCGAGATCGGCGGCGCTTGCGGCCAGCTCGCCGCCTCCGGCGCCGATCTGGCCGCAAGCGCCGCCGAGCGTGCCGCTCGCGGCACCGGCCAGGCATCGGCGCGGTGAACCACGGTGTCGCTCGTCGTGCCGCCGACGCCGCGGCGTGCCACGCGCGCGCTGCTGCGCGGCGTGCTCGCTGACCTGCTGAACCGCGGCTGGCAGATGATCCAGTCGACTGCGCTGATCACGGCGCAGACCTCGGCTGGGCGCCGGTTCGCCCGGTTCGGCCGTGGGAGCAGCATGGCGTTTCCGCCTGGTTCCGTATTCGGCGAACGGTGGATCGAGGTCGGCGAGGACACGCTGATCGGAGCGCACGTCAGCATGTCCGCGGGCATGGTGCCTGGCCTGGATCTCGGCGCGGCGCCGGTGCTGAGAATCGGCGACCGATGCGTGATCGGGCGCGGCAGCCATATCATCGCCCACCGCTGCGTCGAGATCGGTGACGACGTCTTCACCGGGCCCTACGTCTACATCACGGATCAAAATCACCGCTACTCCGATCCCGATGTCCCCATAGGGCGGCAATGGCCCCGCAATAACACCGTTTCCATTGGCGCGGGGACATGGCTCGGCGCGGGCGCGATCATCCTGCCGGGCGCGAGCATTGGCAGAAACGTCGTGGTCGGCGCGGGCTCGGTGGTCCGCGGCAAGGTGCCCGACCGCTGCGTTGTGGTTGGCGTGCCGGCCAAGGTGGTCCGCGAGTACATTCCAGGAAGTGGCTGGAAACCGCCGCTTCGGCCAGGATAGCCGGACCCGTCGAGGGAGCCTGATCAATGACTACCGTGTCGCCCGTTGGGCCCGCCTACGACGACGGCATGCTACGCATCACATGGCTGCCGCAGGGCAACGGGTTCAGCGTCGAAGGGACCGTCGACGCCAGCAGCCGCAGCGGGCTCGCGGCCACGCTCGCCGCCGCCGCGCAGCGCAGCGGTGACATTCAGGTCGATCTCTCCGGCCTTGAGTTCATCGACATGGACGGTGTGCGCCTGCTGGTCCGCGCCGCGCGCAGTATGGCCAGCGGCCGTCAGCTCGTGCTTCAGCAGGTGCCTGCCCACGTGCGCGAATTGTTTCGCGCTGTGAACACTGACGACACGCCTGGCCTGCGTTGGGAGGACTCGAAGGCCTGAGCACCCATCGCGGCGATCCGCCTACATCAGCCGCTCGATGTGAGCCGTATGCCTTTTTCGCTGATCACGAATTCCCTCATCCGGGTGTCGTGCATGCCAGCGCGGGTCTTGAGCACGGTGAGCGTTCGCCTTATGCCGGACTCGCCGGGCTGGTACTGCAGCAGCACCACGTTGTCGGAAAGATGCGAGCTGCCGCGCTCGCTCAACTGGGTGAAGCCGAACAGCTCAGGTACCTCGAAGGTCATCATGACGCCGACCCCCTGGCGGGAGCAGCGCTGCAGCAGTGAGTAGGTGTACTCGCGGAACCGGCTGACGTCCGGAGTGGCCGCGCGCAGATCGCCGAGGCTGTCGACAACCACGCGTTTGGCGCCGGTCTCGTCTATCGTGTCGAGCAGGCTGTAAACCCACTCGTCGATGTACAGATCGACCGGGCTGCGGTACATGAGGTTCACCTCGCCCGTCGCGAACGACCAGCCGAAGCCTTGCGCGACGCGTTCGAGCTGAGTGGGGTTCTCCTGCAATGTCGCGACCAGGCCGGGCTCCCCACCGCGCGCGCCGTTGAATACAAAGTGCAGGCCCATCAGGGTCTTGCCGATCCCTGTCGGCCCCGCGACCAGGGTCGACGCGCCGGGCAGGTACCCATCATGGAGCATGTCATCGATCGCCTGGATGCCCGAGGAGACCCGCTGCGGGCCGAGTCCGTAGTCCGCGGCTTCGGCAGGGTCAGCGAATCTGGGAAAGACGGCGATCCCGTCCGCCGAAAGCCGGTACGCGTGCTTTCCCGACAGAAATCCGCCGCCGCGCAGCTTCAGGACGTGCAGTGCCCGCGATTCTCGTTCGGCCACCTGGCTCGTGCCAAGACTGATGATGGCATCGGCGACCGCGAACTCTGGCGCCTCAGCGATCTCTTGGTGGTCGTACTCGCCGACCCAGAGCGAGGTGACAGGAACGACGCTGAGCATGCTGGCGAGGTCGTGCAGAAAACGACGGAACTGCCGTACCGTCGGCGCGTACGGGCGCAGCGCCTTGAAGCTGTCGATGACGAGCACGGCGGGCCTGCGCGCCCGGATGAGTTCGCGTACCCGGTCGAGCACACCCACCAGGCCCGTCTCGCCCAGCACATTGCCGAGGTCTTCGTAGAACACGCTTCCGCCGACCGCGGCGGGGTCGAAGAACGACAGCGTCTGGCCGTAGCGAAGCATCTTCTCGAGCGGTTCCGAGACGGTCGACAGGTACAGCGCCGGATAGTCACGGCTGGCGTTACGGAACACGCACTGCTGGGCGAGAATGGTCTTTCCCGAGCCGGGGACGCCGATGACCAGCGAGATGCCGTCTTTTGGCAGCCCGCCACCCAGCACACGATCGAGACGCTCCGTGCCTGTGGTGAGCCGCTCCATCATGGCGCCGCCGCCGCGCCGCGGCGGATGAACGCGCTGCGGCCGAGCAGATCCTGGACGGTAGAGACCAGTTGCAGGGGCTCGATAGGCCGCTGCAAAAACGCCGACGCCCCGGCTCCGAGCGCGGCGTCCCGTAGTTCGAGCGTGCAG
>WNGF01002674.1_pt1 | contig 30649 bp, 27 predicted proteins | sample 5400641 | NCBI WGS metagenome assembly WNGF01 (sample SAMN13153371, study PRJNA577476) | soil metagenome | isolation source: 80 cm soil or saprolite under grassland replicate 2 | place: USA:California | collected 2016-06-15 | reverse complement strand
CTACGCCATCACCTGCCACAAGGCCCAGGGCATGACCACCGACCGCGCCTTCGTGCTGGCCACCGACGAGCTCTACAAAGAATGGGGATACGTGGCGATGAGCCGGGGACGGCTGGAGAACAAGCTCTACACCACCGTCGACGACCATCCCCTCGCCGAGGAGCTTGACCTGCCCCGAGAGCCCAAACCCGACCCGGTGCTGGCCGTCAGCGCCGCGCTGGAACTGTCCCGGGCCCAGTACCTCGCCCTCGACCAGCTCACCGCCACTGGCGGGAGTAGCAGGACCCCGCCATCCGACTGCGAGATCCACCGCGACGTCGGTCCGAGCACCGCGCCACCGCCACCCGCAACCTCACCGGCCGCCGACCCCCAGGAGGATCTCGCCCGGCTGCGAGTCCTCCATCGGGCCTGCTCCATCGAGCTGCTCCACGCTCGTGAGCAACTGGCCGCGCAGCGTCCCGGTTGGCGTCGGCGACACCCGTTGAGCAAGACGATTGCCAGCCGCCAGCGGACGCTCGGCGACCTCGACCAGCAGATCGCCCGGTTGGAGGCGCGACCGCCGCAGATCCCGACCAGCCAGGGCGAACCGGCAACCTCGCAAGGCGCGCAGGCAGGCGCCAAGACGGCGCCGATCGAGCACGATCCGCCCCGATACCTGATCACCGAGCTTGGAGGATGGCCGCACACCCACGCAGCTCAAACCGTGTGGCGGATCGCCGCGCGCAGGATCCGCGCCTACCGCGCCAGCGCAGGAGTCACAGACCCCAAGACCGCACTCGGCCCCCCGCCAGACGACCCGAACCAGCACGCACAACGGCAGGCCGTCGCAGAGCTCATCCGCAGTGCTGGCAAGGCGATCGACGCGCTCGACAGCCCGGCGCGACCCGATCCGACCAACCCCGCCTTCCTCGAACTGCACCGTTGACTGCACTGGGTGGGCGCACGACCGGCGTTCTGGCCGGAGGAGCAAGCGCCCCGCCCCCGGTTCCAGCTCGCGAATGGGGCCAGGCGGAGCGATGATGGCTGCATGCAGCTCCGTATCGAGGCTTCGGACCTGCCGGGCCGGACCTGCGGCCTCGGCGACAACTTCCCCGGCTACAGCAATGTCCACGTCGGCGTCCAGCGACGCGACCGGCGAAACGAGCTCCTGGAGCTGCACCCTGGGGACGCCCCATCGGCGGTGTGGACGCTGGACTGCAGCGCGGTCTCCACCTCGACCGGTGTCGACCTCAAGGGGCCCTACATCCAGGGCCGTCCCGGGGGCCGGTTCATCTACCTGTCCTGGGGCAGCGTGGATGCATCGGGCGCCTTCACCCTGTTCCGCCGGGCGAAGCTGATGTTGGACGCCATCGGCCCGGACGTTCTCGATACCGCTGTGCAGTCCGGACGCCTGGTGGCACGGTTGGGGCTGACGGATACCAGGGGCCACCCGTTGTGCGCTCACGTGCGGCCACCGCTCATCGACTGGTCCGCTGCCCCCGCCGGTTGACCCGGCCCGGCACCTGGTCGCCGCGTCGGCACTATGGAGCGGGGCGATGGACCTGCCCCGCCGGTCAATGGGGGTTGACTTCGCCGCTCGGGTCAACGTAGGTTGACCGCCATGGGCGGGGCGCGGGTGGACGAGGTGGCGCGGTTGGCGGCGGCGACCAGCAGCAAGGACCCCGACGTCGGGCTGGCGGCGGTGGCTGCGCTGCGGGCGCTGGTGGAGGTCCTGGAGGCGCTGCAGGTCGACAACGCCCGTGCCAGAGGGTGGACCTGGCAGGACATCGCCGGCGGGCTGGGGGTCAGCAAGCAGGCGGTGCACAAAAAATACGCCGGCGGCGGGCTGTTCCGGTCGGGGAGGTAGCCAAGGGTGTTCGAGCGGTTCACGCAACCCGCCCGCCGGGTGGTCGCACTCGCCGAGGAGGAGGCCGACCGTCTGCGGCACGGCTACATCGGCCCTGAGCATCTGCTGCTTGGCATCGTGCGGCATGGCGACAGCGGGGCCGCGCGGGTGCTGGGGGCGCACGGCCTTGACCTGGCGGCTGCCCGGGTCGAGGTGGGCCGGCTGGTCGACCAAGGGGTCTTGCCGCGGCCCGAGCGTAGCGACGCCGAGTTGCTGCGCGGCCTTGGGATCGACCTGGCGGCGGTGCGCCGCCAGGTCGAGGACACGTTCGGGGGTGAGGCGGTGGCCGCGGCGACCTGGCGGGTGATGCGCCGGCCGTGGTGGCGGGGTGGGGCGGTGGGCTGGACGCCGTTGTGTGGCAAGGCGCTGGCTGCCAAGGGGGCGTTGCACCTGGCGGGCGTGGAGGCCGACGCGCTCGGCCAGGACGAGGTTGGCCCTGAGCAGGTGCTGCTTGGGGTGCTGCGCGACGCCGCGGCGCTGCGCGGCGACCCGCGGCCGAGCCGACGGGCCAGGCGGACATGGGCCTATCCGGGCCTGCCCGGACCGGGAGCCAGCCCGGTCGGGCGGGTGGTCCAGGGGCGTGGGCTGACCCTGGAGCAGCTGCGGGGCGCGGTCTTGGCCCAGCTGCACGCCGCGACCTGAGCCAAGGAGGTCTGGATGCGACGCTCGATGCGACGATGGCTGCCGGTCCCACAGCGGCGGACCCGGCCGAGGGGGGTGTTCGAGCGCTTCACCGACCGGGCCAGACGGGTCATCCCACTCGCCCAGGAGGAGGCCCGGCGCCTCAACCACAATTACATCGGGACCGAGCACCTCCTGCTCGGCCTGCTCGCCGAGGGCGAAGGCGTGGCCGCCAAGGCGCTGGAGGGGCTGGGCATCTCGCTGGAGGCCGTCCGCGTCCAGGTCCAGGAGATCATCGGCCAGGGCCAGGCCGCCCCGACCGGGCACATCCCGTTCACGCCGCGGGCCAAGAAGGTGCTGGAGCTGTCGCTGCGTGAGGCCCTGCAGCTTGGTCACAGCTACATCGGCACCGAGCACATCCTGCTGGGGCTGATCCGCGAGGGCGAGGGCGTGGCCGTGCAGGTGCTGGCCACCTTCGACGCCGACTACGCCCGGGTCCGCGAGCAGGTGCTGCGGCTGTTGACCGGCGGCAGCGAGGAGGCAGCTGCGGAGACGCGGCTGGTCCGCCTGGCCGTGCCTGTCGACCTTGTGGACGCCGCGGAGCAGCTCGCCGAGGTGCGGCGGCAGAAGGAGGCCGCGATCGAGGCGGGGGACTTCGACACGGCCGCGGCGCTGCGCGACCGGGAAAAGCAGCTGCTTGCCGACAAGCTGCGGCGCGAGCGCCAGTGGACAGCCGGCGCGGACGTTCAGGCGGTGATCGCGGAAAACCAGCGCGTGCACCACGAGCTCGAGCGGCTGCGCGACCTGCTCCGCCAGCACGGCATCGAGCCCAACGGCGGCACCCCCTGAACCGCCTGAGGCCGCATTCGACCGAAGCGACCGCACGCCTTGACAGGCGCGGTCCCTGGTGCAGAGAAGCTTGAAGAACAGCGGGACGCCCAGCCGCACACAGCGGTCACGCAGGTCGCGGACCCAGTCGAGGTCGAGCGGCCGGTGGCCTGGGCCGCTCTCGCCGCCGACGATGACCCAGTCGATGCTGGCAAGGTCCAGGCTGGGCAGCGGCCCCAGCAGCGGCTCCAGGCTGAGGAACCTTCTCTGCACTACCGGGCAGGGCGAACGCTGCCAGAATGCTGGACGGGTGATGACACGATGCGGCTGTCGCGGAGCGTGCTGATCAACGCCGTCGGCGTCGTGGTGCTGGTTGCTGCCCTGGTGGTGGTCGGGCGGCTGGGCCTGGGGATCCAGGGCGCTCAGCACACCCGTCCGCAGGCCACCAGGTCCACCCAGCGTCCGGGCGACCTCCCCGACCATCCGGCCACGACGATCTCCTCGCCGGTGGCGGCCAAGATCAGTGTGGGTGGGCAGTCGGTCGAGGCGGTGGCGGCAAGCCCTGGGGTGGTGTGGGCGGTGGCCGGATGTGACGTCTGGCGCGTCGACTCCAACACCAACCTGGTGGTGGCCAGGGTTGCCGGGACCGGACGCAAGGACCGTTGTGTTCGTGGCCTGGCCGTCGGCGCCGGGGCTGTCTGGGGTGCCGTGCCGGGGGTCGGGGTGGTGCGGATTGACCCGCGGGGCAACCGGGTGGTCGCGGTGGTGCCGGTCGGGCCGATCCACGAGTCGATCGCGGTCGGCGCCGGCGGGGTGTGGATGGTGTGCTGCGGCAAGCCGGTGCCAGACGGCGGCTGGACTGGGCTGGTCCGGGTGGACCCGGCGGCCAACCGGGTCGTCGCGCGGATCGGCCTGCCGGGTCGTCCCGACGCGGTCGGGGTGAGTCCCGGCGGTGTGTGGGTGCGGGCCGCCCGCGGGCCGGTCTGGCACGTCGACCCGGCCAGCAACCGGGTGGTGGCCAGGATCCGGGTGCGGGGCGGCTTGGGGGCGACCAGGGGCAGCATCGTGGTCACCAGCGAGGCGGTCTGGGTGAGCGACCCGGCCAACGGCACCCTGTTGCAGCTGGACCCGGGACGGCACCGGGTCGTGGTGGGCTGGGAGGCTGCCGGGCGTGCGTTGGCGGTGGTCGGCGAGGTGGTGTGGACCGCTGGCGACGGAGGCCTGGTGGGCTTTGGTCGAGGACGGGTCCGACCCGTGGGGGCCGAGGAGATCCATGCCGGCGCGGTTGCTGGCCTGACGGTCGGCTCGGGTGCGCTGTGGGCGGCGACACCCAGCGGGCTGCTGCGCCTGGATCTGCGCAGGCTGCCCTGAGCTGGCCGGGATGGTGGCGCTGGGCTCCGGGTGGCAGGCTGGGGTCAGGCTGCTCATGCGGCACCCCCGATCGGTGCGTGTGGCGTTGGCATCTGGTCCCAGGTGCGCCCGTCGAGGGTTCGCCCGCCGGCCTTGGGGGAGCGGCCCCCGACCTGCTTGAAGAAGAACGCGATTCCCCGCCGACTGCAGCGGTCACGCAGGTCACGGACCCAGTCCATGTCGAGCGGCCGATGGCCAGGCCCGCTCTCCCCACCCACGATCACCCAGTCGATGCCCGCCAGGTCCAGGCTCGGCAGCGGCCCCAGCAACGGCTCCAAGGACAAGAAGCGGACCGCGGCAGGCGCGGCTCGCAGCGCGTCGGCGCGGCCGACGTAGTCGTCGCGCTCGATCGAGGTGCCAAGCCACACGTTGCCGAGCGGCCAGCAGGACATCAGGTCCACCTCGCGACCGAGGGCCAGCCGGCGGGCGTGGTCCTGGACCAGGCTGCGGAAGTGGATGCCGGGCCGGTGCCCGCCGCCGCAGCCGCAGGGGCTGGCCAAGACCTTGACGTAGCGCTCGGGCCGCTTGGTCAGCACCTGGTAGGTGTGCTGCGGGGTCAGGGCCATGACCGCCCACACCTGGGCGACAAAGTCGACCGGCACCCTGGCATGCATGAGGTCCGCCATGCTGTCGACGAAGACCTTTCTGGGCTTGCGCCAGCGCAGCGGCTCAAGCAGCGCGTCGGGATGCAGGGTGACGCCGAACCCAGGCCCGGAGGTGCGGGGGTCGCCGTCAGCCTGGTATTTCGGGCGCAACCGCAGCCTCCTTCGGCTGGACAGGATGGGACTCGGCTTGGCGGCATCAGCCGCGGCCGATCGGTGCCGGTGCATCGACGCGGCGAGCCGTCGGGCCCGGGTGCGCTGACGCACCGCGCTTGGGATCGGCCGAGGCTCGTGGCGCGCTTAGCCGTGCCTCTTCACGGCGGCTGGCGATGCAGCCGGCAACGTGTGAGGGATCTCGTAATTATGCGACAGCGCCGGCGGGTGCGTCGGTCGGCCACGCTGGCCGCGATCGAGGCGGTGCTGTGGGCATGAGCACGGCGACTTCGATCGAGTGGACCGAGACGACATGGAATCCGACGACCGGATGTGACCGGATCTCGCCGAGCTGCGATCACTGCTATGCCTTGACGCCCCATTTACTCCGTCCACCGCGACGGCCCCGGCCGGCTCAGCACCATGGCCAAGCCACGTGGCGACGACTGGCTCGACGACGAACTGCGCGCCCTGCGCCGCGTCGGCGTCGACGTGCTCGTCTGCGCACTCCCCGAAAGCGAACGACTCGAGGTCGGCCTGGCGGGCGAAGCCGCCGCCGCGCAGCACGCCGGTCTTGAGTTCGTCACCATCCCCATCCCCGACCGGTCGGTCCCCGACCTCGCCACTGTCTTGCCGCGGCTTCGCGAGCTGGTCGCTCAGCTCAACGCTGGCGGGCATGTCGTCACCCACTGCCGGTTTGGCATCGGCCGCGCCTCGCTGCTGGCCGCCGCGCTGCTGGTCCTGGAGGGTGTCGATCCCGACGAGGCGTGGCGCCGACTCACCCATGCCCGCGGCCAACGGGTGCCCGACACCGACGAGCAGCGACGGTGGATCGCCACCCTGCCAACCACGCACCTCCCAACCTGACGGCCGCGCGAGTTGACAGACGAATTCTTTGGTGCAGAGAAGCTGGTATTTCGGCTGACCCATCGCCTTCAGCCGACCCGCCAGCGTCAGGGCATAGCAGTGATCACACCCGGGCGAGATCCGGTCACATCCCGAGGTCGGATTCCACGTCGTCTCGGTCCACTCGATCGAGGTCGCGGTACTCACCGGGCTTCAGCCCTTGACGCCAACAACCGAGGCAGGCCAACGTGGGACTGGCCCCTATACTGTCGGCCGTGGCCAACACCCGAGGGTTCCTCTGCTCCTGCTGTGGCACGCACCACGACGGCCCGCCGTTCAGCTACGGTGCCCCCGCGCCCGCCTACTGGCGAGAGGACCTGACCAGCGATCCGAACAGCCTGCTCACCGACGAGCAGTGCGTCATCGACGGCCAGCACTTCTTCGTCCGCGCACGCATTGTTCTGCCCCTCGTGGACGCCGCTGAGGACTTCGAATGGGGTGTGTGGGTGTCGTTGAGCGAGGCCAACATCACCCGCGCCTGCCAGATGTGGACCACCCCGGAACGAGTGAACGAGCCGCCGTACTTTGGCTGGCTGTCCACCGAGCTGCCCTACGAGCCGACCACGCTGAACCTGAAGACCAACCTCCACATGCAGCCTGTTGGGGTCCGGCCGACCGTCGAGCTGGAACCCACCGACCACCCGCTGGCGGTGGAGCAACGCACGGGCATCACCCTGGCCCGCGTCCAGGCCATCGCGGAACGGCTCCTGCATCCCGAACCGCCCGCCGCAACCTGATACGCGCTGAGCGGAACGCGGCTGTCTGCGGCTGCCTCGGCGGTCACAGCCAATCCGTTGGCTATCGCGGATGCATACCTCCACCGGCTTGGTGCAGAGAAGCTTGAACAGGAACGGCACCCCGGCCGCGGTGGCCTGGTCCCGCAGCGCGCGAACCCAGTTCGGGTGCATCGGCCGGGCGTGAGGGCCGGACTCCCCGCCAGCGATCACCCAGTCGACCGCGCGCTGCGCAAGCCACGCCGACAACTCCAGCGGCCCCAACAGCGGCTCGCAGCTCAAGAACCGCACCCGGACGCCCGAGACCTCAAGCAGCCGCGGGATACGCTGCAGCGCATACCGCTGGCTCTCCACGCTCGTGCCTAGCCACACCTGCTCCGGCCATGCCGTCGCCCAGAGCACCATCTCCGGGACGTTCTCGGGGCGCTTGGTCAGCAGCAGCCAGCGCAGATGCGGCGTGTCCTCGATCAGCCGCCACAGCCGCTGCCGTGGCTCGACGACCTGCAGGTGATCCTCGAAGACATCGGCCATCGACGCGCAGAACACCCAGCGCGGGCACGCCGGCACGTTCGGCGTCCCGGTCCCAGCGCAGCGGCAGCCGCCAGTTCGCCTCCGACAGCAGCCGCCGCGGGCCATGCCGACCCCACACCTGGTGCCCATAGCGGCGGGCGTCACGCTCGGCATAGCAGAACCGGCAGCCGGGCGACACACGAGCGCACCCCTACCAGGGGTTGAACGTGTGGTCACACCACTCGATCTTGGAGCCCGTCGTCACCGCGACCCCTCCCCCGACGCAGCCGGTCTTGCGGCCGCCACGGCCTCAGCCAGCACGGCACCGCCTCGCCGCAGCGCCGCACCCAGCCGCACGAAACCGAGGTCGTCCAGGCAGGCAGCCGTGAGCGGGCCTGGAGGGGCACTGTCGTCGCCGTGCCCCCACACCTTGGGCTTTCGGGATACTCGGCTCGACCTAGTGCGAAGCCTGGCGAGACCGTCACCGAGGAGGTGGCCGAGATGGATGCACGGTCGGACTTCGTGGTGGAAGGCGAGCGGGTCGCGCTCGGACCGCTGCGGATGGACCTGGTCGAGACCTACCAGCGCTGGGACAACGATCTGGAGGCCCTCAACGCCAACGGCAGGGTGATCCCGTTCACGGTGGAGGCGCAGCGTGAACGCATTGCCGGCCTCAGCGGCAAGCCCGACCTCTGCGACTTCACCGTCTACGACCGCTCCGACCAGGTCCCGATCGGCTGGAGCGCTCTGTCCCACATCGACCACCGCAACGGCACCGCCGACTTCGGGATCCTGCTGGGCGAACGCCGCAACCAGGGGCTCGGCACCGAGGCGACCCGGCTGACGGTCGACTGGGGCTTTGTCGTGCTCGGCCTGCACAACATCATGCTCGGGGTCGCTGCGTGGAACGACCGCGCGATCCGGGTCTATACGAAGGTCGGCTTCCGCGAGGTGGGCCGCCGCCGCGGCGCGGGGGTGACCATGGGCCGCCGCTACGACGCCGTCTTCATGGACCTGCTGGCCTCTGAGTTCCTGCAGGCTAGCGGGTCGGTCCTGGCCGGCCGCGCGCCCCTCCGCTGAGGCAGCGCCGCGCCCCGGCCAGCCCGCCAGGGCCCTGCTGGAGACCAACGCCGCGAAGCGCGACGGGTCCTGAGCGTCTTGGTGTCCGTCGGCGACAACCCGTCCGGCGTCCCCCACGGCCCGCTCATGACCCAGCCGCTGGCGCGGCATGCTGCCACGTCCCGGCCGCGCGACGGACATGTCCACGCCGCAGAACCGCAGGCCAACAGCGTCGCATCGGCCCACGCTCAACATAACGATCGAGGTGCCAAGCCACACGTTCTCCAGTGGCCAGCGGACGAGTACATCGACCTGGCGGCGGGGGTTGCGGGCCAGCCGGCGGATGTGCTCGGCGACCAGGTGGCGGAAGTCGATGCCGGGCCGGTGCCCCCTGCCGCAGCGGCAGGGGCCGTCGAGGACGTGCACGTAGCGTTCGGGCCGCTTGGTGAGGATCTGGTAGGTGTGCTGCGGCGTCAGCGCCATGACCGCCCAGACCTGGGCGAGGAAGGTGGTCGTGACCTTGGCGTGCAGGAAGGTCACTCATCGAGTTGACGAAGACGCGCCGAGGCGCCTTCCAGCCGAACGGCTCGCCCAGCGTCAGGGCATGGCAGTGGTCGCACCCAGGCGAGACGCGGTCACAGCCCGAGGTCGGATTCCACGTGGTCTCGGTCCACTCGATCGACGTCGCGGTGCTCACGTTGCGCCCACTCCCTGTGCCTGCGGCGAGCGCCTGGACGCAGGCAACGACCAGCTCGAACAGGACCGCGGCCGCTGCGCACCTCCGCCCACCTTCACGTCGGCGGCGACGACGGCCCACAATGAGCCGAGCCACCGCCAACGCTTCGGGGTCGCCATGCCAGCCGACGAGCACGCCGACCAGCCTCCACTCTGGGAAGGCCACGGGCTGACCCCATCCCCATCCCCGAAGGCCCCGACGCCGATCGGGATGCGGCGCTGGAGCGGCTGCGCGACGCGTTCGCCGACGGCCGCCTGACCGACGACGAGTTCGACCAACGCGCCCGAGCCGCCCTGCACGCTCGCACCACCGCCGAACTCGAGCGACTGTTCATCGACCTGCCCGCCACCGTGAGCACGACGCCAACGACACCCGTGCCCGCGGCCCGCACCAAGCGGCCGGTCCACCTCACCGTGGGGGTGCTGGGCGACACCTGGCGGCGCTGGCGCTGGCAGATCGCCCCGCGATCGGCGGCGGTGGCGCTGCTGGGCGGCTGCCGGTTGGACCTGCGCGCCGCAACGCTCACCGCCCCGGTGACCACGATCACCGCGGTGGGGGTGGCGGGCGGCATCGACGTGGTCGTGCCGCCCGGGGTTCGGGTCGAGCTGAACGCATACGGGCTGCTGTGCGACGCCGCCAACCGAGTCCCCGAACAGGACCTGCCGGCTGACGCGCCGCTGGTGCGGGTGCGCCTGTTTGGCGTGCTCAGCGCCATCGAGACCAAGCCCAAGTTCCGGTTCAAGACCCGCCCCGGCAAATCGGACCACTGAGGGGGCACCCAGCCTCTGACACCGATCCCTGGTGCAGAGAAGCCTTGAAAGGAGTGGCATCGCGGCGCGATGGCAGGGATGTCTGCGTGTCCGTACTCGACGATCTATTCTCCTTGACCGCATCTCTATTCGAGGATAATCATCTCCACAAGGAGAATCCCTCGTGAGCAGAGGAGAGGTCGAGCATGAGGCTTCATTTCCTCGGAACCACCTCCGACGACGGGCAGTGCCCCACGTTGTACGCAACCGACCGGGGGACCTACGTCGTGCAGGGCACCGTCGTGACCGATGCTGAAGCGCTGGCCGACCTCCGACACGTCCTGCCTGGAGAGACGTTCGTGGAGATCCCCAAGGAGTTGCTGGGCTTCGCCGAGGGGATCTGAGTGCCGCTACTCACCCCGCAGGAGCTCACTGAGCTGTACGACACCTTCGAGCACACGGTCTTCAAGTTGGAGGTCCGGGACCGGTACAACCTGGCCGGGGAACAGGCATCGCTGCGGCGGTTCCTCGCGGGTGAGCCCGACCCTGAGCGGGCGACCAGGCCGTGGCTGGGCAAGATGAAGGCCGCCACCCGCCAGGGGAAGCGTGTCGAGCGTGTCCGGGTTGTGACCGAGCCTCACTCCGACTACATCCGCTGGGAGATCGCGGGGACGCCGTACAACCTCGCCGCTGGGGAAGATATCCGCTACCTGCCCCGCGGTCACGCTGAACAGGTCGGCCTGCCGGATCATGATTTCTGTCTGTTCGACTCCTGTCGGCTGGTGCTGCTGTACTTCGATGAGGATGATCAGCCGCTCCAGCATGAGCTGACCACCGATCCCGCCGTGGTGGTGCGGCACTGCTATTGGCGGGATGTCGCCTGGCATTACGCACTGCCGTACAGCCAGTACACCGCGCGGTAGCGCACCGGCGTGGCGCGACTTCAAGAAGCACGGGAAGCGCTGGGCCAGCGACTCCGCGAGTTGCGGGTCCAGCGCGGGCTCAGCGGTACCGCGCTCGCGGAGTCGCTGGGATGGGCGCAGTCAAAGGTCTCGAAGATCGAGACAGGGCGCCAGACGCCGACCGAGAGCGACATCCGCGCTTGGACGCAGGCAACCCGAAGCGAAGCCGCCGCCGCGGAATTGGTCGCCCGGCTGCAGACGCTGGAGAGCATGTATGCCGAGTGGCGGCGTCAGCTCGGCGCGGGCACCTCGTCGCGGCAGCGGGCAAGTATCGAGCTGGAGCATCGGTCCGCGGTCATCCGCGCGTTCGAGTCGACGGTGATCCCGGGACTTCTGCAGACCCCTGACTATGCTCGGCATCGGCTCGCGGAGTCGGTCAAGCGCCATGGTGTCGTCGATGACGTGGACGAGGGTGTCCGCGTGCGGATGCAGCGCCAAGAAGTCCTCTACCAGCCTGGCAAGCGATTCCATTTCGTGTTGACGGAGGCGGCGCTGCGATACCGGCTTTGCCCGCGCGAGGTGATGATCGGCCAGCTCGATCGGCTGGTGGCGCTGTCAGCGATGAGCACGCTCCACGTCGGGATCATCGGCTTCGACGCCGAGCTTCCAGAGTCCCCTAAGCACGGCTTTTGGATCTTCGACGACCGGATGGTCCTGGTGGAAACGATCGCTGCCGAGTTGACGTTGAAGCAGCCGCAGGAGATTGCGCTCTACACGCGGGTCTTCGAACGGTTAGCGTCCGTTGCCAGCTACGGCAGCGATGCCCGCGGGATCGTCACCAGGGTCCTGGACGAGCTGTCCAGGCACGCCTGAACCGAATTCTCGGATCTTCTCAGTGGAACGCATGGGCCAACAATATTCGAATATTCAAGAATAGTACTTGTTGGCAGATACGGGGCGTCCTACTCTGCATCCTCGATGCCGGCAATCGCCTTGGACCCAGCCTTGGAGTAGTGCCCGATGAGTATCAAATTCCAGAAGCTGTAAGGGGGTGGCCTCCGCCCAGCCGATAGCCCCTCGGCACCCAGAGACGTGGCTCGTGTTCCCGCAATAAGTTGACCAGCTCACCCTGTCCCGCCTGCGCTCATCCCGATTGAGAGGTCATGCGCGATATGCCGGCGACCAATAGAGGCTGGACTTGGCCCTGGCGATCCTCGGGGTTGCCGTGATGACGCGGCGTATTTAAGCGATCACCGGCCTCCACCGTGACAACACCGGAGCATCCAGAATCCAGGAGGACGAATGGGCAGCAACGCCGTTGTCAACCCGGCCGACCCTTTCCTCGTTCACGGTGACGAGCTTCCCGAGTTGACCGGCGAGCAGTGGACGGCGCTTGTCGAGATCAGCAAGGCCGGCGGGCGGCTTGACCCTGACGGGCTATCGCGGAAGACGCTTGGGAGTCTCCTCCACTTGCAGCTTGTCGCGCCGGCCGGGATGAGCAGGGTCAGGGTCACCGGCATCGGCATCCTCCTGCTCGCCAGGGCGGTGGAGTACAGGCAGGAGAGGCCTTGACTGTGGCCGCCCCGGGAGCCGCCATGTCAGCGCTTCACACCGTACAGCGCGCCATCGGAGGGTGGCAGCTGGGTTGTGCAGGCAACTTCCGAGGTGGCGACCGTCGGCCCAGGCACCTTGCACGGCGCGACCGGAGTTCAGCGCTTCCAGCAGGCCCATTCATGGACAGCGGTACCCAGGAGTCTTGATCGCATGACCACAACCACAACCGGATCAACTCGCGCCCTGGAGGTCTGGTCGGAGGCACAGAAGTTGCGGGTGGCGCTGATCGCGCCGCCGACCGCAACGGTGCCGCCGTGCAGTCTTGGCGGGCTGGATCAGGTGCGCCGGCTCGCTGAGGGACTGGCCGAGCGTGGCCACCAGGTCACCCTGATTGGTGCCGCCCTTGGGGAGCTGGTCGGTGTCGGGTACTTGGTGATCGACACCGACCCGGTCGGCGGGCAGCGCGCCAGTGCGGAGATCGTGGACCGGCTGCACGCCGAGCGAGCTGGCAAGGTGCTGGAGCGGTTAGGCGGCGTGGATGTAGTTAGCGACCACACCAGCACCGGTTGGCAACTGGTCGGCGAGCACAGCCTCAAGGCGACCACGGTGCGGACCAGCTGAGGAATCGTCAAATTCTGTGGATCGCCGGTGAGCGCATGATCACGCGGCGACCTTGGTGACGTCCTCGTCGGCCTCCTTGTCCGGGGTCTCGTCGGGTCGTTCGATCAGCCTGCCGCCCTCGAATCTCGCGCCAGCCCGGACCAGCGCGACCAGGTGCGGGCCGTTGACCGCACGCCAGCGGCCCTCGGCAGCCTGCAGCAGCTTGAACACCATCGCCAGCCCGGTGTCGCGGGTGCCTGGCCCCTTGGTGACCCTGGTCCTGGCCCTGACCGGGGAGAACGAGCTCTCGATGGGATTTGTGGTCCGTAGGTGGACCCAGTGCTCGGCGGGATAGTCGAAGAACGTGAGCAGCGTCTCAGCGTCGTCGGTGACCTTGGCGACGGCCTTGGGCCACTTGACGCCGTAGTCGCGGGCGAACGCCTCGATCGCCCGCTCGGCATGGCTGCGGTCCTCGGCCATGATGATCTCGTTGAGCGCACGGCGGGCGCCGGCGTGGACGCTCTTGGGCAGCGCGCCAAGAACATTCCGGACCTTGTGGACCCAGCAGCGCTGCTCGCGGGTGGCGGGGAAGACCTCCCGCAGCGCCCGCCACAGCCCCAGCGCCCCGTCACCGACCATCACCACCGGCGCCCGCATGCCACGGCGACGCAGGTCCCGCAGCAGCTCGGCCCAGTCGTCGGTCGACTCCCTGGTGCCATCTGCGACCGCGACCAGCTCTTTGCGCCCGTCGGCGCGGACCCCGACGATGACCAGGCAGCACAGCCGACCCTGCTCGCCCAGGCGGATGTTGAAGTGGACCCCGTCCGCCCAGCAGTACACGTAGTCCACCTCCTGAAGGTCCCGCTGCTGGAAGGCCTCCCGCTCGGCCTGCCACTGGGTGGTGAGCCGGCTGATCACCGAGGCCGACAGCCCCGCCGCCCCCCCGAACAGCTCGGTCAATGCTGGAACGAAGTCGGAGCTGGACAGCCCGTGCAGGTACAGCAAGGGCAGCACCTCGGCGACCTTCGGCGAGCGCCGACACCACCTGGGCAGGATCACACTCTGGAACTGCTGACGCGCTCCCGTGTCGGGGTCGACCCGGCGGTCATCCACGCGGGGGCGGACGACCTCGACCTGCCCGGCCCCGGTCACCAGCTGCCGCGGTGGGGCGTAGCCGTTGCGGCGCACCAGCCGGTGGCCGTGCTCGTCGCGCGCCTCGGCGTAGGCGGCGATGTAGGCGTCGATCTCGGCTTCCAGCGCAACAGCCAGCATCCTGCGGGCACCCTCGCGGAGCAGTTCGTCCAGGTCCAGCGCGAGCTCGGCTCGTGCCTGCTCGTCTGCGATTACACTCAACATGTCGCGGCGTTCCTTCCTCGCCGGCGTCGCCCGCCGGCGGCTTTCCGTTTGGTCACGGTGGAAGGTACGCCGCGTTCTCATGCCAGGGGCTCATCCACAATTTTCGACGATATCTCAGGACTCGTCGGGTTGTATGCAGGGCTTCTCGTCACCTGTCGAATTTCTAGTCGCCCGCTACGGTCAACCGCTGCTCCTAATCCGACTCGCCCAGGAATCGAATTGCGCGTCGATTTGGTCCCGCAAGGTGATATACATCCCGCGTTCATCGCGGAAGGTGCGCTTGGGGTCGCCTCTGAACGACAGCCAGTTAAAGCTTGTCACGATCATGAAGCGGCGATCTGAAATCAACACCTTCGCATGGGTGTTTCCAAGACGTTTAAAGTAGAAGGTCTGCTTGAATCGTTCACCTAGCCGATGAAATTGTGTTAGGACCGTCGGATCGATATCGTGGTCCCTCTGCTCGGATGCTTTCATTCCCCAGCCGATGAGGACGTCGACGCCTTCGGTCAATCGAGCTTCCAGCGTCGTGATGAACGACTCGTCAACCACCGCAGCTCGAATCCAAGGGGAAATGATTAAGAGTCGATCTTGGCTTTTGGCCAAAGCGTCCTTCAGGAGGTCTGGATGGTCGTATGTTTCGAGTGGCCGGACAACCATCGCGGCGAGCTCTTGCTTGGCGTCCGCTACAATACGATCAGGTGGAGGAACGGTCCGATCCTCTTCATCCATGCTGGGCGGGACTTCTATCCTGAGTGAAGCGGCTGCGACCTGATCCCGCAGCTGATGCCACCGTTCAATATTAAGCTGCTGCATTACTGCTTCTCCGAGCAGTCCCTCGATTAGGGTTTGAGCTGGTTCGATCCCGCCTCCACCGATCAGCGTCCGCTTGAACCGCGACCGAGCGAAGGCCTCCTCATGCTCGGGCGACAGGACTCCGTCTATCGCAAAAGCTACCTGTACGTCCAAAGGATCCTCGCCCTGGTAGATGAGCGCGACCGCAGGCCTGAAGCGACGCCGTCGCTCCAGTGCTTTGAAGGTGAGGAGGTCTCTCTTGGCCTCGCGGCGGTCGCCCAGGATGCGGATTAGCTTCTCGACAGCAGTGATGTCAATGTCCTTGAGTTCAGGAGGCCTCGTTGGGGACGGAGGAATCTCGCGAATGCCGTGCTTCTCGAGTTCGATCGGCGCAAGCCATCTATCGATGTAGGGGACAGGCCGCCGGAGTAGGCCGTCAAAGTCAATCTCGATCACAGCCTGTTCAGGAACGATGGCCGTTGCCGTACTGAGGGTCGTCCGCCCTTTCGATGTCAGCATCAGCGTCGGTTGGTCTTTATCCGGAGAACGGGCGAACATGAGCTCATCGTTGTGCAGAAGCTCTCCGAGTGTCGCATCTACGACCGGTGCATCGAGTCCGAGCAGCTTGCCGATTTCATCAGGCTCGCCCAGTCCGGCGTCTATAGCCCGGAGCGAATACTCAGCGAAGGGACCGATTTCCTTATGCTCCAGCACGTGAGCAGTAATCGCAATCCGGTAGAAGGGCAGCCCGACCTCGCCGTAGCTGACGAGATCATAACCAGGCCTCACACCAAAGCGTCGGGCGACCATCTCGGGTGTCATAGCATCACAGGAACGAGTGCACACGCATCGGTGTAATGCTCGATGTAGTCAATGACACAACGGAAGGGATTGCTGACGTCGTTCGCCGCGCCTGCAAAGAGATGATCGCCTACGAGCACGAGCCCGATCCGCCCGCGCGACAGCGCTACGTTCAACCGGCGCTCCTCACGAAGAAAGCCGAGCCTCCTCTGGGGATTGGAACGTGTGACCGAGTAGATGACGACGTCACACTCCCGTCCCTGGAAGGCATCGATGGTGCTGCACTCGATCTGCAGGTTCCTCCATGAATCGCGCGCGTCCGCGATCTGCCGGCTTATCATTGCAAGCTGAGGTAAGTAGCCGCTCAGAACAGCCACTTCGAGCTGCGCATTTCTTGTATGCTCGGTGTAGAAGGCGAGCCGTCCCAGAAGTGTCCGAATGAACCGTGCCTCCAGGTTGTTGGCCTTGCTCGTGCCAACATTGACTTCATATCGCCGCTCCTCACCTGAGGTCGTGAACCAGACCACAGGCTTCTCCAACGCATGCGACAGCCACTGTGGTCGCGTTCGGGGCGCGCTATCAAGCTTTCGTTCGTAAAAGCAGTGGCTGATGAGGTTGCCGATCTCTGGAACCATCCGATGCTGCCTCGAAAGGAACGTAGTGCAGTCGTCCGGGAGGCGTTGCAGGAGGCGGTTCAGGAGTGTCTGCCGGATATCGTTCTCGCTCAGCTCATGCTCTCTGAGGACTTCCGGCCGTAGTAGCGTATCCTCGACGAATGGAGGGAGCTGCTTGGGGTCTCCGACGAGGACCCATCGCTTCGCCTGCACCATTGGAACGAGCGCTTCGGTCGCGGTCGCCTTCGACGCCTCATCGACGATGCAGAGGTCGAACTCAACCACGTCCGTCCCTTTGAAAGTATGGAGTCCAAGGCAGGTCGCAGCTACCACTTGAGAGCGAATGAGGGCTGCCCCATAGAACTCACCACCTCGACCGAAACGGGAATGCCAATCGGCGAGGAGCCTTATCAGGGTCCGGCACTCGGCAAAGGCAGGATGCTCGCGGTCTACCGCTTCATATGCCTTGGTCTTCAGATCATCTGCGGTTAATCCGTCGAGTTCGCGCGGCGTGATCGCCTTTATCGCTAGGAGGCGACGAATGACGGTCCCCTGATCAATCTTTAGCGATTCGATCTCCGCAGAGGTTGCTTCTATTCTCTGTTGAAGCGTCGCACCCCTTTCTCTAGTCTCGGACGCATCACGCTCGCGCGGGAGGTCAGAAAGTTCTCGCTCGATACGATGCTGCTCAATCGTATGTGCGTTGATGGCGGCAGCGAACGCGGCCGCCTCCTCATAGAGAGTAGCGATCTCTACCTCGCGCTCAGAAATTCGTCGCTCCTTCGCCCACGAACGCAGATATCGCTGTCCGCGGCTCACTACCTCCTTACGCCAACTCGCGACCGCCGCTTCGATAAGATATTCTGAGACCTTCGGAGATATGCGCGGATCCCCGGCGCGCCCAATGCGTACCAGGCGTAGCGCTCGGTCAAGAACGGCAAGCCGCTCAAGGACGTTGTCGAGGGCAGCGTGCGTCTGCGAGGTGACAAGAACGCGCGCGTCCGGCTGACGGCGCAGTACCTGGAGAATGAGTTCAGCGATGAACGTCGTCTTGCCAGTGCCGGGAGGACCCTCGACCGCGAGCATGTCCGCGGCTCCGAGAGCCCTTCGGACGGCCTCCTTCTTCGCCTCGTCAAGACCTGGCAGCACGAACTCGACGTCGTGTACTGCCTGCGGTGCGGCCGCCGTCTCCGGTTTCATGAGAAGGCGCGGCAGGTCCCGTCTAACGGTTCGGTCGTAGATGACCGCATCGAGCGCCGTGGACTGCCTCATAATCGATGAGCGCGACGCCCACGTGTCGACCTTCAGAGTCCCACGCCTTGCGAGTCGAGAGGGATCGCCATAGCGGACTGCCATGTCGATCTCGGTTCCTCGGACGTCGTAGATGTCGCCACCGAGGAACCCGCCATCGAGGAATTCGACCTGGCGGTGCCGTCCTTCGTCCGTGATGTCGTCAGGTGGTAGGCCCTCGAGCGAGAAAGTGACCCGATGACCCTCGATGGATATGTCGTCGTACCTGATGGGCGCCTCGCGTTCACGTTCGAGTTGCTCCTTCGCTCGCAGCGTTGCCTTCCAGGTCCAAAGGACGCGCCGCTCCTCGTCCGCTCGCTCCTTGAGCAGCAACTCATTTGTATGCTCTGCCGCAGCAACCCGGAGTTCCAGGATCGCGCTCTGGGCAGCCGCGCGATCCTGCGGCTCGCCGACTCGGAAAGACATCGGCCCGCTGTACGCTCGGTCTCGCAGCTTTTCAAGGAGCGAGCTTGGCAGTGAGTGTGCTCCGATGACAACGAATCGATCTGCGGTCGCCTCATCGACCACCAGGTTGAGTTTGAGCTCGGCACCGAGAAGATCCAGGCGACCTTCTCGGACGACACCGTCCCGCACCACCGGGGCGATGGCACAGCCCTCCAGGAGGTCTTCCTCGATCGCTCGTTCCACCTGCCGGGCATCATTGAGATCAAGCTGCTCTTGGATATCAACGCGCGCTCTGTTCGTCAGTTGTAGGTAGAATACGGGGCCCTTGGGCCGCTGAGGCGACAATGCCTCGTGGATACTTCGCAGCGTCGTGAGTGCCACAGCGGCGTCTGCCGGACGGTCGTCAGGCTCATCACTCACGCAGGTGGCTAGAAAGTCGCGCACCTCATCTGGTACCTGAACGACGTCGAGCGCGTCAGCAATCGCTGCATAACGGTCAGTGGCATAGTCACTTGAGAACGGGTCGATGCCTGTCAGGGACATGAGGACGAGGACGCCAAAGGCATACACATCGCGAGAGAACGTGAACTCGCCACGCGCCGGCTGGTAGGGCTTCGTGCCGTGTTGAGCAAGGGTCAACCCTGGTTGGATGTCGGTTGTAAGCTTGGCGATGCCGAAGTCAGAGATTTTGGGGACTCTACCTGGAGTAACGAGTATGTTGCTTGGCTTGATGTCTCGATGGAGAACCTGATGCTCATGTGCATGCGCGAGACCCTCAAGGATCGGCAACGCATACAGCTCTACGAACTCCTTCCAGTTAGCGCACGGCGCTTCGGCAAGCGCTTTTGGTAAATCGCGTTCGACCCACTCAAGAACGAAATACGGCTCACCGACTTGCGGATCACGGCCCCCATCTAGAAATTTGACAATGTTCAGATGCGAAAGACGGGCAAGGGATCGCCATTCTCGATCGAACGCAAGATTGAGAACCCGCTCGTCTGGAGTGAGTTGAAGAGTGAGCACCTTGACGGCCACCGTCTCGTGTGTTTGGCGATCAAAGGCTCGGAAGACACGCGCCATTCCTCCTTGACGCCAGTCATCATCGAGGATGTAGCGGTTGTCAATGATCCGCGGAGTAGAGGAGCCTGGGAGGGGGTTACGCACAGATCGCCCCAAGCTCGTCCTTACCTAGCGTTGCCGCCACGAACGTCGACCCCCAATGGTGATGTTGACAAGTGCTGAGCCTTCTGCATCGACCCCTGCGAGGTACATAGCCGAGGCGCCACAAGTTATAAGCATAACGCCATAAGACGCGCAAGGTACACGGTCGTCGGCATCGCCTGGGTGGATTGAGAGCCTAGCGCTATTTGCTGATAAAAGTCCTGCTCAGCTGGGTCGGCAGTGCAGGCTTCGGGGGAGGTGCATCGCTGCCCGGCCGGGGCTGGTTCATCTGGTCACCACGGTCATTTGGTGCAGGTTGTAGGCGAAGATGCCAGGCCCTGCCCAGTTCCGGCACCGCTCAGCCGGCGCAGGCAGGTGCGGCGCAGCCCGAACGAGCGCTTGAGGGGGCTGATTCGGACTTGGATCCCGACGCGCCAGTTGCGCACGCGTTTGAACGCGGGTCTGTTCCGCTCGCGGCGGGAGCGGCTGGCGTGTCGGTGCGCTGCAGACGCCAGCCGGCTGGTGGCGCAGCTTCTATTGAGTTCACCGTTGAGGTGACGCCGATCGTGCAGCGAAGCCGCAGGTAGGGCCACTCAATGCCCCGTCACCGTAACGCGGAAAACTCAAAATCGGGTCGTGGCTCGGCCGGTGGCAAGGCTAACGAGCCGCGCTGGCTCATCGCCTCACCACCTACAGATCCAGCCCTAAGTCGTCGCCAAGCCCGCGCTCTTGGGCCGGTTGCTGCAGCCACGCAGGAGTCCCCAGTGCAGCGAGCTCCCGGGCCAGTGCGCGCAGGCGCACAGTCTCTTCTGGTGTGCGCATCGGGAGGTACGCACGGTCGTCCTCGATGTCCGCGCGATCATCGGGCTGTGAAGCCGCGGGCGACTCCCATCCGTGGTGCGACATCACACCATCCCGACACACCCCGTCCCCCACCCGGGCGCGCTCCCCGTCAGCCTCCACGTCCAGGAGTTGCGCGGACGCCGCGAGCTTGTGCGCGTCGCGCGTCCAGCGCTGCGCCAGCGCCGCCAGCGGCTCCTGCTGTGCGTATTCGCCGGTGCATTGGCTGTCGCGGTCGACGAAGACGTGCAGCTCCTCCACGTAGCGGGTCGCCATCGAGTAGGCCGACTGCCGCGAGGTCTGCCAGCTCCCCGGCAACACGAGCACGACCTGTGCCTGGCCGCCCTGCAGCCGCAGCGCATGCCCCGCATAGCCCAGCCGCAATGGCTGCGCCCACTCCCGCCCCGCCAAGTCCACTGGCACCTGGCGGCCGTCGTCACAGCCGATGGTGACGCGCCGAACGCCAAGGTCTACGTGGGCGATGGTTCCGGCGGTGCCATTGGCGACCCGCTCACCGTCCTCGCCCCGGTAGGGGCGGATGAACCGCACCCGGTCGCCGGTGTACAGCTGTTCGCGGCGGCCGGCTTGGCGGTCGACCAGCTCAGTGCTCGGCCATGACAGCTCTCCGGCCCGCCGGCGCCGGGCCTGGCACAGGCTGTTGAGGGTGTCGATGGTCGCGTTGGAGGTGTCGGTGACGATCTTCACCCCGTCCAGGCCGCGCTGGTGGCGATGGCGGTCCCAGGCATGTACGACCTCCTTGACCGCGGTGGAGGTGTGCGGGGCCAGGTGCACCCGGCCGCGGGCGTTGAGGTTGGCCAGCGCCTGATCGGCGTGGCCCTGGCGGAGTAGCCGGCACACCTCCCGGTCGTCGGGGTTCTTCTGGCGGACCACGGTGGTCAGCTCGGCGTGCCCGCCGATCGCCTGGTCGACCTGGGCGTGCCAGCCGGCCGCGCCGACCGCCTGCGCCTGCTCCGGATCACCCAGGGTGCGGATGATCGCCGGCCCGGCCGCCTGGAGGAGCCGGTGCATGCGGTGGGTGTCGACCATGCATGCTTCCTCCACGATCACCAACATCCAAGCGTCCGGATGGAGCCGGCCCTGCTCGACGGCCAGGCAGAACGCCTCGACGGTATAGCCCTGTGCGAGGTCGAGCTCGTGGGCGGTGCGCCGTGCGGTGTCGGCGGCGGTGCTGACGACCACGGCCGGCTGGCAGTTGCGGTCGTAGGCGCCGACCACGGTGCGCAGGGCAGTGGTCTTGCCGGTGCCGGCCCAGCCCTCCAGCGACGCCCATCCCACCGACGCGCACAGGTGCGCCACCACCTGGTGCTGTTCGCCGGACAGCTCGTAGCCGGCCCGGCGGGCGATCTCGGCGGCGACCCGCTCGATCATCGCGCCAGTAGGTGCCGGCACTGTGGTGGTGGCCTTGGCCTTGGCCGCTTGGACGATTGCATGCTCTTGGGCCAGCAGCGCGGTGGTGGTCATCCGCGGCTGGCCGTCGACCACCACGGGCACCAGATCCGGCCCCTGGAGGAACCGCCCCCGGAATCCGGCCGCCTCGTCGGCGGTGAGCAGTCCCGTAGCCGACGCGAACACCATCCTGGTAACCGTCTCCTCGTCGAAGGTCGCGTCCTGGCCGGTGAGCCCGTCCTGGCCGAGCAGCCGCGCCCGCACCGTCGCCTCTCGCTCGGCCAGCGGCGACCGGATGTCCACCAGCGTGCGCTCCGGCACAGGCGCAGCCAGGCCGTGCCGGTCCAGGACCTGCCGGTAGGCGGGCCAGTGCGGTGCTCGGCAGGCGGGCGTCTTGGCCAGGCGGTCCTGAAGGGCGAGGCGGCGACGTTCCAGCTTGGTCGGCGGGCGACCCTTCTCGGCCTGGAACCTGGCGGCGAGCTGGTCGATATGGCGGTGGCGGCTGGAGAACAGCTCCGTCAGCCCCTCATCCACCCCCGAAAGCTCCCACACCCTGCCCTTGCGCGTGTCGTGCCAGTCGAGCCGGTAGCCGAGCCGTTGGAGCTGGGCGGCCAGCTCGCAGGAGTAGATCGCCTCAGCGGTTTGGCCGAACTGGAAGATCGGCCGCGAGTCCACCGCCAGGAACCGGCCCTGGTCAGGTCTGGGCTCGCACCAGGCGAGGTTGAACACGAACACATGCGAGTGCAGCTGCGGGTCAGGTGGCCGGTCGGGCTCGATGGCGACCTCGGGGCTGGGCCGGCTGGTGTGGTGGGTGAAGCAGGCCATGGCAAGCTCACCGGGCGTGTGGACCTGCTCGCCGTCGATGGTGGGCCGGCAGGCGGCCACCCGCCGCTCCAGCTCCCGCACCGTGACTCTGACTGCGGCCAGGTGCGCCGCCTCGAGCTCCGCGCGATCGACAGCCGTGACGAATGGCAGCACCGCAGAGATGGACTTTGGTGGTGAGAGGTTGCAGTCGATGCCGGGCACGTGCGCTCCGCCGCGGGTGATCAGCTCGCCGGTCGCTCGGTCGCGGCGGAGTGCGTGGGAGGTCTTGATCAGCCGCTCACCGGTCAGCGGGTGGCAGCCGGCCGCCAGGCGGTCGAACGCCTGCCGGTCGAGTTGGTCGAGGCCGAGGCGGGCGAACAGCTTGCCGTGCAGCTCCACTGCCGCCTGGGTGGGGGTGCCGTCGCGGGCGAGGTAGTAGTCGGCGTATTCGTGGCCGCCTTGCAGGTAACCCCAAAGCCGGCCCGGCCCACCGAGGGCGACGGGGTCGAGCTTGCGTGGCGTGAACATCCCCGACACCCCGGCTACGGCAGGCCGAGCCCGTCGTCACGGTTCAGGCCGTGGTGGGGTAGCTTGATGACGTTGCCGGCCTGCTCGAGCGCCGCCAGGGCGTCGAGCCCGAAGGTGGTCAGCGCGCGGCCCATCAGCACCTCGGGCAGCGGCGGCGCCGGCACCTCCGGCGTTGCTCGAACCAGGCTCGCTCGGCGGCAGCCAGACCCTGGCGGTAGTCGCGCAGCCCGCGGCGTACCAGCACCTCGGCAAGCGCCTGTTCCTCGACGCTGCGGGCGCGTTCGGGAAACTCCGTGCGCTCCAGCGCCTCCCGCCATGCCTCCTCCACGCGCAGGTCGGCAAGCTCCGGGGCCTGGCCGCCGTCGCGGACCTGGTGGACCAGGCTCACCGCCCACGTCGTCAGCGTCAGCGAGCGCTGATACCGCCCCAGTTCGGCATGGACCAGCTCGCTGATCGCCCGGCCGGCAGGGACCTCGCGGGCGGCCTGGCGCATCCGATCAATGGTGGGGCCATCGTCCCAGGCGATCTCCCACCCCTGCCGGTAGTCGCCCCGGAACCAGCCATCGATCCAGCGCACCTCAACCGCGCCCGGCCCAAGGTCCCAGTGGGTCCACAGGTGCTTGGCGAGCGCAAAGGCTTCCCGGCTGCGCCTCGACATGACCATCACCACCCGCTCAGCCCCGGCACCCGGCCACGGCCGAGGCTTCGCCCAAGCAAACCTCATGGCACTCACCGGGAAGCTCACAGGTCAGCCCACCCGCAACAGCATCAGCACCCGAACGACGAGCAAGAACCAGCAGCACCACCGGCAGACAGAGACAGAGCAACGAACCCAAGCCACCAGCACGACCACACCAACAGGCACAAGCAACCCAAGCAAAGGCGAAGACCCGATCGACAGACGCGGTACGCTGTCCGGCTTCGCCGGGACAGCTGACAGGGCCTGGAATGGCCTCGCCTTCGGCGCCGCGGCCGGGACCCTGCGCCCGTCCGCGGACCGGCCGTTGTCGCGGCCAGGCGGCGGATACCGCGCCGCTCGCCGTCCGCGTCAAGGGCGCGTCGCGGTCCTTCGGACCGGCCCGGCGGGCCGCCCTTGACCCGGCCGCCGGCGCCGCGGGCCGTGTCGACACGCCGCCCCCGGATGGGGCGACGGCACGCCGCCCGGCCGCGACCCAACTGGTGGCGCTGATTCGGCAGGAATCACGGCCGAGCTGGCACGCCCGTTCGGGGCATGCCCATGGCAGCGTAGTCGCCGCGGGCCTGGCCGCCCCTTGGGCCGTGGCGGACCATGGTGACCACGGCCGGGACCGTCCTTACCCACATCGCATCGCAGTTCGCGTTCAGCGCGCATACGGCAGAGCTGACAGCAGGCGCACTGCACAGCTCACAGATGCTGTAGGCGGCTTGGCGCCGCGAATGTCCATCGCCAGCAGCGCCGTGGTCGTCAACCGCGAGATGCTGGTCGGGACAACCGCGCTTCCCGGCGTCCCATCCGCTGCCATGGCCGCTGCAGGGCCCGGGTTCCATGCTGTGCGGGTGGTCATCGAGGTGAAGGGCTGCTGGAACGATCAGTTGTCGACCGCGATGCGCGACCAACTCGCCAACGACTATCTCCCGGAGGCCTCGGCCAGGCACGGCGTGTACGTGGTCGGGTGGTATCCGATCGAGCAGTGGAACGACCCCGACGATCAGCGCCAGACCGCCACTGCTCGGCGCGACCGTGATCAGACAGCAGGTGAGCTCGGGCGACAGGCCACAGAGCTGTTCCAGACGCGAGGCCTGGATCTGCGCGCGGTGGTCATCGACGTTCCCCGCCCCAGCCCCTCAGGTCGTAACACCGACGCCGAGGTCCCGTTTGCAGTCGGAAACAGATCCCATACGGCGCCTCGGAGCGGCACATCGCTGAGGGTTGCTTGCACGGCAGGACGTCGGTAGGGAACCGCGCGGCCGAGTCGCCGGCCGCACCAAGACGATGGCGTCGGCGACAGTCAACAACCACCTTGCGCACCTGTCGGCGTTCTTCACTTGGACCGCCGCGTGCGCCCCCCACCAGGGCTGTTCCCGCACGGTGACTCGACCGGCCGGTTGAGCGACTCAGGCAGGCTCAGCTCTCCTCCAGGCGGCACGCTGTGGGGGTCTGCTGGGGCGTACCCGACGCGTCGCCCAGAGGTCAGTCAGTGTGTTCAGGCTATGGCCCACGCCTGACCCGATGGCCCCACTGCGAGGGTGGTGGCAGCCGCAACACCCGCGCGGGCAGCTCCCAGTCAGCCCGCGCGGCCTCGTCGAACATTCCCCGGTCGATCGGGACCAGGGTAGCGCGATGGATATGCCCGAACTCCCCACCTCGGCAGTTGACCGAGTAGCACCAACAGCATCGGTAGCCTCGAGCCAAGATGTCCTGCTCGTCAGGGTCCGCTTCGATTTCAAGGTCCTGCTCGTAGAAGATCGGCGGGTCGGCCGTGGGGTTGACGAAGGCCTGCCCTGGCCTGGCGGCGCGGCCATTGACCGGCGCGCCAGCGCGCATCGCGGCCAAGACGTCGGCGACCCGCGCGCGGGTCGCCTGCCCGATCGCGACGGCGAGCGACGCCTCGCTCATGAGCGGCTCGCGGACGCCGTGCAGCCAGACCGTCGGATCGTCGCCGGCGTCGGTATTGCGGTACAGCAGGGCGTAGTACGACTCGGACGGGAAGTCCCACCCCCAGACGCTGTAGGCCTCCCAGCCGTCCAGTTCGAGCGCATATCGGCTCACACTGCCCTCCTCACCTGCAGCAGGCCGCCCCGGTCAGCCTAGGCTCCGGCTGTGACAGCGCAGCGGGGGTCCGTAGCGATCGCCTTGTGGAGTTGCGCAGGCGCCGCGGGACGTGCATGAACGCCGCCCGGGGTGGGGCGATGGCACACTGCCCGGCCGCGACCCGCCGTGGCATAGACGCGTATTCGACCGTCGTGTATTCCCTGTGTCGTGCCGTCAGGGTCGATGGTTCGTTCGGTTAGGCTGTGCGTGTGTCGATATCGATCGAGCCGGTTCTTGGGTGGGTGGCTGACCAGGTGGGCACGAGCGCCAGGGTCGTGGCGGTCAAGGGACTGCGGGCTGGCGCAGGGCCCTGGCGGCTTGGCATCGACCATGGCGGCCAGACGGTCGAGGCGGTCCTGCGCGTCGGCGACCCCGACACCGCCAGCCGCCGGCGGCTTGCCACCGAGGCGGCAGCCCTGGCGTTGGCCGAAGAGCACCGGCTGGCAGCCCCACGGCTGCTGGCCGTCGACCTTGCTGGGGATACTGCTGGGCGGCCTGCCTTGCTGATGACGGTCCTGGCGGGCAGCAGCACGATCCCTGTGATCGCGTCGGTGGCGCGTCTGCGGGCGTTGGGTGCTGCCACGGCCGCGCTGCACGCGGTCGCAACCACGCCGCGTCCCGACCTGCCGCTGCGGGTGCGGCCGGTGGCCGATGTGGACTTCGCGGCGCTGCGGCGGGCGAGCGGCTCCTCGCCGTTGCTGGACGCCGCCGAGCAACGGCTGCACGAGCTGCCGATGCCGCCGGGGATGAGCGTGTTCGTCCACGGCGACCTGTGGCAGGGCAACACCCTATGGGCCGGCGAGGCCTGTATGGGCATGGTCGACTGGGATGCGGCGGGGGTGGGCCATCCCGGCATCGATCTGGGGTCGCTGCGCTTGGACGCGGCGATCATGTTCGGGCTGCCCGCCGCGGCCGAGATCCTGGACGGCTGGCGGCAGGCGAGCGGCCGGGCCGTCGACGCCGTGGCGTACTGGGACCTGGTCGCCGCGCTGACCACCCCGACCGACATGGCGACCTGGCTGCCGGTGGCCCACGACCACGGCCGCGCCGACCTGGACACCCTGACCCTGAACGGGCGGCGCGACGCGTTCCTGCGCGCCGCGCTCGACCAGCTCGACCGCCAGTTGTTGCGGTAACGCTGCATCCTGGTGCTTTTGTCGAGGTGGCGGATCGGGCGCCGTTGCTGGCAAGGACACCCTGGTCGTCATTCAGGCTGATGACCGCGGCTGTGGTCGCCTGGGGCGTAGTGGCTCCAGGGCGTTCCGGCCTCGGTCGCGACCCGAGTTGTGGTGGCGTGGTTGTAGCCCAGTGCCTGGGCCACGACGGGTGCTGGGACCTGCAGGACGAGTTGGCGCAGCGCGGCGGTCCGGCCGGCCAGGGCGGGGATGCCGAGATCCCGGACGAGCTGGGTGAGGGTGTTGACGTTGAGTGGCTGGGCGGCTCGGCGTCCGGGGAACAGCCAGCGGGCACCGGGATTGGTAGCGGTCTGCAGGTTGTCGCGCTGGGCGGTGGCCTGCAGCAGCAGGGTGGCGAACGGCTCGGGCACCGGGGTGGGCGGTTGGCCGAAGCGGATGAAGACGCCACCGTCGTCGGTGCGGGTGATGTCGTCGACGGTCAGGCGGACAATGCGGGTGGCTGGCTGGGCGAACAGCAGCATCAGGCAGGCGGCCACGCGGGAGCGCAGGGGGCGGTGGTCGTCGGTGAGGACCTGGCCGAGCAGCTCCAGCCGGCGGTGCTGGGTGATCGGCGCGGCCCTGGTGATGGGCAGCCGTGGTAGCTCGAGCGTGGGGAGGTGGCCGGTGGCCATCGTCCAGCGCAGGAAGGCCCGGAGGGTTCGCCGCTGGTGGCCGTTGTGGGTGGCGTGCCAGGCGTCCAGGTCGGCTTGGGTCGCCTCGGCGAGGGTGCGGTCGCGCGCTTGCAGCCAGGCGAGGAACGCCTGGGCCTGGATGAACTGGTCGCTGGCGTACTGGCGCACGCTCAAGGTGAGGGGTCGGCGCTCGGCCTTGGCCCGCAGGCGTGGGAGCTGGTACCAGACGGCGAACTGGCGCAACAGCCGAAGGTGGGGACTGTCGGCGAGCTCGGCAAGGCGCCGGTGCAGCCAGGTCTCATGGTGTAACAGCTGCTTGTCGATGGTGGGCAGCACCCCGCAGGTCATCAGCAGGTCGCGCAGGTAGGCGGCGGTCCGCCAGCTCGGCGCGGCATGCAGCCCCTCGTGGGTCAACGGGATGCGTCCGGTGGCCAGATCGCCGAGCAGCTGGGGGACCTCCAACAGCGGCGTCAGGGCGGGGTTGACGCGGCCGGTGCCGTCGTCCAGGGCAGCGACCAGCTTGTCGGTCAGGGTGCACCGCTCACACCGCCGGCCGTGACCCGGCTGCCCCGTGCTGCCGCAACGGGTGCAGCCAACACCGCCAGAGGCGCTGGGGCGAGCGGTCACTGGGGCCGCAGGCGGGCACGGCGGGGCCGCAGGTCGACGGGCAGCTCGGCCACGGCGGCGGCGTCGCTGGTGCCGGTCTTGCGCGGGGCGGCGTTGGCGGCGCGGGTGGCGATCAGCTCGGTCGGGGTGCACTCCAGGATGTCGCACAGCGCCGCCAGCACCGGCAGCGACAGCCGCTCTGGGATGCCGGTGACCAGCCGGTGGACCTGCGAGGCCGACAAGCCGATGCCCCGCTCGGCAAGCAGCGGGACCAGCTCGGTGGTGGCAAACAGGCCACGCTGGGCCATCACCTCCCGCAGCCGCCACTGGTAGCTGACCTGGCGTCGGATGCTCACGTTGCCCTCCTTGCCAGCGCGGCCCGCACGGTCTGGTCCAGCACCCGCCGCAGGGTGCGGGTGCGAAAGTCCGACGACACGCAGGTGTAGATCGAGGTCGTGCTGGCGTGCTCATGGCCGGCCTGTTCCTGCACAAACCGGGCGTCCCAGCCGTCCTCGACCAGGTGGGTGACATACGAGCGGCGCAGCGAGTGGAAGTCCAACCCGCCAGACAAGCCCAGCGCGTCGCGGTAGGCGGCAAACCGGCTATTGAGCTGCTGCAGCCCAATGCGCGCGGCCCGCTCCGAGGGCCACAGCGCCACACTGCCCGGCGGAGCCAGCAGCGGCCGAAACTGCAAGATCCACTCCTCCAGGATCTCCGGCACCCACCCCCAGACCGTCAGCACGCTGCGACGTTTGGGCGCCGAGCCCGTGGTGGCCTTGCCATAGCGCACGTAGCAGATGCCGTACTCGCCGAACTCCACCCCGTGGGGGTTGCGGCCAAAGTCGGCCACGTCCAGCATCCGCGTCTCGTTGCGGCGCAGCCCGAAGGCGTAGGCAACCTTGAACAGCACCGCGTCCCGGAAGGCGGGCAGCCAGCCCTTACGGCCGGCGCCGCGGATGCGGGCGACCTGGGCGTCGGCGTGGTCGAAGAAGGCCTGCAGCTCCTCCAGCGTGAACGCCCGCTTGGACGGGTCGGCCTCGGCCTGCTGGGCGTGCACGGCCGCGTTCCACTCGTGAACGACCTGGACGGGGTGGGTACCAAAGCGGCGCTGACACTGCGCCGGCCAGTCGTAGGCCGGGTCGGTCAGGTAAGCGCAAAACAGCCGCACGGCCAGCTGATAGCTGCGCAGGGTCGAGCGGCGCAGCCGCCGCACGGTGCGCAGGTCGGTGCACCACTCATCGACCATCTGCGGCGTCCACGCCCACGGGTAGGCCGCAGCGTGGCCGGCGAACACCCGCACCACACGCTGGCGGCCCTCCACCGTCGCGGGCGCGAGATTGCGGGCCAGCTGCTGGCTGCCCCAGCCGTCCAGCATCGCGGCGAACACCTGCTCCTCGGGCCGCAGCAACGGCAGCCCGGCGGCCATGTGCAGCCCGGCCATGCCCGGGGCGGTCGTGTGGTCCTCCACCGAACCTGACTCCCACCGTCGTCGCATCGGATGCGGGACTCTCGCATCCGATGCGAGTGGGGTCAAACCCACAGCTCAACCAAGGCAGGCACAGACCGCGACCCGAGGTCGCACGGCGTCCCTCACGACGCGGCCTGAGGATCCCCAAGCGATCGGAACGCCAGGTCGCAGGCGGCAACGCCGACAACTCCCACTGCTCGTACGCAGCCCTATCACGTATTCGCATCCGATGAAACTCGCGGCGGAACTCTTATTCGTCGGGAAACAGACGCGCGGTGCTGACCCGCTCCCAGGCCGAACGCTGGTAGCGCATCAGCCAGACCAATGCGGTGACGGCGACCAGAACGCCGGCCACCAGTGCCGCGACCAACGAATGGCCAGAGACGACGGCCGCGAGCAGCCCAGCCGTCGAGCCGGCCAGCACGGCCGTGACCACGGCGACCATCCCCGCCACCGTCAGGAACCCCTGCCAGGCCCCGCCCCGCAGCCCCTGCATCCGCAGCCGCTCCGCAGCCGGGACACTCAGCAGGTAGCCCTCCAGCTCGGGCGCGTACTGGAAGTAGTAGCCGCGCAGCCGCGCGATCCGCCGCGTGTAGCCGTGGTCCTCGACTCCGGACTGCAGCACCCGGTCGAACGTCACCAGGCCCACGAACGCCAGCGTGGGCAGCAGAATCAGCCCGAAGGCGTAGAACGCCGCGCCGACGCCCCCGGCGGTGGCGATCAGCCCCAG
>WNGF01005352.1_pt1 | contig 30671 bp, 21 predicted proteins | sample 5400641 | NCBI WGS metagenome assembly WNGF01 (sample SAMN13153371, study PRJNA577476) | soil metagenome | isolation source: 80 cm soil or saprolite under grassland replicate 2 | place: USA:California | collected 2016-06-15 | reverse complement strand
AACACCAGGCTGTCGCCGACTTTGCTCCAGTGGGTCCCTTGTTGGTGGGGAATCATGCCAAACGCGCCCCAGATTGGGTCCAGGCTGCCATACCAGGTGGCGCCGTACTGTTTGTTGGCCATGAGGCCCAGCGTCGTGCCGGAGGCGCCCTTGCCGATGCCCGACTTGACGATCTCCAGGGCGACGTCGTGCAGTTCGTCGAGGGTCTTGGGCGGTTTCAGGTTGAGCTTATCCAGCCAATCGGCGCGGTACCACAGGATGGTGTCGTTGTGCGCCAGGTCTTCCACACGCGGTATACCATAGATCCGGCCGTCGACCTTGCTCCAAGTCCAGGGCAGATCGCCGTAAGGCTCAAAGGCCTTCTTCCAGCGGTCGCCGGCGTACTTCTCCCAGGCGTCGGTGATATCCTCCAGCGCGCCGGCCTGGACCATCTGAACAAAGACGTTGAGCGGCACGGTCTCGAGGTACTCGGGCATGTCGCCGCTGGACAGCGCCAGGTTATACTTGGAGTCGGCCTCGTCGTTGGTAGCCCAGGTCCAGGCGACCGAGAACTTGACGCCGAAGAGCTTCTGAATCATGCGCGACCAGGGGTTGTTTTCCAGGTTGTCGCCCTGGGCAAACTTCGTCTGGGCGTCGACGCGCCGGGTGACCGAAATGACGACTGGGTCGCCCGACGGCGGTAGGCCTGCGGGGAGATCGGGCAACATCGTCGTCCAGCCTTTGGGATGATTCGGGCTGCCGGGCATATCGGCGCCGAGCAACTCCGCGAGCGATTGCGCGGCCGGCGCGGCGGTCGCGGCGGATGCCGCGGTTGGTGCTGCCGCAGCGGGCGCGGCGGTCGCGGCGGATGCAGGCGCGGCGGTCGCGGCCGGGGCAGCCGGAGCCGCCGTGCTTGCGGTTGACGCGGGGGCGCTCGTCCCTCCACAGGCGGCCAACACGGCGGAAGCGCCCACCGTGCCGCTGAGTTGCAGGAATTGCCGCCTCGATAGGCGCTTGCGATCGTTCATTGATCTGCTCCCTTTCGCATTGAATGGTGGTTATGGGCAATCTGAAGATATCTACACCGACAACATCCTCGTCTACCTTGATTGTTGCTCGTCGATGGCGGCCTCCTTTCTAGCGTAATTGCAGATTGCAGATTGCAGATTATTGTGTCAGGGCTGCATGGCGTCCACCGATACCAATGCGCGCCCTTGAGCGTCGAACACGGTCTGGTTGTCCCACGCGTTGCCCTCGCCTGGTTTCCAGCCAACACCCGGAATCCAGGCTGGTTCCCAATACACCACACCCAGACCGAGGTGATCGGGCGTCCGCGCGACAACCGACAGCAGATCGCGGATGAACAGCGCCTGGCCGACCGGCGTGATTGGATATTCGGGCGGAGGGCTGTACCACGGGCCGACGATATTCGGGTAGCCATCCTGGTCGTCGAATGTCCAGGCATACGCCGTCTCCACGAGCACGATCGGCTTGCCGTAGCGGGCGGCAGTATTGTCGAAGTTGTGCCGCACGTCGCTGAGCGAGCCGTGCCAGTAGGGGTAGTACGAGAGACCGATCAGGTCGTAGTCGACGCCGTAATCGCGCATGTGGTCGTAGAACCACTGCGTGCCGCCCAGATCGCCGCCGCGGTCGATATGGATCATGATCTGCGACGCTTGCCCTAGAGGCGCGCCGTCGCGCGCGCCGGCGATGCCGGCCTTGAGCAGCATTGTGAACTCGACCCAGCGCTGCGGCCCTACTGCGGGATACAGTTGGCCCACCGGCCAGAGCATGCCTGCCGTCACCTCGTTCCCAATCTGGACGATGTCCGGCGGTGTGCCCTGCTGCGTCAGCGTGGATACGACCGATCGCGTGTAGTCGTAGACGGTGTTCGCCAGGGTCGTGAGGTCCTGCCCCTGCCAGGCCGCCGGCGTATCCTGATGCCCAGGGTCGGCCCAGAAGTCCGAGTAGTGCAGGTCGAGTAAGAACTGCATGTGGGCCTGCTTGATCCGGCGCGCCATCGCTGCCACATCGGCAAGACCGTTGAATTCGTTCGGGGGTTGGACCCACAGCCGCAGCCGCACCAGATTCAGGCCGTGGTCGGCGAGGATCTGCTCGGCGGGCCGCGTGCCGGCGGCGTCGGAGAACGACTTCCCCGCGGCTTCCAGCGCGCGCAGCGTGGAGATGTCGGCGCCGCGGATCAGGCCCGCCGCGCTAGGCGGGCTGGCGTAGGCCCGGAATTCGGCCACATATGGCAGCTCGGCGCTGTCGGAGAAACTCAGCCGGACGAATCGCGCCGGCGCCGCGCGCCCGGCAACCAGATCGACCGTGGTCAGCGCGTTCGCGCTCGACCGTGTGCCAGGGAACTCATACCAGTGCTGTCCATCGACAGAGATCTGGACCGCGTACTGCTCCGGCGCGCGCCCGACCCATGTGACGCCGGTACCGTTGAGTTCTCGTAGATCGTCGAGCTCGAGCGTCAGTTGTGCGGTGGCCATACCTGCGCCAGGGCACCAGTGCGTCGTCGCGTCGCCGTCGACGGCGTTGGCGGCCGGTTGGCTGGCCGTCTCGGACGAAGCGCTGGGCGGCTGCCCGATCGCTATATCGATACCTGGCGGCATCAGCGGCGAAGAGGCTTGGGCTGTGCCAAAGGCGGGCCGCGCCTGCAGAAGCGAGCTGCCGATCACCATGACTAATAAGAGTGTGATCCAACTAAACCTATGCTGCCATAGCATATCGCTTCTCCTTCCTTGGATTTGGTGCCGTCTTTAGACCAGGTTTCTCACCCTTCTCTGGAGCTCTAGAATTCGGTTGTCAGTTGTCCGTTGTCCGTCGTCAGTACTGACAACTGACGACGGACAACGGGCAACTGACAACTACGTGCCAACCATGTCTTAGAACAGATAGCCAGCTTCTACTCGATCAGCCCACATCCTGGTGTCTGGGCCCGTTATCGGGCAGGACGCCGGTGATCGCCAGGGCGGCCCGAAAATGGTCGTACATCACCGGCTGCCACAGCCAGTGCGTCGCGCCTTCATTGCGGGCGCGCGCTTCATCGACAATCGCCGAGATGATTGTGATCGGGATGTCGCCGATCGCACGATCCTCCTTCAATCGCCGCAGGATCGGCCAGCCCTCGTGCGGCCACGACATCAGATGCAGCAGCACCATCGCCGGCCGCTCTTGCTCGATCAACCGCAAGGCCGCGTCGACGGCGCCAGCGCTGCTCACCCGGCAGCCACTTTGTTCGCCATACCGCTTAATAAGGTAGGTCAACTGTGGATGATTGGCGATCAGCAGCAGGCTGGGCCGTGTCACGGAAATCATAACGACTGGCCTCGAATGCAAACAGAGTCTGTGTGCGCTCTAGCATACGCCGATCATGCGACGGCGGCTTGGCAAAAAGCGCGATCTTTTTGTTGATTTCCGTGGCTTGGGGGTATTCAGGGGCGAGCAGGCGAGGTTGATTGCGCGACAAGAAGTGCCACTCCGCGCCCGGCCAGACTGATCTGCTGCTCGTGGATCTGCCCAGTCAACAGGTCATGCATCGGTTCCGGCAAGGCGATGACCTGCTCTTGGATGTGATGGTTCAGCACGAACATGAATTCCTGACCACCCGCGCATCGTTTGGAGACCTCGACACCCCCTGGAACGGCCAGCGGTGCAGCGATTCCCAGGTCGGCAAGCAATGCCCCGACGATCTGGTCCAGGAGTGCAGGCTCCGGGCGTGTCGCGAGATAGTAGGCACGTCCCTGGCCAAAGCGATGCTCGGTAATCGCCGGCGCGCCAGCGTAGAAATCCGCGCCAAACTGGGCCAGCGCGCGGGCACCCTCCAGATGCAGTATCTCGCACCATAGATCACACGTATATGTACCAGCAGCGACACCCGCGCCGTCGGATATCACAATGTTGTTGCTCTTTCCCGGTAGCAGCGGATCGACCTCCTCCACCCAGATGCCAAGCGTCCGTCGCAGTGGCCCAGGGGAGCCGCCCAGCCAGGCCCGGCCATCCTCGGCGATGATGCCGCTGAAGTAGGTGCTGAGGAACATGCCGCCATCGGCTACATAGCGCTCGATCGCCGCGCCCTGCCGCTCGCTCACCATGTACAGCAGTGGCGCGAGCAGCAAATCGTAGCCCTCGATTGGGCTGTCGGGGCCAATGATATCAACCGCGATGTTGTGCTGCCACAGCGCGCTGTAATAGCGTGTCACTTCGTCGAGGTAGTTGAGCGCGGCACTTAGCCCCGGCTGATACTCCACCGCCCACCAATTCGGCCAGCTGAACAGCAGCGCCACCCGCGCCGGGCGGCGCGCGCCCAGCAGATGCTGGCCCAACTCGCGCAGTTCCGCACCGAGCGCGGCCACTTCCTGAAAGACGCGGGCCTGTGCATGGCCGGTATGGCTCACGATCGCGCCATGATGCATCTCCGACCCACCGCGCGACTGACGCCACTGGAAGAACAGGGCGCTGTCGGCGCCATGCGCAATCGCCTGGTAGCTTTGGAGCCGCATCTCGCCAGGGCGCTTGAGTGGGTTGTATGCGCGCCACTGGGTCTGGCTAGGGGTTTGCTCAAGCAGAAGCCACGACTGGCCGCCTTTCAAGCCGCGCATGAGATCGAGCCTGAAGGCGGTTGCCGCGGGTGGGTCGTCGGCGGTTGGATACGAATCCCAGGCGATCATATCCTGGTGCGGCGCCCAGGCGAAGTAGTCGAGGTGCTTCACAAGCCCGTGAAAGTTCGTCTGCACCGGCACGCCCGGCGCGAGATCGCGCAGGATCTGGGCCTCTTCGCGATAGCACTCCAGGTTCACCTCGGACATGAACTGTTGGTAGTCGAGCAGCAGGCCCTGCATGCTGCGGTCGCCGAGCAGGCTGGGCGGCTCGATCTGCTCCCAAGCGCTGAAGCTATGGCCCCAGAATGGCGTGACCCAGCGGCGATTAATTGCATCCAGGCTGCCGTAACGCGCCTGCAACCACGTTCGAAACCGCACCGCGCAGTTATCACAGTAGCAGATCGGGCCATATTCATTGCTCACATGCCAGAGCAGCAGCGCGGGATGGCTGCGATACCGCTCCGCCAGCCGGCGCACCAACTGCTGCGCGAAGCTACGAAACGTCGGGCTGGTCGGGCAGTAGTTCATGCGCTCGCCGTGGCGCCGCCGCTGGCCCCAGGCGTTGACCGGCAGCACCTGGGGGTAGGTGATCGAGAGCCAGGCCGGCTGAGCGGCGGTTCCCGTCCCCAGGCAGGCGAAGATCTTATCTTCGGCCAGGAGATCGAGCACGCGGTCGAGCCATTCGAACGTAAATGTGTGCTCGTCCGGTTGGAGCGCGGCCCAACTGAAGATGCCGACCGTCACCAGGTTTACCCCGGCCTGGCGCATGAGCAAGCGATCATCGTGCCAGATCGACTCGCCATCGTGGCCCATCGCCGGTGTCCACTGTTCGGGATTGTAATCGCCGCCGAATAAGATCCCAGGAAAGCGGGCGGTTGGCCAGGGCCGTTCGATTGATGTCTGATGCACGATGTCTATTCTGCTACTTTCTTGTGTACAAATGTGTCTAATCGTAGGCACTGTCCACAATCCAGTTCCTGCTTCTTCCGCGACTGCCTTCCATCCGAAGGTCTTACACCGCGTCCACAGGCAATTGACAGCCCGACGTAGCCACTACCGGGCTGGCGGTCACACGCAGCGCTTCATCGCGAATGTTCCGCGCGGCATTCAGGTCACGATCAACCCTCTCGCCGCATGCCGGGCACGTCCACACCCGGTCTGCTAAATCGAGATCGTCTTTGTACCCGCCACAGCCGTGGTGGATGCGACTCGACGGAAAGAAACGGCCGATGCTGATGACCTGACCGCCATGCCATTCCGCCTTGTAGCGCAGCTGCCGGTGCAACTCCGCCAACGACGCATCCGCCAGCGCACCTGACAGGCGCCGGTTCTTCAGCATCCCGGCAACGTTCAGATCCTCAATACCGATCAGCGCCGCCTTGCGCACCAGCCTGGTCGTGAGCTTGTGTACGCTATCAGCGCGCAGACACGCCACACGATAGTGGGCTCGCGCCATCTTGAACACCGCCTTCGCACGGTTCTTGCTGCCCTTGCTGCGGCGGCTCACGCTGCGTTGGAGGCGACGAACTTTGGTGAGAGCCTGGCGCAGCGGCTTTTGGTTCTCAAACCGCTCGCCATCGCTATCAACCGCCAGCTCCTTGATGCCCACATCCACTCCGAGCGCATGGCCTTGGTGGAGAGGTGGCTCACGTGGCACGTCCACCTGGATGCTAGCCCACCACCAGCCGGCGCGCTCGCTGATCGTCGCCCCCAGGATCTTGCCCGCGAAGCGCAGGGGCTCGGTCATGTTGACGCGGCCGAGCCTGGGCACCAGCAGCCAGTGGCCCTCCAGGCGGAACTTGTCGTTTGCCAGATAAAAGCTGCTCCGCCCGCGCTTTTTGCGCTTGAACTTCGGGAAGCCGATCGGCTTGCCTTTGCGCTCGCCCCCCTTGGAGGCAAAGAAGTTCGCCAGCGCGGCGGCGAGGTTGCGAAAGGCACCTTCAACGGCACATTTGGTCACTTCGTACACCCAGGGGAAGGTCTCGCGTTTGATGGCATTGAAGCGCGCCTTCAAGTCGAGTGCGTGCTGGGGCTGGCGGCCTTCTTGCAGTGCGCGTTTGATCTCGGCCAGCCCCCAGTTGTAGACGAAGCGTGCCGTGCCGGCCGCCTTGCGGAAATACAGCGCTTGCTGTGGCGTCGGATTCAGGCGGATAAGATGGGCACGGATCATGGTAATCCTCGCACATAAGCCAGCAGGATCAGTATACCCGACATCGTGTGAACCGTCAAACACTTGTGCGCATATCGATCATGTGCTCACTCTGCACATGTATGATCACATGTGCGTGCTGTTCTTGCGTCTAGACAAAGCTCCTCTGAACTTGGTATGAGGCGTGTGTAGGCAACCCCTTGATTCGGTAGCTCTAGCATACGCCCGGCGCGTGGCGGGGTCTTGGTAAAAAGCGCGACGTTTTTGTAGATTTCCGAGCGTTCAGGCAGAAAATGGGAGACAAGAGATGCGAGACGAGAGACACGAGACTAGATTGCATGGCCTCTGGTCGCTTGTCTCCGATCTCTTGTCTCTCGTCTCTCGTCCGGGCTTCAGCGCTGTTTCGTGCGCCGGTAGGCATTCGGGGTCATGCCAACTTCGCGGTGGAACGCGCGGCTAAAATTTGCGAGGTCGGTGAAGCCGACATCCAAGGCGATCTCGGTGACGCTATGCTGGCCTGCCTCCAGCAGAATCCGCGCGCGGCTGATCCGATAGCGATTGAGATACGCGATCGGCGTCACGCCCATCTCCTGTCGGAAGCTCGCCGTCAGATAATCGGCGCTGACACCGATATGGCCGGCAATTTGGTCGCGCGTGATCGAATCGGCATAATGGGCCTGGATAAAAGCCACCGCGCGGCGCACCAGCAGCCGTGTCGCGTTCTTCAATGTATGATGATGCGCCAGCGCCGCTTCGATATGGCGTAGAATCTCATCCGCGCTAAATAGCCCTTTGCCCAGAATGGCGGCGACCCCGGCATTGAGGCGCGCCATATCTTCTTCGCTAAGCATCCGCGCCGTGAGCACGACCACGGGCACATTCCGCGTCGACTCGCGCGCCCGCATCGCTTCTAACACGCCGAAGCCATCCAGCTCCGGCATCATCAGGTCGAGCAACACCAGATTCGGCCGGGTCTGTTCCATCAACGCAAGCGCCTCGCGGCCATTGTGCGCCTGCATTACGCGACACTCCGCCAACTGCTGATGGATCAGGCGCGCGTGCAGTGCGAGGGTATCGAGGTCGTCGTCGACAACCAGGATGGTCTTGACGCCGGGCGCCTGCTCGTCCCAGGTGCGCTGCTGTTCCAGTGCATGCGCCAACTGCTCAGGATCGAGCGGTTTCAGCAGGTACTCCAGCTCCAGCAGCGCCCCGCGATCATGTTGTGGATCGAACGCGTACATAAGCACCGGCAACGCTGCCGTCGCGGGGTGCCGCTTCAGCACCGCCAGTATTTCCCAGCCCCGGCGCGCGGCCAGCGGCTCATCCAGAATCAGCGCGCCGGGCGGCGCGGCGACCAGCCGCGGCAACCAGTCGGCCTCGGCATCGGTGCGCTGCACCTGCACATCGAAGCCGCGCTCATAGAGCATCGCGCCGAGATGGCCGCCCTGATCTTCGCGCTCGGTCAGAAACATCACCAGCAAGCGATCGGCAGACAATTCCGGCATGTGTTCAGCTTGCAGCGCACCCGCCGCGAGCAGCGGCAATGTGAAGAAGAACGTTGCCCCGCCATCCTCCTCGCCCGACGAACGGACGCCGATAGTGCCGCCGTGGCGCTCGATCAGCTGCTTGCAGATCGTCAAACCCAGGCCCAGGCCGCCATACCCGCGATCGGTCGTTCGCGCCGAAGAGCGGAACTCGTCGAAGATCTGCTGCTGATCGGCGCGCGGCACCCCCGGCCCGGTATCGCTGACGGCAAACACGACCGCCTCGCCAGCAATTGATAGCTCAACTGTAATCGAGCCACGATCGGTGAACTTCACCGCATTACTAATGAAATTGAGCGCCACCTGCCGCAGCCGCGTCCGATCGCCGCGCACCCAAGGCCCGGCCGGCGGCAGCTGTGTGTGCCACGCCAGCCCTTTCTCTCGCGCCATCTGGGCGCCGGTCGCGACGACGCTCTGAAGAATCTCGGCCAGATCCAATGGTTCCTGATACAGCCGCAGCTGCCCGGCCTCGCTGCTGGCCAGATCGAGCACATCGCCAATCAACCGGCCCAGATGCTCCGCATTTGCGAAGATCCGCTCGATATCCTGGGCGGCGGCGTCAGAGACCGCTGCGATGCTGTTACGATCGCGCAGCAACATCTCGCTCAGGCCAACGATCAGGTTCAGCGGCGTGCGCAACTCGTGGCTTACGGTTGAGAGAAATCGACCCTTCAAGCGATTAGCCTCTTCGGCGAGCCGGCGGCCTTCCTCGGCCGCCGCGTAGAGCTGGCTGTTGCGAAACGCGACGGCGAGATGCCGAACGATTAAGCCACACGGCTCCAGATAGGCGGCGTCGAATGCCACAAAACCGGACAACCCGCCCTCAATGATCAGCGGCAGCAGCGCTAAACGATATGGCTCCGCGGTGTCGTAGAGCCCCGGCGGTGGAAATTGCCGGCTGAGAAAGCGCCGCACGGCCGGTGGTTCTATCGCCGAGCGCATATACAGGCTGCTCCATGCCACTGAGTCGTCGTCTTCAGCCTCGAACAGCACGATCTGGGCGTGCCGGATGCCGATCCGCGGCAGATAGTCCGCCAGAATATCCAAGATCTGCCGCAATTCCAGTGCGGTCAGCAGCCGCGTCGTCAGCGTACTCAGCCGGTCCATAAGTTCGGCTTGTCGGACCAGAAAGCGGGTATGCTGGCGGCGAAGCTGTTCGCTGATTCGTACGCGGGCCTGATCGAGTAAGTCTTCGGCCACATGCTGCTGCGCGCCTGGCGCGCACGCTGCACAAAGCGCGCCAGCTTGCTCGCGCAGTACGGAAATGGCTGCCTGCCAAGAATAGGGGTCCTCGTTGGCCGCCTCGACATCCTGAAGGAGTTGGTCGAGTGCGGCGGCGAATGGTTGTGGGTCGCGTTCGCCAATACTGGTGCAAAACGCCGCGACCAACTGTTGACACCAATCGTCGATTCGGGCGATGTTGCTTTGCCTGGTCTCGACCGACACCGCATCGGACATCGCCTGGATCAACGCCTGGCGGTCGAATGCCGTGCTGGCCGCATCCTGTGCGGCGGTATCGCGCGCCCCCGCGATTGGCCTGCTGTACGGCTGGCACCCGCACGACTCGCGCACAATCAGCCGTGTGGGCACTCGCACCGTCACAATGTCAGTGCGGCGACCGGTAATATAGTCGAGCAGCAATTCCACGGCGCGATAGCCCAGCTCGAAGGTTGGATGTCGGATGGTAGTCAGCGGCGGCGACTGCCCCTTGGCGTACAGCACGTCGTCGAAACCAATCACCGCGACATCCTGCGGAACGCGCAACGCGGCATCCGCGAGCGCGCGCAGCACGCCAATGGCGGACTCGTCGTTACTTGTCAGCACAGCAGTGAAATCGATACCAGCCTCGAGCATATGCCGCATCGCATGGTACGACTCGTGGGCGCTATGCTCGCCGTAACCGATCAGTGCGCGATCGAGCGGCAAACCGTGCGCCGCCAGGGCCGCCCGATAGGCGGCCAGCCGCTCGGCGCCATCACCGCCCGCATGCTCGAAGGCGGCGATATAAGCGATTCGGCGATGGCCATGAGCAACCAAATGGGCAAAGGCCTGTTCAATCCCGGCGCTGTTGGCGGGGCCAACCGATGGATAGCCGGCCTGCGGATAGGTAAAAACGATTGGATGCCGGTGAGCCAGCAATTCTTGAATCTCCGGCTGCTGGGCATCGGTAAAAGGCGGAATCGCAATCAGCCCCGACGTGTTCCATGGACCGACTGGAACGAAGTTGGTGTCCGGGCGATCGATCGGCCAGGCTGGCAACCATTCAAATGGTTCGGTATCGGGACCAACGCCGCAGGCTAATAATAGATTACAGCCATAGGCGCGTGCGGCGGCACGAATCCCGTGGAACAATGTCTGCTCATAGCGGACAATGGTTGTTCCCACGTACACCTGCCGGTTGCCAAACACGCCAATTGTGAAGCGCTGATCCTCGTCACAATCTAGCGCGTGCAAAGGTTTGGTGCTCATAATCAGCTCGGATACTAATTCGTATTATAATGCTGCTACACACAGCACATCATATCACAGGACTTACACAGTCACTCGCAAAACACGGATTTTTCTTTTCGTATCGAACGTTTTTTCGCTCTGCGAACGAAAAAACGTTCGATACGAGAGTTTCTTAATCCGTGTTGATTCAACGTTCGCATCCACTGCGTAAGTCCTGTCATATCAGCAATCTCGTATTCTGTGGTAGACAAGGCCATGGCACGCACGACCCCACAAGTAGTGAACGATCTCCTCGCAGACCACGGCGGCTCGGAGGCAATAGTGGTGGGCAGCCCAGCCTGGTTCGCTTGGTTGAATCAGGCACGACTGTTTGCTTTTCGCAGTGCCGCCGGAACGTTCACCGCCCGACACGAGGCGCGTGCGCGCGGCGGCGCCTACTGGCGCGCCTACCGCACTGTCGGCGGCCGCCAGCGGCGGGCCTATCTTGGCCGCTCGGCCGATCTCACGCCCGCGCGGCTGCGGGAAGTCGCTGCCCACCTCACCGGCGATCTGGCTGTGCAAGCACCGCATGGCGAGCCCGAGCATGGCGAGATCGGCGGAACGAGCGTGGCGGGGCTGGTTCCGGCCGCATTTTCGCCAATACTGGCCACAAAACTCTACGTGCCGCGCCCGCGCGCTGCGCGCGTTGTACGCCCACAGCTACTAGCCCGCCTCGCCGTAGGGCTGCGCGGCCTGCTCACCCTGATCGCCGCGCCGGCGGGCTTCGGTAAGACGACGCTCCTGGCCGACTTGCTCGCCACCATGAGACTAGAGGCTAGAGACTTGAGGCTTGAAGATACGACTCAAGCCTCAAGACTCAAGCCTCAAGCCTCGCAAGTCGCATGGCTTTCGCTCGACGCTGGCGATAACGATCCGGCCGTTTTCCTACGCTACCTGATTGCCGCGCTACAGCGGGCGCTGACAAACGCAGTTGGCGCAATGGCATTGGTGTTGATGGAATCGCCCCAGCTGCCACCGCTGCCGGTGTTGCTCACCGCGCTGATCAACGACCTGGCGGCCACGCCACAGCCGGTGCTGCTGGTGCTCGACGATTACCATGTGATTACCACGCCGGCGATCCACGAGGCGCTGATCTTTCTGCTCGATCATCTGCCGCCGGACATGCATCTGGTGATCACAAGCCGTGAGGACCCACCTCTGCCATTGGCTCGGCTGCGCGCCCGCGGCCAACTGGCCGAGCTGCGCGCCGCCGATCTGTGCTTCACGCCGAGCGAAGTCGCGGCGTTCCTGCACGATGTGATGGCACTCGACCTGAGCGCCGACGAAATAGCCGCGCTGGAGACCCGCACCGAGGGCTGGATCGCCGGATTACAGCTCGCCGGGCTGGCAATCCAGAACCATACCGATCGCGACAGCTTCGTCGCCGCCTTCACCGGCAGCAATCGCTTCGTCGTCGACTACCTAGCCAGTGAGGTGCTCGACCAATTGCCGGCCGAGCTGCGGACGTTCATGCTGTACACATCGATCCTGAACCGGATGTGTGGGCCGCTGTGCGATGCCGTCATCGAATGGAAAAAGGTAAAAGGTAAAGGGCAAAAAGAGAAGGCAGAGTCGGCCCTTTTACCTTTTACCTTTTCACTTTTACCTTCCCAGCGGATGCTCGAAGAGCTCGAGCGTGCCAACCTATTCCTGATCCCGCTGGACGAAGAGCGGCGCTGGTATCGCTACCATCAGTTATTTGCCGAGGTGCTGCGCGAGCGACTCGCGCGCAGCCTGCACGCCAGTGATGCGGCCGAGCTGCACCGGCGGGCGAGCATCTGGTTCGAGCAGCAAGAGTTAGCCGGCGAGGCCATTGATCATGCGCTGGCCGCCGGTGATTTCGAGCGCACGGCAGGATTGATCGAACCGATTGCGACGCCGATGGCGCTTGAGGGGCAGCAGGCCACGCTGGGTAGCTGGTTAGCGAAACTGCCGGCCGACCTGTTTGGTAAACGGCCGTACCTTGCGCTGGCGCGCGCCTCTGTCGCCAGCCTCAACTCCGATTTCGCCGCTACCGAAGCCTATCTGCGGCAGGCAGAAGCCAGCGCGCGGAATTGGGATGCGGATCAGGCGGCAGCGGTGCATCGCGAGGTGGCGGCGCTTCGCGCGGTCACATCCAGCCTGCGCGGCGACCAACAGGCAATCGAGCTTGGGCGGATGGCGCTGGCCCAGCTGCCCGAACGGCATCCACTACGCAGTATCACGGTGGCAGGTCTCAGCTACGCATACTTCTATGCCGGCAACCTGGCCACGGCCAACCAAACACTGCAGGAGAATCTGGCACTGCAGCAGAGCCAGCGCAGCCAGATCGTCATTTATGTGTCGCTTGTCGCATTACTCGCGATGGTGCGCCGCGCGCAGGGGCGGCTGCGCGAGGTCCGGCGGTTGTCCGCAGAGGTGTTGGATCGCGCGACGCATGGCGATAGTACAATGCCCTTATCCGGCGCGTTTCTCGCCTACCTGCTGCTGGGGCTCACCCAATGCGAGCAAAACGATCTCGGCGCGGCCGAGCATACGCTGACACAGTGCGCCAAGTTGGCCAATCAGTATCAGGTGACCATGTATGAGATCTTGGCCCAGTTCTATCTGGGGCAAGTTCTCTGCGCGCGCGGCGACCTGGCCGGCGCGCTCAATCTCGTGGAACAGGCCCAGGCGGCCGGAGCACACTATCTTTCGCCGCTCAATCTGCGTGAGATCGAGGGCTATCGAGTCATGTTGTGGCTTAAGCAGGGTAATCTGGCCAGCGCGGTTGGCTGGGCCGAGCGCTATGAGCACGCGGACGACACCACTCGACCACGGTTCACGGCGTATGATTACGATCGGTTCGCGCTGGCGCACATACGGATGGCGCAAGGCCAGTGGGATGCCGCGTATACCGCTGTGGCCAAGCTGCTGCACGACGCCGAGGCAACCGATCATGGCCGCTATGTGCTTTGGGCTCTGGTGTTGCAGGCGCTGATTCTCCAGGCCCAGGGCGACACAGCCGCGGCGCTTGGCCCACTCGAGCGCGCCCTGGCACTGGCCGAGCCGGAGGGCTATGTGCGAGTGTTCGTCGATGAGGGCGCCCGAATGAAATTGTTGATCGCAGATTGCAGATTGCAGATTACACGGAGGGCCTACGACAAAAGCATCGTGCGTACTGACAGATTGCTCGCGTATATCGACACGTTGCTTGCCGCGTTTCGGGGCAGCGGAGCACAAGTCGGAGATGAGCGGGCGACGCAAGAACAATCTGAAATCTACAATCTACAATCTGCAATGATGGAGCCACTCTCCGCCCGCGAGCTCGAGGTGCTGCGCCTGCTTGCGGAAGGCCAGGACAATGCCGAGATCGCCCGCGCGCTCGTCGTGACCGTCAGCACAATTAAGTCGCATATCAACCACATTTTCGGCAAGCTCGGCGTCGGCAACCGTTTGGAAGCAGTGCTGCGCGCCCAGCAGTTAAAGCTGTCAACCGCACGTCCCCAATCTGCACGACTCAATTCAGCTAGTCGACTCACCCTAGAGTTGATGCCAATTCACCTTCTTAGCTGCTATCCTTATGCACATACCAACAGGCAAAGCTCGCCCGGTTCAGTATCTAGGAGGATAATCGATGCAATCAATAGCCATATCTGACACAAACGCATTAAGCAGCGCGCCGAAAGCGCGCATCACGTCGCTGATAGTCGAGAACATCCGGATCCAAATTGCCGACCAGGGCGCTGGCGCACCGACGCTGCTGCTGCATGGCCTCTTCGACTCAGCCGACGTCTGGCGCGGCGTGAGCGAGCGCTTGCAGGCCAACTACCGCTGCCTGGCGCCAGACCTGCCCGGCTTTGGACATTCAGGCGAACCGACCGATTTCGACTGTGGGCTGCCACATCTGGCGCAGTTCATCGACAATCTGATCAACGCGCTCGGCATTAATGAACCGATCAACCTGGTGGGGTACGATATCGGCGCCACCTACGGCCTGGCCTGGGCGGTTACTCATCCCGCGAAGGTACGCCGGCTGGCGATTCTGAACGCTAACTTCTTCTCCGACTACCAGTGGCACCGCTGGGCGCGGATTTTTCGCATCCCAGTGCTCGGCGAGATCGCCATGTCGGCCGTCACCGAGTCAAGCTTTGTGCGCGCCTTGGTCCAAGCCGCCCCGCAAATCTCGATCGAGCAGGCGCGCCAAGCCGCCCGCCTGGTGACTCCGGCCGCGAAGCGCATGGCCCTGCGCCATTATCGCGCGCTCGACTCGGCCAACTTCCGCGGCTGGGAAGATCGGCTGCGCGAGCTGACGAGCAAAGTCCCTACGCTGGTCTGCTGGGGCGACCAGGACCCATATATATCGCCAACCTACGCCGAGCGTTTCGGGGCGCAGGAGGTGCATCATTTCGCGGCGAACAGCCATTGGCTGCCGCTCGAAGCGCCCGACGCCCTGGCCGAACGCCTGAATGCCTTTTTCCGCGAGGATGCCTGATGGACGGTCGCCGCCTGTTGGCCGATGCGCCGGCACACTATCAGATCCGCGTGCGCGGGGCGCTCGACCCACACTGGTCGGTGTGGTTCGATGGTATGGCGATCACCTATGATGCCGACGGCGACACGCTGCTGATCGGGCCGCTGGCCGACCAGGCTGCGCTGTACGGGGTGCTGCATCGCATCCGCGATCTCGGCCTGATGTTGCTTGCCGTCGCGAGGGCGCCTGAGCAGGGTTGAGTAAGTCATGAACCGCAGCCGTTAAAACGGTGCGGCTTGTCTCTGGCTCAGCCGCCTTTGACACAACGACCCATGACGACTGCCGAGACAATAGGCCGCATGACAACGGCCCACCGACACCCGAAAGCGTCGGGGACGCCACAACCTTGAACCTTTTACCCGACGAAGGATTACTCGCCGGAACCGCCAAGGCTCAGTTGTCAACGTGCCAACCGTTTGCTCTACGGCATCCAGTAGAGTGCCTTAGCACATCTGTACGGAGTATAGCACAAAACGATGTTTGACGCAAGAGGAAGCCGAATATCGTGCTGCCCAGGATGGACGTGCAGAGCCAAGGCCCGCAAGCGGGCACCCCCGACGCGGCTCGCTTCCTCCACTGGAGCTGCAGCCCCATGGCTTCCAGCTCGCGAGGTTTATGTGAGATCTATACGCCCATGAGCCATAGAGGATAGAGGATAGAGGAAAGCGGTTGTTGCAAGACAGGCACTATTCTCTATTCTCTCTCCTCTATATATAGGGTTGGAGGGCACGAGCGGCCACGCGCCGAGCGCCGTCAGCGCGCGGGCGTGCGAATAGCCGCGAGCAGCGACTGAGCGGCGACATAATCGCGGGCAATGCCGTGATAGATAACCAGTGCCGGTAGCAGAATACTGCTAAGCACCGTCACTAGGATGCCCGTCCGGAAGCTGTCGTGGACCATCGGCTCCGCATGGGCCACCACCGCGAGCGCAAGGAATATCGCCAGCAGAACTGTGACCGTCCAGTTGCGCCGCAGAAATGCCAGTTGCGCGATCAGCTCAGGCAACTGCCGCTGGCAGACCATGCGTTCCATTGGAGTCATGCTGGTGTGCAACTGCTGGGCCGACCGCGCCACCCAAGCAGGGATCTCAGCACGGCTCGCCAGTGCGAAGCTGGCGAGCAGCGGCCAATCCGCTTGAAGCGTATCAAGGATCTTGTTGATACTAAACATCGCCGACGATTCTCCGGTTAGTATAGTGGTGGAGGGAGCGCCCACACCAGGCCAAATAATGCAGCGCTATTGTAGCATAGACAGCGGCAGATTGTCACTGAATATTCAGAAACAGAATTCCCCTCTCCCAGTTTGGGAGAGGGGGCAGGGGGTGAGGGCGGCCTACCGAAAAATCTACAGCCGCGACCGCGGATCGAGCGCATCGCGCATGCCATCGCCCATATAGTTAATGCTCAACACCGTGAGGAAAATCATCAAGCCCGGCCAGAGCACCATATGTGGTGCGATCTCGAGGAAGTTCTGCCCATCGTACAGCAGCCGCCCCCAGGTCGGCGTATCGGGCGGGAATCCCAAGCCGAGAAACGAAAGCACCGACTCAGTGATAATCGCCTCCCCCACCGCCAATGTCGCGGCAACGATGATTGGGCTCAGCACATTGGGCAAGATATGCCTGAACATAATTGCGCCGCGGCTGATGCCCAGGCAAGTGGCCGCCTCGACGAACTCCTTCTGCTTGAGCGATAGGAACGAGGCGCGCACGATTCGCGCCGTGCCCATCCAATTTAGCAGGCCGATCACGCCAACGATCAGCAAGAAGATGCCGAGCTCGGGACCTAACACCTTGCGCAGCGCGTCACGGAACAGAAAGATCGTTAGCAACAGAAGGGGCAGCTGCGGCAGCGCAAGAAACATATCGGTAAGGCGCATCAGCGCATTATCGATGACCCCGCCAAAGAAACCAGCCACGGAGCCGACCAGTGTGCCGACTCCAATCAGGATCAGCATGGCGACCGTCCCGACCGCGAGCGAGATGCGCCCGCCGAATAGCACGCGCGCGAACAAATCGCGGCCAAGATCGTCGGCACCCATCGGGTGTTTGAGGGTCGAGCTGCTCATCGAGGCCGGGATATCCATCGCATCGCGATTGACGCGGTAGAGCAGCGGGCCAATCACGGCGGCGAGGATAAAGATGATCAGCACAACGGCACCGGCGATCGCCAGCTTATGCCGCCGGAAGCGCCGCCATGCGTCGCCCCAAAGCGTGCGTGGCGGGCCAAGTGCGCCCAGCGTCAAGACATCGCTTGCTCGCGCTGCCGGCGCCGCAGTTCTCTCAGCTAGAGTGCCTTTGGCCATAGCACATTCTCCTTGTGGATACCTCTCATAGAGACCGCCGCGAGGCGCTGCACCGATCAACTATAACGAATACGAGGATCGAGGACACCATATAAAATATCAGCGACCAGATTGAAGGCAACCACCAGGATCGCAAAAATAAATGTCAGCGCCATAACTACCGGCGTATCGGAGTTCTGGATCGAATGGATCAGCAGCTCGCCCAAACCATTCACACGAAAAATCTGCTCGGTGATAATCGCGCCTCCGAAAATCCCGGGAATACCAAGCGCGATCAGCGTGACTACGGGTATCAAGCTATTAGCCAGCACATGGCGCGTGAGCACCATGCGCTCGGCCAACCCCTTGGCACGAGCCGTGCGCACATAGTCCAACGGCAGATTGTCGAGCATCGAGGAGCGCATGAAACGCGCGACCGCGGCCGACTGGAATAGGGCCAGGACGCCAATTGGCATCGCGATCTGCTTGAGCTGCTTGACGAACGAGGCCCAATCCTGGACTTTCAAGCTCGAGTCATAGATAAATGGAAACCAGTGCAGCTTGACGCTGAAGAGCAAAATAAATAGCAATCCGGTAAAGAATGTCGGCACTGAGAAGCCAATGAACGCCAGAGTCGTCGCGGATTGATCAAAAAAGGAGTATTGCTTGACTGCCGAGAGGATGCCAATCGGAATTGCGAGCAGAATAGCGATCAGGTAGGAGATGCCAACGACCCAGAGCGTCTGCGGGAGGCGCTGCTTGATCAGATCAAGGACGGGTATGCGGCTGGCGAAGGAGAAGCCAAAGTCACCGCGGCTCACCGAGATCACCCACTTCACATAGCGCACCGGCCAGGGCTTATCCAGGCCCAGCGACTCGCGGATGCGCGCGCGCACTTCGGCCGGCACCGCCGGGTTGGCGCCAAACTGCGCCAGTGGATCGCCGGGCGCCAGCGCCAGGATGGCGAAGATCACGAAGCTGATCACCAACAGCGTCGGGATAGCGACCAATACACGTCGGGCGAAATAGGTTCCCATAGCGACCTCTGAACAGATCTACGGATAGAGGGAACGTTGTCGATGTTCCCCCTATCCGTATAGTCTAACAACTTATTGGCTCATCGTCCAATCGGCGATGTTCCACATCTCCGAGTCCCACGGGTTCGGGTTGACACCCTTGAGGTTCTTATTGATGCCCGAGGAAACCATCGGGCGGGCCACCAGCGGGATGTTGACCACGTCCTCGACGATGATGTCATTCATCTTCAGGACGATGTCCTTGCGCTTAGCCTCATCGGTCTCGGTGCGCAGCTGCTGGCAGAGCGCATCGTAGTCTTTGTTGACGAAGCGCTCGGTGTTGGCGAGCTGCCAGCCATTAGCCTTCGCGGGAATCTGGTCGCTGGCCCAGCCGCAAAGGTAGCTGGTCGGGTCGGGCTGCTCGTAGTTGTTGGTGTACATGGCCACGTCGGTGAAGAGATGCGAGACCGTGTCGGGGTTGCCGGCGTCGTTGGAGAAGAACACACCGGCGTCGACGCTCTTCAACTCGGTCGAGACGCCGAGCTGGTCCCAGGCAGCCTTGACCAAGGCCTGCTCCTTCTGGCGCAGCGGGTTGACGGTGGTCGCGTAGATGATCTTCATCTGGACGCCACCCTTTGCGCGGATGCCGTCGGAGCCGACCGTCCAGCCGGCCTCGTCGAGCAGCTTCTTGGCGCCCTCAACGTCTGGCTCGCACTTGTGGCGCCCGCCGTAGATTGTGCTTGGATCGATGTATGGCTGCGTCGTAATGATCTCACAGGTCGGGCCGGCACCAGGAGGATAGAGGTCAGCCACAGCCTTGCGGTCGATCGCCATGCCGAGCGCCTGGCGCACCTTGAGATCGCTCAGGAACGGATGCGGCTCGCTGACTTCGGAGCGCTTATCGCCCAGCGCCGGGTCGGGGTTGGTGCGGTTGATCAGGATGCGCTCGACCGAGGAGCCAGGGATGGTCACAAACTCGCCCTTGCCGCCCTCCTCCAACTGCTTGAGCACCGGCGCCTCGACCTGGAGGTTCCAGGCGTAATCGGTGTCGCCGGTCTGGAACACCGCGCGCGCGGCCGACGTGGCGTCGCCGCCGCCCTTGAAGATTACCTCTTTGAAGAAGGGCTTGTCGGCGTCGCGATAATTCTCGTTGAGGTCGTAGGTCACCTGGTCGCCGGGCTTGAACTCGCGCAGCTTGTACGGGCCGGTACCGATCGGCGCGTTGTTGGCCGCCTGGCAGGCCGAGTCGGTGGTCGCCTTCTCGCCGATGCAGTCGCCGAACTGCTTCTTCTGCAAGATATGCCCACCGCTAGAGAGGAACATCTGGTAGGGGTTGGGATTGGGCTCTTTCCAGGTGATCTTAACTGTGGTCGCGTCGACCGCCTCGACCTTGTCGGCACCGTCGAAGCGGGTGCTGTCACTACAAGCGGTCTTCGGGTCGACACAGTAGTTATAGGTGAAGACCACGTCGTCGGCGGTGAAGTCGCTGCCGTCGGACCACTTGATGCCCGACTTGAGCTTCCAGGTGACCGTCTTGAGGTCCTTCGAGACGCCGCCGTTCTCGACGGTCGGGACCTCGGCAGCAAGCACCGCAACGGGCTTGCCATCGACACCTGTGGCCGCCAGCGGCTCGATGATCAGGCGCGAGGCGTCATTGTCCTTGGTGCCCTGGCCTAAGTGCGAGTTGAGGGTGGTTGGCGCCTGCCAGTAGAGGATGCGCAGGGTGCCGCCCGCGCCACGCCCGCCAGCGGCGGCCGGCGCTGCAGTCGCAGCAGCGGGCGCTTCAGTTGCGGCGGCGGGGGCGGCAGCAGTGGCAGCAGGCGCTTCAGTCGCCGCGGACGCCGCCGGGGCGGCAGCAGTGGCAGCAGGGACGGGGCTCGTCGTAGCGGCCGGAGTACCACCACAGGCGGCCAGAATCGGAATGAACAGTGCCAGGAGCAGTGCGAACGCAGAGCTACGTCGCCAGGAAACGCGTAGGAGTCGCATACAACCTTCCTTTCGCAAGCAGAAGAATCTGTGCCGACTTCAACTCGAAGTCCAAGGGAGTTATCTTGATCGCCCTTGATCACCTCCCTTCATGAGGGCTGCAATTGTTCGACGCGCATTGATGATACGGCATCATCCACCGATATGATGTATCGTAGTGCCACGTAGGTTGTGATCGGCGAGGGCTACGATCCATGTGTCTAGCGTGGAGCGCGACGCTCAGTTCACCTTGGGACAGCCAGATCGTCCTGTTCAATACCAGCAATACGAATATTGGGCTGAGGCAACGAGTGCGAATGCGGAACTGAGATTAAGGGTGTTGATCCGTATTTTTGAGTGCTAGGATTATAGCAGAAAGCGTTTTGAGCGTCAACAAACTGCCCTACCGTGCTAGAAGCGCGCAAAAAACATTTACAATCTTAACAACCTTGGGTTACAATCTCTCGTATCGAACGTTTTTTCGTTCGTAGAACGAAAAAACGTTCGATACGAGAATTTTTGATCCATGCCGGATCATATACAAGGTGATACTATGAAATGGATCACACGCGAACATATCCGAGTTGGCCGCATGGGCTGCGCCTGGCTGATCAAACGCTTTATCGACCCGGCCGCGGAGTTTTATTTTGTGCCAGGCAGCCAGCTGCGCGCCGAAGCTGAGCGGCTCGGCGCGACGCTGTTCCATGCCGAAGGCGCCGAGCTCGCGCGCCGCGGCGATATATCATCGTTTGAAATTGTGCTCCAGCACTATCGCCTGACCGACGACCCGGCGCTTGTGCTGCTTGGCCGCATTGTGAACACCGCCGATATCAAGCAGAGCCGTTATCAGCAGCCTGAAAGCCCGGGACTCAGAGCGATCGCCGATGGTTTATCTCGACTGTACTCCGACGACCAGATGCTCAACGCGGCGGGCAACCAGATCTATGATGCGCTCTACGCCTACTGCCAGGAAACCATCCGCCGTGGCAAAACCTAATACGGCTGGGTCGAAATATCGTTTTGAAGATAGAAGATGGAAGATAGCACTTATCGCTTTATGAATTCTATCCTCCATCCTCTATCCTCTATCCTCTATTCTCTATCCTCTATCCTCCATCTTCCGCCCTACCCCTTCACCACCACCGCCCCGATCTGCGCATCGGCAATCTGCTTGTTCAGCGCCGCTACGTCGGTCTGAATCAACTGGTTGAACTGATCGATTTGGGCGTCGATCTGCGGCGAGAGATCCTTGAAGACCTCATAGGATTGGTCGGTTGGCCGGTAGTTGCCCAGATTTACGGCCGACGGCAGCGATGCGATCCGCTCCAGCAGCCGCACGCCGTTGTTGAGGCTGTCGCTCCAGTGGAGCGGGGCGCGCAGATCAGGAATGAGAAGCGTCTTCTCGATCTCCAGCACTTTATCCTTCAGCGTGGTGGCCGCCGACGCAATCGGCTTGCCGTCGGGCAGCTCCTCGACCCGCTTGCTCCAGCCGTCGAGCTGCTGGCGGAGGTCGCGCATACGATTGATCGCCTTGATCGTCGCGTCGATTTTTTGATGTAGCTGCATCAGCAGGTCATACTGCGCCTGCAGATCTTCGTGCGAAGCCGGCGCGCCTGGGTCGCCAACAACCTCGAATGTCTGGGTGTAGCTCTGATCGCCGATGGTCAATGTGGCCTGGTAGGTTCCCGGCGGCACCACTGGGCCCTCGATCGTCATCTCGGCCGGCGGGTCTTTGCCCTCGACCTTCGTGGCAGGCGCGTGGCGCAGATCCCAGATGAAGCGATTCCAGCCGGCGTTCGCGGGAATCTTCAGCTCCTTGGCGGTCGGGTCGTCTTTTGCGGCGGGCACTTCAGCCGCCTCCGCAGCAACCCCGGCCTCGCCAGCTCCCTCCACGCCGCTCGAGGGTGCCGCGCTCACCCCTTGGCCCTCGGTCCTCGGTTGATCCTGCGGGTGCCCGTTCTCGGTTCTTGGTTCTTTTTCCTCCGGCTTGCTCTTGAACGTACGAATCTCGTTCCCTTGCGCGTCCTTGAAGCTGAGCGTAATGGTGTCGGCCGGCTTCTGCTTCAGGCGGTAGGTCACGATCGCGCCGGCGGGCGGGTTCTTGCCGACGTCGAGGTACGTACGAACGACCGCATTCTCGGGCGTCTTGTCCACCACAAAGGCCCCGCCAAAGCCCCCTACGTAGTTCTTGCCGGGCAGATCGCTCGACCAGTCGATGCCCACCCTATGACGGGCCGACGCCCGCGGTGTGAATAGGTGTGCGTCGGCATCAGCGATTGCATCAGTCATCTGGTACAACGGCGCCAGGTCGTCGAGCAGCCAGATCGAGCGGCCGTGCGTGCCGGCGATCAGGTCGCCATCCTTGACCAGCAGATCGTGAATCGGCGCCACCGGCAGGTTCAGCTGAAACTGCTGCCAGGTCGCGCCGTCGTCGAACGAGAGGAACAGCCCGGTCTCGGTGCCGGCGTAGAGCAGGCCCTTCCGCGTGGGGTCCACGCGAACGACGCGGGTAAAGGCGTCTTCGGCGATGCCGTTGGTGAGCTTCTGCCAGGTCTGGCCATAGTCGGTCGTTTTGTATAGGTAGGGCTGGTAGTCGTCGAGCTTATAGCGCGTCGCCGCGACATAAGCGGTTGCCTGGTCGTACGGTGAGAGTTCGATACAGCTGATCAGCGTCCACTCAGGCAGATCCGGCGGCGTGATCTTGGCCCAGTTCTGGCCGCCGTCTTTCGAGATATGCAGCAGGCCGTCGTCCGAGCCGGCCCACAGCACGCCGGGCTCATGCGGCGACTCGGCCAGGGCGAACACGGTCGCGTAGGTCTCGGCGCCGATCGCGTCATAGTTGACCGGTCCGCCGGTCGGCTTCAGCGTCTCGGGGTCGGCCTTGGTCAGGTCAGGGCTGATCGGCTGCCAGCTCTGGCCTTCGTTGGTCGACTTGAAGACCATATTGCCACCGATATACAACGTGTTCGGGTCGTGCGGCGAGATCACAATCGGGTAGGTCCAGGCGAAACGATACTTCTCCGCGCCCGCGCCATGGCCGGACCTGACATCGGGCCAGGTAGTCACCAGCCGGATCTGGCGGGTGCGGTGATCGTAGCGCTGGAAGGCGTTGCCGCCGCCGGGCGAGGACCCGATCGCGCCAACGTACACGATGTTGTAGTCGTCGGGCCGCACGGCAATGTAGCCGCTTTCGCCCGTTCCGGCGATATAGCAGTCGGCCCAGGTGATGCAGCTATGGTGGCTGCGGCTCGGTACCGCGATACTGGTGTTGTCTTGCTGCGTGCCATAGACATAGTAGGGGCTGCGATTGTCGGTGGCGATATGGTAGAACTGGGCGGTCGGCTGATTGTAGATTGTCGACCAGGTCGCGCCGCCGTTGAATGAGACATTCGCGCCGCCGTCGTTGCCCTGAATCATGCGCTGCGGGTTGCGCGGGTCGATCCATAGGTCGTGATTGTCGCCGTGCGGCGTGGCGATCTCGCTGAAGGTCTTGCCGCCGTCGGTCGATTTCCAGAAGCTCAGGTTGTTGATATAGACCGTGTCGGGATCCTGCGGGTCAGCAGTGATATGTATATAGTACCAGGCGCGCGACACCAGGTTCTGATTGTCGCTGACGCGCTCCCACTTCGCGCCGCCGTCGTCCGAGCGATACAGGCCGCCCTCGGTGCGGTGCTCGATCAGTGCCCAGACACGACCGGCCTGGGCCGGCGAGGCCGCCACGCCGATCTTGCCCTTGAGCCCCTTGGGCAGGCCCGGCCGATCGGTGATATCAGTCCATGTCTCGCCGCCGTCGGTCGACTGCCACAGGCTACAGTCGGGGCCGCCGCTGGAGATCTGCCAGAAGCTGCGATAGGTCTCCCAGATTGCGGCATACAGAATGCGTGGGTTCGCGGCATCGATGCTCAAGTCAACCGCGCCGGTCTTGTTGCTCTTGAACAAGACCTTGCGCCAAGTCGCGCCGCCGTCGGTCGACTTATATACGCCGCGCTCGTCGTTCTGGCCGAAGGCGTGCCCCAGCGCGGCCACATACACGATGTCGGGGTTGTTGGGATGCACCCGAATCTTGCCGATGAAGCGAGTATCAGCCAGGCCAATATGCGCCCAGGTCTTGCCGGCGTCGGTCGATTTGTACACCCCATCGCCATGCGACACGTCGATCCGAATGGTCGTCTCGCCCGTTCCAGCGTAGATCACATTCGAGTCCGATGGCGCGACCGCCAGGGCCCCGACCGATGCGGTGTTGAAAAAGCCGTCGGAGACATTCTCCCAATATGTCCCCGCATCGCTGGTCTTCCAGACTCCACCTGCGCAGCCGCCAAAGTAGAAGACATTGGCGTTCTCATAATCCCCGGCCACAGCTACCACTCGACCACCGCGGAATGGGCCGATGCAGCGCCATTCCAGCAAACCGGAAAAATCGCTCGTACTTGACATGAATCGTGCTCCTTGGGTGCGCGAAGCTCGTTCTCACGCGCGCCCTACAATCGGGAGACGGACAACATCAACCCGGATGGAGAGTATTCTGCTGCATTGGTGCTACGGTCGTAAGCATAGCATACAGTCGTTTGCGCTGCAAACAATAGAACAACCCTTAATCGGCGGCAAGGCTGACGGCAAGCCAGATTCTGTGTGCTAGTATTACAGGTGGCATGTCTCAACATGGAGTCACTAGCACATCATGGAATTAACACACCAGATCAGCACCGCCCCGCGCCGCACCATGGCGCTAGCCTGCGGCGTCTTCCTGATGGCGGGAATCACACTCGCGGGCCTTGGCCCAACACTGCCACATCTCGCCGTCAATGTTGGATATGATCTTGCCGCGCTGGGCTGGCTCTTCACAGCCATCTCGGCCGGCGTGGTACTGGCCCAGTTCGGCGCGGGGCCGGCGAGCGATCGGCTTGGCCAGCGGCCGGTGCTAAGTGCCGGAATGCTATTGATGAGCGGCGGCGCAGTCGGCGTGACGCTCGGCTGGACCCTAGCGACTCTGCTGGCCGGCGCACTTCTAATTGGCATTGGATTCGGCTGCGTGATCGCCGCGGGCAACATGCTCGTCGCCGGCTTGTTTCCGGCCCGCAGCGCCGCCGCACTCAACGGAGTGAATGTCTTCTTCGGAATTGGCTCGATGATTGGGCCGGTGGTGTCGGGGGTGGCGGGCGCGCGCCTGGGCCTGCCGCAGGCGGCGCTCTGGGTTGGGGCGGGGTTGCTGATCGCGCTGGCGCCGACGGTGCTCGGGCGCATGGCCCGCCCGCGCCCCCGGACTGCTGCGGCGGCGGAATATACCCCGCCACGTTCGGCTGCATTCTGGCTGATCGGGCTGCTGCTGCTGGTCTATGTCGGCACCGAAGTGGGCTTTGGTGCATGGGTGACTGTCTATATGATCGCCAGCGCCAAGCTTGCGCCGGCATCGGCGGTGTTGGTCGCCTCAGGATTCTGGCTCGCGATCACGCTCGGCCGGGTGCTGGGCACGATGCTTGGGCTGCGCCTCGGCCCACCAACCCTGCTGATGGTGAGCTTGCTCGGGGTATTGGGCGGCGCTGCGCTGCTCACATTCGGCGTCGGCGACCTTGGGCGCTCGGTCGCCGGAGTGCTGCTGCTGGGGCTGAGCTGTGGGCCGGTCTTCCCAACTGTGCTGGCCGTCATCGCCAGCGGCGGGCGTGCGAGCGGCACCGCGGCCAGCCTGGTGCTTGCGCTCGGTAACTGCGGCGGATTGGTTATTCCAGCACTAATCGGCCTGCTGTTGAGCCGGTATGGCCCGGCTGCCGCGGCTGAGTTGGTGCTCGGCGCGGCGGTGATCATGGTAGCGCTCTGCGTTGTCGTCGTGCGTTCGGGTATCGTCGAAAGCCGCGCTGACTGAATCATTTCGTTTCGATACCGAAGCGGATCGCTCATGATCCGAAAGATATCAGTCGTATCGTCGGCTGTGACCGCGCGGAGCACCAGCCGCTCAGTTTCAAGCACCGGAACGCCGCAAAGGCGGTCGTCAGATCAAGCATGATTCCTCATACCTACTTCCCCAGCTCGCCACGAGCCAGCGCCCGCGCGATCGTGTTGTGGCGCGCCACCAACGCCGGCACATCCACGCCAAGCAGCGCGCCGCCCTGCACCCGCACGCGGCCATTGATCACGCTGAGGTCGACGTTCGGCGGCTGGCAGAACACCAGCGCGGCCAGCGGGTCGTGCACTGCGCCGCCGGCGAAGCCCAGCGTGTCGAGCCGATAGCCGACAAAATCGGCGGCCATGCCCGGCGCCAGGTAGCCAATGTCGTCGCGCCCAAGCACCTCGGCGCCGCCGCGGGTGGCCAGGCGCAGCGCCTCGATCGCGGTGAGCCCGGCCGGGTCGCCCAACACGCGATGCAGCAGCAGCGCCTGGCGCGCCTCGGCCAGCAGGTGTGAGCCGTCGTTCGAGGCCGAGCCGTCGACGCCCAGACCCACCCGCGCGCCGGCCGCCTGCAGCCCGCGCAGCGGCGCGACCCCAGATGCCAGCCGCATATTCGAGGTTGGGCAGTGCGCCACGCCGGTGCGGGTGCGCCCCAGCCGCGCCACCTCCGCGGCCGAAGGATGCACCATATGAGCATGCCAGACATCCTGGCCGACCCAACCGAGATCCTCGGCCAATTCGACCGGCGTGCGGCCAAACTGCTTCGTGCAGTAGACATGTTCGTCCTGCGTCTCGGCCAGGTGGGTGTGCGAGTGTACGCCATACGAGCGGGCCAGCTCAACGCTCTGGCGCATCAGCGCGGGCGATACCGAGAATGGCGAGCACGGCGCCAGCACGATCCGCAGCATGGCGTAACGCTCAGCGTCGTGGTACTGCTCGATCAGCCGGCGTGAGTCGCGCAGAATGAACTCCTCGTCCTCGACCACGCGGTCGGGCGGCAGGCCACCCTTTGATTCGCCGACCGACATCGAGCCGCGCGCCGCATGAAAGCGAAAGCCCAGCTCCTGGGCAGCGGCGATCTGGTCATCGAGCCGCGCGCCGTTCGGCCAGATATAGGTATGATCGCTGGCCGTGGTACAGCCCGAGAGCATCAGCTCGGCGATAGCGATCTTGGTGCTGACCAAAGTCGCTTCGGGAGTCAGGCCGGCCCAGATCGGGTAGAGCGTGCGCAGCCAGTTGAACAGATTGGCGTTTTGGGCGGCCGGGATGTTGCGCGTCAGCGTCTGGAAAAAGTGGTGATGCGTGTTGACCAGCCCTGGCAGAACGATCATGTCACGGGCGTCGATCACCGTGTCGGCGCTGGCCGGCAGCTGGCCGGTCGGGCCGATCTGTTGAATCACATTGTCGGCAACATAGATTCCGCCGTCGGCCCAGCGCTGGTCGGCATCGTCGAGCGCGACCAGCAGTGTGGCATGTTGAATCAACAGCGTGGGTAATCTACGGTCGCTCATCGATTTCGCAACACCCTTTCTCGAGCGCGATTGCACAATCCTCAAGACGCAGACAGCCACAATTCAACCCAGTTTCTAGAATGTGTCTCATGTGCTGGGCGCGCTCGATCAGCGCGTCGAGTTCGCGCAGTTTTTGGCGCGCGAGCGGTTGCCAGCGCGCCGCAGGCGGCGTATCCGGCTCAAATCCATGCAGCAGCGTTTGAATCTCCGCGACTGTAAAGCCGGCTTGTTGGGCAAGCTGGATGACCTTGAGCATCTGCACCGTGCTTTCATCGTAGCGGCGGCGTCCACTGACCCGCCTGGGCTGGGGAAGCAGGCTGATACTCTCATAGAAGCGCAAGGTCGATGGGCGAATACCCGCTCGACGTGCGACTTCGCCAATTGCAAGATCTTCCATCAGATTCCCCCTTGACTTAAAGTGTACTTTAAATGATACAGTATGATCGCCGGTGTGGCAAGGATCCCATCTCACCGTTTAGAAAGGATTGTTCGGATATGTCGACGACCACAGACACGCAGCACGAGATCCCGATCGCCTGCGACCTGACGGCCATTCCCACAGATGAACGGGAGGCGCATGAAAGGCTCGCCAAGCAGCTGTTTCTTGAAGTCGTTCCGGAGCGGCACGAACTCGCCGACGGGTATGCGTTCCAATTTCGCGCCGACGAGTATCCGTCGTTGGCTGAGTTTATCGCCAACGAGCGGCTGTGTTGCCCGTTTTTCCGCTTCACTTTGGAGGTGACGCCAGGGCGCGGGCCGATCTGGCTGCGCATCACGGGCGATGCCGGCGTAAAGGAATTTATCCAGTCAGAATTTACGAAGGTGTAAGGATGGCGACATATACCGCTCATCACGGGCTCTCACGCACGAAGTTTCTGCTACTTGCGGGGCTGATGGTGCTTTCAAGCCTGCTCTTTGTAGCAGGGGTCGCCCTTGAGCGCAGCTCCCCGAGCAGTGAGGAAACGAGTGCTCCCACGCGGCAGGCCGCTCCTTTGGTGGAAAAGGGACGAGAAGCGCAGGAGGGCACGGAAGCCAGAGAAGCCCAGGAGCGTCAGGAAGCAGGTTCTACCGCGACTCAGGAAAGCGCGGAGGGCAACGCAGCACATGAACAAGCGGAGCGGAGCATTGTATTCGGGATCGACCTCGAATCACCGTGGGTGCTCGCGGGTGTAGTGCTGGGTACTTTGCTGCTTATTGCGGCGCTATTTCTGTTCGGATACCGGGTACTCCTGCTGGTGCTATTCGTTGTGCTTGCTACAACGATCTTCGACGTGCGCGAGGTCATCCTTCAGCTTGGGCGGGCGCGCTATGGAATCGCTGCACTTGCCGGTGGCGTCGCGATCAGTCGTCTTGCCACCATTATTGTGGCGTGGTTTGCTCTACGTGAAAGGCGCCGGAGTGCTCATCCTCCGGTCGCGCCATCACATTCAACTGTTCCATAACAGGAGGTATCATGCTAAAAGCCATAAAACAATGTGTCGGCCTGCTCGATTGGAAAGTTGTCGCTGGCGGACTAGCAGTGATCGCCGTACTTGCACTATGCCTCAAACTGCCAACGCTGAGTGTGCTCACCGGGGCGACGCCCCTGCTGCTCGTCGCGGCATGCCTGGTGCCCTGTCTCATTCCAATCGCGCTGGTGCGTGGAAGTGGTCGTCGAAATCGCACCAAAGAGACAACGCATGAGAACGAATAGCACTTCCCACTAGAGATGGCACATTGAACCAGTAGAGATCGCGGAGGGCGCCGAGCTTATGTTACTCTTTCTCTGTGATCTCTGTGGCTAATATGAGTACTGGCGGCTAAGAGGCCGTCTCGCGCGCGGTCAACTCCAGGAAGCGGTTCAGCACCTCGATCGCCACTGCAACATCGGCGGCCTCGACCGACTCGGCCGGGTTGTGGCTGATGCCGCCTTTGCAACGCACGAACAGCATCGCGAAGGGCGTCAGCGCCGCCAGCGCCGCGCCATCATGCCCCGCGCCGCTCGGCAGCTGGTGCAGCGGGTAGCCCAGCGCCTGGATCGCCTGGCCCAGCCGCGCGGCCAGCGCTGGCGCGCATGCCGTCGCGCGCGACTCCTGCGCCACCTGCCAGCCCAGCTCGACCCGCCGCGCGGCGGCGATCTGCTCGGCGGGCTCGCGCAGGCGCCGGCAGGCTTCCGCACATTCGCTATCTTGCTGATGCCGCACATCCAGGCTGAGCACCACAAGGCCAGGAATCACATTGCTGGCGCCCGGCTGCGCACTGATCTGCCCGACGGTGGCGACCAGCCCTGGCCACGAGCGCGCCTGTGCCTCGGCCGCCAGCACGAACTCGGCGGCGGCGCACAGCGCATCCTGGCGCAGCTCCATTGGCACCGTGCCGGCGTGCCCGGCCATGCCGGCGAAGCGTACCGCCACGCGGCTCTGCGCGGCGATCGCCGTCACCACGCCAACCGGCAGGCCAAGCCCCTCAAGCACCGGCCCCTGCTCGATATGCACCTCGCAATAGCCCAGCAGGTCGTCGGCGCGCCGCCGCGCCTCGTGTAGCCGCGCCGGATCGCCGCCGAATGCGCGGATCGCATCGCCCAGGCTGATTCCCGCGTCGTCGCGCCCGTCGAGCGTAGCTGGATCGAACGTGCCAGCGAATACTGAGCTGCCGAGGTAGGTGGTGTGGTAGCGCACGCCCTCCTCGTCGGCGAAGCACGCTAACTCGATCGCATACGGCAGGCGCCGACCTTGATCGTGCAGCCGTGCCACCGCCGCCAGCGCCACCAGCA
>WNGF01005555.1_pt1 | contig 30688 bp, 29 predicted proteins | sample 5400641 | NCBI WGS metagenome assembly WNGF01 (sample SAMN13153371, study PRJNA577476) | soil metagenome | isolation source: 80 cm soil or saprolite under grassland replicate 2 | place: USA:California | collected 2016-06-15 | reverse complement strand
ACCGTCGCGGAGAACGGGTTCGTGTGGGGCGACTTCGCGATCGGCGCGGCCGCGATGCTCGGCCTCGTGCTCGTGGCGACGGGCGTCTTCGCGGCGACCCGCCGCATCCCGCGGACTCGCGTCTCCTCGTAGGCGCGACTGCCACAACGGGGGCATGGCCCGCGCCCACCATCGCGGCGGGGTTAGCCGCGCCGGCCGGGGGTGCCAGCCAGAGGGGTCCACGATCGCCATCGTGGCCCCCGCCGTGGTCCCCAGGAAGCGGCCAGTTTGCAGGGGAAATGCTGCAGGGTCCAGGGGTCCGTGCCCTTTGGGGGCAGCAATGGACTCGTCTGCCTCTGCGTAGGCCACGGGAAGTACTGCCGCAACGGGGGCATGGCTCGCGCCCTCAGTCAGCCCGCTCAAAGGGGTCGAGGATATCCCCGTCCGACCCCCACTCCGACCCCCCGGCGACCCTGAAAGCCGTCGCGCTGATTGCGCGCGACCCCCATGCCCCCCGGTCAGGACGGCTCATCGGGGATGGGCTCCCACTCCGCTCCCCGTTCAACGGCCAGGCGGACATGCCGACCCAACACACCGCTCACGAACTTCAGGAAAGGCCCCGATCCCCCCTCGATCTCAATGTGGACTTGGCCGAGAACCTCTACCTCCTCGACGGCGCTCGCTTTTAGTCCCCCACCATGGGCACGGAGGACGAGCATCGAGGCAATGTCGTCCGCGAACAGTAGTCGCGCGTCGCCGATCGTTTCGCCAACAATCTGCCCGCAGTTGCCACCAAGCGCCTCAAGGACGGCCTGCATCGGCCGCTTGCGTCGCTTCCCGTCCTGGATCTCGAGCTCCGGATAGTGGAAGCCAGCTTCGTTGCGGATGCGTTCGATGACCTCCTCGTGGTCGGCATAGCAGTCGAGGCACTCGCGAAGGTGCCCGCGCACGTGCGCGGGCAGCGAATCGATGAATGCCGAGATCTCGGGGATCTTCGTCGTGTCTCGCAGGTAACTAGCCGCCTCTGCGAAGTGCGCGATTCCAAGCCGGAACCAGTACAGCCAGCGGTACTTCGAGGCCTCGTCCTTCCCCATCTGAACGCGGACGAGTGATAGATCGTTGAACGCTAGCGCCAGCGTCGCCACCCACTCGGCTCGCACATCGTCCGGGGGAAACACTTCCTGGAACCGGAACCTATGGTGCGGCATCGCCCGAGGATAGAGCCGAGGCGCGAATAGTTCTGCCAGTGCGTAATGATTTCGTAGCTCCTCTGTTGCGAGCGATCGGTGAATGTGCCGCTGAGCGGGAAGCCTTCAGATCGGACCCCCGCTCCTCAGCCGTCAGGGGCTCGGCCGCATGTGGGCGACCGTCGCCAAGAACCGCTCGACGCACGGACGCATCGAGTCGAACCACGCCGGGTTCAGCTTCGAGCGGTCAACGTTGTCGGCGAAGCAGAGGACGATGGGCGCGAGCGCGTGGCAGATCGTGACGGGCTCCCAGAGCTTCCGCTCGGGCACGACGTGCGCCCGGCCGTAGGTCAGGTGGGCAACTCCCCATCCGGCCTTCTCCCAGACCTCGCCGAGGAGCTCCGGACGCTCGGGTCGAAGCTTGGACCACGTGCCAGGAGCGAAGTAGTCCGCCGCGAACGCATCGCGCGCGTACTTCGGATTGCTCGACCGCTCCTTCCAGAAGAAGTCGACCAACTGCCGGACGTGCATCGGGAGCGCCTCCACCTGGGCATTCCGCGTCAGCGGGTGAATGAACTGGTAGGTCGCGAGGGTGATGACGGCGAGCTCGAACGTCATCTGCACCTCGTAGTAGATGTGCTCGCTCAGTAGCCAGAGGTCTTCCGCGGTCGGGGAACTCGGTTCGCCTTGCGCCACGGCTCGCAGCCTTGCCGCCTCATCGGACGGACGTCGTTGGCGAACTCGGCGGCGGGCCTTACCGAAGCGCGCCGCCAGCGGGGCACCATGATCGGCGCCATGGAGCCCTTCGGCCCCTTATGGAGCTCCGAGAAACCGCTGATTAGCAGGGTAAACTGCGCTAAGGCACCGTCGAGCGCGCCCTTTGGCTCCGTCCGCATGGCGCTCTTCCTGGCTCCAGAGCTGTCGCGCCTCGCCTCTGGGATAGGGCTACATCGCAGCCCGATTTGCATCGCGGGAGCCAGTCGCTACTCTCGGAGGCTGGGCCGTCTAGGAGGGTAGGGAGGGCCATCTAGAGGGGTAGAGAGACAATGGAGAGGACGAATCTCGCCGGGCGCGCAGGGCGCTGGAGCGCCGCGCACTGGAAGACCTCATTCTTCGGCTGGCTGGTGTTCGTGTTCGTGGCCGTCTTCATCGGCATGACCGTCGGGGCGAACAAGCTGCTCGACTCCAATGCCGGCGACGGCGAGTCCGGCCGCGCGCAGAAGATCCTCGGGAGCGGCGACTTCAAGCAGCCAGCATCGGAGTCGGTCTTGATCCAGAACCGCAAGCTTTTTCCGATCGAGCCGGCCTTCAGGAGCACGATCGAGGACGTCGTCTCCCGGCTGTCGAAGGTCCCGGAGGCGACCCACATCGTCTCGCCGCTCGCTCCGGCGATCGTCAGCCAGGGGCAGATCTCGAAGGACCAGCACTCGGCGATCGTCCGCTTCAACATCAAGGGCAAGGCCGAGGATGCGCACAACCACGTTCAGGGAGCGCTCGACGCGACAGCGGCGGCCCAGCAGGCGCACCCGGGTTTCGTCGTCGAGGAGTTCGGCGACGCGAGCGCGCAGAAGGCGCTCGACAAGACGCTGGGCAGCGACTTCAAGCGCGCGGAGAAGCTCGCCGTCCCTGCCACGCTGATCATCTTGCTGTTCGCCTTCGGCGCCCTCGTCGCGGCAGCCGTGCCGGTGCTCCTCGCCTTCTCGGGCGTCCTCGCCGCGATCGGCCTCTCGGCCCTGGTCAGCCAGGCGGTCCCGGCGTCCGACGCGACGCAGTCGGTGATCCTGCTCGTTGGGCTCGCGGTGGGGGTGGACTACTCGCTCTTCTATCTCAAGCGCGAGCGGGAGGAGCGTGCCCGTGGGATGGATCCGCACACCGCGCTCCTGCACACGGCGTCCACGTCGGGGCAGGCGGTGCTGATCTCGGGCGCGACCGTCTTCGTCGCCGTGGCCGGAATGCTCGTCGCCGGCGACCCGACGTTCAGGTCGATCAGCCTCGGCACGATGATCGTGGTCGCGGTCGCGATCATCGGCTCGCTGTCGGTGCTGCCCGCGCTGATGCACCGCCTCGGCGACAACATCGAGAGGGGACGAATCCCGTTCCTCCACCGGGAAGCCTCGGCTGGCGGCTCGCGTGCCTGGAGCGCGATCCTGCGACCGGTGCTAGGGCATCCCACGCTCTCCGTCTTGCTTTCGGCCGGCCTCCTCGTCGCCCTGGCGATTCCCGCCTTCAGCCTGAGCACCAAGTTCCCGAGCATCACCGACCTGCCTCCATCGATCCCGATCGTGAAAACGTTTGACCGGGTCGAGCAGGCGTTCCCCGGATCGCCGGTGCCGATGATCGTGGTCCTCAATGGACAGGATATGAACACCGTTCAGGTACAGCAGGCGGTCCTCGACATGCGCGATCAGGCGCTTGCGACCGGAAAGATCACCCTGCCGATCGACATCGACATCAACAAGGCGGGCACGATCGAGCGCGTGACGATGCCTATTGCCTCGACCGACAGCCGGAGCCCGACGGCCTACGCTGCCCTGAAGGAGCTGCGCACGAAGATCATCCCCGCGACCCTCGGGAAAGTGCCCGGGCTCGAGGTGGCGGTCGGCGGCGAGACGGCCGGCAACCGCGACTTCAACGACCTGATGCGGACGCACCTGCCGCTCGTCTTCTTCTTCGTACTGGGGCTCGCGTTCGTGCTGCTGCTGATGACGTTCCGCTCGGTCGTGATCCCGATCAAGGCGATCGTGCTCAACCTGCTCTCGGTCGGAGCGGCCTACGGGATCCTCGTGCTCGTCTTCCAGAGCACCTGGGCCGAGGGGATCCTCAACTTCCGCTCCAACGGCGGCGTCGCCTCGTGGCTACCGCTGTTCCTGTTCGTGCTCCTGTTCGGGCTCTCGATGGACTACCACGTCTTCATCGTCAGCCGGATCAAGGAACTGGTCGACGGGGGGATGGACACCGAGGAGGCCGTCGAGCAGGGCATCGTCTCGACGGCGGGGACGGTGACGAGCGCGGCGATCGTGATGGTGGCCGTCTTCGGAATCTTCGCCAGCCTGAGCCAGATCGACATCAAGCAGATGGGCTTCGGCCTCGCGGTGGCGATCCTGATCGACGCGACGATCGTGCGGGCGGTGCTGCTGCCGGCGACCATGAAGCTTCTTGGCAAGTGGAACTGGTACCTGCCGAGCTGGCTCGAGTGGGTCCCGAACCTCTCCGCGGAGCCCCGGGTGAGCGACGAGGGCGAGGCCCGCAGGGCCCGGCCGGCGGTGACGCCGGGCTAGCCCAGCAGCTCGACGCGCTCGCTCACGATCGGATCGCGCGGCTTGGCCGCCGAGTCGGTCTCGACCGCTTCTATCACGTCGGCCGCGTCTATTCCGCCGGTGACTCGGGTAAGGAATCATCCAGCACCGGGCACTACCGCTCGTCAGCGATGGACGAAACAGGGATGGAACTCCCAGTGTCGCCCTTTGACTCAACGGCGACAAGCGGCGCCCGCGGCACGGTCGCGGCTTCACCACCACCGAGATACCGTACCGGGGTATGCTACGATGAAGGAGGTTCATGTCCCATCAGGCCGCAACGCATGACCAGCACACCCTCGGATCCGAATCGCTGAACCGCTCCGCCTTCAGTGCGACCATCCACTGTCTCACCGGCTGCGCGATAGGTGAAGTCCTCGGCATGATCCTCGCGACCTGGTGGGGCTGGGGCAACCTCGCCTCGATCGTGCTGGCGATCGTGCTGGCGTTCATGTTCGGCTATTCGCTCACGATCGGCCCGGTGCTTCGTGCCGGCGTGCCGTTCTGGCGCGCTCTGCCCGTTGCGTTTGCGTCGGACACGGCATCGATCTCGGTCATGGAGATCGTCGACAACGCGTTCATCCTGCTCGTACCTGGCGCGATCGCGGCAGGCCTCGGCGACGCCCTGTTCTGGTGGAGCCTGGGGACGAGCCTTGTGATCGCGTTCGTGTTCGCCTTGCCCGTTAACCGATGGCTGATCGCGCGCGGCAAGGGCCATGCCGTCGTCCATGCCTACCACGCTCACTGATGCGCGGCTACTCAGCATCCAAGAACGACCTGCTCAAGCGCCTCGCGCGAGCCGAGGGCCAAGTGCGCGGCGTTTCGCGCATGGTTGAGGACGACCGCTACTGCATCGACGTCGTGACCCAGATCAATGCCGTGCGCGCGGCGCTCGACAAGATCGCCCTCGGACTCGTGGACGACCACGTGCGGCACTGCCTGAAGGATCCGAAGCGGGCGGATGCACACGCCGACGAGCTCATGGATGCGGTCGGCCGGATGCTCTCGCGTTAGCTCCTCGTTGTCGCCTTCTGCGTGGTTGGCGTAGCAAACGCGAGAAGTACTGCCACAAAGGGGGCATGGCCTTCGCCCACCCATCACGGCGTCGGCTTGCCTGGGGGTCCACGACGGCGATCATGTCCCCCTTCCGGCGGTCCCCTGAAAACAACCCGTTTGCAGGGAAAAAGCCACAGGGTCTGGGGGTCCGTGCCCTTTGGGGGCAGCAATGGACTCGTCTGGCTCTCTCCACCTGTCACGCGGCCCGAAGTACTGCCAACGGGGGGCACGGCCGTCGCTTACCGGTTGCAGGGGGTGCGGTGATCGCACCCTGTCGCTCCCCGCCTAAAGGCGGCAACCGCACGGTTAAGCCAAACATCCGGGTGCGGCATCCGAGGCCCTTTAGGCGCGGAGATGCGTGGTCTGGCTTAGACCCGCTCGGCAAGCTCGACGACCGCCTCGATGAGCCTCTCCCCCTCGAGCAGGGCGAGGTCGTTGTGGTCGGCGCCCGCGATCTCCACGACACGCGTCTCCCCGCCCGCCACCGCCGCGACCGCGCGGCTCTGCTCGGGCGGCACGATCGAGTCGCGGGAGCCGTACACGACCGTCGTCGGCACCTTCACGCCCGCGAGATGGTCGGCGAGCGGGTAGGGGTCGCGAAGCAGGGTCCTGACGGGCAGGAATGGATAATGGACCCGTCCCACCGACGCGAGGTCGACAAACGGTGAGCGAAGGACGAGTCCGGCAGGCGGGTGCTCGGTCGCGAGCTCGGTCACCACTGCCGAGCCAAGGCTCTCGCCGTAGTACAGGAGGCGCGCCGGGGGCACCTCGGCCTCTTCGATCAGAAACCGGTGGGCCGCGCGAACGTCGCGGGCGAGCCCCTGCTCGCTTGGTCGCCCAGGGTTGCCACCGTAGCCGCGGTAGTCGAACAGCAACACCGCCAGACCCGCGCTCGCCAGTGCGCGCGCCAACGGCGCTCGCAGCGACCGGTTGCCGGCGTTTCCATTTGCCACCAGCACCGCCACGCCACGGTCAGGCTTGCCGGCCTCGACCAGCCACGCACCCAGCGCCAAGCTATCGACGGTCCGCAGCGTCACCTCCGTGCGCCGGCGACGACCGCCTCCGCCCGGGGCACCTGCGCGGGGAAGGGAAAGTAGATCAGGCGGCGCTGGAGTCGGACAAGCACGCTTTCGATCCGCACATCAGTCTGCCGCAACCCAGACCTCGCGAGTGCCAGAACCCCAATCGCCTTTTGCGAATGAGCTGATTGCAGGGAGACCGGGTTTTCGGCACCCACAGCGTTAGCGGGGGCGTACGACCTTGGGAATGCGCGACTCCGCTCGGAGTCTCAGGCGCGGCCAGTCGACGCGGTAGCGCAAGATTCCGAAACCCCTAGGCCGTCCGTGGGCGGGCGTAGCGTACTTCGACGATGGATCTTGCCGCTCTGAGCGTCGCCTCTCTAAGCGCGCTCTTCACGGCCGCTGCAGCTATGGCAGCGTGGCAGGCGGCGCGCGTCGGCTTTGGCCCCGCACGGCTCATCGCCCTCCAGTTGAAGGACGGCGATTCTTCGTCGGCCTTCGCGCTCTCACTCACCTCCGTTCGATCGAGCGACCGGAGGCGCGCTAGGTCGCCGTCACCGATTCACCCGTCGTCGCGGGTTCGTCCCGCTCCCGAAGAACCTCAGGCTTCAGGCTCTCGACGAGCTCGCGGTCGACCGTCGACCGAGTCGAGATCGCACTCAATCCGCCTGCCGTGAACGCTCCGTGGGGCCACTCCTCCTCCCCGGTGTTGATCGTCGCCGCGAAGCCTAGGACAAGGTGGGCGCGCCCGTACCCGAGTAGCGGGACGATGCTCGCAACCGCGCGCGCCGGGACGACGATGTCCTCGAACAGACGCTCGATCCCGATCTCAGTGTCATTCCCCTCGCAGCGCATCCCAGTCGCGCCTTCTCACCAGCCTCCGCTTCACCTTCAGCGGCGCCATCGAGCGCGCCTCTTTTGGGCTCCCGCAAGCCACACGTCTGCCCAGCGATCAGGACCACCTCAGCTCCACTCGAAGACGGGCGAGGGAGGTCATGCTTTCTAGAGTGCGCCGCCCGCTGCGGGAAGCGCCGCTCCCGACGGCTCCTCGGCCGCGACTGACGCCTGTGCCAGGTACGCCTCGACGAGAAGCATGTTGCCGACGCCCGCCCGATCGATCACCGCGAGCAGCGCCGACGCGCTCGGACCTCCTCGCGCTGCTCGGCCAGGAACCACCCAAGGAACTGCTCGCCGACGCGATCGCCCTCCTTACGGGCGAGGTCGACGAGTCGGGCGATCTGCGCCGTGACGTGCGTCTCCTGTTCGAGCGCCACAGGCCCGCGATCATCGTCAAACGACGCCTGCGGGTTTCGACCCCTGGGATGCGCATAGGGCCGTCGCTGTCGAGTAGGTAGCGCACGATCATCATCGCGTGGTTGCGCTCCTCCACGGCCTGCCGGTAGAAACGCGTTGCGAGCTGCGGAAGCGTCTGCGCGTCGTAGTGAACCGCGATCGCGACGTACTGCTGCGACGCAGCGAACTCGCTTGCGATCTGCTCGCGCCTGCGTGAACTGCGACATGAGCTGCCCTCCTCTCAGGCCGCCGGAGCCGGCGTCGCACAACGGCCGTCTACCTTACGCGACGGCCTTCGGCCGACGTATTGACGAAGGTGGTCGCCGCCCCGACCCCGCCTCCGCCAGGCCGTTTTGCGAAACGCGCATCCCGCGCGAGGGCAGCGTCAGCGACCCATAGGAGTCAACCGCGAAACTGAGGTCATGCACGGCCTCTACGTGGAGGAACACGGCGATGGCGAGCCGCTCCTGCTCCTCGAGGGGCTTGGGCAGGCCGCGTGGGCCTGGCGCTACCAGGTGCCGATCTTCGCCGAGCGTTTCCGCACGCTCGTCTATGACCAGCGCGGCACCGGCCGCTCGCAGGTGCCAGACGAGCCGTACGGAATTCGCGAGCTCGCCGACGACGCGGCAGAGATTCTCGGCGGTCGCTCGGCGCACATCGTCGGCTTCTCGATGGGCGGCTACGTCGCGCTGATGCTCGCACTCGCGCAGCCGGAGCTCGCTCGGTCCCTTGTGCTCGCGGGCACCGGCGCCGGGGGTCCCGGGCGTGTCCCGCGTCCTTCTCACGTGCGCGACGCCTTCGAGAACGCGCTCGGCCTGCCGCCCGAGGAGTTCGGCCGCAAGACGATGCCGTACACGTTCTCGCCCGGCTGGCCCGAGTCGCACCCTGAGCGGTTCGAGGAGATTCTTGCGGCGCGGCTCGAGCACCCAACCCCAGACGTGACGATCGAGGCCCACGTCGCCGCGTGTTACCGCTTTTACGCCGAAGGCGTCGAGGTCGAGCGGGTCGAGGCGCCAGCGCTCGTTGTCCACGGTGAAGTCGACATGATCGTGCCGGTGGAGAACGGCCGCGCGCTCGCACAGCGGCTGCCGAACGCGCGCTATGTCGAGTTCGCCGGGCACGGGCACAACCTGATGCTCGAAAATCCGCAGCTCTTCAACTCACACGTGCTCGACTTCCTGCCGTCCAGCCTCGCACGGGACTGTTGAGGGTCGACGGGGTCCCCGCTCGCCCACGACCGCCATCCACGGCCTCTCTGATCGGGCCTGAGAAGTGCCTTCGAAAAAGCCGCAGGGTCCGGGGTCCGGGCTCTTTGGGGGGCAGCGATGGCTCGCGTGCTTCTTTTGCAGACGTGACAAGTACTGCCACCCCGGGGGCATGGCCTTCGCCCACCACCACGGCGTCGGCTTGCCTGGGAGTCCATGACGGCGCATCGCCCCTTCCGGCGGTCCCCTGAAAACAACCCGTTTGCAGGGAAAAAGCCACCAGGGTCTGGGGGTCCGTGCCCTTTGGGGGCAGCAATGGACTCGTCTGCGTCACACGCGAGAGAAGTACTGCCACAACGGGGCATGGCCTTCGCCCACCCATCACGGCGTCGGCTTGCCTGGGGGTCCACGACGGCGATCGTGTCCCCCTTCCGGCGGTCCCTTGAAATGGCCGGTTTGCAGGGGAAAAGCCGCAGGGGTCCGGGGTCCGCGCTCTTTGGGGGCAGCAATGGACTCGTCTGCCTGTGCCCTCACTGTGGTAGAGAGTCCGGCGCAGGACGAGGAGGTGCGTGATCGGATTCCCAACTTGGATACACGTCGGCGCGGTGGGGCTTGCCGGTTTGCTCACCGCCACGGGGCTCGCCGTCGGTCTGCTGGCAGCGACGGGTGTCTTGTTCGGCACTCAGCATGCGAGCGGATTCCCGGCGCCCGCCCCCGTCCCTCTCGTCATCGGCCTGACCGAGCAGCAGGCGAGGGCGAAGATCGAAGCCGCTCACCTGGTTCCAGTCGTCCTCTTTACCCGTGCTGGTCGCGAATCGGGCCGCGTCGTCTTGGAGAGCATGTCGAATCTGCTCCACGTGCCTGGCCACTCCTTCCGGATCAGCCTGGAAGGCACCCCGGTCGTACTGCGCGTCACGCGCTGAGCCTGCCGCCGGTGCATTAGGAATTCAGCCCGAAGGTGAGGGGCACTGCGACGCGTGCAACTTGCTCTGGCCCTCGCCCTTGGCCGCTGACGTCGCTAACTGCTCGAAGGCGACGATCGAGCAGCCGGGCGATAGCTTACGTTCGGTGAGCATCAATGACTGGCCCCGCCGCGAACGCGCCGAATCGCTGCGGCAATGGTCGGTGATAGAGACGTTGGCAAGTCGTGCCGCGCACATCGACGCGATTGACGGCGTGATCCTTCTCGGCTCGTTCTCGCGTGGAGACCCCGACGAGTTAAGCGACATCGATGCGCTCGCCGTAGCCGCGCACGGGAGGTTCCAGGACGTGTGGGCGGAAAGACGGCGGCTCTCGGAAGGTGCGCTTCTCGCGTGGGATACCGAGCGCGGTGAGCGGGACCTTGGGTGGCACAAGTGGTTGACCCCCGAGATCGTGAAGGTCGAGTGCGGCATCGTTGACCCGGACTCCGGAAGCAGAGATCTGGCTGACCCATGCGTCGTATTGCTAGGAGATCCGTCACTCACTGAGCGGTTCCCTCAAATCTCGCGCGTACCGCTTGATGAGCGCATCCGCAAGCGGAAGACGGAACAGGGAGTTCCGGATAACTGGGATCAACTCACCGCGGGTGAGTTGATCGAGTGGAAGATCTCTGAGATGAAGGACGCGGTGAGGCGCGGACTGCGACAAGATCGCGGCTGACGCCTTACTGGTGAGGAGGCAACATAGAGACGGCCGGGCGGCGAGCCGAACCGGGCGCTGGCTACGGCAACCGGCCTGGGGAGAGACGGAAGTCTGACCGGTGTCGTCCTTCCTATCAAGGGCGACACCGGAAGCACGGTTAGGGCTCTACCACTCCTGAGGGCGGCGTATTAGTCGTATGCCGGATGAGCCCTTGACCGCGGTCTCGAGGACGGACCCGCTGTTCCCGGAATACCGCCGCGGCGGCGGTGCGCTTGTGGACGCCGAGCTTGGCGTAGACGTTGTCGAGGTGCTTCTTTACGGTCCCGAGCGAGACCCAAAGGCGCTCAGCGATCTCCGCGTTTGTGCTGCCCTCGGCGACGAGTTCCAGGATCTCCCGCTCGCGCGCCGTGAGCCGGGGCATCGATCGGCGCTCCTCGAGGAGCAGCGCGTTGTCGACGAGCTCGACCACCAGGGCTCGGTCGCCGCCATCGATGTGCAACGGCTCGACGGTGACGGTCCGGTGCCGCTCCCGTAGCCAGGACGCCAGCGAGTCGGGGAGACCGGCTCCGCTCTCATCGAAGTAGCGGTCGAGCAGCTCGCGCGCGGCGGTACTGGCGAATGCGATGCGGTCGTCGGCTTCGAGAAGCACGACGGCTGCTCGGGTCGACTCGTGCAGCGCGAGCGCCTCACGGAGGCGCTGTCTGCTCTCACTGGCGCGGTACAGCTTCACAAGGTGGGGGTTCAAGAAGTCGAGAACGGCACGGTCGCGCGCGCTGAAACGGCGGCCGCCACGGTCGAAGCTGAACTGCTTGGGCCGTGAGGGCGGGGGGAAGCGAAGCCGGACATCGAGTGTGTCCTCGACACCGCACGGCTTCATCACGAGGTCGTACATCCACGTGCGGTGGAGCTCCCGCCGGGTGAGGAAGTCCGAGATCTTCACCGCGTCGAAGCTCCCCTGCCGGATGTGTAGGGACACCGGACTCTCCGCATCCAGAACGGGCTTGACCGCGGTCCAGTCGAGACCGCTGAAGAACCCTTCGTCACCGGGGCGATCGAAGTGGGGACCGGGGCCGCGGTCACAGCACCCGAAGCAGTCGCTGTAGCCAACCCAGTCGGCCGGCACGAGCCGTCCGAGCTGCGTGAGGAACTCTCCGGCGAAGGGGTGGTCCCCGCCGAAGCTCTCCGCCTCGGCGACAAAGCGGAGCAGCCGCTCCGCATCGCCACGCGCGAGTACAGGCACGGCTCCAAAAAGATACGCCGAACGGCGTATTCACACAACCGACGGCGGCGCTCATGCTCGGCATGGAGGTGATTAGCATGGGTGTTCTTGCTCGGGTTCTCCGGGTCATGGCGATCGCCGTTACGGCGCTGGCCGTCGCGGCGTCAGCAGGCACGACCCGTAATGCAGCGGCTGCCCTGCCGCCGGGGAACACGGTCGCACAGTGGAACAAGATCGCCGAGGACACGGTCGTGGGCTCGGGCGCCTTCCAGTCGGAGGGCTTGATTTACATGGCCTATGCCTCAACAGCCGTCTACAACGCCGTGGTGGCGATCGAGGGCGCCTATGAGCCCGTGGACTCGACGATCAGCGCGCCTGCCGGAGCCTCGGTCGATTGCGCAGCGGTCGAGGCTGCCTACCAGACGCTTCGCTACTACTTCTCGTCGTTCCCGGTTCTCGTGGCGAACGCCGACGCCAGCTACGCCGAGGCGCTCTCGCCCTCGAACCTGGACGGGTGCACTGCCGACGGCGGCGCGGGCATTGGTGTCGGCCTGGCCGCTGCCAACGAGGTGATCTACAACCGCACCACCGGTCCCAATTCCGATGGGCGCATGACGCCAATCGGGGTGAGCACGCCCTTCCCGACGCTGCCGCCAGGCCCGGGCGTCTGGCGGTTGACGCCGCCCTTCGCTGCGCCGCAGGTGCCGTGGGTGGGGAACGTGCGCCGATTTGTCCTGCGGAGCGTGGACCAGTTCCTGCCCGACCCGCCGCCATCGCTTCAGAGCGACGGGTGGGTCGCGGCGTTCAACGAGATCAAGGCCTACGGCGAAGCGACCAGCAGCGTGCGGAGCGCCGAGCAGACCAATGTCGCGAAGTTCTGGTCGGCGAACGTGATCCGCCAGTTCAACCGGCTCGGGCGCGACCTTGCCGGCGCGCGTGGTCTCAGCCTGCTCGAGACGGCACGGCTGGCGGCGATGGTCAACCTCGTCGGCGCCGATGCGCTTGGGTCGGCCCTCTATGCGAAGTACCACTACTTGTTCTGGCGGCCGGTGACCGCGATCGACCCCTCCGCCGTGATCGCAGACGGCTTCGGCCCCGTACCGGGCTACGATGACGGGAATCCGGCGACGGTCGTGCAAACGGGCTGGCGGCCACTTCTCACCACACCTAACCACCCGGAATACCCCGCCGCGCACGGCGTGATCACGTCGGCGATGGCGGAGGTGTTTAGCACCTTCCTCGGTACGAACCAGATCGACCTCGATCTCCACGGCTTCGACCCCGCCGGACCGGCCGGCAACCTGAACGCGGTGCGGCACTTCGACAGGCCGAACGCCCTCCGCCACGAGATCATCGACGCGCGACTCTGGGCCGGGCTGCACTACCGCTTCTCGGGCATCGCCGGCGTTGTCCTCGGCCGCAAGGTCGCGAAATACGACCTCAGGCACGCCTTCCGACCCGTCGACTAACACTCGCCACTGACTCAGCTCGGGGACGCGCCTACCGGCGCGCTCCCCGAGCCAGGCGCCGTCTCACATGTCACGAACTGACAGGAGGGCGACACCGCTCGCGTCGTCATCTGGGGGAAGGGCGACGTTTGGGCCGGGCGGCGAGCCGAAAGCCCGAGCCTCCCACGACCGGCTCCTAGCTGCGGCCCTCGGCACTTCGAGGGCGCACGTCGCCTAATGCTCGAACTGCGACGCGTGCGGCAACCCAGCAACAAGGGCTCATTCCGGCCAAACAGACCAGTCGAAAATGGGCTAGCCCGCACCTCGCGGAACCCGCATGACTATTCGGTTCGAACAGGCCAGACGGCCCCACAGCCCAATCCGATATTGGTCGACAAGAACGGCTCGTGCCCTGCGGCCTCAGGATTGGCGTTAGCTAGTCAGGCAACGCTCGCGCTCGCCAGCCTGTCGGCTTAACGTTCTCGTGGCTCGCGGACCTCGGCAGCGACGGTCTGGAACTCGCGCAGCGCGGCGAGCCGCGACAGTGCCTGGCCCTCCAGCTGGCGGACCCGCTCGCGGGTTAGGTCGAGCTCGTGCCCGATCGCCTCGAGCGTCCAGGGCGCGCCCTCGAAGCCGAAGCGCAGCTCGAGGATGCGCCGTTCCCGCTCGGGCAGGGCATCGAGTGCCCGCCGCACGCCCTGGCGGCGGAGCGACTCCTCGGCCTCGTCAAACGGGTCGGCGGCCTCGCGGTCGGCGAAGAGGTCACCGAGCTCGCCCTCGTCGTCGGCGCCCACGGTCTGGTTCAGCGAGACCGACGCCTGCGCCGCGCCGAGCGCCTCGTCGACGTGCTGGAGCGGCAGCCCGGTCGCCTCGGCGAGCTCCTCCTTCGAGGCCTCGCGGCCGAGCTCCACCTCGAGCCGACGGGCGGCACGCCGGAGCGTCTGCTGGCGCTCGACGATGTGAGTCGGGAGGCGGATCGTCCTGGCCTGGTTCGCGACCGCGCGCTGCACCGACTGGCGGATCCACCAGGTCGCGTAGGTGGAGAGCTTGTAGCCGCGGCGCCAGTCGAACTTCTCGACGGCGCGGCTGAGGCCGATCGTGCCCTCCTGGATCAGGTCGAGGAAGGGGACGCCGAGGCCGCGGTAGCCCTTCGAGATCGAGACGACGAGCCGCACGTTCGACTCGATCATCCGCCGCTTGGCGGTCGAATCGCCGCGCTCGATCGCCTTCGCGAGCATGACCTCCTCGGCCGCGGTAAGCAGCTTGTGCCGGCCGATGTCGGCAAAGAAGAGCCGGAGGCTGTCGTCGGCGCCGACGAGCACCTGCGCCTGGGGCTGCTCGGCGGCGCCTCATCGTCGCCGAGGTCGTGCTCGAGAACGAACGCCTCGAGCTCGGCCGGGTCGATGAAGCCGCGCTCCTCCGCGCCCTCGAGCAGCGTGCGCGCAGGCTCGGTCTCGAGCAGTTCGGGAAGTTGGTTCTGGGTCAATTTCTCCTCTTGGTAAAGCTCACTCTCACTGTAAGCATTCCCTTGAGCTAACCAGCGTCCTTGCGGTCGCGACCGTGCCGATGTTGAAGAGGGGCGCGAGCCCGCTGCTTGCCTGGCCGCCGCAGGGCTAGTGCCTCGAGGAGGCGGAGCCGGGGGCCTGCCGGGCTGCGGCTCACCGACAGACCCGACCGGCTCCGTCCGATAGCTACGACCCTCTTGTGAAGACTCCTACGAAGCGCAAAGATCCTCCCGCCACAGCGGCGTCGGTTTCTCGCGGCCGGCGGTGCGGCGGCTGGCCCCCGCCGCTGCGGGAGCCCCGCAGCAGGTGGCTGCCGCTCTCTACGCCCCTTCGGCGTGGAAGACGGCTCAGAGGGAGTAGACTGGACTGGCCCTGCGGCCAGAACCCCGGCCGAAAGCCCGAAGACCGCCAACACGCGTCGACGCGCGAGGCGATGAGCCTAGGCGAACAGGATTCGACTTGCTGGGCCAGCACTTCGTTGTGCGTGGCTACGCTTCTGCCACACCACGACAAGTACTGCCACAACGGGGGCATGGCCTTCGCCCACCATCACGGCGTCGGCTCGCCTGGGGGTCCACGATGGCGATCATGGCCCCTTCCGGCGGTCCCCTGAAAACGGCCGGTTTGCAGGGGGAAAAGCCGCAGCGTCCGGGGTCCGTGCCCTTTGGGGGCAGCAATGGCCTCGTCGACCTTAGAAACGTGGAGCAGTCGAGACAAGTACTGCCACAACGGGGGTATGGCCTTCGCACCACGAGCACGGCAACGGCTGGCTCGGGGTCCAAGAAGGCGATCATGGCCCCTTCCTGCGGTCCCTAGAAGAGGCTGTTTGCAGGGGAAAGGCAAGGGGTCCGCGATTCACGCCCTTTGGGGGCAGCAATGGACTCGTCTGCCTCGAACGCCGGAGATCAATACGGGAGAGGTCACCGAGACAACCCGCCGAGGATTCTGGTGAGATCTCAAATCCGAACGACGAACTCACGGTCCTTCTAGATCGGCCACTCCCGCACGGGCTTTCGTATTCCGCGCGGCCAGAGGTAGGGCGAGATGGTAACCGGGAGCAAAATCGTCCGCCGCCCCGCTTGCTTCGCCACCCGGCCTGCTTGACCCTGCATCAGCGGAAGCGCACACTGGCCCATAACGCTGCCGCCGGATCACGCTTCGCCTGGCGGGGGCAACCAGCATGGCGAAAGGTGGAATCACCCGGAGGACACGATGAAGAGGATTTCCAAGGCCGAGCTCAAGAAGGCGATCCTTGCCGTCGAAGCCGAGCGGGCGAAGCACCCGGTCGCGTTTCGACCAGACCCAGCGCAACATCCCAGGCTGGAGAAGAGCCGCCGAGCGTCCGAAGAGATGGTGTCCGGATTCCTGAGGGAAGCGGGACTGGACATGGAGAAGTTCCAAGCGCTGCAGGAACGGCACAGCGTGCAACTGGAGCGCATGGTCGCGAAGCACAAGACCGATGCGCTCAGGCGCGCGGCGCGGCAAAAGGACACGCTCCATTCGAGCGTCCTGGGGCAGAGCGAGGCTCTTCAGAGCCTCGACGATTTCTTCAGCCTGGACACACCGTTCCTGATCTGGACGACGCCACTCCTGCCGACCGATTCCGCTGCCGTGCCGCTTGGCAGTTGGGCAAAATTGAGGGTTACGACGTCCGAGTACCAGGGCACGCCAAAGGTGGGCTTCTATTTCTATTGGCCGAGCCCCTTCAGCGACTACGCCGTGATCAACGCCGCCACCTTCATGTCGGCGACCGGTCACCTGAAATCACACGCCCCGTGGGGAATCTGGCCGAACACCAGTTGGGTGACGGCGACGGCTCAGTTCGGGCTATGGTTCGGCTTCCCCCGCGACGTGGCGTCCACGTCCTATGCGAGCGAATTCCTCGGGGGCACCGGGGAATACGGGGGCGGGATTTTTATACCCGGGGACACCAGTGCACTTTCCATCTCCGCCGGGGTGGGTCTCAGCAAAACGATGTTTGCCGTTCCACCCGGGAGCGTTGTCGTCTTTGAGGTAGCTCTTCAGATCGAATACGAGAACAACGATGGCGATATCGACGCTGATTTCGAGAGCGGTGACTTCAGGATCACCTGCCCGGTCGTGGTCTTCTCGCTCTTGAACTCACCACCGATGGCCTGACGCACGAACGGTCTGCGCGTCGCACTCCATTGAGTCTGCCATAACGGGCACGGCCTCCCAATCACCGCGACGCTAAGTCGGCCGCGAATTGCCAGAGGGGCCTCGCCGGCAGGCCTATGAGAACGAGCGGAGGCGCAGGCGGGCCGAGGAAATGAAGATGCGAAGGAAGTCTGCGGTTTCGCGGGCTTACCTTGACTCTCGCGGCTGCTCAGTGCGACAATCGAAGTCCTTAGACCCTGCGCCGTAGCCGCCGAGTTCTGCGGCTACTCCCCGACTCCGTCGTGGGCCTTCGTGCAAGGGAGACGCTGCTCTCCGGTACTCGACTAAGGAGGTGGCGATTTTGGGTGATTTGCGCTTGCCAAGCCCGGGCGCTCAGATGCGGCTCAGTCCGCATCGGCTTGTGTCAGTGGCCGGGGACATCGGCACTCCGTACTGACCCAGTGTGCATCCCGCGCTCGACGATCAACCATTGACTTGAGGGGGAGCTATGGCGACCGACAGACCACGCCGCGCAAAGAGAGCTACTAGAGCAAGTGACACAACTCCGCCAATGACCGCGGACGAGTACCTGGCTCTCGACAACATGCCAGCGTCCGAGCCAATGCCGGAGGCTGTGGAAGTGCATACGACGATGCGCGTTACGATCCACCCCGGGAGCAAGCGGCTTGACCCAACGAAGCTCGTCGCGTGGGAAGAAGAGTCTGGCGCTTGGGAGTTCGAGCTTCCCCAGGACGCTCATCTTGGTCTCCCTGGTCGCGAGTATGGGCGGATGTCAAAAGCAGAGGTTGCACGTGGCATCAAGGCTCGGGTCAATGCTGACGCTAATCGGCCAGATTGGGTTGACTACACGCCTCACCCGAAGCTCACCACGTATCCACGTCCCCGAATGCGTAGGCTCAACGGCCGGGCAATTGATCCTCATTACGGTGTCTTTGGCCCCGATGATAGGCAGGTCTACTATCCGTCGGGCTATCCATGGACTTGTATCGGGACGATCTTTGTGTGGAAAGACTTCTCTCAACCGAATCCTCAGTGGTCGGGATCGGGGGTATTGATTGGTGGGCGTGTGGTCTTGACTGCAGGCCACATGGCACCCTGGGGTTCGGGCAACTGGGCAATGCGTTTCGTCCCCGCGTATTACGACGGTGGCTCGACTCTCGGCGCCGGCTTGGGATCGTGGGTATCCGATTACTGGGGATACAACCCTGGCGAAGTCTCGGCCTGGGATATGGTCGTGCTACGTCTCTACACGCCGCTCGGTAACACGTACGGTTACTTCGGTGCGAAAACTTATGACAGTGATTGGGAGGACGGCAACTACTGGACACTTGCCGGCTACCCGAGTGCGGTCGCCGGAGCGAATCGACCCTCGCGGCAAATGTGGTTCCCTGTTGTCGACGACGACTCCGACGGGGACGCGGACGAGCTCGAGTATTACGCCGACGCTACAGCAGGCGATTCGGGTGGTCCAGTGTTCGGATTCTGGTCTGGAATCCCCTACGCGATCGGTACGCACAGTGGGGGTGAGAAGACCACATTTCTCTGGTGGACGATAGAGGACGACAACGCGGCCGCAGGCGGGAGCGCGGTCGTCAACCTTATCCTTTGGGCACGCAGCAATTGGCCATGAGCGAGCGCGGACTGCCCCAGCGCAGCGGCCGAGAATCCGGGACGTCCACTAGCGGCGTGTGGTCCTTTTCGTGAAATCCCGCTTGCTACCCCACTGCCAGTCCGCTTCGTGCCTGAAGTTGGCGACCTCCCCGCCGCAGGAGGCCTCTCCCAACAAAGGATCGCGGTCAACACCGGGTTCAAGGTTTCGGGCGGCCCGGGCAGCTCGCCCTACAACACCGATCTCACCGACGCCGAGTGCAACGCGCGGCAGCAGGCACTTACGCTCACGCGGAATCAGCGCGTGCTTGGACTCGTTCTTGATACGTGAGAAGTGTTGCAAGGAGGTTCATCAGATGGCTGCTCCTGTGGTGGTTGCCTCGTCGTCCTGATCGGGCCACCGGCAGTGTTCTACGGAGTGGATTCCCGCCTTGACGATCGACGTCACGGATGGCCGGGACGCGCGCTTAGCTCGCGAGGATGCCCGGATACGCGCTCCACCGTCCGCACGGGTCAACGCCGCCGGTGCTCTGGCGATTGCGGCCGGCGTTTACGAGTTGACGCCGCTCAAGCGCCAGAGTCGCCGACGCTGCCCCGGGACAGTCCGATCTGGACTCGAGTACGGGCTGGAGTACGTGGGCTCGAGCATCCGACTGATGCTACTGGCGCTCGGCGTCATGAGCATCGCCTGGATGTCCATGGTCGCCGTTCTCATGCTCGGGCAAAAGCTCTTGCCGTCGAGAGCCTCCATCGACGTGCCGCTCGCGATCGCGATGGTTGCTCTGGGGATCCTCGTTGTGCTCGCGCCCTCGGCAGTTCCGATCTGACGGATTCGATGTGAACGCCAGTAGCCCCCTGTCCTCGTACCTCGATGTCGCGTCAACAAGGAGGCACCCATGACCGACCACAAGACCGGCACGCGCGACCAGTGGCTCGCAGCCCGGCTCGAGCTGCTCGAAGCCGAGAAGGAGCTGACTCGTCGCAGCGATGAGCTCGCACGACAGAGACAGGAGCTGCCGTGGATCCGGATCGACAAGGACTACCGGTTCGAGACCGACGAGGGCAGCGCTTCGCTCGCGGACCTCTTCCAGCGCCGCTCGCAGCTCCTCGTCTACCACTTCATGTTTGGTCCCGACTACACGGCGGGGTGTCCGTCGTGCTCGGCGATCGCGGACGGCTTCGACGGCTCCGTCGTCCACCTCGCTAACCACGACGTGATGCTCTGGGCGATCTCGCGGGCGCCGCTCGCAAAGCTGCAGGCGTACAAGCAGCGGATGGGCTGGAGCTTCCCGTGGGCATCGTCGTTCGGGAGCGACTTCAACTACGACTTTCAGGTGACGTTCACCGAGGAGCAGCAGCAGTCGGGAGTCGTCGAGCACAACTTCCGCGCGATGGACACCCGCAGCGAGCTCGCCGACTCGGACACGCTTCCCGTCTATGGCACGGACCTTGCGACGGCTACGCGGGAAGCCCCGGGCATGAGCGCGTTCGCGCTGGAGGACGGGATCGTCTACCACACCTACTCAGCGTACATCCGCGGGCTGGACGGCCTCTGGGCCATGTACCAGTGGCTCGACCGCGCGCCACGCGGGCGCGACGAGACGATGGTGCAAGGAGTTGGTGACCTGCACGCCGCCGTTTGGATCCGCCGTCACGACGAGTACGACCAAGGCTAAGTGCACCCAGGTCCGCGTCACGTCGAGCTACTCCCGCCCTTCACCAGCATGGTAGGGCGTGCCCGTGTGCTGCGAGGGCAGCGGCCATGACGCGTAAATGTCACTTGCGGACACCAATCCCCGGCTTGTTCGCTATTCAGGAAAGCGGCATCCCGCGCTCATCCCGACCTCCGGCATGACAGGTCGGTCCTTTGCCCTGGTTGACAACAACCTAGGAACGGCGCGAAATTTGCCGAATCGCCCGCCCGCACGGCCGGCGCGAACGTGGCACTCGACCCGTCCGCCTCGCTGGGCGGCGGCCGACCCGGCCGGGCCCCGCACTAGCGGGGGCAATTTCAGAGCGGCTCACAAGGAACCTGTCTCCAGTGTCATGGAACCCCGGGGCCGGTGAAGCGCACGTTCTCGAGCACGTAGCCGCCCGCTGCCCGCACGCGGATCACGTAACGGATCGCGACCGTATCGTAAGACTCGCCTTTGCGCCTGGCTCCCGCTTCACAGGCGAAGCGCCGGTAGCGTCCCGCTTCGCGCTCATCCGGTGTTCCGAGGCCGCGACACTGCACCACGCGAACGCCCATGCCGCGGATCGTGGTGACCGATTCCGCACGATCGACGGTCCAGAGTGTTTCCCGCTCGGTATCGGCACAACCAAGGACGGCTGCGGCAAGACCGGCCGCGCATGCGAACGCGAGACAGGAGAGGCCGATGCTCCGATCAGCTCTTGCGTCACTCAACGGCTTGGCTCCGGAGACTAGGGGGTCAGCCCGTGCCCATTTTAATTAGCAAACGCGTGAAGTACTGCCACAACGGGGGCATGGCCTCGCCGACAGGTTGCGATGAGGGGCGAGGATCGCACTCCGTCCGCACCTCCTGATCGCCGCAAGCCGCATGGTTAAGCCAACGTCGGGGGTGCGGGAATGGCGCTCCTTTGGGTGCGGAGATGGGCTCGTGCGCCCCTGCCTGCAGCGGCGAGAAGTACTGGCACAACGGGGGCATGGTCCGCGCCCACCAACTAGCCGCGGAGGGGTGCCGGCCAAGAAGGGTCCACGATCGGCATAGTTGGCCCCCGTCGTGGTCTCCAGGAAGCTTCCTATTTGCAGGGGAAAAGGCTCGGGGGACCGCGATTCGTGCCTTTTGGGGGCAGCGATGGGCTCGTCTGCCTCCTCGAGCGCCTCGCTGCCGCGCGCATCGAGCACGAACCGGTTGAGACTTACTCGAACGGCGTACGCCACGTGAACGTCCCCGATCCGGACGGGAACACGATCGCATTCGCCCAGCGGCCCGACGCCGCGAGCGCGTCACCTCGCTCGGCCGGACCCGGGGCTTCGCCCTAGATGACTGATCGCGAACAGCCGCACGCCCTGAGGATGCGCCTTGAACCTGTGCGTCATGTACGGCGCGAACGCCTCGAGCGTCGGTCCACCAGCTGCCTCCTAGCGAGTCAAGACGGCGCGTGCGGCGTCGACGCGGTTCCCCTAGGGCGCACTTCGTGATTCGGATCGGTGTGCTGACCCCCCACGCGGCGATTGGGCCAGAGGAAGAGTTCTCGGCTATGGCTCCTGGGCGCTTGGCCACTGAGGTCGTTCGCATTCGTACGGAGGCGGGGCTTGTCGGTGCTGGAAGCGGCGCGCCGACAACGCCCGCTCAGCTCCGGGCGCTCACGGAACCGCTCGTTCTGGATGAGGCGGCCAAGATGCTTGCGGATTCGATTGACGCGGTCGGCCACGCCTCGACGACCTCGGCATACGCAGTCGGCTTCGACCAAGAAGCGGAGATGGTCTCGAGGCTTTCGGCGTTGCTCGCCGTTCCAGTCGCAGCGACGTGCGCATCCGCGGTACTCGGCCTGCGTGCGCTCGCCGTCCAGCGCGTGGCGCTCGTGGGTGCTCCGTGGTTCGATGCGGAGCTCAACGACCTCGGCGCCGCCTTCTTTCGCAGTCAGGGTTTTGACGTTGTTTCGTCAGCGTCGGCCGAACTCTCGCAGGAGCCTGATCGGATCGCATCCGACGACGTAGTCGCATGGACAGCCCGTCACGTCGGAGACGACGCGGAGGGGATCTTCATAGGAGGGAACGGCTTCCGAGCGGTGGCGGCGATTGAACCGTTGGAGACTTCGATCCGCCGGCCGGTGCTTACAGCGAATCAGGTCCTGTTATGGAACCTCCTCGCTCGCGTCGGCGCTTCATTCGAGATCAATGGCTTCGGTCGGCTCTTTGCGCACGAACCCGCGATCGATGACGAACCCTGAGCACCGTTGCCGATACGAACACGAAGCTCGTCACGCGCACCGTGCGAGCAGGGTAGAGCCAGCCTCACTGGCCACTGGAGAGTGTGATGGCCCACCCGTGGCTCGTCTCGCGTCGTTCGTGGATGGGCGCCGCGGGGCGGCCGGCGTATTGAGCGCTGCTCTAGCCTCTCGTGCGGATGCGCGACCCGATCCCGATCTACGTCCATCTCCGCCGTGCGAAAGATCTGATCGACCGTGGCTTCGGCAACAGAGCGCCGAACCTACCGAGCCGAACGCCTCAGAGAGCCGCAGACGAGTTTGCGAACCCTACGACCCCACAGGGTGTCGATGACAACCTCACGACGCTGAAACAGATCCTCGAAGCAGCCCGTCGCTGATCGCCGACCAGGCCAATGCGAATCTCGCTTGACGGCCGCGGCAGCTCGCGTCAACGTCGTGTCTCGGGATCGGCGCCCTACGGAGGCGGCGCGCCCCCCGGCATCACCACGATCCTTACGATTCTTTCGTCGTCGAGCGTCAAACGCACCGCAAAGTCACGCTCATACGCGACGTCGCCAGTTTCACGCCAGCGAGCGATTTCATGCGTGCGGGCAATGACGTCGCCCTCAATATCCTCGAACTCAGGCTCCGCCTGTTCTATGGCGAATTGCTCGTCTCCGCTCGCCTTCTGAAGCACTTGCCGGCACGCTTCGATGCCGCGAAGGGTGCCGCGTGGCGTCACGGTTTCGACATCCGGATCGAGTAACTGTTCCGCCGCGTCTAAATCATGCGCCACGACAGCCTCGATGAACTGACGTGCGCGGGCGAACTTCACCGGCGCAACCTAGCCCCGCCCGACAGGATCTTCAAGGCTCGCAGGAAGCGGGAACACTTGCCGACCGGCGGCGGGGGCTAAAAGGGCCTAAGAGGGCCACTTCACTCGCGATTCAACGGCGATTGAGCGGTCGCTAATGGGTCCATATCGTGCCCCTGCATCCGGACCCCTGGACGAGATCAGCTCACACCCTGGTTTGTGTCCGTACGCGCCTTGTTGTGCAGCTCGCGCACGATCGCATCTGGGGCGTCCCTTGGTAGTCTGGCTCGCAAGTTCACGCAGGTGTGTGGTGTGCGGATACACGTGCACCTCCGCAGAAAGCCGTCGCGAGGTCGGCGGCGGCGCGGACGACTGCATCTCGTCAAGGAGAAGCGGCGGCACGAGCCGGGCAGAGGGCCGACGGGCGATCATTCAGCGTGTCCGGAACGCAGGGGACGCCCGGTCGGCAGCCACGGCATCGAGTCGTATAGCGACTCCTTAAGTCGTACGGAAGGGCGTCACACTTCCCTCACTGCCGCCGTTCCCCGACCCGACGACACGGCCTCAGCCGAACACTCGCTTCGGGTCGTACTTCTCCTTCACGCGCCGCACGCGCTCGAGGTTGGCGCCCCAGTAGGCGCGGTGCTCGTCGGGTAGGTCCGAATCGGGGAAGTTCGCGTACACGCCGCCCGAGCCGGAGGGGTGCATGAGCTCCCACGAATCCGACAGCCAGGCGCGCGCGGCCGCAGTCGCGGCGGCGTCGAAGCCGGCCGGGACGACGACGGAGTGCTCGAGCAGGAAGAGCTCCTCGCGGTGTGGGAACGCGGTGGCGTTTGCAGGCACGCGGTTGTAGGCGCCGCCCCAGGGCATGAAGTCGAGCTTCCGCGCCTCCCCGGGCCGGCGTCCCCGGACGAAGAGCTCTACCAGCGCCTCGACCGCGCCCGCCGGCAGCGGCTCGCGGAAGAACTCCGACTTCATGTACGGGCGGCCGTGCTCGTCCTCCTGGTCGCCCGGGCCTCGCTCCGCGAGGTAGTTCTTCAGCGAGCCGTAGCGCATGTGCGCGCGCTCCGAGGAGGCGGCGTCCGCGCCGGCGACCGACACGAACTCGTCGAGCAGCGCCCCGGTCTCGGTCTCGCTGCCGATCATCGAGCCGAACAGGTGGACCACAGGGTCGGCGCCGGCCTCCCCGCCGACGGTGACGAGCAGGCTCGCGGCGAGTGCGTCGGGCCCCGTCGGCGACCACTCCTGCCAGGCGTCGATCAGCGCCGATGCGTGCTCGTAGGGCCACTTGAGGTGGAACGAGGTGGCCGCGGGCTCGGGCACCGTGCGGAGCGTGAGGCGCGTGACCACGCCGAGGCCATGCCCGCCCGCGCCACGCAGCGCCCAGAACAGGTCATCGTGGCGCTGCTCGTCGCACTCCACCACCCGCCCGTCGGCCAGCGCCACCTGTGCCGCGACTAGCTGGTCCGACGTGAGCCCCCGGCTGCGGCCCAGAAGGCCAAGCCCGCCGCCCAGCGCCTGGCCGCCGATCCCGACCGTGGCGCCGCAGCCGCCCGGGATCGTGACTTCGTGTTGGGCCAGGGCGGCGTAGAGGTCGCCGAGCCGGAAGCCGGGCCCCACGGTGGCCAGGCCGTCCGAGACCTCCAGGGAATGCATCGGCGTGAGGTCCAGCACCATCCCGGGGCCAGATGAGCCCCCAGCGAAGTCGTGCCCTCCGCTCCGTACCGCGACCTCGATACCCGAGCGATGCACGAACGCGATCGCCTCGACCACGTCCTCGGGCGTCCGGCACAGCACCACGGCCTGCGGGCGCACGTCGTGGAAGCGCGGGATCGGCGGCCTGCGAACCTCGTCGTATCGCGGGGAGCCGGGGAGGACGACCTCGCCCTCCAGAGCCGCCCTCAGGTCCCGCCAAGCGGTCTCGATGGTGGCCATGTCACGCCCCCTGCGAAGCGATCACGAGCTGGCTCACCGTGGACGCCGCGCCTCCGGGGTCGGTGGGGCCGCGGTGACCCGGCACGGGAGCCTCTCTCGGGTCTGCGTCCTCGCCTCGGGGACGGGCACGCCCGGTTCATAGCCGTCGCGCTCGCTCACTTCTTCTCCTCTCTGTCGTCTAGAAAGTATGGCCGACCGGCACTGCCAGACAAATCGTCCGCGACGGTGGTCGTGCTCCGGGTCGCGCGGATCTCCAGACCGGCGAGAGTCCACGATCCTCGCTTTGGGGGCAGCCATGCGCTCGTCTGGCTTTTTGCAGATGCGAGAAGTACTGGCCCAACGGGGGCGTAGCCTTCCGCCCGACATTACGGTGGCGGCTACGAGATCGCCCACAGGTGGCGCGTGACTGGAGGGTCCACGAACGGCATCATGGCCCCCGTTCTTGATCCCCGAGAAACGGCTGATTTGCAGGGAAGAACTGCTCGGGGCCCACCTTTGAGCGAAGCGAAGCAAGAAGTACTGGCACAACGGGGCATCGCCTTCGCCCACGAGCATGGCAGCGGGCTGGCTCGGCGGGGTCCAAGAAGGCGTTTTTGCCCCCTTCCTGCTGCCCCTAGAAAATGGCCTGTTTGCAGGGGAAAGGCAAGGGATCCCGAAAATCAGGAATGCAGTTCAGGCACGGGGTGCTCGTGGGAAACCGTTGTCGTGCCTTCGACGACCGCGAATGCCGCATGCTGCGGATCCGCGATCGCGGCGAAACGGCCGAGCGGGCTCCTCGCGGTCTTTGCCAGCCTTCGCCCTCCGAGCCGTTCTGCACGTACGACTGCGTGTTCTGTCTTCTCGACCTTGAAATACGGGGTCCAGCCCGGCTTGACGTCCCGTCCAGAAACCTCCTGCTGGCGGATCGCCCCGTTGCGGCGTCCTGCACTCCTGATCGTGGTGTAGCCCCCGGCATCGCTTTCGTAGCTCCAACCGAACAGCTCGCCGAAGAACGACTTCGCCCGCTCGACATCGCTTGTCGTGAGCTCAGTCCAGCAAAGCGCACCCACGACATTGACGACCGTCGCGCCGATGCGCTCGTCCGGCTGCCACAGCGACAGATTCCCGCCGGTTGGATCTCGGATCGCGGCCACACGACCGGCATCCAAGATGTCGAAGGGCTCCCGAAAGGTCACGGCACCACCAAGCTCGGCGGCCCTCACCGCGGTTGCTTGAGCGTCGTCGACCGAGACGAACGACGTCCAGTGCGGCGCCGCTGCCGCCGCGCGCGCCTGCGCGGTCTGGCGATAGAGAAGCGCGACGTCCTCGCCCTCCCGGCGCAGGATCGTGAACACGCCCGCGCTACCCGCTGAGAGCGTCTCACCCGTCCAGCCGAACAGCCCCGTGTAGAACGCCTGCGCAGCACTCGGATCGGAGGTGGCAAGCCCAACCCAGCAGAAGTCCCCCGCTTCGTAACGCCCGTGCCATCGGGACTTCACTGGTGCACAGGGAGCTCGGCGCGCTCGGTCATGCTGAACCAGTTGCCGGAGTTGTCGCGGAAGGTCGCCTCGACGCCGTAGAAGCGCTCGGTCGGCTCGGACAGGAAGTCGACCCCCCTCGCGCTGAGCTCGGCGTAGGTCGCTCTACAGTCGTCGGTCTCAAACGCGCCTGGTCCGAGCGCGCCCTTGGCGACGAGCGCCTTCACCTGCTCAGCCGACTCCTCGTCCATCATCGGCGGACCTGGAACGAGCAGGATGAGCTCGTGGTCCGACCGGTCGGGCGGACTTACGGTCAGCCAACGGAAGTCGTCCATCGTGGCGTCAGTGTTTATCTCGAACCCGAGCTTCCGCGTGTAGAACTCGAGCGCCTCGTCCTGGTCGAGCACCCAAATCGTCGTGTGCGAGAGGCCGGTGATCAACGTCGTTCCTCCTTGCGTTGTGAGCCGTAATCGAAGCTAGCCCGGGTCGCCCGTACCTGCTTCTCGAAAAGTGCTCTCATGCGGGCGCGTGTACATGAGCGTGAAGCAGGCCGGGATCCGAGGCGGGGCGACCGGCCGCCAGTGGCGCGCGTACGCCAGCGGGGACTCGCCGACAAGCCGACGAAACGCGCTACTGAAGGAGCCGAGGCTCCGGAAGCCGACAGCGACGCTGACCTCAGTAACAGAGAGCCTTGTGTTGCGCAGGAGCTCCTTGGCTCGCTCGATGCGGCGTCGCAGGAGGTACCGGTGAGGTGTCTCGCCGAAGGCCCTCTTGAAGCTGCGGAGGAAGTGCGCCCTCGACGCGTGCGCCTCGCGGGCAAGAGCGGGAACGTCGAGCGGCTCCGCATAGTCGCGGTCGATCAGATCCTTCGCACGGCGGAGATGGACGTAGACCGGGATCGGGTCAGGCATCCAACGACAGGCTAGCCGCACGCGTGCCGTGCCCGACACGCTCCGGGTGGTTGCCGAGGCAAGAGAACCCAGGTCGTCGGGCTGAGTCGTACGCCGCCGCGCCTGCCCCGGGCCACCCCAGTAAGAGAAGTCGCCTGGCGAGCGAGTCGAAATCAATGTTAGAAGCTAACTATCGGGCTCCCCGAACGAGGAGACCGTTTCGGCTCGGCGTTGGCGACAGCGAACTTTGGCCGCGGCTCGGATGCGGACCTGGCCGTGGGCGTGGAAGGAGAAGACGTCGGCAGCGTCGAGAACGCAGGAGCGGTCAGCGTTCTCTATGACTTCCCGAGCGGGATCAGTCGGACGGGCGCGCAGCTTTGGCACCAGGGCCGCGCCGGCGTCGAGGGCGACCCGGAGGAGTTTGACGAGTTTGGCTCTGCCCTGGCCGCCGCGGATTTCGGCCTCGGGGGGACGACGGCCGACCTCGCCGTCGGCGTACCGAACGAGGACCACGAGCAGCCGGGTTTGGACGCTACGGACGCGGGGGCGGTGAATGTGCTCAACGGGAGCGCTTCGGGGCTCAGCGCGACCAACAACTACTGGGAGTGGCAGGACAGCTCCGGCTTCGACGGGGATGTCGAGAGCGACAGCGAACGGGACGACTACTTCGGGTCTGCTCTGACCGCCGGCAACTTCGGCAGAGGGACGGTGGCTGACCTCGCCGTCGGGGTGCGGGGGGAATCCAGAGAGCCCCTCATCTTCGAAGCCGGCAAGATATTTCATGTCGGCGCGGTGAACGTGCTCTACGGGGATCCCCGGACGGGTCTGCGCGCGAGCGACGATCAGTTTTGGTGGCAGGCGAGCGATTCGCTGCACAACTCAGCGGAAGAATTTGACCTCTTCGGCGACGCCCTGCCAGGCTAATCCGCGGTGTCAACGCTGACTCCGCCGGCGGGACCCCTACACCGCTGTCGGAGACGTAGGGCAGGCACCGCACGCTCGCCCTACCTTGCAGGCCGCCGCCGACGCTAGTCGCGGAAGCCGCCTTGCCTCCACGGCCCGATCGCGATCTGCAGACCCGCGCCGCGGCTGCGCAACACCTGCTCCGCGAGGATCCGGGAATCGACCGGCTTGAGCTGCTCGCCTCGGCGGTCTGGCCGGGCGCCAAGCTCGAACAGGCGTCGCGGCAACGACGATCAGGCTGGGACGCCGCCGCGGTCGCGCGGGTGTTCGAGCTTGCTGCTCAGGGTCTGAACCCCTAGGCGATCGCCCGCGAGCTCGGCAAGCCGCGCTCGAGCGTCGCCGAGCTCCTCCGCCGCCAGTCTGCCGCCTAGAGGCTTGATGTGAAACTCGCGGGTGGTAGGGTCGGACCTCGTCGAACAGGAGGTCTCAAGTGCAGTACCTCATCGTTGGTCAGCACCCGCCCGACCTCTGCCCGTCAGCCAACGAGGCGATTCGGAAGCTCTCCCAAGAGGGTGCGAGCGAGATACCCGCCCTGGGCGAGAAGCTGGGCGTCAAAGTGCTGGCGACCTACGTGCCGATGACGAATCACATGGTCTTTGCGGCCGTCGAGGCGGATGACGCGAACTCTGTGCGCGAGTTCGCCTTCCAATCAAGGCTTGGCCAGTGGAACACCATCGAGATCTACCAAACGTCGACGTTGGAGGAAGCCCTAACCAAGGTCAACGAACTGCCGACGATCTATTAGAACATCGGCCGGAGGCTGCCCCAACCAAGCCAAGGAACTGCCGCTCCGAGCTGATCCCGATCGCCGCTTGCGCAACCGCGAGCGCGAACCGGCTCCCCGCGTCGCTGACAAGCGGGGGCCGGCGGGCACGCGCAGAGAACCCGAGCACCCGACCCCGCAGCGGCCATCAGCGCGGGCAGGTCGGAGAGATCGAAAAAGATCTCCGACACGTACCCCCGCGGCACCTCGACGAGGGCGCGTGCGTCGCCGAGGATCGCCGCTAGGCGATTGACGCCGGCACGCGACATCCGGATCCAGGACCGGCCGTTTCCGTCGACGTCCTGGCAGCTCTGCGAGGTGCCGATTCCAGTCTTCCAGAGCGAGCACGAAGGGCGCGATCCCGACCTCGATCTCGGCGTCCCAACCGTCATAGGCGACCCTCGTGGTGCGGTGGCCAGGATCGCCCCGCGCATCGTCAATCGCCGCGCAGATCTCGTACAGCCCGCTGCACCTTCTGCCGCTCGCCCTCGTTCAGCTCGTCGAACTCGGGATCGGGCTCGGGGGGCAGGCGCTCGGCTCGCCTCCGTTTCTCATCGAGTGAGAGATCCGGCGGCGGCTTGCGCCACGCCTTTGCCACCTCCGCAGCGGTCGGGCTGAAGTCGACCGCGTGCGCCCGCCGGTAGCGAGGCGGGATGTACGGTCGCTCGTCCCTCGGGCTCAGGCGGCCTTACCACCCGGCCAGCCGACCTCGGCCAGCTCGTGTCGGCGGATCGCCACGCCGCTGACGTTGGCCGTGCGGGTCTCTTCTCGCAGATCCGGGTAGACGGCCGCGAGCTCCTGCGCGCTCGGCGTGACGTGTCGCACCTCGGCCGGCAAGCCGAGCCCGGCCCGGTGCCGGTCTGGGACAGGCTCGAGCACGCGCGGTGCGGGCATCCGTGTCCGATAACCTTTTCGTCCTTCCCAGTGGAGGTACATCCCTGCCCCAGCCGGTCGCACGGCGGCCTTGGTCACCGGATCGAGACCCTCTCGCCCGTTGCTCGCACGAGCCTGCACCTTGCGCTTGCTCCTCGCCATCAGCCCTGGACATTCTGGTCAAAGACCCTGAGCGTCCAGTCCCACTCGCTGGCGGTCATCGGCCCCGATGATTCCATACGCGCGGCAAGGCGCCTCGCCTGGGCCAGCGTTCCGGAATGACGCCTGATCCTTGGGCTCCCAACCGTAGGATTGTGACGTGCCGTTCACGCTCAGGAACATCAAGGAGGATCTGGAGGACGTCGGCTCGAGGTTCGACGGCGCGCCAGACCTGGAGTTCCGCTTGGCGACCGAGGCGCTCGAGCTTGAGAAATCCGGCCTGAGCTACCAGCGCGTCCCGCCCGGCAATCGCTTTCCGTACGGCCACACGCACAAGAAGCAAGAGGAGGTGTACGTGGT
>WNGF01001830.1_pt1 | contig 30695 bp, 25 predicted proteins | sample 5400641 | NCBI WGS metagenome assembly WNGF01 (sample SAMN13153371, study PRJNA577476) | soil metagenome | isolation source: 80 cm soil or saprolite under grassland replicate 2 | place: USA:California | collected 2016-06-15 | reverse complement strand
GGTTCACCGAGCTGAACGGCGATGAGCGGGTGCTCTACCTGATCACGCTGGTGCTCGGCGCGAGCGCCACGGCTGTGCTCATCGCGCCGGTCTCCTTTCACCGCATCCTGTTCGGCCAGCGGATGAAGCCGGAACTTGTCCGTGCGACGAACGTGCTGACCGTGATCGGGCTTGGACTGCTGATGTGCACCATCGCGGCGGCGCTGCTGCTGGTGTTTGAGTTCGTGCTACACGGGTCGGTGATCGCCTGGCTGGCGGCGGGTGTCACGGCCTGGTTCGTGCTGATGTGGTATCTGGTGCCGCTGTGGCTAAGGCTGCGCAGGAACGCCGAGTGGGAGGAGGACCACGGCAGGCCGGCGGCGGCACGGGAACACGCCGCCGCCGCGGCCGGCCGGCGTCCGGCCGCCGACATCGGGGAAACCATCGCGGGCGCCGACTCCAGAGCGCGCGAAGACAACGGTTCTTGACAACGGCTAGCCGCGAGCGAGCCGCGGTATCAGGCCGCCGGCGAGGATTGCCTCGACCTGCCGTGGCGAGAGCCGGTGCCGGACCGGGTAGCGCTCATCCTTGGTCGTGTTGACCACGGTGAGAGCGTTGCTGTCGGTCAGCGCGTCCCGCACATCCGCCACGACAAGCACGTCGCCGTCGTCGATTCGCGTGTAGTCGCCGTCGTCGGCGAACTCAAGCGCGAGGACGCCGAAGTTGGCGAGGTTCTGCCAGTGGATGCGGGCGAACGACTTCGCGATCACGGCTTGCAGCCCGAGGTAGCGGGTCGCGATCGCGGCGTGCTCACGTGACGAGCCCTGGCCGTAGTTGCGTCCGGCGACGATCAGATGCCCGTGGCCATCCTTGGACCGCGCGGCGCGGCGCGGGTACTCGGGGTCGATCTGGCTGAAGGTGAACTCGGCGAGCTTGGGAATGTTGGACCGGTACGGCAGCGCCCTGGCGCCTGCCGGGGAGATCTCGTCAGTCGATATGTCGTCGCCCACCTTGAGCAGCACGGGCGCCTCGATGCGGTCGGCGAGCGGAGGAAGGCTCGGCAGCGCGGTGATGTTCGGTCCCCTGACCAGGTCCTGCCCGGCCGCCTCGGCCGCAGGAAGCGGGGGAACCAGCATGGCGGTGTTGACGCTGGCCCGCTCCGGCAGGTTCAGCGAGGGGTAGGCAATGCCGAGTTTGCCCGCGAGGTCGCGCGGGTCGGTGATGACGCCTGTGAGCGCTGCGGCGGCCGCCGTCTCGGGCGAGCACAGCCACACCGCGTCGTCCACCGTGCCGGAGCGGCCGGGAAAGTTACGCGGGAAGGTGCGCAGCGAGTTGCGCCCCGCGGCTGGCGCCTGGCCCATCCCGATGCAGCCCATGCAGCCTGTCTGGTGTATTCGAGCGCCGGCCGCGATCAGGTCGAGCGTCGCGCCCATCCGGGTGAGGTCCGCGAAGATCTCGCGGGAGGACGGATTGATGTCGAAGCTGACCGCGTCGCTGCTCTGACGGCCGGCGACCATGGCCGCGACCACGGCGAAGTCTCGCAGCCCTGGGTTCGCCGATGATCCGATCACCACCTGGCTGACCTCCTCGCCGACGACTTCGCGCACGGGGACCACGTTGCCGGGCGAGGATGGCTTCGCGATCAGCGGCGCCAGCGCGGACAGGTCGATCTCATCGGTCACGTCGTAGTCGGCGTCCGGGTCGGGAAGAATCTCGGTGAAGTCGCCTTCCCTGTCCTGCCCGCGAAGAAACGCCCGCACAGCGTCGTCGGCGGGAAAGACCGTCGTCGTGGCGCCGAGCTCGGCCCCCATATTCGCGATGACGTGCCTGTCCATCGCCGACAGAGCCGCGAGGCCGGGGCCGTGGTACTCGATGATCCGGTGCACTCCACCAGAGACGCCGTGGCGACGCAGCATCTCAAGGATCACGTCCTTGGCGGACACCCACGGCGGCAATTCGCCGGTCAGCCGGATCCCCCAGATCTCCGGCATCGTCAGGTAGAGCGGGCGGCCGGTCATCGCGGTGGCCACCTCGAGCCCACCGACGCCCACCGCGAGCATGGCGAGCGACCCGGCCGCGCAGGTGTGCGAGTCGGAGCCGGCGAGCGTCTTGCCTGGGATCCCGAACCGCTGCATGTGCGTCGGATGCGACACACCGTTGCCCGGCTTGGAGAACCAGAGCCCGAAGCGGCGGCAGGCCGAGCGGAGGAACAGGTGATCCTCGGCGTTGCGCTCGTCGGCCTGCAGCAGGTTGTGATCCACGTACTGGACGCTCACCTCGGTCTTCACCCGGTCCAGACCGAGCGCCTCAAGCTCCTGCATGACCAGCGTTCCCGTGGCGTCCTGCGTCAGCGTCTGATCGATCACCAGGCCGATCTCGCGGCCGGGGGTCATCTCACCGTCGGCCAGGTGTGCGGCGATGAGCTTGTGCGCGACGCCTCGTCCCACCGGCGCTACCTCCTCCGGGTCTGCGCGGAGGTCTGGCCCGGGCGCCGCGCGCCCTTGCTGCTGACGCGGGTCACCCGCCGCCTGAGCCGCCGGAGCTTCCTGAGCTTCCTGAGCTTTCAGACGGTATGGACTCGTAGATCTCCTTGCACGCGGGGCATACGGGAAAGCGCTTCGGGTCGCGGTTTGGCACCCACACCTTTCCACAAAGCGCGATCACGGGAGCACCAGTAACGGCGCTCTCGAGGATCTTGTCCTTCTGCACATAATGCGAGAAGCGCTCATGATCGCCATCGCCGTGCGACAGCTGAGGCCTCGTGTCGCTCTCGGGAATGACCTTTGTACTCACGAGCCCCAGTTTACGCGTGGCGGTCAATTCATTGCGGGATCGTCAGGGAACGTCGCGACCAGCGCTAGATCTCCGCCCTGCCGCCGTAGCACCCCTGGCCACAGCCGTTCCGGTTGAGCCGCGAACGCGTCGCCCGGCTCGGCGGCGAGCACATACCAGGCCCCCTCGTCGATCTCCGCCTGCAGTTGGCCGCTGCCCCAGCCGGCGTACCCGGCGAAGACGCGGAAGTTGACGATTTCGGCGGCCAAGATCTCCGGCGGCGCGTCGAGGTCGACCAGCCCGATCCGCGACATGACAGGGGTGCCGTCAAGCGGGCGCCAGCCAAGCGGCTCGTCATCCCCGGGCACCAGGGCCAGAGCCACCGCGCTTTCCGGCGCCACCGGCCCGCCCCTGAAGACAACCGCCGGGCCGGTCGCCAGGTCCTTCCACGACTCGAGCACCTGGGCGACCGGCACCTGGGTCGGGCGGTTGAGCACCACGCCCAGCGTGCCTTCTTCCTGCTCGTGCTCGACCACGAGCACCACGGCACGCCGGAAGTTCGGGTCGCCAAGCATCGGTGTGGCGACGAGCAACCGGCCTACCAGCGCGCTGTCCTGCATTCTCTCCTCATGGTATTTGCCGCGGAGGCGTTCAGGCCGTTGCGCCGATGGCGTCGTCGCCAGCGGCCCGCCCCGTGGGCGCCGCTCTGCGACGCCCGGTGGCGGCATCGCGTACGGCGGCCGCTACCGTGGACGCCACGTTCGGGTGGAAGACGCTCGGCACGATGTAGTTCGGGCCAAGCTCGTCGGCGGTGACCACTTCGGCCAGCGCCCGCGCGGCGGCGATCAGCATCCCTTCGGTAATGGTCCGGCTCTGCGCGTCGAGCAGGCCGCGGAACACGCCAGGGAACGCCAGCACATTGTTGATCTGGTTTGGGTAATCGCTGCGGCCGGTCGCGACGACGGCCGCGTGCTCCCGCGCCGCCTCTGGCTCGACTTCGGGGTCGGGATTGGCGAGCGCGAAGACCACGGCGCCCTCAGCCATCGTGGCGATGTCGGCGCCCGTGACGATTCTGGGCACGGAGAGCCCGATGAACACGTCCGCTCCGCGCAGCGCGCCGCGCAGGTCCCCGGCGTAGGATCGCGGGTTCGTGTGCTCGGCGATCCAGCGCAGGCTCTCGTCCATCCCGGCACGGCCGCTGTGCACCGCGCCGTGGTCGTCGCAGACCACGACATCGGTTGCGCCGGAAGCGACAAGCACGCGGAGCACCGCGTGACCGGCAGCGCCCGCGCCCGCCATCGCGATCCGAACGCCCTGCAAGCTCTTTCCGACCACGCGCAGCGCGTTCGTCAACGCGGCGAGCACGACGATCGCGGTACCGTGCTGGTCATCGTGGAACACCGGGATGTCGAGCAGGTCCCGTAGCCTCCGCTCCACCTCGAAGCACCGCGGCGCGCTGATGTCCTCCAGGTTGATCCCGCCGAACCCGGGGGCGATGACCTGCACCGAGCGGACGATCTCGTCCGTGTCCTGGGTGTCGAGGCAGATCGGCCACGCATCGATGCCAGCGAACCGCTTGAACAGCGCGGCCTTTCCCTCCATCACTGGCATCGCCGCATACGGGCCGACGTTGCCGATGCCAAGCACCGCCGAACCGTCGGTCACAACAGCCACGCTGTTGCGCTTGACAGTCAGCCGTCGCACGTCGTCAGGGTTTGCCGCGATGGCAAGCGCGACCCGCGCCACACCTGGCGTGTACGCCATGGACAGCTCGTCCCTGGTGCGCAGCGGTATTTTTGACTGCATCTCGATCTTGCCACCGAGGTGCAGCAGGAATGTCCGGTCGCTCACCGTGTGCACCACAACGCCCTCGATCGAGCGCAACGCGGTGACCAGCGCGTCGGCGTGCGCGGAATCCCGCGCGGCGCAGGTCACGTCCACAAGCAGCCGCTCATGGCCAGCGGGCCGCAGGTCCAGCGCGGTAACGAGCCCGCCGACCTGCTCCACCGCGCGGGTGAGCTCGCTCGCCGCGCGGCCGCGTGAGGCCACCTCCAACCGCACGGTGATCGAATGTGACACGCTGGGAGTCATCACCGCATCGCTCTCCCTCTCCTGCGGAATGTCCGGGCCGGCCGCCTGGTCAATCGTGTCACTGCCCAGGGCGTCTGCGCGGATTTCGCGCCGTGCCCGGTATCGGGGTTTCGCACGTACGCTTCAAGCATGTCGCAGGGGCGAACCGCCGACGGCAGGGCCGCGGTCGACGCGGGCAACGGCGCGGCGTCCACCATCGACGCGACCCGGCTGCGTGTCGCCATCGCCAGGCTGTCCCGGCGACTGCGCCGTCACCAACTGGCCGGCCTCACCCCGACGCAGCTCTCCGCGCTCGCCACGGTGGAAAAGATCGGCCCCCTGCGGCTCGGCGACCTGGCCGCGGCCGAGGGCATCGCGCCTTCCACGCTGACGCGCCTGGTAACCGCGCTGGAAGACGCGGGCTATGTGAAGCGTTGCGCGGTGCCTGGCGACGCCAGGGCGAGCAGGATGGCAATCAGCCGCGATGGGCAGGAAATACTCACCCGCGTCAGGGAGGAGACGACGAGGATCCTCGCGGACATGCTGGCGGAGCTGACCGGCGCGCAGCGGGCAGCGATCGCGGCCGCCCTGCCCGCCCTGGAGCAGCTCGCCGGCCCCGACCCACGAGGGCCGCAGCACCGCTGAGCGCGGCTCGCCGGCCCCGACCCGCGCCAGCCGCAGCACCGCTGAGCGCGCAGCGAGCTCGTCGCGTCGATCAGAACAGCAGGCTGGACAGCGCGGCGCGGGCCTTGGCCACCCGCTGATCGCGTGGCGGGAGCACCTCGAACAGGCTGAGCAGGTGCCTCCGCGCCCGGTCTTTGTCTTCTCCAGAGCTGCGTTTGATGGTTCCGATGAGGCGGTCGAACGCATCTTCGATCCGTCCCATGGCCAGATCGATGTCGGCGACGCGGCACTGCGCGCCGACATCACCCGGATGTTCGGCCGCATCCTTGCGCGCCCTCGCCTCATCGATCGAGTTCACCCGTTTGATGAGCCGGACTTGGGCAAGCCCGAGCGTGGCCATTGGGTTGCCAGGTGAATTGGCCATCAGCTTCTCGAACGCGGCCTCGGCGCCGTCCAGGTCGCCGCGCTCCATCGCTTCCTGCGCCTCGGTCAGCTCGGGATAGCCGGGCCGGTCGGCCCCACCGGGCGCGGCGGACGGCGTGCCTTGCTGCGCACCGCCCGCTCCCGGTTGCCGTGCCGCCTGCTGCTCGCCTGCCTGCTCACCGCCTGCCGCCTCGCCGAAGCCGAGTCGCGAAGCCTCGCTCAATACCTGGTCGATCCACTGCCTGACCTGAGGCTCTGGCATCGCGCCGACGAAACCCGGCACGATCTGGCCGCCAATGGCGACCATCACCATCGGGATGCTCTGCACTCGAAGCGCCGCGCTCAGTTGCCTGTTGGCCTCGGTGTCGACCTTCGCGAGGATCCAGCGCCCGTCCGCCTCCGCCGCGAGCTTCTCAAGCACGGGGCTGAGCTGCTTGCACGGACCGCACCACTCCGCCCACAAGTCGATGATCACCGGCACCGACAGGGAGCGTTCGAGCACATCTGTGCTGAACGTCTCCTCGGTCACATCGATGACCGCGCCGCCGTCGCTTGCGCCGCCATCGTTCGCACCGCCGCCTGACCGGGCGGTCGGTTTTGCTCCCTGGGCGGCCGCCTCGCGCCGCTTCATGGCGGCTTGGCGCGCACCGAGGTCCACGGCCCCGTAGATGGAGAAGTCCCGAGGTTGCTGCATGCCTCCATCCTGCCTTATCCGCGGGACAGCCTGTGCGCGGCGGCAGCGGCCTGTGCGGCGGCAGCAGCAAGGCTATGCGCGGCGGCAGCGGGCGCGCGGCACAGAACCCCGCCCCTCGGCGACGGACAACGCCTCAGATACCGAACGGCTGCCGCGAGCGGTCAGAATGCGGCGGGCTCGCTGTAGCTTCCCCAAAACTCCCGCAGCTCGCCGCATATTTCGCCCAGAGTCGCCTCCGCGCGGGCCGCATCGAGGATGGCCGGGATCATGTTCTCGTCAGTGCGCGCCGCTTGGACCATCCTGGCGAGCGCGGCATCGACTGCCGCCTGGTCGCGCGCGGCCCGCCGGTTGGCCAGAGCGCGGACCTGGCCGCGCTCGATCTCGTGGCTGACCCGCAAGATCTCCAAGGGCTGCGCGGCGGTGCCGGTGTGGCAGTTGACACCGACGATCTTCTTTTCACCCTTCTCCAGCTTCTGCTGGTAGGCGAAGGCCGAGTCGGCGATTTCGGCGTTGAACCATCCGTCGTCGATGCCGCGCAAGATCCCGCTGGTCATCGAGCCGTCGGCGCTCATTGCCTTGATCCGCGCGAAGATCTCCTCGGCCTCGTTCTCCATCCGGTCGGTGAGGGCCTCGACGAACCAGGACCCACCGAGCGGGTCGCTGACATTGGCCACGCCGGTCTCCTCCATGATCACCTGCTGGGTGCGCAGCGCGATCTCGGCCGCCCTCTCACTTGGCAGCGCGAGCACCTCATCGAGCGCGTTGGTGTGCAGCGAGTTCGTGCCGCCGAGCACAGCGGAAAGCGCCTCGATGGCTGTGCGGACGATGTTGTTGTCCGGCTGCTGCGCGGTCAGTGAGACGCCGGCCGTCTGGGTGTGGAATCGCAGCCACTGACTCCGATCCTGGCGCGCGCCATACACCTCACGCATCCACCGCGCCCAGATCCGCCGTGCCGCGCGGAACTTCGCGATCTCCTCGAAGAAGTCGATGTGCGCGTCGAAGAAAAACGACAGCCCGGGCGCGAAGACGTCGATGTCCAGGCCACGGGAGAGCCCAAGCTCCACGTATCCGAAGCCGTCGGCGAGGGTGAAGGCGAGTTCCTGAGCGGCCGTGGCCCCTGCTTCCCTGATGTGGTATCCCGACACCGACAGCGGTTTGTAGGCCGGCATCTCCCGCACGCAGAACTCCATCAAGTCGCCAATGAGGCGCAGGTGAGGGTTGGGCGCGAACAGCCACTCCTTCTGGGCGATGTACTCCTTGAAGATGTCAGTCTGCAACGTGCCGTCGAGCCCGCCGATGCGCGCGCCCTGCCGCTCGGCTGCCACCAGGTACATGCAGAACACCGGCACCGCGGGGCCGCTGATGGTCATGGACGTGGTGATCTCGTCCAGCGGGATTCCCTCGAACAGCAGGTCCATGTCCGCCGCGGAGTCGACCGCGACGCCGCAATGGCCGACCTCGCCGAGGGCGCGCGGATCGTCGGAGTCGCGGCCCATCAGCGTGGGCATGTCGAACGCGACCGACAGCCCGGCGCCCCCCGCTCGCAGCAGCATCTTGTAGCGCTCGTTCGTTTGCTGCGGGTTGCCAAAGCCGGAGAACTGGCGGATGGTCCAGGGCTTGCCCCGGTACCCGGTCGCGTACAGGCCCCGGGTGAACGGGTACTCGCCGGGCCAGCCGATCCGGTCGAAGCCTGGGTACGTCGCATCTGGAGGCGGCCCGTACACCGGATCGACGACGAGGCCGGACAGCGTGGTGAAGTCGGTGTCCCGTTTGCGTGCCGCGTCGTACCGCTGCTGCCAGCGGCGACGGCCAGCGTCGCCCGCGCCGGCGTCCGCGCTCATGGCGGCTCCTGTTCGTGTGTGTCCCGTGATCGAATTAGTAGGACGTCCTACTATCTTTGTCCCAGTCTACGACGATGGCGGTGGCTGCCGCCCGCTCGCGCTCGCCGTTGCTGCTGTCGGCGCGATGCGGCCGCAACCACAAGCCGCGCTGCGGCGTCTATGTAAAGACAGCGTCCGGGCGCCCCGCGGGGGCGCGTCTGGGCCACACGAACGGTCGGGACGCCCGTTGAACGCGCGCCTCGCCACTCCGGGTAGGGATGTGGTAGGCCTGTGCAACAGCAGGTGAGTGAAACCGCCAACCCCTTGGCCGCTGACGGTCTGCCCGTGCCCGGTAGCTCAGGGCAGTCCGGTAGCCCAGGGCAGGTGGGCGTGGCCCTTGCCGAACCGAGGTACGCCGCGGGTGCCGGGGGCAGCCGCAGGGCAACCGCGCCCGCCGGTGCGGCGGGCGAAGGAGGTGCTGTCGTGCGGCTGCGGCACAGCAGCACCGACGCGGAGGCGCTGTTCAACAGCCAGTACCCACGGCTCGCAGGCTGGATCAGGCGGCTCGTGGACGACGAGGAAACGGCGCACGAGCTCGCATCCGAGGCGTTCACCCGCCTGCTGTCCCGCTGGTCACGGTTGGAAAACCCGCACAGCTACCTCTACATGATTGCCACGAACCTGGTCCGTGATCATTGGCGTCGGATGGAGCGGGAGCGGCGGGCCATGCGCACCGTGGCCACGGCCGCGCATGACAATGAGCCATACCACCCCGCTCAGGATGTCGACGTGCGTCAGCTCATTCAGGCGCTGCCGCTGCGCCAGCGCAACGCGTTCCTGCTGCACTACTACGCGGGCTTCGGCGTGCGGGAGGTGGCAGCGATGCTCGGGTGCCCGGAAGGAACGGTGAAAGCGGACCTGTTCCAGGCGCGCTCACGCCTGCGGTCCGCCCTGGGGACGAAAAATGACTGAGCCACGTGACGAGATCGCGCAATGGCTCGACGCACCTGTCGAGCCGCTGCCGCCACCCCCGGGCACGCTTGAACGGATCAGGCGACGGGCGCGGCGGCACAGGCGAAACCAGGCGATGGCGGCGACGGCGACGGCCATTGCGGTGGTTGCTGGGTTGGCGGCCGCGCCACGGCTGGTCTCGCTGGTCCAAGCCGGGTCGGGCCAGACGCGTGCGGTAACCAACTTGCAGTCGGCCGCCGGGCATAACGTCGCGCAACCAAATACCCGGTTTAGGAGGATGAGCGCCAACCCGACGGTAGCGGGAACAGGCCAGCCTCTGCTGAACGGTTTCGCGCCCATCTCAGCCACCTTCGTCGGGCTCAAGACCGGTTGGGCGCTCGGCACCCTCGCCGGACCGTGCAGCACCACCAGCGGCGGCTGCCTCGCGCTGGCGCGGACCGACAACACGGGCGCAAGCTGGTACAGCGTGCCCGCGCCACCGACTGGGCTGGCCGGCAACGGCGCGGGGGTCAGCCAGGTCCGCTTCCTCAACCGCGACGACGGGTGGGTCTTCGGGCCTGAATTGTGGTGGACGCGCGACGGAGGGCAGACGTGGCAGCAGGTCCACACCGGGGGCGAGCACGTCATCAGCCTTGAGGCCGTCGGGGACCGCGCGTTTGCCGTCTTCGCCCGCTGCTCGGGTGACCCGCGGTCGACCTCCGACGGCGGCTCGACAGGCTGCTCCTCATACCAGCTCACGTCCGCCGTGGCGGGGACCGGCGCCTGGCAGCCGGTGCCGGGCGCGACATCGGGATCAGGCACCGCCAGCGTGGTGCTCGCGCCACGCGCTGGATACCTGATCGCGAGCAGCCAGACGGCGGTCAGGCTGTCACGTGGGCCGGTCACCGGGGCCGGCGCCTGGAGCGCGGTTAGCCCGCCCTGCATGCTCGGCCTGCCACCCGCCACCCCGGCTCAAAAGACCCAGCCCGGCGCCGCAATCCCGGGCGGCGCGGCGCTGCTTGCGACCGCGGACTCAGACCGGCTCTTCGCCGTCTGCGCTCCAGCCGGCGGCGGCGCCACCGGCGCTACGGCCTCGCCGGCACCTGAGCGGGCGATGGAAATCGTGACGTCAACCGATGGCGGGCGCACGTGGACCCAAAGCGCCGCCGCCACCGCGATCACTGGCACGGCCCGATCTGCGGCGGCGGCGCCGGGCGCCGGCACGCTGCTTCTGGCAGCGAGCACGGGCTTGTACGTCTCATCCGACGGCGGGACGACGTGGCGGCTTGTGCTGCGAGGACCGCCGGGCGGTTTCGATTACGCAGGAATGACAGGGGTGCTGCAGGGATTCGCCATCCCGGCCGCCCACATTACGGAAGGGGTACTGTTCACCACCGACGGCGGCCAATCGTGGCGGTGGTCGGCGGTGTCCGCACCGGGCTGATCGCCTAAGCCCGGTGCTGCTACGACCGCCTTGTACTCCAGAGCGTTGTTCGCGCCCCCGAAATACCGGCGAGTAACAACATCCTGGAGTACAAAGGCACCGCGGCACCTGGGGCACGCTGCCTTCCCCCTGGCACCGATCACCCAAGCGGGCTAGTCCTCGGTCAGAAAGTCCCCGGCGGCCACGCGCAGCTCGCGGAGCAGCGCGAAGATCTCGCCCAGCCGTTGCGGATCATAGTCCGGCATGCCAAATTCCGCCGCCATCAGGTCCGCGGTCGCGCGCTCCACCGCACCCCGCCCCGGCCCGGTGATCTCGGCCAGCCGTCCCCTGCGGTCAGTGGGGTTTGGCCGCCGCGCGACCAAGCCCTGGGTCTCCAGCCGGTCGATGATGTTGGTGACGCTCGTCGGGTGCACCATGAGACGCTCGCCGATGACGCGAAGCGGAAGCGCCCCACGGCGGCTGAAGCTCAGCAGCACGAGGGCCTCATACCGGGCAAAGGTGAGACCGTGCGGCCGCAGGATCGCGTCGAGCTTGCCGAGCAGTATCTGCTGTGCCCGCATGATCGAGGTGACTGCCGCCATGGTCGCCGCCGGGCCGAATCTCCGCTCCCATGTCTCCGCGGCCCTGGCGATGGGGTCGAACGGCAGGTGCAGCGGCTTGACCACGCGCCAACGGTAGCAACCGCGGCGCCGCGGCCGACGCTCACCGGCAGCTCACGCGGCTTGACCCCGCGGCTGGCGACCCCAGGGCGGCCCACAACTCGACACCGGCTTGACCACGCGACTGGACAGCCGGGACGCACAAAGTTATCCACAGAACCCATTTCACCCCTCCCGAACCCCTTGACAACCTGGCAAGATCATCAGTAGGGCACAGCCCCCAAGGGTGGGCGGGTCTTGTAAGAGCAGGGCTGACGGCGAAGATCAGGAGCGGGTGTCGGCGGTCGGCTTCATCGCGGCGACTAGCTCGTCCGCCGCCGAGTAAGGGTCGAGGTCGCCGTCCGCGACCCGGCCGGCGAGCTTGTCGAGCCGTGCGTCACCGGGAAGCATGCCGATCTTGGCGCGCAAGGCGCCCAGCGCGATGGCCTCCACCTCGCGGGCCGCCCGGTACCTGCGGCGTCGCTCGCGCTCGCCTGAGCGCCCCAGCCACGCGGCGTGGGCGTCCAATTTGGCCGCGAGCTCGTCGACGGCCTCGCCGCGCACCGCGACGGTCGCGACGATGGGCGGCTTCCAGTCCGACCCGCTACGGTCCGCCATGGCGATCATGTTTCGCAGATCGCGGATGGTCTGCTGTGCGCCGTCCCTGTCCGCCTTGTTCACCACGAACAAGTCCGCGATCTCCAGGATGCCCGCCTTGGCCGCCTGGATCGCGTCACCCATCCCCGGCGCCACGATGACCAGGGTCGAATCGGCGAGCGAGGCCACCTCGACCTCCGCCTGGCCGACGCCCACGGTCTCGATCATGATCACGTCATAGCCTGCGGCATCGAGCACCCGCAGCGCCTGCGGCGTGGCCGAGGCGAGCCCGCCCAGGTGGCCCCGGGTGGCCATCGACCTGATAAAGACATCGCGGTCGGTGGCGTGATCCTGCATTCGCACCCTGTCCCCAAGCAGCGCGCCACCGGTAAACGGCGAGGTGGGATCCACCGCAAGGCCCCCAACCCGCCTGCCCTGGCGCCGGTAGACACTGACCAGGGCGCTGGTCGTGGTCGACTTGCCGACACCGGGAGCGCCGGTGAGGCCGAGCACGCGCGCGCGCCCGGCACACGGCGCGACCGCTTGCATGATGGCGCGCAACTGCGGCGAACCGTCCTCAACCAGCGAGACGAGCCGGGCCACGGCGCGCGGGTCGCCGCCGCGGGCGCGCTCGACCAACTGCACAGCGTCGGCGGCCAGGCCGTCGCGCCGCCGCGGCAGCCGTTCGGTGTCCGTATTGGCCCGGGGTGCGGGCTGCCCCGCACCCCGCGACGAGACAGTTTCCACGCACTAAGCTCCGGGCACCCGCAGCAGCAGCGCGTCACCCTGGCCGCCACCGCCGCACAGCGCTGCCGCGCCCAGCCCGCCGCCGCGCCTGCCCAGCTCGTAGGCCAGGTGCAGGGTGATACGCGCGCCCGAGGCGCCGATGGGATGGCCGAGCGCGATCGCCCCGCCGTTGACGTTGACGCGCTCGGGCCCGACGCCCAGATCACGCATTGACTGGACGACCACGGCCGCGAAGGCCTCGTTGATCTCGATGAGGTCGAGGTCGGCGACCGTCTGGCCGGCCTTGCCGAGCGCTTGCTTGATCGCAAGGGAGGGCTGAGAGTGCAGCGAGTTGTCCGGTCCCGCCACATTGCCGTTCGCGCCGATCTCGGCCAGCACGTCGACGCCGAGTTCGGCCGCCTTGGCGTCGGACATCACCACGACGGCGCACGCGCCGTCGGATATCTGCGACGCCGAGCCTGCCGTGATCGTGCCCTCTGCGCCGAACGCGGGCTTGAGCCCGCTCAGCGACTCCACGCTCGTGCCCGGGCGGATGCCCTCGTCATGGTCGAACACCAGCGGATCACCGCGTCGCTGCGGCACCTGCACCGGTGTGATCTCCTCCGCGAACAGGCCGTTCTTGTCCGCCGCGGCGGCGCGCTGATGCGAGCGTGCGGCCAATTCGTCCTGCTCCGCGCGGCCGATGCCAAGCCGGGCGTTGTGCCGCTCGGTCGACTCGCCCATCGACAGATGGTCGAAGGCATCGGTCAGCCCGTCATGCGCGGTGGCGTCGAGCAGTTCGGCGGCACCGTACCTGAACCCCGTGCGCGAGCCAGGCAGCAGGTGCGGCGCATTGGTCATCGACTCCATGCCGCCCGCGACGACAACCTCGAACTCGCCGATCCGGATGAGCTGTGCGGCGAGCGCGATCGCGTCCATGCCGGACAGGCACACCTTGTTGATCGTGATGGACGGGACGGTCATCGGGATTCCCGCCTTGACGGCGGCCTGCCTGGATGGAATCTGCCCCGCGCCCGCCTGCAGCACCTGGCCCATGATCACGTAGCCGACCTGGCCGCCCGAGATCCCGGCACGTGCCAACGCCGCCTTGATGGCGACTCCCCCGAGGTCCACGGCCGAGGAATTCTTGAGCGAGCCGAGAAGCCTGCCGACGGGCGTTCGGGCGCCGCTCACAATGACCGCTGCTGGCATGGCACCCTCCGCGTCATCCGGTTACCTCGTTTGCCACGATACCCAAGGGCCTATGCGCGACCGCGATGCGACGGGGCCGGTCGCCGGCGGTCAGCGGGCGGAAGGAGACCGGCGGTGCTGACGCGAATCGACCATGTGGGGATCGCCTGCCACGACCTTGCTGAGAAGATCGAGTTCTACCAGTCCGTGTTCGGGCTCGTCGTGGTCAGCCAGGAGGTCCACGCAGATCAGGGCGTCCGCGAGGCGATGCTGCACGTCGCCGACGGACCTGCGGGCTCTTCGTACGTGCAGTTGCTTGAGCCGCTGCGCTCCGACACCCCGGTCGGCAAGTTCCTTGCCCGGCGCGGTGAAGGCCTGCACCACGTCGGCTATGGCGTGCCGGATATCACCGCCGCCCTCGCCGCGATCGGCGCGCGCGGTGTGCGGTTGCTCGACGAACGGCCACGGCACGGCTCGATGGGCGCATCGATCGCATTCCTGCATCCAAAAGATGTCGGGGGCGTGCTCACCGAGCTTGTCCAGGCGCCGTGACATCCCGTCTGGCCTGGTCAGGCTGCCCTGAGCGGCCGACTTCCCAACCTCGCCAACCATGGCAATGCGGTAAAACCGACACGCACCGGATGAGCGAGTTCTAAGGCGCCTTCAAAGGGGCCTCCAACACGGCTCGGGCGGAGTACTCTTTCAGACGCCGGGCGAGGGTTTCGTCACACGCCGTCTCGGCGAGGTGGCCACACTGCCGTTCCCGCAGCGGCTGGCTGTCTCGCTGGATGGGGGCCAGCTTCACGCTCGGACAGATAGCGTGTCATCCCGTCTCACCAGGATCGAGCCACATGCAGTCCGACATCGACGCCCAGTTGAGCAACTTCTTCGAGGAAACACCCCCACGCGAGTTCGACACAGTGCTTCGGGGCTATGACCGGGGCCAAGTCGACGCGCATATCAAGCAGCTCGATGCTGAGGTTCGCCAGCACCGTGAACAGGGGCAGGCGATGCAGCGCGAGCTCTCTGAGGCGCACCGTCAGATCCAGGAGCAGGAGCGGCCAACCTACTCCGGCCTCGGCGCACGGATCGAGCAGCTATTGCGGCTTGCCGAGGAGCAAGCCACCGAACTGGTCCAGGCGGCACGTTCGGAGGCCAACGAGATCAAGGCCGGCGCCAAGGTGGACGCGGCCGAGTTCCGCGCCGCCGCCGAGAACGAGGCCGCCGAGCTGCGGGCCAACGCCAAGCGGGAGACGGACGACCTTCGCGGCGCGGCCGAGCGCGAGGCGGATGCGATCCGGACGACCGTGCGGCGCGAGGCGGAGGAGCTGACCTCCACCACCGAGCGCGAGGTCTCCAAGCTGCGTGCCACCGCCGACCATGAGATCGCGGAAAAGCGCGCTGCGGCCGAGCGTGACATCGCCAAGCTGCGCACAAGCACCGAGCGCGAGGTCGCTCAGCTGCGCGCGTCGACCAAGCGCGAGCGTGACGAGATCCTCACCACCGCCAAGCGCCAGGCCGACGAGATGCGGGCACAGGCGCAGCGGATCCTCGAGGAAAGCGAGGCGCAGCGCGCCCAGGCCGAGGCGGAGTTCGAGATCCAGCTCGCCTCGCGCCGCGAAGAGGCCGAACGGCAGGAGGCGGAACGCCTGGCTGCCGCGCAGGCCGCGACGCAGAAGCTCGTCACAGAGGCCGAACAGCGCGCGGCAACGGCCGAGCAGCGGGCCTCCAAGGCGAGCGCTCAGGCGGAGCAGACAAGGCGCGAGGCGGAGCAGCACGCCAAGCAACTCGTCACCAACGCGAAGAAGAACGCCGACCAGGTGCTTGGCCAGGCCAAGTCGCAGGCCGAGCAGCACCTGGCCGAGGTCAGGTCCGAGGCCGAGCGGCACCGCGCCCTGGCCCAGCGCCAGGTGGACGACCTGACCAGGCAGAAGGACAGCATCCAGGGTCACCTGTCCCAGCTGCGCCAGCTTCTCGGTGCCCAGATGCCGGGACTCGAGGGCGCGCTGCAGCCGGGTCAGGCCAAGCAGGCGATCGGCGGGTCGCAGCCGTCTGCGCCACACTCGGCCGCGCCACCGCAGGTTGTCGGCGCGCGGGTCGGCGCGGCGCCGCCGCGCGACGCGCACCGCGACAAGCAAGGCGGCCCACAAGCCGCGGCGCCGCGGGGCCCGCAGGCGCAGCAGAAGCAGCCGGCCGCCGCGCAGGCGGCGAAGGCGGGCACCAAGGGCAGCCAGGCGAAGGACGACGACGAATGGTGGACGAACTAGGCAGGTAGCGCAACGCCGTGGAGGGCCCATTACCCGGGGCCCTTCACGGCGTTGCGTGCGCGAGGCCGCGGTTCAGGTCGCGGTCTGCCCGCCATCGATGAGCAGAACCTGGCCGGTCATGTAGGAGGAGGCGTCACTGGCCAGGAAGACGGCTGGCCCGGCCATCTCCTCGGCCCGGCCCCATCGCTGCATCGGCACCTGCGCGACCGTCGCCTTGCTCGCGCTCGTGTCCTCCCACAGGTTTCTGTTCAGGTCGGTCGCCGTCCACCCGGGGCACAGCGCGTTCACCCGAACCCCGGCCTGCGCCCACTCCACCGCGAGCGACTTGGTCAGTGAGATGAGCCCGGCCTTGGCGGCGCCGTATGGAGCGAGAAACGGCGCCGAGCTGACGCCGGCCACCGACGCCACATTGATGATCGATCCGCTGCCACGGCCGCGCATGTGGTTGCCAACCGCGTGACACGCGTAGACCGCGGAAGTCAGGTTCAGCTTCATTATCTTGTCCCAGCCGGGCAGCCGCAGATCGCTGAACGGCACCAAGAAGTTCGACCCGCCCGCGTTGTTCACCAGGATGTCGACGTGACCGAGTCGCTCCACCGCGGCGGCGACGGCGACCTCCACCGCCTCTTGCTGTGTAACGTCCGCCGGGATGACCAACGCCTTGTGGCCGAGTTCCTCGGCAAGCCGCGCGGTTTCTGCCAGGCCTTGCTGGCTGCGCGCGACAAGGGCGACCTCGGCGCCGGCGTCAGCCATGGCGACCGCGATCGCGCGGCCGATGCCCCGCGACGCGCCTGTGATCAGCGCCGCCTTGCCCGTGAGGTCGAACAGGTTCATCACGCATCCTTCCATTCGGTGGCGAGCGGCCACGCGGCCGGGTTCACCCGCCGCACGATCTCATTGAGCGCGATCCGCACAGCGGGTTCCCCCACCCACAGATGCCGGGCGCGTGGCACCGCGACCACCTCCGCATGGGGTACCCGGCGGAGCCGCCGCCGCGCCTCGTCGGGCCGCAGGTAGTCGTCAAGCTCGGGGATCAGCGCGATCAGCGGCTTGCCGGACGCCGCCCACGCTTCCAGGTCCGCGTCGCTCGCGCGGCGCAGCGGCGGCGATGCGAGGATCGCGCCTTTCACATCGGGGAGGTTGCCCCACTTCAGTGCCAGTTCCGTGCCGAATGACCAGCCGAGCAGCCAGCACGAGGGCAGGCCGACCGACACGGCGTACGCCACGGCGGCCACCAGGTCGAGCCGTTCTGCCTCGCCGTCCCCGAACGTTCCCTCGCTGGCGCCCTGCTCGGATGAGGCGCCACGGGTGTTGAACCGGAGCACAGCCAGGTCCGCCAGCGCGGGTAGCCGGTTCGCCGCCTTGCGCAGCAGGTGGCTGTCCATCATCCCGCCGTGGGTCGGCAACGGATGCAGGCAGATGAGCGTCGCGACCGGATCGCGGCGCGCGGGCAGCGCGAGCTCACCGATCAGGTTCAGCCCGTCCGCGGTGCGCAGCGACAGCGGCAGCCGTCTGGCCGGAAGCACGGTCGACGCCCGGATCTCCGCGCCGCGCACAGTCATTGCGTCTCCTTGCTCCGCGCTTGCCCGGGCGGTCGGCGGGGTCGCGCGGGTCGTCCCCAGCCAGCTCAGCGAGCCGGCCGACGGTGCATGCGCCGCTGCCAGCATGCCCGGTGCCAGTGCCTGCGCTCGCCGACACCCATATTTATCCCGAACGGCTGCGCGTCGGCGGGCCATGCCACCACGTGCGGGACGCCTGGCGGGATCTCCTGGTCGCATCCGGGACAGCGGTACAGCTTGGTGGCCGCGGCCCCGGGCACAGGGCGGACCACCCAGTCGCCGTCTGGCCAGGACTCAACCTGATCGACGGGGTCGGGCCGGGTCTTCTCTGGTGCCCGGCGCACCCGCCGCGGGCTCATGGCACACCGTCGATGCCGGATCCGTTCACGTGCCGCCACCGATACATATCGGACGTCCCTACCTAGAGCCGGTCTCGAGCCGTCAGCCCGAAGGATACGAGGCGTGCCAAGGTAAGCGCGCGCGGGTTCTACCGCGGCTGACCTGACCAGGCAACCGCGTGCCTTGTCGATATCTTCCCCGCGAGTCATGCTGGAGGTCTGGGGGTTACGGCGGTGGCAGCAAATTGACGCGGACGGGCACACGCAAGTCACCGGCCGTAATGATCGGTAAAGGGGTGGCCGTGATTGCTGATTCTCTCGTCCGGCGGGCACGCACCGAGCCCGAGTTCTTACGAGGGCGCTTCGCTCTTACTCGAACAGAGAAAGCCGTATGGAATGCGTTCCGCGCCGGGCAGGAAATTGACCTGCGGACGCGCAGAACGTTCAGCCACGATGGCAGGTCGGCCAGCAGAGTGCGCGCCGGGATGATCGCCGCGATCCTGCGCGGCCAGCCAGGGCCAGGCAGCCGCGCGCGTCTTGCGCTCATCGGCGCCCATATCACCGGACGGCTGGACCTTAGCTACGAGCGGATAGAGCAGCCCATCATTTTGCGAGAATGCGACTTCGACCAACCCATCGTCCTCGCAGAAGCCCGGCTCGGCGCACTGAGCCTCGACGGCTGCACGTTTCCTGGAATCCAGGCGCCGAACCTGGAACTCGACGGTGACCTCGGGCTTTCACGCGTGTCGGCCACGCGCACGGTGAACCTGACGGGCGCCCGCCTCCACCACGATGTTCGGTTGCAGGGCGCTGACCTCCGTCATGGGCAGGGTGAGACGGCCGCACTGCTCGCGGATCACGTGATCGTGGACGGCAGCGTGGATTGTCACGGCGGTCTTGCCGCCGCGGGCACTGTGAGCATGGCCGGGGCCCGGGTAAACGGCGCCGTACGCCTCGACGGCGCCAGGATCGACGCCAGCGGTGAACAGAAGGTGGCTTTTTACGGCGACGGGATGACGGTGGGCGGCGACTTCAACGGAACGCGCCTCGACACAAATGGCGAGGTCAGGCTCGTCGACGTCAGCGTCGTGAGCACGCTAGAACTGCGCGGCGCCCATCTGGCTAATGCCGGCGGGGTGGCGCTGCGGCTGGACAGGGCGGAGATCTCCAGCAGCCTCTACTGTGACGATGGTTTCACCGCGGTCGGAGAGGTATGTGGGATTGGGATCCATGTCAAGGGGACCGTGTATTTCAACAAAGCGGAACTCAACAAGCCGGCCCCCGCCTCCGGCACCGGCAAACCGGCCAAGTCGGCAACGGCGCTGCGCCTCGTACGCTCGACGATCGACGGGGATCTTGGCTGCTGGACGGAGTTTGTGGCGCACGGCACGATCGTCCTTACCAGGGCGTCCGTCGCCGGCCAGTTCATGCTGGCAACCACCAGACTGGAAGGACGTCCAGCGGCGGACCTGACACACGCCCGTTTCGGCACGCTCGCTATCACCGGGACCCCGCCTGCCGGGCACATCGACCTGACCAAGGCAAAGACGAACTTCTTCCAGGACGGCCCAGAGCACTGGCAGCGCGGCGACATCATTCTCGATGAATTCGAGTACAGCTCAATCCAAATGGCGCTGGTAACAATCAAGCAGCGCGAGCAGTGGCTGCGCCGCGCCATGCGGGCAAGCCAGCGGAAACCCGGTGGCGACCACGACGGATATCTGCCCCAGCCGTACGAGCAGCTTGCCGACGCGTACCGGCGGGCCGGCGAAGATCACGCCGCCCGCCGCATCCAGCTTGCCAAATTCAGGCAGCGCAACCGCACAACAACGTGGCATCAATGGTACAGCAAAATTTGGAATCCCGTGCAGGATGTACTGATTGGCTACGGCTACGCGCCCTGGCGCGCGCTGATTTGGCTGCTCGGGCTATTCGCCTTCGGGGCTATACTGTTCTATTACGCCGAACCGCCAGTGTGGATCAGCGCTGCGCACCACAGCTTTACGTTCGGCGATTCCATCAGCTACACTCTCGATTTGCTGATGCCAATCAGCAGCCTCAGCGACAGGCAGGTGTGGCATTCGCCAAACGGGGCGGGGGAAGTCGTCGCGTCCGCCTTGGTCGCCTTCGGCTGGATTTTCAGCGCCACCGTCGTCGCCGGTGTCACGCGCGTCCTCCAGCGAACGTGAGGTTAAAGGCTTACCACATACCAGCTAATGTGCCCCCTGCGGCATACAACCGCGACCTCGCGGTCCGGCGGCAGGTACTCCTCGGTCACCGCCATTGGCGCGTCTCCCATTGGAAGCTCCACCATTTCATTGCAGTTAGGTTCCATACACAGTACCCGCGGCATTGCTGGCCACCTCAATTCTCTTTCCCGTCTTCCCGATCGGCACGCACGCGGCAGCGCCTAGCGACCAAGGACCGCTAGGCGTCCTGGTGCACGGCCACCTCGGTCACCGTAGCTCCGACAGAGCTTGCGCCGCGTCCCGCGGCCTGCTCGCCCCCATCGGCAAATTCGATGCAAATCTCATTGTTGTCACAGGCGTTTACGATCTCGACCGCGCTCTGGTATTGCTCGATAGACATTTCCTGCGGGTTGAGACCCATATCCCTGGCCTCAATGATGTCGATGGGGAAGAGGTGGTGCGTGTAGCCGTAAACCAGCCGTCTGGCGATCTTCTCTGTCCTTGCCGGTTCTAGCGGTTCGACCCTGGCAAGGAGCACCTGAGCGTACCTTTCGCCTATCTTGAGGCTGCGCCCCCACGCGCCAAAGTCAAGCGACTTTGTCTGCGTGAGCATCGGCGTAATGCTGCCTATCGCGAATTGCGTTGCCGCGTTGACAGAGTCAATGAGCGTAATCTTGCCCTGCGTCACCGCGGCTAGGTGCTTGAGCGCCTGCGACAGCGTCCCGAACCCGAAATCCCGTACGTAATCGACGCTCTGGTAGCAATCGAGGGCAGACATGTAGTCCGTAGGATTCCTCGGGTCGCTGATCTGCGTATCAAGCGGTCCGAGCTCGCTGAACGGCGACATGAAGATGGCGTTTGCCCCGACAGCAATTAGTGTGCTGGCGCTCTTGGCCTTGCGTGGCACGTGCACATTGATGTTTTTGGCGTATCTGGACAGGTACAAGACTGTCTTGAACGCGCTGTCGAGCGGTCCACCTGTCGAGTCGAGTATGACGTTGATGGTTTCCTCAGGTGACGACTTCGGGAATCCGAAGCGTTCCTCGCAGCAGCGCTGCACTGCCCGTTCCGTTGATCCGCCTGGGTCGCCAGCGCCGGTGAGCCTGCCGACTAAGACCAGACAGGGGCTTCCGCCCGTCACCTTGGCGAATCGCCTGCCTGCGGCCTGGATCTTCGCTCTCTGATCGGCACCTATCTCGCGGTAGACCGAGCCGGGGTCGGTCAGCCCCAGGTTGCTTGGCCCCCCTGCCACGGGCCCGTCCGCCGAGATCGTCACTTCCCTGCCCCCTTAGTTCGCCATACGCCAGGCGTGCCCAGGGAGTGTGTGCGCGGCCCCCTACTTGCCCCAACAGGATCCATCCTCTCACGCTTATGGCCGAACGTCGCTTTATGTGACCCTCGGATGTGGCGCCTGTCCGATGCATCGGACAGGCGCCACATCCGAGATGATGATCTCTGCCGCGCGCGGGTTACGGCACCGGCGCCGCGACGTCGATCTTCGCCATGTTCCATCCGTAGACGCTGATGACAGGGGTTGCGCCCTGCAGGTCGGCTGAGCTGTAGGTGGCGGTCAGCGTCTCGGATTCGCCCGGCCAGAGCGTGACGTCATTGTCATTCCAGATTGAGGACTGCAGCTCGTTGTCGCCTGCGAGCTCGGTTCCCGACGCGGTGCCCCTGCGCACGTCCGCGCGCAGGAAGAAGCCGACCGTCGGCGCCGCGGAGTTGTTGGTGATCGTCACCGTCGTCGCGAGGTCGGCGCCGTTGGGGCCTGCCTGATGCGTGGTCGCCGCGGTCGCGGCGACGCTCGCCTGCGGCAGCGTCTTCAGCGCTTGCAGGTTCGCGTACTGCGAGAGTGTGCCCTGCGGCTGGCCCAGGGTCTGCGACCAGTTCGTCACGTCTTGCTGCGTGGACAGCCAGTAGACGTTGCGGTCGGCGATCGTGCCGTTCTGCCTGAGCAGCAACTCGACGAAGTAGGTCTGCGCCGGAGTCGGCGGGGTCGTGGCGGCAGGCACGGCCGGGGTGAGAACCGCGTTCGCCACCTGCTGGCTCGCCAGGGTGATGTTGCTCGCCTGCTGGTCGTTGAGCAGGCTGCCCGCGAGGTTGTACACCTTGGACTCAACCGACAGGCCCGACTGGCTGGTCCCGCCGAGGTTGTCCAGCGTGACGGTGCCGTTGTCCAGGGCGTAGATCGCGTGCAGCTTCGTGTTGGCCTTCTGCGCGCCGAAGAAGCTGCCGGCCTGGTCGCCGTCGTCGTTGTAGAGGGTCCACAGCAGGCTCGGCCAGCCCTTGTTCATCTGCCAGTAGATGGTCCCTGTGGAGGGCACCGGGGTGTTGTTCGCATGATCGAGGAACGCCTCGAACTGGGAGCGCGTGTTCTCGTAGTTCTGGACCTGCGCCTCCTGGACGTAGGTGGCGAGGTCCGGCCACGAGCCATAGCGGTTCGTCAGCGCAGCGTCGAAGTTGAACAGCGTGCCAAAGTTGTAGCCGCTGTGCTGTGTCCCCTCGTAGTTGGTGTGGTACTGGTTGAAGCTCGGCTTCTGCCACAGGTTCAGCTGATCCGACGCGGACATGAACCGGTTGATGGAGTCGAGGGTCGGCACGGTGTTCCCGGCGCTCTGCTCGCTGTCGTAGCCCCACGAGCCGCCCGCGTTGGTCTCATCTCCGCCGGCAAAATGCGTCGTGTCGTACCAGTAGTTGGGCGGCACCCAGTCGTAAGGGCCCTCCTTCTCACCCGATGGGCCGAGCGTCGCTGTGCTCTTGTACTCGGCGGAGGCGATCAGCGGCTCCTTGAAGTCGGCCTGCGAGAAGCCGGTCAGCGACACCGACTCCTGCTGCGCGGTCGGCGCGTTGTCGCTCCACTGGAAGCTGAACACGCTCGGGTGGTTGCGCAGGTTCTGGCCGATCGTCAGCGCCGACAGCTGCAGGACCGCAAGCTGGGCGGAGGACAGCGAGCCGGAAACCTCCCACGCGTCACAGCACTGGTAGCCCGCGTTGACCAGCATTCCTGCCTGGTCCATCTGCTGGAACCAGTCGTCGGGCATGATGTGGCCCTCGAGCCGGATCGCGTTGATGCCCATGCTCTTCATCAGCGCGATCTGCTTGGCGGTGTCGGCCACGGTGTAGTGCAGGAACAGGTTCGGGTCGAACCCGCCGCCGCGGATCACGATCGGCACGTTGTTCACCTTGAAGGCGCGGACGCCGTTCGGCGCTCCGGCCGAGGTACCCGTGGTCAGGTAGGAGGTGATGGTGCGGATGCCAAACGTCTCGCTGGTGGAGTTGGCGACCACGTTGTTCTGCGACACCGACGTCGTCAGCGTGTACAGCGGCTGCGCGCCGAGCTGGTAGGGCCACCAGAGCTGCGGCGAGCTGATCGTGAGGGTGGGGAACTGCGCGGGCGCGAAGGTGACGGTCTGGGTGCTGTTGGCAGGCACCGTCACCGACTGGCTGACCGTGATGGGGGTGCCGCCGCCCGGCGGAGTGATCGTGGCGGTGACCACACCGGTCTGCGGCGAGGCCGCCGTGTTGGTGATGTCGCTCTTGACGGTCAGCGCCGAACTGCTCAGGTTGGCCGCATTGTTCTGAATCACGTGCGCGTTGCCGTCGATCAGCGCGCCACCCACCTGAAGCTGAACCGGGAATTGAACGCCGGTGTTGTTGTCCGGCGGTATCTGCGTCCAGTCCACGTTGTCCAGGGTGTACATCGTGGTGGGGTCGTTCGGGTGCATCTCGATCGCCAGCGAGTTCGTCCCGCTGACCACCTGGCTGGTGATGTCAAAGGTGAACCGCGTGTAGGCGCCCGTCACCGTCGCCGAGGTCGCCACCTGCTGGCCGTTGACCCACACATCCGCGCTGCCGACGACCCCGTTGACGATGAGCTTGGCGTCCTGGCCCGGCGCCAGCGCGGGGGTGAAGTCGGTGCGGAACCACCACGGCACGTTGAACTGCTTGATGGTGTCCCTGCCGATGCTCTTCATGTAACCGAAGCAGGTCTTCATGTTGGTCGAGAAGAAGACGTTCGGGCAGGTGCCGTTCTGCAGCAGCGCCTCGATCTCGGTCCCTGGCGCGCCCGCGTCGTCGTTGGCAACGGACAGCCAGCCGGCGGTGTTGAACCCCGGCGTTGAGATCTGCTGGCCGGTCTGAGTGGCGGTGGCGCTGCTGAGCACCTTCCAGCCGCCGGCGCCAAGATTTGAGATCGCGGTTGAGCCGGTCCCGGCCGCCGCGGCGGACCCGGCCCCGTGTGCCGGGCTCGCCTGCCCTGCGGATAATCCGGTGCTTGACGCCGCGGCCGCAGCTGAGCCAGCGGCGAGGACCGCCGCGGCGGCAATGGCAAGGCCCGTTCCCGTAAATCGCTTCATGGTCAGCACTCCAGCCTGCGGGTAACCCGCTGTTCACCGACCCCCGCGAATGAATAGTTTGTAAACCTTCCTAACTGACATGTCAACGGCCACATCTCGGTTAGCGGCGCGTGATGGCACCGTCAGAGCGACATCTATGCCCGCCGAGCTGGCGCGACACTACAGTGGCATTTTGTGCGGCTCGTCATCGCCCGGTGCAGCGTCGACTATCGTGGCCGGCTCACCGCTCATCTGCCGTCGGCCGTCCGGCTGCTGATCGTGAAGGCCGACGGTTCGGTCCTCGTGCACTCAGACGGTGGCTCGTACAAGCCGCTGAACTGGATGTCCGCGCCGTGCAGGCTGGAGGAGCTCGCCGACGGCTGGCGCGTGGTGAAGACAGCCGAGGAGCTGCGGATCGACATCGAGGAGGTCCTGCACGACACCACCCACGAACTCGGGATCGACCCGGGGCTGGTCAAGGATGGCGTCGAGGCGCACCTGCAGGAGCTACTCGCCGCGGCGCCGCACCTGCTCGGCAAGGACTGGCGGCTGATCAGGCGCGAGTACCCCACCGCGATAGGGCCGGTCGACATCCTTTACCGCGACGCCGCGGGCGAGTGCGTGGCAGTCGAGGTCAAGCGGCGCGCCGAGATCGACGGGGTGGAGCAGCTGACCAGGTACCTGGAACTTTTGAACCGTGATTCGCTGCTCGCCCCGGTGCGCGGCGTGCTCGCCGCGCAAGAGATCAGGCCGCAGGCGCGGGTGCTCGCGGCGGACCGTGGGATTCGCTGCGTCACGCTGGACTACGAGGCCATGCGTGGCGCCGACGACGCCACCCTGCGGCTGTTCTGACCCCCGCACGAGTGCCAGACCCGGCCCGCGGCCCGATCGCCAAGCGCACCGCGCATCCGCCACCCACGAGTCTGCACAGACCGCGCTGGTGCGCGAGACGAGCAGGTTAGAGGCTATCCCAGCGGCACGGTCACGGTGCGATCCTGATCAGCGCCGCGTCGTCGAGGCCGCCGAAGGTGGTGGTTCCGTTGGGGGTGATCACGGCCTGCGCGGGGTCGGAGACGGTGTCGGTGCCGTCGGTCAGCGACCCGGCGGCGACTGTCAGCGTTCCCTTGGCCATCGATGTCTGCCTGGGTGCGGCCGAGAACGCGTAGGGGGGCGAGGGGGCGGTGGCGACGAGCCTGATCGTGCCGTCGCCGGCGACGCCGACCCCGGCGCCGTTGGCGGGCCCGCCGCCGCTGCTGCCCCAGGTTTCGGCGTCGGCCGCCTTGCTTTAGCGATAGATGTAACCACTCCTGGCATTCCACCGCGTTGAGGTCTGGCGTGCGTTCACGTAGAAACTGCGCTGCGTCGGAGCCCATATCTTCAGGTAGCCCGTCCACCCATTGCTGCCGGTGTACTTATGACCAGGGTTGTGCCAGGCACCGCTGTGCCAGTCCCAGAACGCGACGTAACGGCCTGCAGAGGGGGTGTAGCCGCCACTGCCGTAGTTGGCGTTTGGGTTGTAGCGGCTCACGTAAGCGTGTGCATAGACCCAGTTGCCCGAGCGGTAGCCACGGATATAGGCGTGGCTTGACAGTTTGATGTAAAAGGTCTCGGTCGCCTGCGGGACGTCATTGTAGTTCGAATCGTAGGCACCGGCGGGGTAGAGGTAGTACTTGCCGAGGTGACCGCCCACATCGAACGAGTCGGCATAGTAGTCCGTTGACAGGCCACCCGGCCAGTACACCCCACCGTGGTCATAACTGTCTGCCGCCACGATGTTCCAGTCCGCCTCGATGGCACCGCAGGACTGCACGAGCGAGTAGCCCTGGTATTGCGGGTCCGTGTGAAGCGAGATGTTGGGGTGCGTGATCTCCGCTGGGCACGCGGTGGTGTAGGCGGGCGCGGCGGCCGACGCATTGGCAGCTGCCCCGGTCACGCTCGCGATGGCTAGCGTGACCCCGTCTGCCGCGAGTGTGGCGACAATTTTCCGTAGCACGTGAGTTTCCCCTTGCCCTTCACTTTGTTGATGTCCCCGCCTGCCCGGCAGGGGAGATCCCAAGGAACACGGCCGCGTGCGCCCCCTCGCGGCCTAGTTCGTTGTACGTCCTGACAGAGCTGGCGGTCGATAGGCCGTAAGTCCCCTACAGGGGGGTCGGCGGTCATAACCACGCCAGGCTTGCCTGCTACTGGTAACCAACGCCTGAGGCGCCCGCCGCGATGACCGCGTGGGCGTGCCCAGCGGGCAAATCAGGTCAGGTGATTCCGCCTCAGCGGCCCGCAGGGGCCTTGCGGAGCTGGTCTGCATCCGGTGCCCCGACCTGCCTGCCCTCGCCTGGCGCGAAGAGCTTGCGGGGGCGAGCTGACTGGCTCAAGCGGGCACGGCTCCTGGTCCGTTGGTGACCGGGCGGGCGCGCGGTATCAAGTGTCCCGAGGTTCCTCACAGGGAGCGCACGCGCCCGCCCGGCGCTTAACTGAGCGGTGGTGGGGCGCCCGGTGGCTGGCGGCTGGCGGGAGCTGCCAGTACCTCAAGGTGGAGCTGATCCGAAGGCGCATGAATCTCGATCACGAGCCGGTCTGGGTTCTCTCTGCGGTAGATGTCTACCGCCAGGCCGGACAGGTCCCGGCAGCCCCACGCCATCACCTGCCGGTCAGGCTCAGCCATGTGCGGTGTCCAGCGGCTCCCGCCTGGGCACTTAATAAATGATCGCGGTAACCTTATGCACTCATGCGCGACAAGAGTTACCGCGAAATGCGTGCTTGGTGTGGCGTGCTCGAAGCCGCATTCATCATGTCGTCCGCGGGCGGAGCAGGTGAGCGTTGACCGCGCGCACTTCGCTGGCAAGCTCCGGCATTTCGATAACGGCGATCCCGGCCGATCCGAGGATCTTGGCACCCTGGCAGTCGGCGAACAGGGTGGGTTCCCGCCAGGCGAAGACGACCCGCCTGATCCCTGACCGCAAGATCAACTCAGTGCAGCTATCCGGCCGTGACGCCCTGGTTGAGCAGGGTTCGAGCGAGCTGTACAGCGTCGCGCCAGCGAGCCGGCGCCGGCTGCTTGGGTCGCGTGCCGCCTCGCGCAGCGCCACCTCCTCAGCGTGGTCTCGGCTGTCACGCTCGCGCGAGTAGCCGGTGGCCATGACCTCGCCACCAGAGTCCACGATCACAGCCCCGACGGAGTATGCGCTGGGCGAAGGCGGACACCGGCAAGAGATCTCGATCGCCTGGCGCAGCCAGCGCCGGTCAGTGTCCGCCGCGCCGAGCAGATAACGCAGCAGCACCACGTCTCCCAGGCGCCGCACCTCCGCCAGGGTCATCCGGTTGCCGGCGTAGTGCGGATACCGCACTGCTGTCGCGAAGCGGGCCTCTTCTGTCGCGGAGGGGGGCGCCGCGACCGCGAAGCGGGGCACCGCTTCATCGCCCACGAAGAACGGCGCGATCGCCAGGTGCAGCTCATCGGCGAGCCCGCCGGACAGAAACTGGCCCAGCACGCTCGCGCCGCCCTCGACCATGAGCCGCCGCACGCCGCGCTCAGCGAGGTCGGCGAGCACGGCACGAAGCGCCAGCGGGGCGGCGCCGCCGTCGATGACGGTGGCAGCACCCGCCAACCGAGCACGGGTCGCGGTCAGCGCCGGCGCGGCGCAGTAGACCAATTTTTCCGCATCTCCGACGGTGAAGAAGCAAGCCGCCGGATCCAGGTTTCCTGTCGCGGTCAGCGTGACCTTGGCGGGGCTGGCGGGCAGCCCACGGGCGGAGCGTGCCGCGCGGCGGGCCTGCGAGCGGACGAGCAGCCTGGGGTTGTCACGCCGGATCGTGGCCGCGCCGACCAGGATGGCATCCACGCCCGCGCGCACCTCGTCCACGCGGTCCGCGTCGGCCTCGCTGGACAGAATCAGGCGGGCAGGCGCGGCGTCGTCCAGATAGCCATCCGCGGACACTGCGCAGCTGAGCAGCACGTATGGTGTTGCGTCCACAGGGTGACTCATGCTACCGGGTGCTGGCACCGGCGCCGCGCCCCGCCCGGCCTTACGCGCGCCCGATCTGGGCACCCTCATCCGCTCGCACCGGCCGACGCGCGGCCCAAGTCCGGTACCCTCATCCCCCGCACCGGCCGACGAGCGGCCCGATCCAGGCGCCGTCGTCCGCATGCGCACAACCGGTGCTTTACTTGGCGGTGGGCTGGGCGGAGGATGCGGCACGGAACTCTTCCTCCGCCGCCTCAGCAGATGCGGCGGAAATGAGCTCGGCGGTGACTGGCATGACGACCGTTGCGAAGGCACAGGACAGGACCGGGCCGGCGGAGACCTTCGACTCCATGAACCCCGCCACCGGTGAAGTCATCGCGAGCTTCCGGGTGTGCGGCGAACGGGACGTACGGGCCGCCGTCGAGCGCGCCGCGCCCGCCGCCTCATGGTGGGCAGAACTCGGCTGGAAGCAGCGGCGCACGTACCTGCTGGCCTGGAAGTCCTACCTGGCCCGCTACATCGGCCGCCTCGCCCAACTGGTGCACACGGAGACGGGCAAGCCAGTGGCCGATGCCCAGCTGGAGACCGTGCTTGCCATCGTGCACATCGACTGGGCCGCCAAACACGCCGAGCGGGTACTCGGCCCACGGCGGGTGCGCAGCGGCCTGGTCGCCATCAACCAGGCAGCAACGCTCGAGTACCAGCCGGTTGGGGTGGTGGGCGTGATTGGGCCATGGAATTACCCGGTCTTCACCCCGATCGGCTCGATCGTGTACGCGCTCGCGGCAGGCAACGCCGTGGTTTACAAGCCGAGCGAGTACACCCCGGCCACCGGCAAATGGCTGGTGGACTCCTTCGCCGAGGTCGTCGGCGACCAGCCTGTGCTGCAGCTGCTCACCGGCCTCGGCGACACCGGCGCGGCGCTCGCGCGCAGCGGCGTCAACAAGATCGCCTTCACCGGGTCCGCCACCACCGCGCGCAAGGTCATGGCGGCCTGCGCGGAAAACCTCACCCCGATGGTGGCCGAGTGCGGGGGGAAGGACGCGCTGATCGTGGACTCCGACGCCGACCTGGACGCGGCGGCAGATGCGGCCGTCTGGGGGGCGATGTCCAACGCCGGGCAGACGTGCGTCGGCGTCGAGCGAGTATATGTCGTCGACTCCGTTTATCACACATTCCTTGAGCGGGTGACCCAGCGCGCGGCCAAGCTGCGGCCGGGCGAGGACCGCGAGGCCGACTACGGCCCGATGACCATGCCGTCGCAGATCGACATCATCGAGCGGCACCTCGCCGACGCCATCGCCCGCGGTGGAAAGGCGGTCCTCGGTGGCATGGGGTCGGTGCGGAAGCCATTCGTCGAACCGATCATCCTGACCGAACTCCCTGAGCAAAGCAAAGCTGTCACCGAGGAGACCTTCGGCCCGACGATCACGGTCGCGCGGGTTCAGGACGTCGGTGAGGCGATCCGTCGCGCGAACACGAGCCGCTACGGGCTGGCGGCCACGGTGTTCATCAAGAACTCCAAGCGCGCCATGGCAGCCGCGCGGGCTCTGCGCTGCGGGATGACCTCGATCAACGCTGTGGTCGCATTCGCGGCGGTGCCTGAGCTGCCGTTCGGCGGGGTCGGGGACTCGGGGTTCGGCCGGGTCCACGGCGCGGATGGGCTGCGCGAGTTTGCCAGGGCCAAGTCGATCACCCGCCAGCGGTTCAAGGCGCCGCTGAACCTGACCTCGTTCTCCCGCACGGACGACCAGATGAAGCGGGTCCTGCAGCTGGTTACCCTGCTGCACGGCCGACGTTACCGCTAGAACCGCATCCGAAGAAGCGCGGGAGGTTGGCCCCCCGGGGGGCCAACCTCCCGCGATCCCCCCGCGGACCCGCCCCCGCGGCGGGATGCCCCCCGTGACAGACCCCAAATGGCCGTTGGGCGCGTCGGTGATGGCGGTCAGGGAGTGGGGGGTTTGGTCGGTGAGTGTGGCTTGGATCGTAGCGGCGTGTGTGGGCGGTGGTAGTTGATCTGCAGGCCGAACGCGTCGTAGATGGCGCGCTGCACGGGCTCGGGGGCGCTGGTGACCTCGAAGGGGCCAATGGGTAGCAGGTCGAGCAGGGCGGGGTCGTCG
>WNGF01001827.1_pt1 | contig 30710 bp, 14 predicted proteins | sample 5400641 | NCBI WGS metagenome assembly WNGF01 (sample SAMN13153371, study PRJNA577476) | soil metagenome | isolation source: 80 cm soil or saprolite under grassland replicate 2 | place: USA:California | collected 2016-06-15 | reverse complement strand
TTTGCGGCCATGTTTTCCGTTCCGCTTCCTTTGAACTTCACCGGTAGCGGCGAGCCTGAGCGGCTGACAGCAGCAGGAGTTACGGGCAATTACTTCCAGGCACTCGGCGTCCAGCCGGCGCTGGGTCGCACATTCTTAATCGAGAACGAACGTCCCGGACGCGATCAGGTGGCTGTGTTGAGCTATGGCCTCTGGCAAACGCGATTTGCCGGCGATCCGGAAATCGTGAACAAGACAATCACGCTGGATGGAAAGACCTGCGAAGTTATCGGTGTGATGCCGAAGACCTTTAGCTTTCCACAGACGGCTGAGTTGTGGGTTCCGCTCAACTTCGATGTCTTGCCGCAGATGAAACAACGCAAGGCTCATTTCCTGCGACCCATCGGAAAATTGAAGGCGGGTGTCACGCTCGAGCAGGCCCAGGCGGATACTGACACCGTCGCTCGGCAGTTGGAAGCGCAGTATCCGGCTACAAACACCGGCTGGAATCTGCGGCTGGTCTCTTTGCGAGAACAGCTCGTGGGTAACACCAAGGCGACGCTGTTCATCCTTTTTGGCGCGGTTGGTTTTGTACTGCTGATTGCGTGCGCGAACGTTGCCAATCTCCTGTTGGTGCGCGCGGCTTCGCGGCAGAAAGAGATCGCTTTACGGACAGCACTCGGCGCCAGTCGATTCCGCATTGTCCGGCAAATGATCACCGAGAGCGTGCTGCTCGCACTGCTTGGCGGCACGCTGGGGACGTTGCTGGCAATATGGGGAATTGATCTTCTTGTCAAGCTTAGCGAGGGAAGTATTCCACCCACTGCGCAGGTCCGCATAGACCTAACGGTCCTTGGCTTTACGCTTCTGCTTTCGCTTTTGACGGGAGTCATGTTCGGTCTGGCGCCGGCGTTTCGGACGATGAAGGTGAGCCTCGGTGAAACACTGAAAGAAGGCGGTCGCGCCGGCGAGGGGATTCAGCGCCATCGCACGCGGAGCTTGCTCGTCGTGCTTGAAAGTGCAGTCGCCGTTGTATTGCTGATTGGTGCGGGGCTGCTGATCAGAAGTCTTATTCAATTGCAGAACACCCAGCCTGGCTTTGATAAGCATAACCTCCTGACGATGCGCGTCGATCTTCCCCGGCAGAAATATCCAACACCTGACAAGGCCGTGAACTTTTTCCAGCAGCTCGAAAGCCGCGTCGGCAGCTTGCCGGGGGTCGAGACCGTGGGACTAGTAACTGAACTTCCGCTGAGCGGACAACCAAACGATATGCCTTTCACCGTTGAAGGAAGGGCAGAGGGCGCCAGCGATCAGGGGTTTGACTTCGATTTTCGGCGTGTTAATCAGAACTACTTTCGTGCTATGCGAATTCCGCTTTTGCGGGGTCGAAACTTTACTGAACAGGAAGTGAGTCAGAGCGCCAAAGTGTTGCTCATTAGTGAACAGCTCTCCAGACAGGTCTTTCCCAACGAAGAACCAATTGGCAAACGGCTGGTGATGACGATGGACAATCAGCCATTCGAAATCATCGGTGTTGTCGGCGACATTCGTCACCGGGGCCTGGAGTTCCAGCCTGCCCCGGCCATGTACATGCCGACGTATGAAAACGGTGGGACGAATCTTGTTATTCGCACGCAAGGCGATCCGCTGAGCCTGGCGGCTGCAGTGCGAAAAGAAGTGCAGGGAATTGACATGGACCAGCCAGTCGCCGCGGTCAGGACAATGGAAGACTGGGTTGATTTCGCGGTTGCGGGACCTCGCTATCGTACGGTTTTGCTGGGATTGTTTGCGCTGGTAGCACTGGTGCTCGCTTCTACCGGAATTTACGGCGTGATGTCTTATTCGGTCACGCAGCGAACGCACGAGATTGGAGTACGAATGGCATTGGGTGCTCGACAACTCGATGTCCTGAAATTGGTAGTGCTACAGGGAATGACACTGGTTGTGATCGGCGTGGCCCTGGGCCTTGCAGGAGCAATCGCATTGACCAGGGTGATGTCAACTTTATTGTTCGGGGTGACCGAAAAAGATCCGGCGACGTTTGCGGCAGTTGCGGCATTAATAGCTGTGGTCGCATTCGTCGCCTGTTACATACCCGCGTGGCGCGCGACAAAAGTCGATCCCCTGGTAGCGCTGCGTTACGAATAACGATATTGCCGATTGCCAATTGCGAATTTCCGATTGGTCTTTGGCCTTAGGTCTTCGGTCTTTGCGAAAGCGCAATCGGCAATCGGAAATTGGCAATCGGAAATTTCAACATGCGCTCTTTCTGGCAAGATTTGCGTTACGGCTGGCATATGCTCGCCAAACATCGGGGGTTCACGGCCGTCGCCGTGTTGACGGTGGCTCTCGGCGTCGGTGCGAACACTGCCCTGTTCAGTGTCGTCGACGCAGTCCTGCTAAAGAAGCTGCCGGTCAATGATCCCGATCGATTGGTCTTGTTCACGTCAACCGCAAGCAAGGAGTTCAGCCCCGGGGGCTATACCGGAAGCAGTAGTCGTGATCCTGTAACGGGTCTCCCCGTTCGCACCTCCTTCCCCTATCTAACCTTCACCCGATTTCGGGAACAGCAGAATGCGCTATCTGATGTCTTTGCGTTTGGTTCAGTCAGCCTGAATGTGAATGCGGACGGCGAGGCAGACGTCGCGAGCGGCCAGGCCGTTTCGGGTAATTACTATGCGGCGCTCGGAGTCCCCGCCTTTTTAGGCCGCACAATCAACGAAGGAGATGACCAGGCGTCTGCCAACGCCGTCGCAGTGTTAAGTCATCGCTACTGGCTCCGGCGTTTTGGCGCTAATCGTGACGTGATCGGCAAACAGGTCAATCTTAATAATGTCGCGTTCACAATTGTCGGCGTCTCGCCGGCTGGCTTTAACGGCACGGGGCAGATCGGGGAGTCGCAGGATGTCTTGATTCCCATAGCCTGGGAGCCGCAGGTCAGTGGCGAACGGTCACGGATGAAGGGGGCCGGAATCTGGTGGCTGCGAATAATGGGCCGACTGAAACCGGGAGCAACGGCTGAGCAAGCTCAAGCGGCCCTGGAAGGCATATTTCTGCAATCGGTGCTTGATCACCGAGTGGCTCGCCAGGCCCAGCAATCGCCGCCGCCGTCACAGGGGCAGAGCACCTTCAAGCCGCTCGAGCCGAAAGACTACCCTCATCTGGCCGTGGATTCCGGCAGTCAGGGCGAGATGAATACGCGGCGTTCACTTGCGCAGCCGCTCCGATTGTTATTCGGAGTCGTCGGCCTGGTGTTGTTGATAGCGTGCGCCAATCTCGCAAACTTGCTACTGGTGCGCGCCTCATCGCGACAAAAGGAGATTGCGGTGCGCTTGGCGATGGGCGCGAGCCGCTGGCGTCTGATTCGACAGTTACTAACCGAAAGCGTGTTGCTGGGAGTGCTTGGCGGTGGACTCGGGGTGCTGTTCGCCCAATGGATCAGAGATGGGCTGTTGACCGATTGGATTGGTCGTGAAACGGCGCTGAATCCGCGGCTTGATCTCCGCGTGCTGGGATTTACGCTGGGGCTGTCGTTCCTGACCGGCATTGTCTTCGGGCTTGTGCCTGCCTTGCGCGCCACGCGTCTTGACCTGACACCTGCACTAAAGGACAGCGGACGATCTTCGAGCCCCACTGCGCGATCCTTCTTGAGCAAGTCGCTGGTTGCAGCGCAGGTCTCGCTCTCCGTATTGCTGCTTATCGGCGCTGGTCTACTCCTTCGCTCGCTGCACAACTTGCAGCGAGTCGACGCGGGCTTCAATACGCGGAACCTGCTGCTCTTCGGCGTTAACCCGAACTTGATCGATTACAAGGACGAGCGGCTGGTGAATCTGTACCAGCAGATGTTTGAGCGTCTCGAAGCTGTGCCCGGCGTGCAATCGGTCACCTTCTCGCGCATGCCCCTGCTTTCCCGCGGCTCGAGCGACCGGTCTTTTTATCTGCCGAACACACCGACCGAGCCGGACGGCACACGAAAAAAGAGCGGCCAGGTCTATCTGCATCAGGTGCGCGAAAACTTTCTCGAGGCGATGGAGATTCCGCTCCTGCTCGGGCGCGGCCTTACTGTGCAGGACGACGCGCGTGCTCCCAGAGTTGCCGTCGTAAATCAAACCTTTGCCGGTCGCTACTTTCCAAACGAAAACCCAATCGGTAAACGCTTTAGTTTCGACTCCGACAAAACCGGCGATGTTGAAATCGTCGGCCTCGCCAGGGACGCGAAATACACTCGCCAGCGCGACGAGACACCACCGACGGCTTACCTGCCCTGGAAACAGGAACTGAGTTCAGTCGGCACAGTGACTTTCGAAGTGCGCACCGCCGGCGATCCAAATTCTTTCGTCGGCGGCATTCGTCAGGCCGTGCGCGACGTGGACGGTAACTTACCGCTAAACAACATGAAGACCCAGGTTGAACAAGCCGACGAAACGCTGGCGATGGAACGATTGTTCGCAAAGCTGCTGAGCCTGTTCGGTCTGCTCGCGCAGCAGCTTGCTTTCATCGGACTGTACGGCGTGATGGCTTACATGGTGTCGCAGCGCACACATGAGATCGGTATTCGCATGGCGCTCGGCGCAAATCGAGGGACCGTGTTGACAATGATTTTGAAGCAAGGGATGACATTGACACTGGTTGGGCTCGCATTGGGACTGCTCGGCGCTTATGTCCTGACGAAGTATCTCGAGAGCCTGACGAACATGTTGTACGGAGTAGAGCCCAGGGATCCTTTGACGTTCGGTGCGATTGCCGCGTTGTTGACCTTGGTTGCGCTGGTCGCCTGTTACATCCCGGCGCGACGCGCAACGAAAGTCGATCCCCTGGTGGCCCTGCGATACGAGTGAAAAGAATTTTGGATTTTGGATTGCGGATTTTGGATTTTGTTGTAGTTACGGTTGGAATTGACTTGGGTGGTTGAACTTAGGTGTCAGATTAGACTTCGAAACGAGAAATCCGACATCCGCAATCCGAAATCCGCAATCCGAAATTCAATCGGTAATCGGTAGTCGGAAATACAGAGTGAGAAACATCGTGTACGGCATATTGCAAGACTTGCGCTACGGGGTTCGCGTGCTGCTAAAAAGCCCGGCCTTCGCGGCGGTGGCGGTGCTATCGCTGGCATTAGGTATTGGCGCAAACACAGCGATCTTTCAATTGCTTGATGCAGTCCGGTTGAAGACTCTGCCGGTGAGCGCCCCGCGGGAATTGGCGGAAGTGCGCATCACGGACATGACTAGCGCGCGCGGAAGCTTTAGCTCTCCGTATTCCGCAGTTACAAATCCGATTTGGGAACAGATCAGGGACCAACAGCACGTCTTTTCCGGCATCGCAGCTTGGGGATCGGTGGGCTTTAATTTGTCGCAGGGTGGCGAGGTGCGTCCCGCCCGAGGACTATATGTAAGCGGAGATTTCTTTCATCTGTTGGGAGTTCCGGCCGCAGTGGGGCGTGTCTTCGTCCCGAGTGATGACACCCGCGGTTGTGCCGACCCAGGTGTGGTCATTAGCGATTCGTTCTGGCAGCGTGAATACGGCGCCGAAAAAAATGTCGTTGGTCGCAAGCTCACCCTCGCCAATCATCCCTTTGAAATAATCGGCGTTACTCCCGCAAGTTTCTTCGGTCTCGAAGTGGGTCGCTCTTTTGACGTGGCGCTCCCCGTTTGTGCCGAAGCGATCGTCAGCGGCAAGAACAGTCGCCTCGACTCAGGCACTGTTTGGTGGCTGATGGTCACCGGACGTTTGAAACCCGGCGTCACGCGCGAACAAGCAACCGCAAGCCTGCAAGCGATTTCTCCCGGTTTGTTTCAGGCAACGTTGCCCGCGAACTATCCGCCGATCAGCGTCCCAGGCTATCTCAACTTTAAGCTCGAAGCTGCCCCGGCCGGCGCGGGTTATTCGTCGCTGCGCGAAAACTACGAGCGTCCACTGTGGCTGTTATTGGGGATTGCCGCGACGGTGCTGTTGATCGCGTGCGCTAACCTGGCGAATTTGCTGCTGGCGCGCGCAAGTGCCCGTGAGCGTGAAATGGCAGTGCGGCAAGCCGTCGGAGCTTCGCGCCTGAGGCTGATTCGACAACTACTCGCAGAGAGTTTGTTGCTTGCCGTTGTCGGTGCAGCGCTGGGTGCTCTACTGGCACAAACGTTGAGCCGATTCCTGGTTTCGTTTCTCAGCACGACCGGCAACACGCTCTTCCTTGATTTAGGAGTCGATTGGCGTGTTCTGGGTTTTGCTGCCGGGATCGCCGCACTGACATGCATTCTTTTTGGATTAACTCCCGCAATGCGCGCAACCAGGCTTACGCCCGGAGCCGCGATGAAAGCCCGCGGACGTGGGCTTACAGCGGGCCGCGAGCGATTTAGTTTGCGACGAGGTTTAGTAGTGCTGCAGGTTGCCCTCTCTCTCGTTTTAGTAGCCAGTGCGCTCCTGTTCTCACGCAGCCTGAATAAGATTCTCACCGTGGACGCAGGCTTCCGACCCGAGGGAATTCTGCTCACGCGTACAGGCTTTGAGTCATTGAACCTTCCAGCTGACCGCCGGCTTGCGTTTCGACGCGAGCTGTTGGAGCGGATTAAAGCCATCCCGGGCGTTGAAGCAGCCACCGAATCGAACATTGTTCCGCTCAGTGGCAACGCGACTGCAAATAACGTGTGGTTGGATAACGACCCACAGCGTAAAGTGAATACCTCGCTCAGCAGCGTGGGCCAGAATTACTTCACGACGCTTCTCACCCCTGTGCTCGCGGGACGAGATTTCGATCAGCACGATGGGACGGGCACGCCAAAGGTCGCGGTGGTAAATGAGACCTTCGCCCGCAGGCTTCTGAATGGGGCGAATCCGGTTGGCCATCGCTTCTGGATCGAATCAACCCCGACCGATCCCGAAACGCAATATGAAATCGTCGGCCTGGTCAAAGATACGAAATACGAAGACTTGCGCGAAGACTTTGGCCCAATCGCTTTTCTCGCCAGCGCGCAAGATCCCAGACCCTCGCCGTCCGGACAGTTCCTGATTCGCTCGAGATTGCCTCAAGCTGAAATCACCAATGCGGTAAGAAATGTGATCGGCAATGTTAACCCGGCAATCAACATCAACTTTCAAGGCTTCAGAACGATGATTGACGACTCGCTACTGCGCGAGCGCTTGATGGCCACGCTGTCTGGTTTCTTTGGTCTGTTGGCGTTGTTGCTCGCCAGCATCGGGCTATACGGAATTCTTTCATACGGTGTAGCGAGTCGCACAAATGAACTTGGCATTCGGATGGCCCTCGGCGCGCAAACAGGACACGTGCTTTCGCTGATTATGCGCGAGGCGTTCGTTCTGGTTTTAGTTGGTGTAGTCGTTGGCTTGCCGTTCGTTTTCGCGGCCACTCACTTTGCTAAGACACTCCTCTTCAACCTGACACCGACTGATCCAATTTCAGTGAGTCTGGCCGCGCTGTTGTTGTTTACCGTTGCGCTCCTGGCGGCGTATTTGCCAGCACGTCGCGCAACGAAAGTCGATCCGCTGGTGGCTCTGCGGTATGAGTGAAGGGAATTTCGGATTGCGAATTTTCGCGGATGAAATCGGAATGTTGGTGGTCTTTTTCGCGTTGCTTCGTGTGAGGCGCGTGGATCGCCCTTCTCACCTGGAGCAGAAAAAGCGATCCACGAACTACACGAACTGACAGAAATAAGATGTTGCTGAAGGAGATTTCCGATATCAAGAGCAATCGTCCCGGTATTCAACATTCAACGTTGTGTACAAGCAAATCGGCAATCGGCAATCGAAAATCGGAAATTACTTATGGAATTACTGATTAAAGACATTCGCTACAGTATGAGGAGTCTGTTAAAGCAGCCGGGTTTCTCCACAATCGCGGTCATTACTTTGGCGCTCGGAATGGGAGCGAATACAGCGATCTTCAGCTTGGTCCATGCTGTTCTATTGCGGCCGCTGCCTTTTCCTGAATCGAACAGGTTGGTCGTCGTCAAAGACCAAAACGGGAAAACCGGTGAGACCTTTCCCGCAGTGTCGCCTGCCGACTTCTTCGATTGGAGAAATCAGAGCCAATCGTTTGCGAATGCGGCCGCCTATTCAGGCTGGCCGGTGACGTTGCTCGAGGGCGAACGGTCCGAGATGATTCCCGCCACGCGTGTGACTGATGAGTTCTTTGGTGCTGACGATTATCGGCATCTACGGCGTCATTTCATACTCAGTGGCCCAGCGGACTCACGAGATGGGAATCAGGATCGCTTTGGGAGCAATGCCCCACGATGTGCAGATACTCGTGATGAAACAGGCAATGATGCTCGTATGTCGATCCATTGGTGGCGCTGCGGTACGAGTGAAAGAATTTCGGATTTCGGATTGCGGATTTCGGATTTTGTCCTGGGCGGAGTGCAACCGATTTGGGTCGCTTGAACTTTGGTAACAGATTGGACGGTTGAAACGAGAAATCCGCAATCCGGAAATCGAAATCGGCAATCGGAAATTGGCAATTGGAAATGACATCATGGAATCACTATTGAAAGACATTCGCTTTGCCGTCCGGAGTTTGTCAAAGCGACCCGCGTTCACGGCGGTCGTGGTGCTCGTGCTCGCCCTGGGCATTGGCGCCAACGCGGCGATCTTTACCGTTGTCAATGCGGTGTTGCTGCGGCCGTTGCCTTATCCGGAAGCTGATCGCCTGGTGAGAGTATTTTCATCGCTGCAGCGCGAAAACATTCGCGAGACCGGCGGTGCCGTGTTCGCTCCCGACTTTATAGAGTGGCGCGCGCAGTGTCAGACCTGCGAGCGCCTCGGCGCGTACACGCTGTCCTGGCCCAGCAATCTGACAGGCGGAGCAGAGCCTGATCGAGTTCGTGTGTCGCGGGTCAGCGATGATCTTTTCGTCACGCTCGGCATTCAGCCGTTATTGGGACGCTCCTTCGCACCTGACGAAGCCGCCAGACCGGTATTTACGAACGAGAGCGCCAACGCGCCCACGAATACTGCGGTAGTCCTCGGTTACAGCCTGTGGCAAAAGCGTTTCGGGGCCGACAAGGCAGTGCTGGGCAAGACGATCAAGATCGAAGGCGACAACTGCACGATCGTGGGCGTAATGCCCGCTGGTTTCAAGTTTCCCGATGAAGCAGATGCGTGGCTGCCAGTCTCGCTCGGGACGAAACGTGACAACCGTTTCCTGCAAGTCGTGGCTCGGCTGCGTGCAGGCGTCACACGGGCTCAGGCGAACGCTGAATTCGCCACGATCGCCGCCCGGCTTGGACAAGAATTTCCGCAGACCAATCAGGGGCTGAGCATCGACGTTGTTGGGTTGCAGCAGTCCATTGTCGGCGACGTGCGGCCGGCGCTGCTCATCTTCCTGGGTGCCGTTGGCTTTGTATTGTTTATTGCCTGCGCTAACGTCGCGAGTCTGCTGTTGGCTCGCGCGGCGACCAGGCAGCGGGAGATGGCTGTCCGGGCTGCACTGGGTGCGAGCCGGTGGCGCATCGTGCGCCAACTATTGAGCGAGAGCGTGCTGCTTTCGCTGCTGGGTGGGGGCTTCGGATTGCTGCTTGCCGTCTGGACTTTGAATCTGCTGGTCGCCGCCGCACCGCATCAGATTCCGCGACTCACTGCTATTGAAATTGATCGCTGGACTCTCGCGTTTACCTTCTTACTTTCGGTGGGAACCGGAGTGATCTTTGGACTTGTTCCCGCCTTGCAATCAGCTAGACCGGATTTGAATAGCACGCTCAAGGAAGGCTCTGGACAAATGGCCGGCAGGGCGCGCCAGCGCTTGCGCAGTTTGTTGGTGGTTTCCGAGATCGCTCTCTCACTGGTGCTGTTAATTAGCGCCGGTCTGTTGGTGAAGAGCTTTGCGCGCTTGCGCAGTACGCCGTTGGGTTTCGAACCGACGCACGTCTTGACCGCTAGCATCACACTGCCGGAAGCCTCGCACCCGACAATGACTTCGGTGAAAAGTTATTACCGGGAGGCAGTGGCTCGGATTGTCGCGCGCCCAGAGGTGCAAGCCGCCAGCGTCGTGAACTCCTTGCCCCTAAGTAAAGACGGCGTTCGCATACGCGGGAACGTAATGATCGAAGGCGAATCCAGCGAGCGGAAAGGTTTGTGGACCAACAAAGTAGGAATCGGACCTGACTACTTCAAAGTCATGAGCATCCCGCTGTTGAAAGGACGCTCGTTCACTGATCGCGATACTGCTGATTTTCCCGGCGTGGCGATCATCAGCGAGAGTTTTGCGCGCATTGCCTGGCCCAATCAGGATCCGATCGGCAAACGAATGAACAGCGGTTTTGGCGGCGAGACCTGGCAGGAAGTTGTCGGCGTGGTAAGCGACGTGAGACATCAGGAGATCGGGGAGCGTTCGTCCGTTTCCCTCTATCAACCTTTTCTGCAAGTCGGCGATAAACGCCGCTGGTTTATCGGCGACATGACATTTGTCGTTCGCACTGGCACCGAGCCACAAAGCTTTGCCTCCACGCTGAGAAGCGAACTGGCGAACATCGACAAGGATCTCCCACTGTACAACGTTAAAGTCCTGAATGAAGTCGTCAGTGGACAGTTCACCGATCCCGGCTTCTACGTGCTGGTGCTGGGCTCCTTCTCGGTGCTCGCGCTGGTTCTGGCGGCGGCGGGAATCTACGGCCTCGTTTCCTATGCGACGACCCAGCGCACGCATGAGATAGGCATTCGCATGGCGCTGGGAGCGCGCACTGGCGACGTGTTGCGACTGGTCATACGACAAGGCATGACGTTGGTACTGCTGGGAACAGGCATTGGTATCGCTGGAGCGTTTGCGCTAACGCGTGTGCTCGCGAAGTTTTTGTATCAGGTGACTGCAACCGATCCGGCAACATTCGTCGCGATTTCATTGTTGTTGGCATTTATCGCCTTTCTCGCTTGCTACATTCCCGCGCGGCGCGCGACGAAAGTCGATCCGTTGGTGGCGTTGAGATACGAGTGAAGAGAATTGCGGATTGCGGATTTCGAATTTTGTCTTGTGGGGTGCGATCGACTTGGGTCGCTTGAACTTTGGTAACAGATTCGACGGTTGATACTGAAGTCTAAGTTACGGAGAAATAGAGATGCAGAACCTGAGACAAGACCTGCGCTACGGATTTCGTACGCTGGCAAAGAATCCGGGGTTCATGACCGTCGCCGTGATCACGTTGGCGCTGGGCATCGGAGCAAACACCGCAATCTTCTCGGTCGTCAACGCAGTCCTGTTGCGACCACTCCCTTACAAAGATCCGGCGAGTCTCGTCGCCTTTCGCTCACTGAATCTGATCTTAAATCTGAGATCTGAGGTACTTAAAATCTGAGATCTGAGATCTGAGATCTGAGATCTGAAAATCGGCAAATAGTCGCGGAGGTCGACTTGTAAGGAGAAGCAACATGTGGGGAGCCTTAAGACAAAACCTTAGCTACAGCATACGCAAATTGGTGAAGAACACCGGCTTCACCGTGACTGCAGTGTTGACACTCGCGCTGGGGATAGGCGCGACGACGGCCATTTTCAGCGTGGTCCACGCCGTGTTCGAACCTATGCCCTATCCAAAACCCGACCAACTGGTCATGGTGTGGTCCAAGGTGCGGGGTGGGAGGAACTCGGTGTCGGCGGGCGATTATCTTGACTGGGGGCGGCGCAGCACATCCTTTCAGGGCATGGCGGCATGGACCGGCGCCTCATTTAACGTGGCTACCGCTGACAGACCAGAGCAGGTTGCTGGCTCACAGCGGACACCCGGGTTTTTCACGATGGAAGGATTGCCGATGTTGCTCGGGCGCGATTTCCTTCCTGAAGAGGGTCAGCCGGGCAGGGACCACGTAGTGATCCTCAGCAACCGATTGTGGAGTCAGCATTTTCGCGCGGACCGCGACATTATCGGAAAAGACATCCGGATGAACGGGGAACCCTACACGGTCGTCGGCGTCATGCCGTCTGGCATCCATGATCGCTTTAACTCGCAGTTGTGGGTACCGCTAGCCTTCAAACCAGAACAAATGAATCACGATTCGAATTCAATACTCGTGATGGCGAGGTTGAAAGACGGCGTCTCGCTCGACCAGGCACAGGCGGAAATGAACGGAATTGCCGGCCAGCTGCAAAACGAATACCCGAAGTCCAATGCCAACCGGGGTGTGAGCGTGGAGCCGTTGCATCTCAACTTCCTTACAGACGCGACTCGCAGGAACCTTTGGCTGCTGCTGGGCGCTGTCGGTTTCCTCTTGTTGATTGCTTGCGTCAACGTGGCGAATCTGCTGCTGGCTCGCGGCACATCGCGTCAGCGAGAGGTGGCCGTGCGGGCGGCGTTGGGCGCCTCAAGAATGCGCTTGTTCGCACAGTTTCTCACTGAGAGTTTACTGTTGGCCGTCCTCGGCGGAGCACTCGGCATTCTGCTCGCGGGAATAATTATCGATGTGATAGAAGCGGTCATGCCGCCAGTGGGCACGATGCTCCCGTCTGAGGCAAACATCAGAATCAGTATTCCGGTTTTGCTTTTCACGATTGCCCTGACGACGGTGGCGGGATTGCTGTTTGGATCCGCCCCAGCCTGGCAAGCAACCCGCCTTGATCTCAACGAAGTGCTTAAGTTGGGAGGCCGTACCGGCGGTGCCGGAGCGCGGCGCAACGCCCGTCGAGCACTCGTGATTGCCGAGTTTTCCCTGGCCCTGATTCTGCTGACCAGCGGCGGCCTGGCTCTCAAAAGCTTCTGGAACCTGACGCGGGTGGACCTCGGCATTCGTACGGAACATGTCCTTTCGTTTCGCTTGCCGGTGCCAGATAACCGCCTGAATGGGGCGGAACCGATTAGATCGTATTACCGGCAAATGCTCGAAAAGATCGAGGCCATCCCCGGGGTTAGAAAGGCGGCCGCAATGACTGGAGTGCCGGCTCGTGGCCCAATGTTCGGCAGGAGGTTCAGCATTGTGGGCCAGCCAGCGGTCAATCCTTCCGAACGTCCCGGGGCGGCATTTCAGATGGTTACTCCGGGATACGTCGACGCGCTGGGAATCCGCGTGATCAAAGGTCGCAGCATTGATGACCACGACACCGCCACGAGCACGCGTGTCGCAATGGTCAATGAACAGTTTGTCAAACGCTTTTTCCCCGATGTCGATCCGCTGACGCAACGGATTTCCGTCGAAGAATTGATCCCCGGAGGGAAGAACGGGCAACCAATAGAGTTGCAGATCGTCGGCGTCTTTCACAACGTGCGCGGTGCAGGATTCCGTGAAGACTATTCGGAGATCGTCGTGCCGTTCTGGCAAAGTCCCTGGCCACAGACTTCGATGGTAGTAAGGACGGACGGCGATCCGAAGAGTGTGATCAAGAGTATCGCCGCCGCGGTTGGTTCAGTCGATCCGGATCTGCCGCTTGCCGGCGTGAGAACTGTTGACGAGATCGTGAGTGAGTCATTGGCCATCGATCGCTTTAGCGTGGTGTTGTTTAGCAGTTTCGGGGTACTGGGTCTGCTGCTTGCCGGTGTAGGCATATACGGAGTGATGAACTTTACCGTTGCGCAACGCACTCAGGAATTTGGCGTCCGTATGGCGCTCGGCGCGCAGCGCTCGCGAGTTATGCGTCTGGTATTAAGAGAGGGAACGATTCTGGCTGTGATAGGAGCACTTATTGGTCTGGGCGGAGCTTACCTGGTTGGTCGCGCGATGCAGTCCACATTGTACGGCGTCGAGGCGCTGGACGTGCGCGCATTCGCTGCAGTCGCTTTCATCTTGCTCTTCGCGGCTTTGCTTGCGTGCTTTCTTCCCGCGTGGCGCGCGAGTCGAGTCGAACCGATGGAAGCGCTGCGATACGAATGAAAAGAATTTCGGATTTCGGATTGTGGATTGCCGATTTTGTTTTGCGCGGAGCAATCGATTTAGTAAGGACCTGGTTTGAAAAACTCTTTGATTCTTCTCCGTGTTCTCTGCGTCTCTGTGGTGAGGCCTTCTGAGCTTTCGGTCACCACAGAGACACAGAGAACACGAAGACCGCGAAGGAAATTTTGGACTTTGGATTGCGGATTTTGTCTTGGGCGGAGTGCAATCGACCTGGGGTGCTTGACCTTTGCTATGGAAATTTGACTGTGAAACCAGAATCGGCAATCGGCAATCGGCAATTCCAAGAGGTAATCGATGAACACACTTTGGCAAGACATACACTTCGCCGTACGAATGTTGTTAAAGAATTGGAGCGTGAGCGCGATCATCGTTGTCTTGCTGGCCCTTGGCATCGGCGCGAACACGACGATCTTCTCAGTCGTTAACGCGGCGCTTCTCCGGCCCTTGCCCTACGCCGATCCGGACAGGCTTGTGCGGCTCACGGAAGACAGTCCGAATGTGCCGCAGATGTCCATCTCGTATCCGAACTTCATCGACTGGCGCGATCAGAACAAAGTCTTTTCCGGTATTGCCGCGATGCAGTTTCGCACCCTCAACCTAACGGGCAAGGATGAGCCGGAGCGCCTGGCGGGAAGAGCGGTGTCCGCAGAGTTGTTCGACGTCCTGGGCGTCAAGCCAGCGTTGGGACGCAGCTTCGCGCCGGAGGAAGACCGCCCTGGCGCGAATCCCGTCTGCATCGTTAGCAACGGCTTGTGGCAGCGGCGATTCGGGTCAGACCCCGGGCTGGTAGGTGAACAAATAACCTTGAATGGCGCGAGCTACACGGTCATCGGTGTGCTTCCAGCGAGCTACGCCTACGGCACACCCACCGATGTATTTGTGCCCATCGGATTACGAGCTGATGAGATGAAGGAGCGGGGAAGTCATCCCGGCATCTACGCGGTTGCGCGTCTGAAGCCTGGTGTGACGGTTGAGACGGCGCGCGCCGAACTCATTGCGATGGCCGAGCGCATCGGCGCGCAGTACGGCATGAAGGGAAACAGCGCGACCCTAACATCGCTGAGCGAAGCCTTCGTCGGCGATATACGCACCACGTTGCTCATCTTGCTCGGCGCGGTTGGCTTCGTGCTCGCCATCGCGTCTGCAAACGTCGCCAATCTGCTTTTGGCGCGGGCCGCGACGCGACAGAAAGAGATGGCGATTCGCTCGGCACTCGGCGCCGGACGCCTGCGCATCGTTCGCCAACTGCTCACCGAGAGTCTGCTGCTTGCAATCGCGGGTGGATTTATCGGCGTGCTCCTGGCGCTGTGGGGCATTGACCTGCTTCGCTCTGCCAGCGCCGACAGCTTGCCATCGACTGCGGTGATCAAATTGGATGGCAGCGTCCTCTTCTTCGCTCTGCTCGTCTCGCTCCTTACCGGCATCGTCTTCGGTTTAGCGCCAGCTCTTGCAGCCATGAAGACCGACTTGCAAGACACGCTCAAAGAAGGCGGGCGCAGTTCAACCGCGGGCGGACGACGTTCATGGCTGCGTAGCACGCTCGTCGTCACCGAAGTCGCACTCTCGCTCGTACTCTTAATCGGCGCGGGACTGCTGATTAAGAGTTTCGTACGCATTCTTGATACGGACCCCGGCTTCAAGCCGCAGAATTTGCTCACGATGCAACTCGCGCTCAATGCAAAGAAGGACGAAGGCGGCAAAGTCCTCAACTTCTTTAACGATTTGAATGGGCGCATCGCGGGACTACCCGGTGTCCAGTCGGCGGCGTTTTCGAACGGGATACCGCTTGGACAAACAGCCGACACTTCGTTCGCCATCGTCGGACGTCCGAAGGCCGAACCCGGGAAACAGCCGCAGACGATGCTGTACATCACGAGTCCCGACTATCTACGAGCGATGGGCATCCGTCTCGTCAAAGGAAGGTTCTTCACCGCGCAAGACATGCAGCGCAGCCCACGCGTCGCGGTGATCGACGAAACATTCGCGCGCCAACAATTTCCCGATCAAGAGGCGCTTGGCCAACGCATCGCGGGGGATGGTAAAGACAATCCGGACGCCGAAATCGTCGGCATCGTCGCACATGTCAAACACTTTGGACTTGACGCTGTAGAACGCGTGCAACCGCAACTCTATCTGCCGTTCAACCAGGCACCCGACGACATGCTTCCGTTCCTCGCGCCGCGAATGAACATTGTCATCCGTACGACGGCGGACCCCTTGAACCTGACGGCTGCCGTGCGCCGCCAGGTGCAGGCCCTTGATCCGAATCAACCAGTCTACAACGTAAGCACGATGGAGCAGACGCTCGACCAATCGCTCGTCACGCAACGACTCTCCATGATGCTGCTCGCGTCCCTCGCCTCTCTTGCCTTGATTCTCGCCGCCGTCGGCATCTACGGCGTGATGAGCTACACCGTCACTCAGCGCTCGCATGAGATTGGCATTCGCATGGCCATCGGCGCCTTACCGCGAGATGTTTTCAAGATGGTGATCGCGCGGGGAATGATGCTGGCTCTGATTGGCGTGGCTTTTGGTTTGGTGGGCGCGTTTGCCCTTACCCGGTTGATGGCGACGATGCTCTACGGTGTCGAGCCAACCGATCCGACTACGTTCGTAAGTATCGGGATTTTATTGACCGGAGTCGCGCTGGTTGCTTGTTACTTGCCAGGCAGGCGGGCAACGAAAGTCGATCCGGTGGTGGCGCTGCGATACGAGTAGGGAGAAACAAATGAATTCATTGTTACAGGACTTGCGTTTTGGTTTGCGAATGCTGATCAAGAATCCCCTCTTCACGCTTATATCCGTCATGACCCTGGCGTTGGGCATCGGCGCCAACACAGCGATCTTCAGCGTCGTCGATGCGGTCCTGTTGCGACCGTTGCCGTACTCAGAAGCCAACAGACTCGTGTTTCTTTGGTCCACAATGAACTCCCAGGGCGTGCCTATTTCGGGAAGTGCCTTGCCCGATTACTACGCCTGGCGGGATCAGAACCGCGTCTTTGATGGCCTGGCCGGCTTTTACAATGGCGACTTCAACCTGTCATCTCCCGGTACTGCGCCGGAACTCATACAAGGCGCATACATCACTCCCAATCTCTTCCAAGTGCTCAAAGTTTCCCCATCATTCGGACGATTGTTTGCGAGCGAGGAAGAACAATATGGCAGGCATCGTGTCGTATTGCTTAGTTACGGATTGTGGCAGAGGCGTTTCGCCGGCGAGCGCGATCTTGTCGGCCGGGACATTAAGCTGGGCGGCGAAAACTACACGGTCGCCGGCGTAATGCCGCGAGGGTTACCGTTTTTTGCTAACTTGCCGGAGGTTGAACTGTGGACGCCAATCTCATTTGCGCCGAATGACGATATGGCCACGCGCAACAATCACTTCGTGAATCTCGTGGGCCGCCTCAAGGCGGGTATTACTTCAGAACAGGCGCAATCGGACGTCAGCGCTATTGCGAAAAGCATGGAAGCACAATACCCCAGCAACAAGGGCCTGGGCGCGTTGATCGTGCCGATGCAAGAACAGATCGCAGGCGATTCGCGCAAAGGGTTGCTTGTGTTACTTGGAGCCGTCGGGTTTGTGTTACTCGTGGCCTGCGTCAATGTTGCCAACTTGCTGCTGGCGCGCGCTTCGGCGCGGGCAAAAGAACTAGCGATCCGCGCAAGTCTGGGCGCCAGCCGGTTGCGCATCATGCGCCAGGTGATAATTGAATGTCTCCCACTTGGCTTGATCGGCGGGGTTCTTGGAGCATTGCTGGCAATATGGGGAATCGATCTGCTTTCTTCATTATTGCCGGCCTCGTTGCCCCGCGGTAATGCGATCGCTGTGAACAGCCGTGTGCTGATTTTTACCTTCGCGCTGGCCTTGTTGACGATCCTGATCTTCGGTCTGTTGCCGGCAATAAATGCAGCCAGAGCCGACGTGCGTGAATCGCTTAATGAGGGCGGACGCAGCGGAATTGGCAGCCGCAAACAAGGTCGCTTAAGACGGCTCTTGGTAATTGCCGAAGTTGCGCTCGCGCTCGTGCTGCTAGTCGGCTCGGGGTTGATGGTGCGCAGCTTCATCAAACTGCGCAAGGTAGATGTCGGCTTTACCGCGCACAACGTCTTAACGATGCGCGTGCCGCTGCCGCCGGCAAAGTATCCGACGCCCCTCACCGAAACTGATCCGCGTGACCCTGCGGGCCTGGCTTTCTACGAGGAATTGCTTACACGCTTGCGGGCACTGCCCGGTGTGCAGGGAGCGACTGCCGCCACCATTTTGCCGCTTGGTGCTGGAGATGGCTGGGGCAAATTCCTGAGCATCGAGGGCCGTATTGAGACATCGCTCGACAAAGTGCCCCTGGTTCGCTTTGCGCTCGTCAGTCCCGACTACTTTCAAACATTAGGTGTAGCACACGGGAGATCGGTGTGCGCATGGCGTTGGGCGCGCGACCAGGCAACGTACTCCGGCTGGTTGTCGGCAATAGAATGATACTGGCGCTGTCAGGAGTCGCGCTCGGCCTGGCCGGCTCGTACTGGTTAACTCGGTTGATGGCGACTATGTTGTTCGAAGTGAAGCCAACGGATTTGATGACGTTTGCGACCGTCGCGATTGGGCTATTGGTGATTGCGTTGGTTGCTTGCTACATCCCGGCGCGCCGGGCTACCAAAGTCGATCCGTTGGTGGCGCTGCGCTACGAATGAAAAGAATTTCGGATTTCGGAGCCTGTTGGAAAAACAGATAGGAGCCGCCCTGTTTATCGCTGGCACAAAGAGGCGCAATTTTAACCCCGTAGGGGTGCCATGTTTATAGTTCCAAGGACCGAGAACCCTCCGGCGCGGTTCGGAGGGGCGGAGGTCAACTTGACAAGTACCAATCCAGGTTCATTCCGCCCCTCCGAACCACGCCTGGGACTCCGCAGGTATCGGTCTATAAACATTTCGCACCTATGGAGTGAAGAACTGTCGCGATTAATAATTCATCCTGACGAGCAGGAATCAGGTTCACGACTTAGCGACTCAGGTTTTTTCCGACAGAGTAATACGCAGGATGAATTCGAAACTTTGGGTTGCTTGAACTCAGGTATCAAGTTTGAGGTTTGAAACGAGAAACCCGGAATCCGCAATCCGAAAGTGGAGGATCCATGAACTCTTTTTGGCAAGACTTGCGCTATGGCATGCACGTGCTGCTCAAGCATCCGGGCTTCACTATGGTTGCGATGTTGACGCTGGCGTTGGGCGTCGGTGCTAACACAGCATTGTTTAGCGTGGTCGACGCGGTGCTGCTCAAAAAACTTCCAGTCAGCGATCCCGACCGGCTCGTGTTGTTCGGCGCCAGCTGGAATCGAAACTTTAGTCCTGGTGGTTACAACGGCAGCAACCGTCGTGATCCTGTCACCGGCATAAACACCGCGACCTCGTTTCCGTTTCAATCCTTTTCGCGTCTGCGCCAGGAGCAGGGCGTAATGTCAGACGTTTTCGCGTTTGGTTCGGTAGACCTCAATCTGAATAGTGGCGGGCAAGCCGAAGTCGTCAACGGACAAGTCGTGTCCGGTAATTACTATTCGGCACTGGGACTTCCGGCCTTAATTGGTCGGACGATTAATGACGCCGACGACAGTGCCGGTGCAAGCCCTGTTGCCGTGATTAGCCATCGCTATTGGACCAGCCGCTTTGGGGCCGAAACATCGGTGATCGGCAAGCAGGTTAATCTTAACAACATTGCATTCACGATTGTTGGCGTCACGCCGCCCGGTTTCGAAGGTACGATGCAGGTGGGTTCGTCGCAGGATGTTTCGTTGCCGCTGGCCTGGGAACCGCAGATTAGCGCGGAACGAACGATGATGAAAGGCGCCGGAGTTTGGTGGCTAAGACTTATGGGCCGGCTCAAGCCCGGTGTCACGCTCGAACAAGCACGCGCCGCTCTGGAGGCTCCCTTTCAACAATCAGTCTTAGAACACCGCATGGCCCGGCAGTCGTCGGCCGCGAATCCCATTAAGCCTTTGGAGCCCAGGGACTACCCAAGGCTGCTGGTCGATTCGGGAAGTCAAGGCGAAATGAATATGCGGCGCACTTACCAAAAGCCGCTCCATTTGTTGTTCGGCGTAGTCGCTTTAGTTTTATTAATCGCATGCGCGAACGTTGCGAATCTCCTGTTGGTTCGGGCTTCGTCACGACAAAAGGAAATTGCCGTCCGCCTCGCGGTGGGCGCAAGCCGCTGGCGTCTGATGCGGCAGTTGCTGACAGAGAGCATATTACTCGCAATTCTGGGAGGCGGGCTGGGTATCCTGTTCGCGGTATGGATCAAGGATAGCTTATTGATGGTCAGCGATTGGAGTGGTCGCGAAATGACCGCTCTGAATCCGCGTCTGGATCTGCGCGTGCTCGGTTTTACGATGGCGCTCTGCTGCTTCACCGGCATTGTGTTTGGGATAGTTCCTGCTTTGCGCGCCACACGGCTCGACCTTACACCGTCACTCAAAGACACGGGGAGAGGCTCGAGCGCTCACGCGCGTTCTTTTCTGAGCAAGTCTCTGGTGGTGGTTCAGGTATCACTCTCTGTATTGCTGCTGATCGGCGCGGGTCTATTGATTCGAACGCTGCGCAATCTGCAAAAAGTAGAGACAGGCTTCAATTCTCAAAACCTGCTGCTGTTCACCGTTGACCCCAGCCTGATCGGTTACAAAGAGGATCGTCTGGCTAATCTTTACCAAGAGATGTTCGCGCGGCTGGAAGCTGTGCCGGGCGTGCAGTCCGTCACCTTCTCACGCCACGCCCTGCTTTCGTTTGGGGGGACCAACAGTTCAGTCTTTCTTCCAGGCGCAAAGACTTTGCCCGACGGCAACCCAGTGGATAGCGGTGGATCCTATATTCACCACGTCCGCGAAAATTTCCTGCAAGCAATGGAGATCCCGCTGCTCGTCGGTCGAAGTTTTAACGAGCAGGATGATGCGCGGGCGCCGAAAGTCGCCGTGGTTAATCAAACGTTCGCCCGAGTGTTCTTTCCTAACGAGAACCCGATCGGCAAACGGTTCAGTTTTGAACCGCCAAAGCCTGGCGAGATCGAGATCGTTGGTCTGGCAAGGGATGCAAAATATACCAGCCAGCGCGAAGACACACCTCCAACTGCCTACATTCCCTGGCGGCAGTCACTAGGCTCGATGCGCTCAAGCACGTTCGAGGTTCGCACATTGGGTGACCCAACCAACTTCGTGGGCGCGATTCGTCAAGCAGCGAACGAAGTGGAATCTAACCTCCCGCTCAACGATGTCAAGACGCAGATTCAGCAGACCAACGAGACGCTGGCGATGGAACGGTTGTTTGCCAAGCTGCTAAGCCTTTTTGGGGTGCTTGCGCAGCAACTCGCCGCGATTGGTTTGTATGGCGTGATGGCCTATGCCGTCAGTCAACGGACGCACGAGATCGGAATTCGCATGGCTCTGGGCGCTAACCAGCGCAATGTACTGAAGATGATTCTGAAGCAGGGAATGACGTTGACGCTCATCGGCGTCGCACTCGGTCTTGGCGGCGCGTATGTGCTGACGAAGTATCTGGAAAGTCTTACCAGCATGTTGTTCGGAGTGAGACCCCGAGACCCGTTAACGTTTGGCGTGATTGCGGCGCTGTTGATGGTGGTGGCGCTAGTGGCGTGTTTCATTCCCGCGCGTCGCGCGACTAAGGTCGATCCGTTGGTAGCGCTCAGATATGAGTGAAGGGATGGGCGATTGATTTTGGACTTTGGAATTGGGACTTTGGACTTGCCTTTAGGATTGCTACGGGACATGAAGTCATCAGTACCGACACGCGGTAGCGTCGGGTCAACGATCCGCTACGAATCCTGATGACCATCGTTGACCCGACGCTACCGCGTGTCGGTACTGATGACCTCATGGCCCATAGCGACTCAAATGCCAAAGGCACAAAGACCAAAGACGGCAACTGATAAGGACAAGCATATGGAAACGTTCAGGCAAGACCTGCGATACGCGCTGCGGATGCTCGGCAAGAATCCTGGCTTCACTGCTGTGGCTGTTATCACGCTGGCATTAGGAATCGGCGCCAACACCGCAATCTTCAGCGTGGTCAATGCTGTATTGCTGCGTCCGCTTGCGTTTCGCGAACCCAAACAACTGGTTCGTGTCTACAGCGAATTTCCGACGATGCAATTGAAAAACTTTTGGCTCTCGCCCCCGGAACTGCTCGACATCCAGAAGGAAGCTAAGTCATGGGAGTCGATTGGCGGCTGGGCATCGGGTGGAACAAATGTGGGCACCAACAACGAACCACTGCGCGTTACCTCCGCCGGTGTCACTAGAGGACTTATTGATAGTTTGGGTGTACAGCCGGAAATGGGCCGCAACTTCACGCCTGAAGAGGATCGCAACGGTGGACCGAATGTCGCTTTGATATCCCATGGACTGTGGCAACGCGCATTCGGTGGAACAAATGACATCATCGGCAAGCAGATTCAAGTCAATTCCCAGTCGACGACAGTCGTGGGTGTGATGCCGGCGGACTTTGCATTTCCTCCCGGCAGCAACGATCAGGTCGAGATTCTCCTGCCCTTCCAATTCGACCCGGCAAATCCCGGGAGCCGCGGCTCGCACTTTCTGTCCGTAATCGGCCGTCTCAAACCGGGGGTCAAGATAGATCAAGCGCGATCAGAAATGATCAGTTTGATGGCGGGATGGCGTAGTGAGAATCGCGCGCAGCATTTGTTAAATCCTCAAGGGCATCCGGTGGTGATGCTCCCTTTGCATGAAGACGTTGTGGGTTCGGCTCGACTCGCGGTGTTGATGCTGATGGGAGCGGTGGGATTTGTGCTGCTCATCGCGTGCGTCAACGTTGCCAACTTGCTACTGGCGCGCGCCGAGGCCAGGCATCGTGAATTTGCCGTCCGGTTAGCGTTAGGAGCCGGACTCCGGCGCATGACACAGCAATTTGTCGCCGAAGGATTCCTCTTAGTTTTGTTCGCAGCGACAGTGGGTACGCTGCTGGCATTTTTTGGTTTGAAACTTCTGCTGCTGTTTGCTCCCGACAGTATCCCGCGAACAGGCGAGATTCGGGTTGACCTCCTGGTATTGACGTTCACGTTGGGGTTGTCAGTCATCGCTGTGTTCTTGTTTGCTTTAGCCCCCTTGGTGCAAATCCGCGAAACGAATCTCGCTAACTGGATTCGTGGGGCGAGCCAACGTTCGATCGGTGGTGGCGGACAAACGCTGCGTAAGACTCTCGTGATTGTTGAGATTGCGCTCGCGGTGGTCCTGGTAGTCGGTTCGGGCCTGATGATTCGGGCCTTCTGGAAATTGCAACAGGTCACTGCCGGCTTCGAGCCCCGTGGAGTTTTGAGTTTCAGCATCAATCTGCCGTCGACAGTTTACAAGAATCCTGATCGGTTGCGCTTTGCGACTACCTTGCAGCAGCGCCTGGCGAGTTTGCCAGGCGTGACCGCCGCGGCGCTGGCCGGAGGACTTCCGCCTCTGCGCCGGATCAACGCTAATGATACAGAGATCGAAGGCTACCAACAGACGCCGGATGGCCCGGCCCAGAACGTCGATTACTGGAATGTAGTCAGCAATGATTACTTTAAGACTCTCAAGATCAAAACAATCGAAGGGCGCACCTTCGAGCCCGCCGATGACAACGACCAGGCTCAGCGAGTCGTGGTTGTAAACCAGGCCCTCGCCAAACGGTTCTGGAAGGGTAGCCCGATCGGTCGCCGCGTCAATCCCGGGTTCGCCACCCCGAAAGTGTGGGCCACGATTGTCGGCGTTGTTGAAGACACTAAGAACGCGGGAATGGATAAGCCGGCCGCGCCGGAGCTTTATTTATCGGCGCCTCAAGTAGCCCAGTTCGGGTTGAGCACCAACATGAGTTTCATCGTGCGCACTGATGGCGATCCTCAATCCTTCGGTCCCGGCATTCGCGCCGCCGTTAGTGAAGTCGATCCGCGCCTTCCTGTTTATGGGCTGCGACCAATGTCTGAAGTCGTGGCCCGATCGATGGTTCAACCACGCTTTCTATCGTTGCTCCTCGCTACGTTCTCAGCAATAGCCCTGTTCCTGGCAGCCATCGGCATCTACGGTGTGATGGCCTACTCGGTGGCCCAGCGAACCCAGGAGATTGGAGTCCGCATGGCCCTCGGAGCGCAGCGCTTGCACGTCCTGCGTCTTATTTTTGGCCAGGGGTTCCTGTTATTGCTGATTGGAACAGTGATTGGGCTGGGGGGAGCCTTCGCGCTTACTCGACTAATGCGCACGCTGCTCTTCGGGATTACGGCGACTGACCCCTTGACGTACTCAGCAGTGGTGGGCTTGTTAACCGTCGTCGCATTGCTCGCTTGTTATATCCCGGCACGTCGAGCAACGAAAGTCGATCCATTGGTAGCACTCAGATACGAGTGAAGAATTTCGGATTTCGGATTTTGTTCTTGCGAAGGTGAAATTGCCTTCGGTTGCTTGAACGTTAGCTATCAAAGGGTGCTTGAACTTTAGCAATCAAATTCGACGTTTGAAACAAAAAATCCGCAATCCGACATCCGAAATCCGAAATTGTTATTCCGCAAATGAGAAAGCTATGGAAACTTTAATTCAAGACCTTCGCTACGGGACGCGCATGCTGGCAAAGAAGCCGGTCTTTACGATCGTCGCTGTCATCACGCTGGCTCTGGGCATCGGCGCAACTACCGCGATCTTCAGTGTCGTAAACGCCGTACTGCTCCGTGCTTTGCCGTATCACAATCCGAGTCGATTGGTTGTTCTCTGGAGCACCGATTCGAGCGGGGAACGTGACGGGCTGTCCATTGTCGAAATCCAGGAGTTTCAGACGCAAATGCGCTCGCTCGAAGACCTGGCTGCCATCCAGTCTCAAAGCGTGAACTTGACCGGCAGCGATCGGCCCGAGCGTGTGCGTGGCGCCTTTGTGTCGGCGAATTTCTTCAAAGTCTTCAAGCTTGCGCCGGTGGTGGGACGCACCTTTGTGGAAGGTGAAGACCGACAAGGCGCGGAAAAGATCGCGGTCGTTAACGAGAAGATGTGGCAAGAGCGTCTGCACAGCGACGGGAATCTTCAAGACAAGAAGCTGATTCTCAATGGCGAGCCTTACAGCGTGATAGGTGTCGTGCCGTCCAACTTCAAACATCCACTCGACCCGGATGTCGAAGTGTGGATGCCGATGCCCAACTACCCCGGCAACACCGGACAGCGAGAGTCGCGTTTTCTATTTGCGATGGGCCATCTCAAACCCGGGATCGGCTTATCGCAGGCGCAGGCAGAAGCGGCTTCCGTTGCCGGTCAACTAGCTCAGGCTTATCCCAAAGAGAACGCTGGACGCGGCTCGAAGGTGGAGGATTTCCGTGACCTGATGGTCAGCGGCATTCGTCCGATGCTGTGGTTGTTGTTCGCCGCCGTCGGCGTAATTCTACTGATTGGCTGTGCCAATCTCGCGAATCTGTTGCTGGCTCGCGGCTTAGCGCGCCAGAGAGAGATTGCCGTACGCGCGGCCTTGGGCGCAGGCAGGTGGCGCCTGATTCGTCAGCTTTTGACAGAGACCACAATCATCAGCCTGATTGGCGGCGCGTCTGGATTACTGCTCGCGCATTGGAGTTTATATGCGCTGCTGAAGCTGCCGCAGAACTTCGTTAGTGTCGAAGAGGTCACTCTCGACTCACGCGTGCTGCTGTTTGTGCTCGCAGTCTCTGTCTTAACTGGGTGGCTTTTCGGCTTGCTTCCCGCTTTGCGGCTGGCGAGACCCGAGCTGCAATCGTTTCTCAAAGAGGGGGCACGTGGGAGCGGCGAAGGCGCGCGATGGAATCGCGTTCGCGGCGGCTTTGTCGTGGTCCAGGTCGCAATGTCGCTTTTGCTGCTGGTGAGTGCGGGGTTGCTGATCAGGAGCTTTGACAAGCTGCTACGGGTTGACATCGGTTTCAAACCCGAACGCCTGTTGAGCCTGGAATACCGTCTGCCGCGCGGCAAATACCGCGAGCCGGAAGCTCAGTGGACTTTTCATCGCCAGGTGGTCGATCGAATTAGAGAAGTACCCGGAGTCCAGGCGGTCTCACTCGTTCGCGGCCTCCCTTTCAGCGGCAATGGCGGCGCGACGGGGATCATCCTTCCCGATCGAGAACGTCCTGCTAAGGGCTCGGAACCGCAAGTGCAGTTCAATACGGCCATGCCCAATTATTTCGAAACCATCGGCATCCCTTTCATTCAGGGGCGGGTCTTCAGCGATCAGGATCAAACAAAGACGCCCGCAGTCTTCATTATCAACCAAACCATGGCTCGCAGATTCTGGCCCAACCAGGATCCCCTTGGAAAGCAAGTAACACTGGCTGAAGACGGAACGACCGGAACAGTCGTGGGCGTTGTAGGAGATGCGAAACAATATTTGGTAGACGAGGATCCAAGGCCCCAGTTGTACGTTCCCTACAGTCAGAACCCAGGCATCTTCGCCACCGTGGTCATTCGTACGACGGTAGAACCGCTCAGCCTGTCCGAGTCGGTGCATCAGGCCGTTTGGAAAGTCGATCCGGATCAGCCGATGTGGAAAATCCGTACCGTCGAATTCCTGGTGAACCGCAGCGTGGCTGACCGGAAATTCCTGATGGCCCTAATGGGTATCTTCGCAACTCTCGCGCTGGTGCTGACCATGATTGGACTGTACGGCGTCATCAGTTATCTCGTTAATCAACGCACTCAGGAGATTGGTGTTCGCATGGCGCTGGGGGCGCAGGTCGGTCAAATCCTGGGGATGGTACTGAAGCAAGGTATGACGCTGGTCCTGATCGGCGTCGCTCTCGGCCTGGCTGCATCGTGGTTAATCACGCGATTGATGTCCCGTTTGCTTTATCAGGTTAGCGCGACAGATCCACTCACTTTCGCGGGGATTCCGTTACTGCTGACGGCCGTGGCGTTGTTGGCGTGTTATCTCCCCGCGCGGCGCGCAACTAAGGTCAACCCACTGGTGGCTCTGCGGTACGAATGAACATTGTAGGGGCGTCCCTCCGTGGGCGCCCCTCGTTTCGGTACGCGCCTCGTTCGGTAGGAAAGGGGCGGCCACGGAGGGACGCCCCTACAGGAGTTATGAATATGATCGCCGAAACTCATCAGGACATACGCTACGGCCTGCGCATGATCGTAAAGAGTCCCGGCTTCACGCTGCTGGCAGTGCTGGCGCTCGCTTTGGGCATCTGCGCGAACACGACGATCTTCAGTCTCATCAACGGACTGATCCTGCGCCCACTGGCCGGCGTCAAAGAGCCGGAGCGGCTGGTCGCCGTCTACACTAGCGATTACAGCAGCGGGTTGTACGGTGGCTCGTCCTACCCTGACTACCTGGATTTCCGCGATCAAGCGGACGCCCTTGCGGGCCTCGCAGCCTACGACCAGACTGTGCTCAACCTAACTGGCGGCGCCGAAGCGGAACGACTCAGAGGCGCGTATGTCACCGGCAGTTTTTTCAACGTCCTTGGCGTCCAAGCACAGCTGGGGCGCACCCTCCAACCTTCGGACGATGCGATCCCGGGGTCGCAGCCGGTCGTCATCAGCCACGGACTCTGGCAGCGTCGCTTCAACAGTGACCCGACTATCGTTGGCGGCACGCTCAAACTCAACGGGCGTGCTTACACCATTGTCGGCGTGACGACGCCGAGCTTTCGCGGGCTGCGTTTGGGCGCGCCGCCCGAGTTTTGGCTCCCGATGACTGCCGACTCCGGCCTCACCTCGGGCGGGCGTGGTGACCGTGGGATTGAGCTTACGGGCCGGCTCAAACCCGACGTTAGCGTCGCACAGGCGCAGGCCCAATTGGCGACCATCAGCGCGCGTCTCGCGCAGACTTATCCCGAAAGCAATATGGGGACGCTCGAACGCCCGAACGAACCGCGACCCATCACAGTCGTGCGCGAAGCGCGGATCGAGCCGCGAGCGCAGCGAAGCGTCTGGCAGGTTTCACTGCTGTTGTTCGCGGTGGTGGGGTTGGTGCTGCTGATCGCGTGCGCAAACGTGGCGAACCTGCTGCTGACGCGCGCCTCGGTGCGGCGGCGCGAGATTGCGATACGTTTGGCACTGGGGGCCAGCCGCAGGCGACTCGTGCGACTGTTGCTTACTGAGAGTCTGTTGCTCGCACTTTTCGGCGGCACAGTCGGTTTGATCGTCACGCTCTGGACGGCCGGTCTGCTGCCTGCCTTCTTCCCCCCGACTGACGCCGGCGGACTCGATCTCAGTCTCGACTGGCGTGTGCTTGCGTTCACCGGTGCGGTCGTGATGTTGACCGGCATTCTGTTCGGTCTGGCGCCGGCGCTCAAAGCCACGCGCCCCGATCTAGTCATGTCGTTGAAAGACGACGCCGGTAGCTACAGTCGCCGCCTGCGGCGCTTGAGTCTGCGCGACGCACTGGTAATTTCGCAGTTGGCGCTGTCGCTGGTGTTGCTAATCGGCGCGGCGCTGTTTGTACGCAGCCTGCGACAAGCGCTCGAATTCGATCCCGGCTTCGCTTCACAGAATCTACTCCTCGCCACGGTTGAGACGCGCAGCGCAAGTTTGAGCAAGGAGCGGGGACAAACTTTTTACCAGCAGAGACTCGAACGTGTCAGCGGAATTCCGGGCGTCCGTGGCGTCACCCTGACGCGCGTCATCCCGATTAGCGGCGGTGGACAGCGGCGAGGCGTTCAGTTGGAAGGATATCAACCGCAGGCGAACGAAGACACGGAACTCAATACAAACGTAGTCGGTCATGACTACTTCAACACAATGGGCATTCCGATCGTCCAGGGGCGCGACTTCAAAGGGCAAGACAGCGAAAGCAGCCCTGGCGTGGTGATTGTGAACGAAGAATTGGCGCGCCGTTACTTTTCGGGCCAAAACGCCGTCGGCAAGCGCCTGCGTTTGGGATCGGAAAGCCCCTATCTTGAGATTGTTGGTGTAGCGCGCACAGCCAAGTACCGGAACTTGCGCGAACAACCGTTGCCATTCATCTATATTCCGCTCGCCCAGGAATACCAGACCGGCATGACGCTTATCGTGCGCACGGCGAGTGACCCCGCGTTGTTGATCCCAGCGCTGCGCAACGAAATCCGCGCCTTGAACAAAGATGTGCCGATCTTCGCCGTTCAAACAATGACAGAACACATAGGCGCGCAACTCGCAGCCGACCGCATGATCGCGGTGCTGCTGAGCATCTTCGGCGGTGCGGCGCTGCTGCTCGCCGCAATCGGCATCTACGGCGTAATGGGTTACTCAGTCGCACGACGCACGCATGAGATCGGCGTACGCATCGCGCTGGGTGCTGAGCGGCGCGACATATTCAGGCTGGTCCTCGGGCAGGGATTGATGCTGATCCTCATTGGCGCAGGTCTCGGCCTCGGGCTGGCGCTCGCGTTGACGCGCGTGCTGCAGAGTCTGCTGTTTGGAGTTAGCGCTACTGACCCTTTGACCTTCAGCGTGATTGTGCTGTTGCTGATCGCGGTGGCGTTGGTGGCTTGCTACCTTCCAGCGCGACGGGCGACGAAGGTCGATCCATTGGTGGCGCTGCGGTACGAGTGAAAGGATTTTTGATTTTTGATTGCCGATTGCCGATTTGGTCTTTTGCCTAGGGCTTAGGTTTTTGGCCTTAGGTCTTTGGTTTTAATTGATCATTGCCAAGCCCGAAGTCCAGGACCAAAAACCAAAGATCAAGACTAAAGATCAAAAACCAAAGGCCAAAGACCAAAGACCTAAGGCCAAAAACCTAAGCACTAGGCAAAAGAACAAATCGGCAATCGGCATTTGGCAATCGGAAATCCTTAGAGGAGTCAAAAAATGCGAGTGCAACCACGGAAGAGTGTCGTCAGTGGTAATCAAACAGTTTGGCGTTTTGATCCCTCGCATACCACTGTGGAATTCAGCATCAAGAACTTCTTCTTCACTGTGAAGGGCCGCTTGACCGTTCTCGAGGGAACCATCGTGCTCAACGAAGCAGACATCACCCGCTCGTCAGTGACAGCCACGATTAAGGCCGACAGCATTGATACTGGCATCCGGCGACGTGACGCACACCTTCGGTCGGCAGACTTTCTAGGAACCTCCGACTATCCAAACATTCAGTTTCAAAGCTCAAGTGTAGGGCCCGGCAAGGATCGAGACATGCTCGGCATTAAGGGCTCACTGACTATTAAAGGGAAAAGCGGACAGGTACTCCTCGACGTCACTGAGGTGGATCGAAGCAAGTCGCCCCTGGGCGAAGAGGTCATTTATTACAGTGGCACGACAGAGCTTGACCGGTTTGATTTTGGAATCAACCCCTGGCGGCGAGTGATCGGGCGCACTCTGAAGGTCACGATCAACGTACAAGCGAGCAGGGAGACGCGATTGGCGAATGTCTAGACATGATTGTTCGTTGACCTCTCATTCACACCGCGGCTTTAGCCCGGTGGCGCGCTATTTGGGCCGTACCGGAAACCGTTTAAACGGTTTCCCAACTTAATGTGTGGTCCAAGTCAACCGGGCTAAAGCCGCGGTGTGAATGAGAACAAGGACGATTGGCAATAGGAGCAAACCGATGGAGACTTTCTTCAAAGACATCCGGTACGCAGTAAGGGGATTGCTAAAACGTCCAGGCTTTACTGCTGTTGCGGTGATTACGCTCGCGCTGGGCATCGCCAATACAGCGATCTTTAGCGTTGTGAATGCCGTGCTGCTGCAGCCACTTAAGTTCAAAAGTCCGGAGCAGTTGGTGATGATCTGGGAGGAAGCCTCGTTCGCCGGATTCCCTCGCAACACGCCGGCCCCAGCCAATTATGCAGACTGGAAAGCCCAGAGTTATTCCTTTGAGGATATGGCTGCAATTGCCGAACGCAGTTTCAACCTCACCGGCGACGGTGAGCCTGACCATGTTTCCGCCTACGGAGTGACCGCAAATTTCTTTCCCCTGCTCGGCACTCAGCCGCTGCTTGGTCGAAC
>WNGF01004524.1_pt1 | contig 30718 bp, 33 predicted proteins | sample 5400641 | NCBI WGS metagenome assembly WNGF01 (sample SAMN13153371, study PRJNA577476) | soil metagenome | isolation source: 80 cm soil or saprolite under grassland replicate 2 | place: USA:California | collected 2016-06-15 | reverse complement strand
AGAGGCCGTGCCGGCTTTGCCGGTGCGGCCGTCCAAGGCGCTCGCTTGCGACGCCGACCAGAAGAGGCCGTGCCGGCTTTGCCGGTGCGGCCGTCCAAGGCGCTCGCTTGCGACGCCGACCAGAGAGGCCGTGCCGGCTTTGCCGGCTTGGCCGTCTTCCTCGCCGGTGCGGCCGTCTACTCGATCCTGAAGTCGATCGTCTGCCGGGTTCTCGGGCCCTCGCTCGTCGGGACGGCCAGCAGGCGGATCCGGAACGTGCCGCGGCGCAGCAACCCGCCGTCGGGGTTCCGCCCGGTCAGCCCGATCGCGACCCGTCCGGGCAGGAGGTCGCGCAGGCGCGCGAGCAGGCCGAGGCGCTTCTTGCCGCGCCACAGCTCGACGTCGAGCCGCGCGACAGGCTCCACCTGCGGGCCGGCCGGCTGCTGGAGCAGGCTTCCCGCGCGGAGGGAGAGCACCGCCGGGGTCGTGTCCGAGGGCTTGAAGGCCGTGGTCGAGAGGGCCACCGAGGAGATCAGCCGCCGAGGGGGCGGCCCGAACGTGATCTCCCAGGGAACGCGAAGCGGCCCGGCGCCGCGCGCGATCAGCAGGATCGCGCCTTCGGCCGAGCCCTCGGTCGGCGGGCTGCCCACGATCCGCGCGCGCAACCGAACGGTCCTCGTGCCGCCGGGCCTGATGTACGTCCGCTCCGGCGTGGACGTGATCTCGAGCCCGCCCTGGCCGACCGCGTGCACCCGGACGGGGAGCCAGCGCGAGGAGGCGTTGTGGAGGATGAGCTCCTGCGTCGCCTGCCAGCCGTCGCCCTGCGCCCGCCCGAACGCGAGCGTGCCCGGATCGGTCGCAAGCTCGGAGGCCGACGCCGCGCCGAGGTCGAGCAGCCCCGCGCCCTCCGCGGCGACGCCGGCATCGCGCAGCGGCCGCGCCGTCCCGGTGAGCAGGCTCTTCAGGTCGAACGCGCTGAGGCTCGGCCGGGCCTGGGCGAGCACGGCCGCCGCGCCGGCGACGACTGCGGCGGCGGGGCTGGAGCCGTTGACCGTGCCAAAGCGGGTCGAGCCGTCCTCGTCCGTGCCGGGCTCGGACGTCGCGATCCCGACTCCGGGCGCGGCCAGGTCGGGCTTGACGCGCCCGTCGAAGGCGAGCCCCCGGGACGAGAACGGCGCGATCTCGCCGGAGGTGCCGTTGTGTGCCGGTGTCGGCACCCCGATCGAGACCAACGGGTGCCGCTGCCGCGCGAGAGCCTCGAGGGCGAGCCGCGCAGCGCGGTCCGGCACGCTCACGACCGGTACGGCGACGTTCTCGTCGAGGCCGAGCCCGCCGGCAGGAAGCTGCGTGCCGTAGAGGACGACCGCGGCCGCCCCGGCGCGGGCGGCGTACTCGGTCGCGAGCTGCGGGTCCTCTCCGGCATCGAGGAGCGCGGCGCGCCCCGCGACGAGGCTGCGCCCGCGGTCGTCGAAGAAGTCGCCGAGATCCGGGCCGGTGGCGCCCCTCTCGGGCGAGCGCGGCGCGACCAGCTCGAGCTCGTGCGGGTGCACGGACACCACCGCGTTCGCAAGCGGCAGCGGGCGGTTAAGGAAGACCCGGAGGCCGGCCCGGAGAGCGACCCGGGCCTCCTCTGCCTGGTCGCGCAGGTCGGCGGCTCCGACAGTCAGGGCCTCGGGCGCGCCGCCCGGGCTCGCAACGCTGCCGTACGCAGGGCCGCCCGGACCGTCGTTGCCGGCGGGCGCGACCACGAGCGTGTCCAGCCGAAGTGCGCCGCGGATCGCGCGCGCCTCGGGAGAATCCGCAAAGGCCCCGTAGGAGGCCGCGACCCCGATCAGAGCGATGCGGGCCGCATCGTGCGCGTCGCCGTCGAGGTTGGGGTCGACTGCGCGCTCCAGGCCGGCGACGATCTGGTCGGTACGGCCGTACACGGCCCAGCTTCCCGTCAGGTCGCGCTGCCAGCCCGCGACGCGGACCGGCAGGACGGAGGCACCGGTGGCGACCCCGGCGATCCCACCGGGCCCGCCCGCCCCGACCAGGACGCCTGTCAGCTCGGTGCCGTGCCGCTCGAGCCGGCTGGAATCGTCCGGGTCGGCCGCCGCGGGGGCGCCGGTGCGGTCGTCGCCGAGAAGATTGATTCCGTCCTCCACACGCCCGCGCAGGTACGGGTGCGCGCGATCGACGCCGGTGTCGAGAAGCGCGATCGTGACGCCGCGCCCGTCGTATCCCGGAAGCGTGACCGCCGGGAGGTGCCCGGCCCCGGAGGAAAAGCCCACGCGGCGGAGCAGCTCGGACGAGACCGAGGCCGGATAGGCGACCCGCACGGGGTAGACGCCCGCCACCTCGGGCCGGCGCTCGAGCAGCGCGACCGCGCGCGCGTCGAGCGGAGCGGAGAAGCCGTTGAGGACGCGCGAGAAGCTGAGCTCGGGGCGCATCCGGATCCCGTGGATCGCCAGCTCGGTGAGAAGCTTCTTCTGGGCGGCGATCGCAGCTCTCGTCCAAGCGCGCTCCTGCCGCTCGGTGGCGAGTCCGCCGTGCTGGAACACCTGTTGGGCGAGCGAGGGTTTCTTCAGCACGACCAGCATCCGCTGGCCGACGGTCACTCTCGGGCGGGCGCCGCCGACGAGCCCACGCCAAGAGGACGCCTCCGAGCCGACCGTCCGCTCATGGGACTCGCTGACGCCGAAGCCGACGGCGAGGAGCGTGACCGCGAGCGCGGCGACCATGAGAGACGCCTTAGAGCCCCTTTCAAAATGAAGCCTTGTGCCGCCGGGCCGCGCTGTGCGGCGCGTGGACTTCGTCCTCAGTCGCACCCGTATCCTCCGGATACGAGCGCTCCCTGCGTCTTTGCCGCGCACCACCCATCGCGCCCCGACGGCGAAGCGTCATTCTGAAATGGGCTCTTAGGAAGCCGAGGCGTAGGCATCGAGCGCAAGATAGCGGGGGTAGGGGACCGCCTCGGCGAAGCGGGCGGCCGAGGCGATCATCGCGGCGTTGTCTGTACAGAGCTCGAGGGGGGGTGCCTTGGCCTCGGGGAGCGAGGCCCGCAGCTCTGCGTTGGCCGCGACCCCGCCTACGACCGCGATCCGCTCCGCCCCGGTCTGCTCGGCGGCGGCCCGCGTCCGCTCGACGAGCGCCCGCACGATCGCCCGCTGGTACGAGGCCGCCAGGTCGGCCCGGCGCTCCGGGAGCTCGTGTTCCAAGCCACGAACCTCGTACAGCAACGCCGTCTTCACGCCCGAGAACGAGAAATCGAGCCCCGCGACGCGGGCGACCGGGAAGCCGAACGCCTCCGGGTCGCCCTCGCGCGCGAGCCGGTCGAGCTCCGCCCCGCCCGGGTAACCGAGGCTCAGGAGGCGCGCGCCCTTGTCGAAGGCCTCGCCGGCGGCGTCGTCGAGGGTCGTTCCGAGCACCGTGTGCGCGCCCGGCTCTCGCACGTGGAGCAACATCGTGTGCCCGCCGCTTGCGAGCAGGCAGAGGAAGGGCGGCTCGAGCGGATGGGGCTCGAGGTAGAGCGAGGCGACGTGGCCGTGGAGGTGGTCGACCGGGACGAGCGGCAGGCGGCGCGCCCAGGCCAGGGCCTTCGCCGCGGAGAGGCCGACCAGCAAGGCGCCGATCAGGCCGGGTCCCTGCGTGACCGCGACCGTCTGGATGTCGTCGAGGGTCGCGCCGGCCTGCGCGAGCGCCTCCCGGACGACCGGCACGACGAGCTCGAGATGCCGCCGCGACGCGATCTCCGGAACGACGCCGCCGAACCGCGCGTGCAGGTCCGCCTGCGAGGAGACGACGTTGGCGCGCATCTCGCCGACATCGGTTACGACCGCGGCGGCGGTCTCGTCGCAGCTTGTCTCCATCCCGAGGATCACGCGCTTTCGCTTCGCGAAGGCGCTAGCTGCGGGGGGATTGGCACAGATCTTTGGCAATCTCCGTACACCACTAGTCGTTCGCAACGTAGTCGCGAACGACGGGATCCCTCCACATGATCAGGGCGTCCTCGCGGTTGTCCGTGTAGTAGCCGCGCCGCACGCCGCGGGGGCGGAATCCGAGCCGCTCGTAGAGCTTGATCGCGCCCGTGTTCGAGACGCGCACCTCGAGCGTGTAGCCGCGACGGCTTCGACCCGAGGTGAGATCGAAGAGGCGGCGCATGAGGAGCGACGCGATCCCCTGGCGGCGCCGCTCGGGCGCGACGGCGATGTTCATCACGTGCCAGGCGTCCACGTAGCGCGAGATGACCAGGTAGCCGACGAGGCGGCCGGTCTCGGAGTCGAAGGCGCCAAGGCAGAGAGAGGACGGCTTCGCCAGCTCGCTCGCGAACATCGAGCGCGACCATGGCGTCGGGTACGAGCGACCCTCGATCTCCTCGATCTCGTTCAGGTCGCGAAGCTCGAGCCGGCGGAGCTCGACGGTCGTCACGCCCTCTTCTCCGCGTCCGGCGCTCGTAGGTACAGCGGCTCGACGAGCTCCGCGGGGCCGAACTCGCTTGCCAGCTCGACGTGGAAGCGGGCGCGCGGGAGATGGCACTCGTCGTCGTCGGGCGGGACCCTCGCGCCGCGCTCTTCGAGCACGGCGCGATAGCGAAGAGCGCCGTCGCCGACGCAGACGGTTCCCGGCTCCAGCTCGAGCGCGTGTGGCGCGTGACATAGGGCCTCGCCGCCGTCCGAGAGCGTGAAGACCTCGCGGCGGCCGGCGTCGATCACCGGGAGGGCGCCGGGTGCCCCCGCGGCGAGCGCCGCGAGGGTCGAGACGCCGGCGACCGGCAGCTCGAGTGCCAGCGCCAGGCCTCGCGCCGCGGCCAGGCCCATGCGCAAGCCCGTGAAGCTGCCGGGCCCGGTGCCGACGACGAGACCAGTCAGCTCGGTCTGCTCGATCCCGGCCTCGCGGAGCATCTCGTCGGCGTCCTCGAGCACCCGGACCGCACGGGAGACACGCTCCCCGAGCACCTCTCCGTCCCGGACGAGCGCGGCCGTAGCGGCGCTCGTCGCCGTGTCAAACGCGAGTGTCAGCACCCCCGAACAGGCGATCGAGAAAGACGTTTTCCGGGCTCTCGAGCGTGATAAGCCTACGAGTGGGATCCATGTGCGCCAAACGTACCTCGACCCGCACGGGCGGGAGCGCATCGGCCGCCGCCTCGGGCCACTCGACGAAGCAGATCGCATCTTCGAAGTACGGCTCCAGGTCGCCCCACTCGGCCGCCGAGAAGCCGCGGAAGCGGAACAGGTCGAGATGCGAGACGTCCGGCTCGGCGGGGTACCGGTGGCCAACCGTGTAGGTCGGGCTCGTCACCGGCGCCGTCACCCCGAGCGCCCGGCAGGCGCCGCGCACGAAGGTTGTCTTCCCGGTCCCGAGCTCACCGGAGACCGTGACGACGTCGCCGGCGGCGAGCTCGCGTGCCAGCGTCGCCGCGACCGCCTCGGTCTCCGCCGGGGAGGCGGAGCGCAGCACCCTCAGAAAAGTCCGAGCTGGACCGCGGGCTCGGCGGCGATCGGCGCGAGCTGGGGTGCGGCGGCGAGCACCGGCTCCGCCACAGTGCGGCCGAGCAACTCGGGCAGGCGGGCGAAGTCCGCCTCGAGCACCTTCAGCATCGCCGGCGTGTAGAGCGCGGCGGCCGGGTGGTAGAGCGGGTAGAGGAGCACGCGGCTGCCGCCGAGCGTCACCTGCTGCTCTGCGCCGTGTACGCGCGTGATCCCTGCCGGCTTGCCGGAGAGCAGCTTGGTCGCGAAGTTGCCGAGCGTTGCCACCACACGAGGCCGGATCAGCTCGATCTGCCGGAAAAGGTGGCCCTCGCACGCCTCGATCTCGTCGGGTACAGGGTCGCGGTTGCCGGGAGGCCGGCACTTCAAGACGTTCGCGACGTAGACGCGGCCGCGGTCGAGCCCGATCCCGGCGAGCAGCTTGTCGAGGAGCTTCCCCGCCTGGCCGACGAATGGGTAGCCCTGCTTGTCCTCATGAAAGCCGGGCGCTTCTCCCACGAACATCAGATCGGCGTGCGGATCGCCCACGCCGAAAACGACCTGCGTTCGCCCCTGCGAGAGCCGGCAGCGCGTGCAGCCGGCCACCTCGCGGCCGAAGACCTCGAGCTCGGTCAGCTGTCGCTCAGCCGCAGCCACATGAACCGCCGCAACATCCGCCACCGGCTGAAGGTCCGCCGTGGGTCGGCTGCTCGGCGGTGCCGAGCGCTGCGAAGACCGAGAGCTGCTTGCACACGTTCGAGGCGTTGCAGTCCGGGCAATTCGGCTCATCGCCGTTCCGGACGAGCTCCTCGAAGTGCGACTCGCACTCCATGCAGACGTACTCGTAGATCGGCACCGCGGCGGACCCTAGCAACTCGACCACGCGGAGATCTTCGACTCCGCGTCGGACGGAACCTGTCAGGCCGACGGCAGCTCGAAGAAGAACGTCGAGCCGGCGCCGATCTCGGAGCGGACGCCGATCCTCCCGCCCATTCGCTGGACGAGCTCTCGCGAGATGTAGAGGCCGAGGCCCGTCCCGCCCGGAACCTGCCGCAGGTGAGGATCGGCGCGATAGAACTTCTCGAAGATCGACGACTGCTCCGCGTGGGGAATCCCGATCCCCTCGTCCTCGACCATGACGCGCACGGCGTGGGGAACGCGCGCGGTCGAGACGACGACCGCGCCGCCTTCGGGCGAGTACTTGATCGCGTTGTCGAGCAGGTTGACGAGCACCTGCTCGACCCGGCCGCGGTCGCCGACCGCCGCACCGCCGTTCGACTCCAGGTTCGTCGTCAGCGAGATCGAGGACGGCAGGCGCGGGCGCATCGTCTCCACCGTGGCCCGCACGACCTCACCCAGGTCGAGCCGGTTCGTCTCGAGCCGCAGGTCGCCCCGGTCGAGCCTGCTGGCGAGGAGGATCTCCTCCGTGATCTGGGTCAGCCTCGTGCCCTGGACGCCGATCATCTCGAGCAGCTCCCGGCGCCGCTCGGGCGTCAGGTCGATGTCCTCGCGCAGCAGCGTCTTCGCCGCGCCGAGCACGGCCGTCATCGGCGTCCGCAGCTCGTGTGAGACGGTGGCGATGAAGTCGCTCTGGGCCTCGTCGAGCCTCCGCTCGGCGCTCAGGTCGCGAAATGCGTAGACGACGCCCGCCGGACTGCGAACCGCCACGAACGAGAGCCAGAGCTCGCGACCGGCGATGTCGACCGGAAGCGTCACCGGCCGTGCCGCCGCATGGCCCTCGGCGACCGGAATCTCCCGCGCGATCGCCTGCCAGCCCTCGAAGAGCTCGTCCGCGGGACGGCCGAGCGCGTCGTCCCTGCCGCGTCCGGTGACCAGCTCCGCGGCCCGGTTCCAGAGCTGGACGACGCCGTCGTCGTCGAGCAGAAAAACGCCGTCCCCGACGGCCTCCAGCACTCGGGCGGCGTGCTCGCGCTCGGCCGCCGTCGCCTCGGCCCGGGCACGGGCCGCCGCCTCGCTCTGGGCCTCCTGGTAGAGGCGAGCGTTCCGCGCCGACGCGCCCATCAGGCCGACGAGCCCCTCGGCCAGCTCGAGCTGCTCCTTCGTGTACTCAAGCCGGTCGGTCATCAGCTGGACGACGCCCACGACGCGGCCCTCGTGCTTGACCGGCAGCATCATCGCCGCCCGGACGCCCGGCGGCCCCTCCTCCGGCACCTTCCGCAGCGTCCCCTCGCGGTCGACGTCGTAGTAGACGCCCTTCGGATCCTTGACCTGCTCGTGCACGTCGTTCACGAGGAGGGACTCGCCGGTCGTGATCACGCGGCTCTGCATGCCGCCGCCCTCGAGGTTGAGGGGCAGCGGGGGGAAGATCGTCGGGTCGAGACGCTCGCCGTCGACCCAGGCGTACTCGCACCGGATCAGCCGGTCGTCCTCGTCGTAGGAGGAGACGACCACGCCGCCGTGGTGGATCGCGTCGGTCAAGAGCTCGTGGAAGCGGTCGTAGACGCGGGCGGGATCGAGCGTCTCGTTCAGGTAGCGGGCGGCCTCGAGGAGCAGCCTCGCCTTCTCGGCCTCGCGTTCGACGCTCATGCGTGGATCATGCCCACGCGGCGACAATGTGGAAATGGTGAACGAGCTCGCGCGGCGGCTGGAGGGGCGGCGGGTCGTGCTGGAGCCGCTCGAGCCCCGGCACGAGGAGGTTCTCTGGCTCGCTGCGCAGGACCCGCGGATCTGGCGGTGGATGTCGGTGCTCGCGGCGGAGTCGCGGGAGGCGTTCCACGACTGGTTCGAGGAGGCGCTGGCAGCGCGGCGCTCCGGCGAGACGGTCCCGTTCGCGACGCTGGACGCCGCCTCTGGCGCGCCGATCGGCAATACGCGCTACCTGGCCATGCGGCCCGAGCACCGCGTGGTCGAGATCGGCTGGACGTGGCTCGCGCCGTCGCACTGGAGCGGCGGTGCGAACGTGGAGGCGAAGTACCTGATGTTGCGGCATGCCTTCGATATCGGCTTCCTGCGGGTGGAGTTCAAGACCGATGCGTCGAACGAGCGTTCGCGCGTGGCGCTCGCGGCCTTGCCGGCCGAGTTCGAAGGAATCCACCGGCGGCACATGCTCGTCCGCGGCGGCGAGCGCCGCGACTCCGCCTGGTACGCGGTGATCGACGAGGACTGGCCGGAGGTACGCTCGGCGCTGGAGCGCCGGCTCGCCCGCCGGGGCTAGACTGACGCCGCCCGGTATCCGTTACGGAACTGGAGCAGAAGATGGTCAAAAGCGTCACCGTCATTGGTCGCGGCCGCGTCGGATCGGCGATTGCCGCCCGGCTCGAGGAGCGCGGAATCCCGCTGCGGGACAGGGATGGCGAGCTCGTACTGCTGTGCGTTCCGGACACGGCCATTCGGGACGTGGCCCAGGGACAGTCCCTCGGACACGGCTGGATCGGACATGTCTCCGGAGCGACCCCGCTGTCGGCGCTCGACCCGCACGAGCGGCGCTTCTCGCTCCACCCCCTCCAGACGTTCACACACGCGCGCGGACCAGAACAGCTCGACGGTGCTTGGGCGGCGGTGACCGCGGAGACGGACGAGGCGCGCTCGCTCGGATTCGAGCTCGCCCGCCTGCTCGGGCTCGAGCCGTTCGAGCTCGCCGACACCGATCGTCCGCTCTACCACGCGGGCGCCGCGGTCGCCTCCAACTACCTCGTCACGCTTCACCGCGCCGCTTCCGCGCTCTTCGCGGCCGCCGGGGCGCCGCCGGACGCGCTCGAGCCGCTGATGCGCCGGACGATCGAGAACGGCTTCGAGCTGACGGGGCCGATCGAACGCGGCGACTGGGAGACCGTCGAGGCCCATCGTTCGGCAATCCGTGCCGCCCGGCCCGACCTGGAGCCGCTCTACGACGTGTTGGCGGAGGCCACGGAAACATGAGGACCGCCCGCACGATCGCCGAGCTCCGCGGCGCCCTCGGCGGGCCAGGATCCGCCGGTCTGGTGCCGACGATGGGCGCCTTCCACGAGGGCCACCTCTCGCTCTTTCGTGCCGCCCGCGAGGAGTGCGACCTGGTCGTCGTCAGCCTCTTCGTCAACCCGGCGCAGTTCGCGGCCGGAGAGGACCTCGGGCGCTACCCCCGCGACGCGGAGGGCGACGCGCGGCTCGCCGGGGAGACCGGGGTCGACGTCCTCTTCGTCCCGCACGCCGAGGAGATCTACCCACCGGGCTTCCAGACCTGGGTCGAGGTCGAGGAGCTCGGCCAGATCCTCGAGGGCGAGTTCCGGCCGGGCCACTTCCGCGGGGTCGCCACCGTCTGCCTGAAGCTCTTCAACCTCGTCCGCCCCGACCGGGCCTACTTCGGCCAGAAGGACGCACAGCAGGCGGCCGTGATCCGGCGGATGGTGCGGGATCTCGGCCTCGACCTCGAGATCCGGGTCTGCCCCACCGTCCGCGACCCCGACGGCCTCGCGCTCTCCTCCCGCAACGCCTACCTCTCGCCCGCGGAGCGGGAGACGGCACTGTCTTTGCCCCGAGCGCTCGAGATGAATGATCCCGCCCTCCTGGACGGCCTCGAGGTGGACTACTTCGAGACGGCGGATTTCGACCCGCCTGTCCTCGCCGCGGCCGTCCGCGTCGGCGGGACCCGGCTCATCGACAACGTAATTCTGGAAGGAGAGCTGCAGTGACCGAGAAGCCCCGCTACGCGTCCTGGACCCACGGCAAGCTGCCCCTGCCCGAGCTCGCCGAGCTGAAGCGCCGCGGCCAGAAGCTCACGATGGTGACCGCCTACGACTTCCCGAGCGGCCGGATTGCCGACGCGGCCGGCGTCGAGCTCGTGCTCGTCGGCGACTCGGCCGCGATGACCGTGCTCGGCCACGACTCGACCGTGCCTGCGACGATGGAGGAGCTGCTGATCCTCACGCGGGCGGTCACGCGCGGTGCGAAGCGGCCGCTCGTCGTCGCGGACATGCCCTTCGGCTCCTTCCAGGTCTCCGACGAGGCCGCGGTCGAGAACGCGGTCCGGTTCGTCAAGGAGGCCGGCGCGGACGCCGTCAAGCTCGAGGGAGCCGGCCCGACGCTCTCGCGCGTCCAGGCAATCGTCGGCGCGGGCGTCCCGGTGATGGGCCACGTCGGGCTGACCCCGCAGTCGGCGACGATGCTCGGCGGCTTCAAGGCGCAGGGCCGGACCGCCGCCAAGGCGGAGCGGCTGTACGAGGACGCGCTGGCGCTCGAGGCGGCCGGCTGCTTTTCGGTCGTCCTGGAGGCGGTGCCCGCGCCGGTCGCCGCGCGCGCGACCGAAGCGCTCCGCGTGCCGACGATCGGGATCGGCGCGGGAGCCGACTGCGACGGCCAGGTGCTCGTCTGGCACGACCTGCTCGGGCTCTACGAGGGCAAGGCGCCGCGCTTCGTCAAGCGGTACGCCGATCTGGCCGCCGAGGCCCGGCGGGCGATCGAGGCATACGTCGCCGAGGTTCGCGAGGGCCGCTTCCCGGAGGAGCGGCACACCTATGCGATCCCGGACGAAGAGCTGGAGGCCTTCGAGGGCTGGCTAGCCGAGCACGTCCACGGGCGTCTCTAGGCGCCGGTACAGCTCGCGCAGACCGAGTGCGAGCAGCCCGATCGCCCACGCGACGAGGGCCAGCTCGAGGGCGACGAAGACCGCGTTTCCCGGCCCGTGGTCGGAGCCGCCGCTGCGGAAGACGTCCTCGCCGTAGACCGCGAGCCGGACCGGCCAGACGACGACCAGCGACAGGGCGAGCGGCGCCGAGGCGAAGGCGAGCAGATGCCGGGCCTGACGGTACGTGGTGCCGCCCACGATCCGCGTCGCCCAGTGCAGGACCAGCCCACCGGCGAAGTAGACGGCCACGGCGTAGATCCCGCCGCCGAGGAACGCCCAGACCGCCGCGTCGAGCCAGTCGAGCGTCACGTCGTTCAGCAGCGTCCCCGCGACCGGCGTCCAGAGAACCGAGCCGATTCCGGAGAGCAGGACGAGCGCGAGCACCGCCTCGCTCCGGGCACGGGCCGTCGCGTCCGAGTCGTCCCGGAGCCCGGCGAAGACCTCCCGCGGGGCGACGAGCACGGTTACCGTGCGCAGCAGCCAGAGCCGCTCGTCCGCGACCGGAGCCTCCGCGCGGGCGCTGCTCACGCCGCGGCCGCGACGCCGGCCAGGATCCCGCGGAGGTACTGCCCCGTGTACGACTCCTCGACTTCCGCGACCTGCTCGGGCGTGCCGGTCGCGATCACCTCGCCCCCGGCCTCGCCCCCCTCGGGCCCGAGGTCGACGATCCAGTCGGCCTGCTTGATCACGTCGAGGTTGTGCTCGATCACGAGCACCGTGTTGCCCGCGTCCACGAGCCGCTGGAGCACCTCGAGGAGCTTCTCGATGTCCGCGAAGTGGAGACCGGTCGTCGGCTCGTCGAGGATATAGAGCGTCCGCCCGGTGGCGACCTTGCCGAGCTCCTTCGCCAGCTTGATGCGCTGGGCCTCGCCGCCCGAAAGCGTCGTCGCCGGCTGCCCCAGCTTGACGTAGTCGAGCCCCACGTCGTGCAGCGTCTGGAGCCGCCGGCGCAGCCTCGGGATCTTGGCGAAGAAGCGCAATGCCTCCTCGACCGACATGTCGAGCACGTCCGCGATCGACTTGCCCTTGAACCGCACCTCGAGCGTCTCCCGGTTGTAGCGCTTCCCGCCGCAGGTCTCGCACGGCACGTAGACGTCCGGCAGGAAGTGCATCTCGATCTTGATCGTCCCGTCGCCCTTGCACGTCTCGCAGCGGCCGCCGCGGACGTTGAACGAGAAGCGGCCCGGCTTGTAGCCGCGCACCTTCGCTTCGGGCGTGAGTGAGTAGAGCTCGCGGATCGGCGTGAAGATGTCGGTGTAGGTAGCCGGGTTCGAGCGCGGCGTGCGGCCGATCGGAGACTGGTCGATGTCGATCACCTTGTCGAAGCACTCGATCCCCTCGCAGCCGAGGTGCTCGCCGGGCTTCACTCGCATCCGGTGGAGCCGGTTGGCGAGCGCCTTGTAGACGATCTCGTTCACGAGCGTCGACTTGCCCGAGCCGGAGACGCCGGTGACGCAGACGAGCTTCCCGACCGGGAACTCGACGTCGATGTCCTTCAGGTTGTGCATCGTCGCGCCGCGGATCCAGAAGGAGCCGAGCTCCCCGTCGCGCCGGTCCGGGACCGCGATCTCGCGCTTGCCTGCGAGGAACTGCCCGGTGACGGACTCGCGGTTGCGCTCGACCGCCTTCGCCGGCCCCTCCGCGACCACGTGGCCGCCGTGCTCGCCGGCGCCCGGGCCCATGTCCACCAGGTGGTCGGCGGCGCGCATCATCTGCTCGTCGTGCTCGACCACGAGCACGGTGTTGCCGAGGTCGCGCAGCCGCTCGAGCGTGCCGATCAGCTTGCCGTTGTCGCGCTGGTGGAGCCCGATGGACGGCTCGTCGAGGATGTAGAGCACGCCGACGAGCTGGGAGCCGATCTGCGTCGCGAGCCGGAGCCGCTGCGCCTCCCCGCCGGAGAGCGTCGCGGCCGCCCGGTCGAGCTGGAGGTAGCCGACGCCGACGTTCTCGAGAAACGTCAGCCGCTCCCGGATCTCCTTGATGATCCGGGCGCCGATCAGGAGCTCGGTCTCGCTCAGCTCGAGCCCGTCGAGGAACTCGATCGCCCGCTGCACGGACATGCGCGTGAACTCGTGAATGTTCTTCTCTCCGATCGTGACCGCGAGCACCTCCGGCTTCAGCCGCGCCCCGTTGCAGACCGGGCAGGGACGGAAGCTCATGTACTCCTCGATCCGCTCGCGCTGCTGACTCGAGTCGGTCTCGCGGTAGCGGCGCTCGAGGCTGGCGACGATTCCCTCGAACGCGAGCATGTACGAGCGGCGCCGGCCCATCCGGTTCCGGTACTGGATGTAGACACGGTCGCCGTTCGTGCCGAAGAGGAAGAGGTTCTGCTGGTCTTCCGAGAGCTCCTGCCAGGGCACCTCGAGATCGATCTCGTAGCGGTCGGCGATCGCCTGGATCACCGACTCGTAGAAGCTCGAGTTGCCGAGCGACCACGGCACGAGCGCGCCCTCGCCGATCGAGAGGGTCGGGTCCGGGACGAGCAGGTCGGGGTCGATCTCCTGCTGGGCGCCGAGGCCCGTGCACCGCGGGCAGGCGCCGTGCGGCGAGTTGAACGAGAAGATGCGCGGCTCGAGCTCCGGCAGCCCGACACCGTGCTCGGGGCAGGCGAAGTTCTCCGAAAACACCATCTCGTCCCCATCGACTAGGTCGATGGCGACTAGGCCTTCGGCAAGCTGCGCTGCGGTCTCGACCGATTGCGCCAAGCGCTGGCGAAGGTCCGGCTTCATCACCAGCCTGTCGACCACCACCTCGATGGTGTGCTTGAACTTCTTGTCGAGCTCGATCTCCTCCTCGAGCAGGCGCTGCTCGCCGTCCACCTTCACCCGCGTGAACCCCTCCGCGCGCAGCTCCTCGAGCAGGTCCTTGTACTCGCCCTTCCGGTCGCGGACGACCGGCGCGTTGACCGTGAACTTCGTCCGCTCGGGGAGCTGAAGCACCTGGTCGACGATCGCCTCCTGGCTCTGGCCCTCGATCGGGCGGCCGCAGATCGGGCAGTGCGGATTGCCGATCCGCGCGTAGAGCACGCGCAGGTAGTCGTAGATCTCCGTGACGGTGCCGACCGTCGAGCGCGGATTCCGCGAAGTCGTCTTCTGGTCGATCGAGATCGCCGGGCTGAGGCCGTCGATCGAGTCCACGTCCGGCTTCTCCATCATCTGGAGGAACTGGCGCGCATAGGCCGAGAGGCTCTCCACGTACCGGCGCTGCCCCTCGGCGTAGATCGTGTCGAAGGCGAGGCTCGACTTGCCCGAGCCCGACAGCCCGGTGACGCAGATCAACCGGTTCCGCGGCAGGCGAACGGTGATGTCCTTGAGGTTGTGCTCCCGGGCGCCGTGGACGACGAGCTCTTCCTGGCCCATAATCAAGCCAGTCTAGCGGGGGTGATCCGTGCGAACAAGTGTTCGTTTCTACGTCACGTCGGCGCGCACGACGGCAAGGGTGCCGACTGCCGCGAACAGGCTCGCGTAGCCGAGGGCGACGAGCAGGCTGAGCAACCCTTCGCCCTGCGAACCGGCATCTACGACCGCCGCGATCGCGTGCCCCGGCATGAAGCCCTGGCTACCGGTGAGCGCAAATACCGGCTCGGCGACGAGGAGCCAGATCAGGGTCAGCACGATTGCCGCCGTCTGACGGCGGAGCACTGCTCCGAGCCCGACGCCGATCGCTCCGCTCAGCGCCGCAGCGGCGAGGATGCCGAGGTACGCAGTGAGAATCGGGTGCGTCGCCAGCTGAAACGGGACCGGTTTCGAGGAGATCCAGGCCGCGGCGATCGGCCACGTGACGAGCTCGGCGAAGGCGGCCAGCCCGACGCCGGCGAGCGCGGCCGCGACCAGCTTCGCGGCGACGACGCGCTCGCGCCGGGGCGCGGCCAGGAAGGTGTGGTTGATCGTGCCGTGCGCGTACTCCCCGGCCCCCACGACAATGCCAGGATGGCCGAGACCAGGGCGCTGGCGGCGGCGATCTGGACGACCGAGCGCTGCTCGCTCTGACTCGCTAGGGCGAGGACATCGGTCGAGGCGACGGTGACCGAGACCACGATCGCGGTCAGGCCGAGGATCAGCAGCGCGAGCCAGAGGACGAGGCGCGTCGTGCGGATCTTCAGCAACTCGGCCCGGACGAGCCTGATCAAGACGCCTCCTCGGCGGTCAGCTCGAGGAAGACCTCCTCGAGGCTCACCTCCTCCCCGCGGAGCTCGTGCAGCACGACCCCGGCCGCGACCGCGACCTCCCCCACGCGCTCCGGCGGAGCGGCAGCGCAGCTCCCCGGCCGCAACGAGGGTCGCCTCCAGCCCCGCCCGTGCCAGCCGCTCGCGCAGCTCCTCCGCCTGCGGAGAGCGCACGACCGTCCCGCCGACCGCGCGCGCCGTCAGAGCCTCGAGCGGCTCGTGCGCGATCAGCCGCCCTCGGTGGATGATCGCAACCTCGTCGGCGAGCCGCGCCACCTCCGCGAGCACGTGGCTGGAGATGAACACGGTGCCGCCGGCGGCGGCGAACGAGCGCAGGAAGTCACGCAGCCAGCGAATCCCCTCCGGGTCGAGACCGTTCGCAGGCTCGTCGAGCACGAGCAGGCCCGGCGCGCCGAGGAGCGCGGCGGCCACGCTCAGACGCTGGCGCATGGCGAGCGAGTAGGCGCCGACCCGGCGGCGCTCGGCGCCGGTCAGCTCGACGTCCGCGAGCACCTCCTCGACTCGGGCGCCGTGGATGCCGCCGCTTTGGCCAGGACCCGGAGGTGGTTGCGGCCGGACCGGCTCGGGTGGTAGCTCGAGGCTTCGAGCACCGCGCCGACGGTCCGTAGCGGATCGGCCAGCTGCCGGTACGACACCCCGGTGACGAGCGCCTCTCCGGCTGTCGGCGCCACGAGTCCGAGCAACGCCCTCAGAGTCGTCGTCTTCCCCGCGCCGTTCGGGCCGAGGAAGCCGGTGATCCGGCCGGACGGGACGACGAAGGTCAGATTCTCGACCGCCGTCGTCTCCCCGTAGCGCTTCGTGAGATCCCGAACCTCGAGCGGGGCAGGCATCAGCCGGCCAGCTGTTCGACCAGGCTGTAGACGCTCTTCGCCCTGGGCACGTGATCGAGCTCCAGCGGACCGGCCACGATCGTGCCGTAGCCGAGCAGCCGTCCCGGCAGGCTCTGCTCGATCTCCAGCGTCTGGAGCGTCCGTAGGCGCACCGCCGCCGAGCGCCGCCGGCCGCTTCCCTTGACTACGAAGAGCTTGTCGGTCGTCACCACCAGGCGGGTTCGCTCCCAGCGCCAGACCGGGCCCAGCAGCGTCAGCGCGCCCACCGTGACGAGGAGCGCCCCGGGAATCAGCAGCGCCCAGGGCTGGGTGAGCAAGATCCCGCCCGAGACGGCGAGCACGAACGCGCGGGCGAGCGGGCGCGCGAGAACGACGCTGTGCCGGCGCGCCTCGAAGCAGACTCGCTCCTCGGGAGTCGCGAGCATCGTTGGCGCGGCTTCTCGCCAGAGGCCGGTTCTCCTTTGTTTGCGGCGTCCGGCACGTGGCGAGAACCGGGACGTATGCAGGACACCGCCCGTCGAGCCCTCGTCGCCACGCTCGTCGCCGTGGCCGTGGTCGCGGTCGCGCTCGCGCTCTGGAAGTTGAAGCTCGTGATCGCGCTCGTCTTCCTCGGCTTCGTGATCGCCGCCGCGATGCGGCCCGGAGTCGACGCGCTCGCCCAGAGGCGAATCCCGCGCCCCGCCGGTGTCGGCCTGCATTACCTCGCCGTCGCGACAGTGCTCGGCCTCCTGCTGTGGCTCGCCGTCCCTCGCGCGATCAACCAGGTCAGCGAAGCGATCGGAAACGTCCCCACCTCGAGGCACGAGCTGGCCCAGAAGGCGAAGCACTCGACCGGCATCAAGCACGACTTCCTCGTCGGCATCGAGCGGCGGCTCAGGAAGCTGCCCTCTCCCGGCAGCCTCTTCCACGGGGCAGTCACCGTCGGAGTCAAGGCCTTCGAGGTGCTGATCGCCATCTTCTTCGTGCTCGCGGTCGCGGCGTACTGGATCTTCGAGCGCGATCGCGCGATGCGATTGTCCTCGCCGGGTTACCCCGAAGGCACCGTCGAGTCGTGCGCGACACTTGGGACCTGATCGACCTGAAGCTGGGCGCCTACGTGCGCGGGACGCTGCTCCTCGTGCTGTTCGTAGCCTGTGTTCTCTCGATCTGCTTCTGGCTCATCGGGCTCCAGTACGGGCTAGTCCTTGGTGTGTTCGCCGGGTCGTCGGGATCGTGCCCGTGATCGGACCGCTCGTGGCCGGTGCTGCCGCGATCGGCGTCGGATTGACCGCCTCGTGGGCGGTCGCGCTCAGCGCGGGTCTCGCCGTGCTCGCGGTCCGCATGTTCGAGGACTACGTGGTCATCCCGCGGGTGATGGGCCATGCCGTCGGGCTCTCGCCGCTCCTCGTGCTCGTCTCTGTGACGGCGGTCGGACTCCTCTTCGGCGGCTTTTACGTCGTACTCTCGACTCCGCTCCTGGCGGTGCAGGCCACGCTCGTGGACGTGATCCTCCGGGACAAGGACCCGGCGGAGGAAGATGTGCCAACCGTGCTGTTCCCGGCGAAAGAGGGCTAAGCCTTGCGCCAGCGGCCGAAGATGAGGCCGCCGATCGTGAAGCCGAAGCCGAAGGCATCGCTTGCGATGCCGCTTTAGGAGGTCGTGCCGGTCGCCGGCACGACCGTTTCAGTGAGGGCTCGGCTTCAGGCCTTCCGCCAACGCCCGAAGATGAGCCCGCCGAGCGTGAAGCCGAGCCCGAAGGCATCGCTTGCGATGCCGCTTTAGGAGGTCGTGCCGGTCGCCGGCACGACCGTTTCAGTGAGGGCTCGGCTTCAGGCCTTCCGCTTTAGGAGGTCGTGCCGGTCGCGGCACGACCGTTTCAGTGAGGGCTCGGCTTCAGGCCTTCCGCCAACGCCCGAAGATCAACCCGCCAAGTGTGAAGCCGAGCCCGAACGTGCCGACCGCGAAGGCGCCGATCGCCAGCGCCTTGCGCCACGTCGAGAGCCGTTCCCAGCGGCCGAGCGCCTCCTGCTCCTCGGTCGTCAGCGGCTCGCCGCGCCGCTGCTTGCGCAGTAGAGGTCGTCGAAGATCTCGGTCGATTCGTCTGGCACGAAATTCAGTGTATAGCCTGCTTCGTCGTTGCCCATGCGGCTCCTCCACATCTCAGATCTGCACGCGGGAAGCGTCGAGGAAGCGAAGGTCGAGCGCGGCCTGGAAGCGCTGATCGAGCGGGTTTCGCCCGAGCTGATCGCCGTCACGGGCGACCTCGCCCACCGCGGCCGACGTCGGGAGCACGAACGCGCCGCCGCCTTCCTCCGCGGCCTCGGCCCACCACTGCTCGTGATCCCAGGGAACCACGACATCCCCTACTCCTTCCCGGCCCGTTTTACTCGACCGTTCCGCGAGTTCGAGCGCCAGTGGGAGACGGCCGAGCCGGTCTACCGCTCGCAGAAGCTGTTCGTCGTCGGCCTGAACTCGGTGCGCCCGTGGCGGCACCAGTCGGGCGGCGTCCGCGGCGAACAGGTGCGCAGGGCCGCCGAGCTCCTCGCAGAGGCGCCCGAGGCCGCGCTGCGGGTGGTCGCCCTCCACCATCATCTGATCGGCGCACCCTGGCGCTCGCGCAAGAAGCCCGTCTCGCGACGCTCTCACGTCCTCGCCGGGCTCGTCGACGGCGGCGCGGAGCTGATCCTCGCCGGGCACATCCACCAAGCCGCGGTCAGCGAGCGGCACGAGTTCGAGGTGGAGCAGAACGGCCTGCGCGGGGCCACCGTCTCCGTCGCGCCCGGGCTCGGCCAGCCGCGGCCGGACCGCCGCGGCGAGGCGCGCGGCCTGCACGTCTACGAGGCGACGGACGACACGCTGCTCGTGCAGACCTACGTCTGGCGGGAAGACAACTGGGGGCTCACGGGCGTGCGGAGGTTCCCGCGCGGCCGTGAGCCCCTACGGACCGAGCCCGCCTAGATCCCCGCGGTGACGCTTCGACGCCGCTCGCCGAAGAAGCGACCGACGAGCGCGACGAGGACGATCGCGACGATCACGCCGATCACGAACTCCCAGAAGCCGCTGAAGATCAGGCCGGCGATAACGAGCGATGCGATGCCGATCAGGATCGTGACGATCCAGCCCATCGGATCCTTGCCCGGGTGGAGCAGGCGTCCGAGGGCCCCGACGATCGCACCTACGATGATGAGCCATATCCAGTGCATGGCCGCTCCGTTTCCGGCGCGGATGCCTGTAAAACGTCCTACATCCGATGCTTCTGCCGGCCCTCCGGTTGACGGTAGGCGTCCGGCCCCGTGATCGGCCGGTGCTGGACGAAGCGCCGGTAGGCGATCACGAGCAGCGACGCGGCGAGGATCGAGCCGATCAGGATCGCGAAGATGCTGCCGGAGTCCTGGTCGGCCCCGAAGATCGCGGCCGCGATCCCGCCGCCGACGAACGAGCCGACGACGCCGAAGAGGATCGTCATCCAGACCGGCATCGGGTCCGGCCCGGGCACCGCCCAGCGCGCGAGCGCGCCGATGACGAATCCCGAGATCAGGACCTGGATGATCGCTCCGAGCACGCGCGCAACCTATGCCCACCAGAGGCCGGGAGCAACTCGGCCTCGTCCGGAAAGCTCACTTGCCGGGAACGGGTACGACCGCGACGATGACGTCATCGAGCCGCCGATCGAGCACCGCGACGTCACCACTATCATGGCCTTGTTCGGGGACATCAAAGAGGACGTCCGGGCGATCCGTGCGGTGCTGGAGGACGACGATGGCGAAGAAGAAGCATCCGAAGCTGACACCTGAGGATCACGCGCGACACGCGGAGATCCAGCGGATGGTCCGCGAGCGGATCGCCTACCACGAGGCGAAGGCACGCGAGCAGGACGCGGCGCGCGAGCGCGGGCAGAAGTAGCGGCGCCGCTTAGGCAGGCGCTTCGGCGGCCGCCTGGAGCTCGCGGCGGAGGTCCTTGATCTCGTCGCGCAGCTTCGCCGCGTACTCGAAGCGGAGCTCCTCGGCGGCCGCGAACATCTCCTCCTCGAGCGTGACGACCAGCCGTTCGAGCTCGGCCGGGGACATCCCCTCCACCTCTGCGCGGCCTCTGCGGCGGCGGCCCGGAACGGTCGGCGACTCCAGAGAGAGGAACTCGGCGATGTCGGAGACGCCCTTGACGATCGACTCCGGCGTGATCCCGTGCTCGTCGTTGTATGCGAGCTGCTTCGCCCTGCGGCGGTTGGTCTCGTCGAGCGCTCCCTGGATCGCCTCGGTCAGCTTGTCCGCGTAGAGCAGCACCTTGCCGTTGATGTTCCGCGCGGCCCGGCCGATCGTCTGGATCAGCGCCGTCTTCCCGCGCAGGAACCCTTCCTTGTCGGCGTCCAGCACCGCAACGAGCGAGACCTCGGGCAGGTCGAGCCCCTCGCGCAGGAGGTTGACGCCGATGAGCACGTCGTACTCGCCGAGCCGCAGCTCGCGGATGATCTGGATCCGCTCGAGCGTGTCCACCTCGGAGTGCAGGTAGCGCGCCTTCACGCCCGACTCGAGCAGGTAGTCGGTCAGGTCCTCCGCCATCTTCTTCGTCAGCGTCGTCACGAGCACGCGCTCGCCGGCCTCCTCGCGGCGGCGGATCTCGTTCAGGAGGTCGTCGATCTGGTTCTTCGTCGCGCGCAGCTCGACCTCGGGGTCGACGATCCCGGTCGGCCGAACGAGCTGCTCGGCGACGCGCTTCGAGTGACGCAGCTCGAACGGCCCCGGCGTCGCGGAGACGAACACGAGCTGCGGCACCTTCGCCAGAAACTCGTCGAAACGCAGCGGCCGGTTGTCGAGCGCCGACGGCAGCCGGAAGCCGTGCTCGACCAGCGTCTCCTTGCGCGAGCGGTCGCCCTCGTACATCCCGCCGAGTTGGGGCACGGTCTGGTGCGACTCGTCGACGAAGACGACGAAGTCGGACGGGAAGAAGTCGAGCAGCGTGTGCGGCGCGGAGCCGGGCGGGCGGCCGTCGAGGTGCCGTGAGTAGTTCTCGATCCCGGAGCAGAAGCCGAGCTCCTTCATCATCTCGAGGTCGTACTCGGTCCGCTGGCGCAGGCGATGGGCCTCGAGCATCTTCCCCTCCGTCTCGAAGAGCTTGACCTGCTCCTCGAGCTCGTGCTGGATCTGCTCGGAGGCCCGCTCGATCGTCGGCTTCGAGGTGACGTACTGCGTCGCCGGAAAGAGCGCGAGGTGCTCGAGCTTGCCGTACACCTCGCCGGTGAGCGGGTCGAAGTGCGTGATCTGCTCGACCTCGTCGCCGAAGAACGAGATCCGGTAGGCCGACTCCATGTGGGCCGGCTGCACCTCGACCACGTCGCCCTTGACCCGGAAGCGGCCGCGCCCGAGGAGCGTGTCGTTGCGGACGTACTGGATGTCGATCAGCTTCCGCAGCGCGAGGTCGCGGTCGTGCTCCTCGCCGACGGTGAGCAGGACGACCCGCTTCTCGTACTCCTCCGGCGAGCCGAGCCCGTAGATGGCCGAGACGGAGGCGACGATCACCACATCGCGGCGCGAGAGCAGCGCGGCGGTGGCGGCGTGGCGGAGGCGGTCGATGTCGTCGTTGCGCGAGGAGTCCTTCTCGATGTAGAGGTCGGCCTGCGGGACGTACGCCTCGGGCTGGTAGTAGTCGTAGTAGGACACGAAGTACTCGACGGCGTTGTCGGGGAAGAACTCCCGCAGCTCGTTGCAGAGCTGTGCGGCGAGCGTCTTGTTGTGCGCGATCAGGAGCGTGGGCCTCTGCACCTGCTCCGCGATCCAGGCCATCGTGGCGGTCTTGCCTGTGCCGGTGGCGCCCAGCAGGGTCTGGTAGCGCTCACCCGCCTCGAGCCCCTCCGAGAGCTGCGCGATCGCCTGTGGCTGGTCGCCGGTCGGCTGGTAGGCGCCCGAGGTTTTGAACTCCGCCACGGGGCTAAGGCTAGCGAGCCATGGACTACGCTCCGGAACGCCCACCGTACGAGGCGTACGCGGCGATCACGGGCACGTTCGCCGGCCTGCTCGCGGCGGCCGGCGCGGTCGGCCGGCTGCTCGATCGCGACCCGCAGTGCCAGACGGCACTCGACCTCGTCGTGCTCGGCGCCGCGACCTTCAAGGCGGCGCGGACGCTTGCGGGTGACGAGGTGACGAGCTTCATCCGCCAGCCGTTCGTGCGCGGCGAGGCCCATTGGAGCGAGGGCGAGGACCCGGTCGAGGGCGGGATGGCGCAGGCGATCGGCGAGCTCGTGACCTGCACCCGCTGCGCCGGCACCTGGGTCGCGGGGACTCGCCTCCACCCAGCTGCTCGCGCCGCGCTTCGGTCGCCTCCTGACATGGTCGTTCGCCGCCGCCGCCAACGACTTCCTGCAGGCTGGCTTCTCCGCTCTGAAGGCGAAGGCGAACGAGCTCGAGGAGGCCTAGGTCGGCGCGGCCGCGGGCGTCGCGCTGCGGATTCGCAGTCCGACGATGCCGGCGACCGTGCAAGCTACGGTCTGCGCCGCCGCGACGGCGGCGAACACGGGTCTCGCCCCCCATGCGCCGAAGGCAGGAGGAGCGCGTTGGCGCGGCCGCCGACGTGCTCTTCCTCGCCGAGCAGCTCCGGCCGGGCGCCGAGCCTCGCGAGCAGGCTGCCGCCGGGCAAGCCGAAGAGCGCCGCGCCGGCGACCTCGGCGGCCGCCACGAATCCCGTCCGCGCGGGCGAGCCCGTCGTGACCAGGACGAACCAGGGCAGCGCGAGCCATATCATCTGCGACCCTGTCGTCGAGACGACCTCTGCCGCGAGCAGCGCCGCGAGCCGGCGGTCGGCGAGCAGGCCGAGGCGTCTCACGAGGCGCGGACGAGGCGGACGTCGCCGCTCATCGTCGTAATCTTCAGCTCGACCAGAGGGCCCTCCCCTGCGAGCTGCTCGTCGCCCACCGCGAGCTCCGACTCGACCTCGCCGCTCATCGAGCGCGCGTCGATGAAGACGCGCGAGCCGCGACGGACACCGACGCGGACGTCGCCCGACGCGGACCGGAGCTCGACCCGCCCGGCCGCGACGCTGTCGACCCGCTGGTCGCCGGAGGCGCTTTGCACCTTGAGGGCCGCCCCCGCGTCGCCGACGTGAACGTCCCCGGACGCCGCGGAGATCTCGGCCTCACCGGCCACGCGCGCGAGCCCGACGTCACCCGAGGCGATCTGCACCCGCGCGTCACCCGCCACGTGTTCGACGCGGACGTCCCCGCTGGCCGACTTGGCGCGCAGTCCGGCTACGTGTTCCAGCTGGAGATCCGCGGAGGCGCTCTTCAACTCGACGTCGCCGAGCCTCCCGCGCGCGGTCAGATCGGCCGACGCGGTCGCCAGGGACAGGGCCGAGCCGCTCGGCGCCGAGACGCGCAGGCTGACCTCGGCCGCGGACCGTCGGCGGTCGCGTACCTCGACACGCAGCTCCTCGCCGCGAAGCTCGACGCGCGCGTCCTCGGCGACGTGCTCGTCGCCCCGGAGCGTTTCCAGCTCTACGACGGCCTCGTCCGCGTCGACCGCCTCGATTTCCACCTCGCCTGCCGGGACCTTGAGCTCGAGACGGACCGGCCCGGCGACGGCGAAGCTTTCTCGCCTCATGGCTTCCTTCGCGGCCGGCGGGGCGGGCGCCGGTGGATCCTGATCTCGACGTGGCCGAACGGCCCTGGGAAAAACGTCATCACACTCCTCCTCCCTCTAGCTCTTGGCAAAGCCGGTCAGGCGGCTGCCCGACCGGCGCCGTGGCGGACTGGAGACGCTTCGCGAGAGCGCGCGGACGAGCCACGCGTTGACGGAGACTCCTTCACGCGCGGCAACCGCCTCGATGCCCGCCTTGAGCTGCTCGGGCAGGCGCAGCGTGATCCGCGCACCGAGCCCCTCCTCCGCCGACGGCGTGGCGGCCGCCTCCGGGGCCTCGACGTAGACGAGGCTGGGCTCTTGTCCGGCCAGTCGCACCTCGACATGGCCGGACGGAAGCTGCGCGGAGAGCTCGAGCGCGGCCTCCGAGAGGACGTCGAGAAAGCGAAGGCCGGCTGCGGAGCGAAGCGCGCGGGTCAGGCGCGCGGCGGCGGCCTGCGACTCCTCGTCTCCGATTGCCGCCAGCGAGGCCAGCTCGGCCTCGAGCGCGTCGATGAAGCGTTCCAGTTGCACGATGACATCATTATGACATCAGTTCGGTTACTGTCAAGTGTCACTGTGACGCATAGAGTTGCGCGTGGTAGCCGCGGCGGTAGAGCGTCTTCAGGTGCTCGACGCGCTTTACGTAGTGGCGCGTCTCGGCGAATGCGATCCCGAGCCCGTCCGCGCGCCACCGGTCGACGTTGTCCTGCCCGGCGTTGTATGCAGCCAGGGCCGTGCGCTCGTCGCCGTACTTCTCCAGCAGGTGTCGTAGGTACCAGGAGCCGTAGCGAACGTTGATCTCGGGCTCGTCGAGGTCGGAGACATGGAAACGCGCGCCGCCCGTGTGCAGCGCGATCCCCTTCGCCGTCGCGGGCAGCAGCTGCATCAGGCCGATCGCGCCCGAGCTCGACCGTGCATGGGCGTCGAACTTGCTTTCCTGGTAGATCACCGCCGCGAGCAACGCCGGGTCGAGCCGGTAGTTGTGCGCATGACCGCGGACGATCGTCTGGTAGCGGAGCGGGTAGCGGATCCGCACGTACCAGCCAGGCTCGGTTGTGTAGACGTAGGCGAAGGCGCCGCCGAGCACCGTGCCGACGAGGAGCACCGCGAGAAGCTTTCTCACGCCGGGGTCGTGAGCTCGCGCATGACGCCTGCGACGAATGCGTCGAGCTCCTCCAGCGACCCGTCGTTCACGTAGGCGAAATCGGCCTGGGCGACCTTTACCGTGTCCGGAAGCAGCCTCGGCTCGCGCTGCCCTGCCGGCACCTGCGTCCGCTTCGCCCGCACCTCCCCCGGAGCCGTCACCACCACCACCACGTCGAAGCGCTCCTGGCCTCCGACCTCGTAGAGGAGCGGCACCTCGGTCGCGCAGACCGCCGGTGGACTCGGGAGCTGCCCCAGCTGCTCGCGCCACTCGAGGTACTCTCGTGCGACCCGCGGATGGAGGAGACCCTCCAGCCAGTCGAGCGCCTCGGGGTCTGAGAAGACGATCTCGGCGATGGCGGCGCGGTTGATCTGGCCGGCGTCGTCGAGAATCCGCTCGCCGAAGCGCTCGAGCAGCTCCTGCCGCACCTCCGAGTCCTCGCGCAGTAGGCGATAGACGATCTCGTCGCTCGAGACGGTGGCGGCGCCGTGGCGCGCGAACGCGGCGAGCGCCTCGCTCTTCCCCGCCCCGATGCCGCCGGTGATGGCGACGGCGATCGGTCGGGCCAACGCTACTCGGCGGGCTCGGGCGGGGCGGGCGGCTCGCCCTCGGAGTCGCCGGGGCCCTGCTCCTCCGGTGCGACCTGGTCGGCCTCGATGCTGGCGTCGGCCTCTTCCGGCTCCGGCCCGACCTCGGCGGCCGGCGTCCCTGCCTCCGGCCCGGTTTCCTCAGGGCCGATCGACTCGGCGGGCGCTCCCTCCGTGACGGGGGTCTCCGGCCCGGCCTCCTCGATCGCCGGAGCCTCCGGGGCGGTCTCTTCCGCAAACGGCGGCTCCAAGCCGGCTTCCGCGGGGGCCGCGCTTTCCGGGAAGACCTCCTCGGACAGATCGAGGTTCGGCGTCCCCTCGACGACCTCCGAGTCCTCCGCCCGTTCCTGGACGCCTCCGCCCTCGACCCGCTTCAAGGAGAGCGAGAGCCGGCGCCGCTCGGCGTCCACCTCGACGATCTTGGCGCTGACGAGGTCGCCCTGCGAGACCACTTCGCGCGGGTTCTCGACGTGATGCTGTGCCAGCTCGGAGATGTGCACCAGGCCCTCGACGCCGGGCATGATCTCGACGAAGGCGCCGAAGGTGACGACCTTCGTCACCTTGCCCTCGACCACGTCGCCCTCTTGGTAGGAGCCGAGCACCTGCTGCCACGGGTCGGATTGCGTCTGCTTCAGGCCGAGCGAGATCCGCTGGCGCTCGCGGTCGATGTCGAGCACCTTCACCTTCACGTCCTGGCCGATCTCGAGCACCTCGGACGGGTGGTTGACGTGGCTCCACGAGAGCTCGGAGATGTGGATCAGCCCGTCCATCCCATCGAGGTCGACGAAGGCGCCGAAGTCGACGATGTTCGAGATCTGGCCGTCGACGACGTCACCGGGGTTGAGCCGGTCGAGGATCGCCTGGCGCATCTCCTTGCGCTCGTCCTCGAGCACCGCGCGGCGCGAGAGCACAACGTTGTTCCGCGAGCGGTTGAGCTCGATCACCTTGCAGCGCAGCTCCTGGCCGAGGAACTCGTCCAGGTCCTGGACGCGCCTGATGTCCACGAGCGACGCCGGCAGGAAGCCGCGCACGCCGAGGTCGAGGATCAGGCCGCCCTTGACGACCTCGATCACCCTGCCGTTGACGGGCTCGCCGGACTCGGCCGCCTGTTCGATCGCCTTCCACGCGATCTCGAAGCGGGCGCGCTTCTTCGAGAGGATCAGGCGGCCCTCGGCGTCCTCCTTCGTCAGCACGAGCGCATCGATCTCGTCGCCGACGCTGACCTCGTCGGCCGGGTTCACAGAGCGCCGGATCGACAGCTCCGCGACCGGGATCACGCCCTCGGACTTGTAGCCGATGTCCACCAGCACCTCGTCCTTGTCCACGCGCACGACGGTGCCGTGGACGACCTCCCCCTCGTTGATCGTCGGGAAGGTCGCGTCGTAGTCGGGAACGCGCTCGCCGTCCTCCGTCGTCGTCCAGACGCCGGCGTCGTCGAGCTGCTGCTCCTCTCTGTCTACGGTCTCGTGGGCCATCGAAGAAGTCGGTCAGTATAGCCGTGGGGCTGCGCTCCTCCCGCCGCCCGTAACCTGCGCCCGCTAGTGCCTATTTGGCTTGATTCCAGTCCTCGCCGACGCCGATGTCGACGTCCAGGGGCGGGTCGAGCGGGTAGGCGCCGCACATCTCCTGGCGCACCAGGTCGCGTACCGCCGAGACCTCCGCTTCGGGGACCTCGAGCAGGAGCTCGTCGTGGACCTGGAGGACGAGCCGCGCCGCTCGCCCCTCCTCGCGCAGCCGCCCGTGGATTGCGACCATCGCCTTCTTGATGATGTCGGCCGCAGTTCCCTGCATCACCGAGTTGACCGCGAGCCGCTCGCCGAGAGAGCGCGTCTGGCGGTTCGAGGCGCGGATCTCGGGCACCGGCCGCCGCCGTCCGAAGAGCGTCGTCACGTAGCCGTCGCGCGCGGCCTGCTCGATCGTCCGCTGGATGAAATCCTGCACGTGCGGGAAGCGGGCGAGGTACGCGTCGATGTACGTCTGCGCCTCTTCCCGCGGGATCTCGAGGTTCTCCGAGAGCCCGAACGCCGAGATCCCATAGATGATCCCGAAGTTGACCATCTTCGCGATGTTGCGCTCGTCCTTCGTCAGCGTCGCCGGCTCCTTCCCCAGCACCTCGGCCGCGGTGGCCCTGTGGATGTCATCGCCGCGCTCGAAGGCCTCACGCAGCTTCGGCTCACCGGAGACGTGGGCCAGAATGCGCAGCTCGACCTGTGAGTAGTCGGCCGAGAGCAGCTTGAACCCGGCTTCGGCGACGAATGCGGAGCGGATCTCGCGGCCCAGCTCGGTTCGGATCGGGATCGCCTGGAGGTTGGGGCTCGTCGTCGACAGCCGCCCGGTCGACGCGACCGTCTGGTTGAACGTCGTGTGCAGCCGTCCGTCGTCGTCCGAGATCAGCTCCGGCAGCGGGCCGAGGTAGGTGTTGAGCAGCTTCGAGTACTCACGCCACTCCTCGACCACGCCGACGAGCTCGTGCTCGCCGCGGATCGACCGCAGGACGCGGGTGTCGGTCGAGTAGCCGGTCTTGCCCTTCCGGCCCGGGGTGAGCCCGAGCTTCTCGAACAGGATCCGCGCCACCTGCTGCGTCGAGCCGAGCATGAACTCCTCGCCCGCCAGCTCGTACGCCTTCGACTCGAGCTCTTCGACGCGGTCGGCCAGGCGAGCGGTGATCTCGCCCATCCGGTACGTGTCGACCTTGACTCCGGTGCGCTCCATCGCCGCTAGCACCGCCGTCAGCGGGAGCTCGACCTCGCGGTAGAGCTGCTCGCTGCCGCGCTCGCGCACGCGTTCGAGCAGCGGGTCGCGCAGCCTGAGCGTCGCCGCGGCGTGGCGGACGAGCGCTGCGGTGTCCTCGTCGGCCTCGGGCACCGGGAGGAGCTCGAGCCCGTACTCGGCAGCCAGGTCGTCGAGCTCGTACGACGCGCGACCGGGCTCGATCAGGTAGGCGAGGATCATCGTGTCGTCGACGGCGTCGATCCGGAGCGGCTTCGCGTCGTGAGCGATCAGCTCGCCTTCGAGCCGAGCCGGCCGCTCGCTGAGCAGCACCTCCTCGCCGACCGCAACCGCAATCGTCCCCGCGGCGACGGCGATCCCGGCGGCTCCAGCACCTTGTAACACAGTGTTACTAGGAACCTGCCGCCACGGCACCTCGACGCCGGTGGGCTTGAGCGCGACGGCGGCGGGGAGGGCGGTGTCGAGCTCGTCCACCCGGTTGAGCAGATTGCGGAACTCGAAACGCCTGAACATCTCCTTCAGCTTCGAGCGGTCCGGCGGCAAGAGCACGAGCTCGGCCGGGTCGCAGTCGAGCTCGAGATCGCGCCGCATCGTCGCCAGCTCCTTCGCCGCCAGCGTCTGGTCCGCGTGCTCCTGCACCGCCTTCCGCCGCGCGGGCGTGAGCTCGTCCACGTGCTCGAGCACGCTCTCGAGCGAGCCGTACTGCGCGACGAGCTGGCCGGCCGTCTTGTCGCCGATCCCCGGGACGCCGGGGATGTTGTCGGACGGGTCGCCCTTCAGGCCGATGAAGTCCGGCACCTTGTCGGGCGAGATCCCGAGCCGCGCCTCGACCCGCTCCGGCGTGTAGACGTGCACGTCGGAGACCCCGCGCGGGGTCATCATCAGGCAGACGTTCTCGGACACGAGCTGGAAGGCGTCGCGGTCGGTCGAGACGACGCAGGTCCTGATCCTGGCCTCGTCGGCGCGGTGGGCGAGCGTGGCGATCACGTCGTCCGCCTCCCAGCCCTCGAACTCGAGGTTGCGGTAGCCGAACGCCTCGACGATCGGCCGGAACTGCGGGAACTGCTCGCGCAGCAGGTCCGGCATCGGCTTCCGCTCGACCTTGTACGTCTCGAGCAGCTCGGTCCGGTGCACGGGCCGCGTGTCCCAGGCCACCGCGACGCCCTTCGGCCGGTAGTCGGCGAGCAGCTTGAAGAGCATGTTCGTGAAGCCGAGCAGGGCGTTCGTCGAGAAGCCCTCACTCGTGGCCAGCTCCTCGGGCAGGGCGAAGAAGGCGCGGTAGGCGAGGTTGTTGCCGTCGACCAGGAAGAGGTCGGCGTCGAGCGCGGGCGCGTCGTCGAGCTGGAGCTCCGCTCCGGTGAGCGTCTTCGGAGACATCTCTGCGAGTCTACGTCCCGTGGCGCGCCTCGAGCTCGAGCCCTTTTCGAACGAGCACCTGGAGGACGCGGCGCGCCTGCTGGCGGCGCGGCACGCCCATCATCGCGAAGCCGAGCCGCTCCTCTCAGCTCGTTTCGAGGATCCTGCGGCGGCGCGCGAGGAGCTGGAGCACGTCTGGCAGCGGGAGGCCGCCTCGGGCGCGGCGGCCCTCCGCGGCGGGGGGGTCGTCGGCTACCTCGTCGGCGCCCCTCGACCGGACCCGGCCTGGGGGGACAACGTCTGGATCGAAGCGCCCGGGCACGCCGCGGAGAGCTCGGAGGACGTGCGCGACCTCTACGGCGCCATGGCGGAGCAATGGGTCGAGGCAGGTCGTACCCGCCACTCGGTTCTCGTTCCCGCCTGGGACGGCGAGCTGCTCGATACCTGGTCCCGCCTCTGTTTTGGCAAGCAGCACGCGCACGGCCTGCGAGAGCTCGCTGGGCTCGCCGACGTCTCGCTTCCGGATGGATTCGAGATCCGCTCACCCGACATCGGCGAGATCGACGAGCTGATCGACATCGACCTGGCGCTGCCCGAGCACCAGCGCCGGTCACCGGTCTTCGGCAGCCCGCTGCCCTACACGCGCGAGGAGTCGCACGCAGAGTGGGTCGCGACCCTGGCCGCAGACGAAGAGGAGATCCTGGTCGGCGCCTACCACGGCCGGCCGGTCGCCTGCTGGGCGGTCGTTCCCGCCGAGCGCTCGAGCGAAAATCGTGGTCTCCTCATCCCGGAGCACTGGTGCTTCCTCGGGTTCGCCGCGATGCTGCCCGAGTTCCGAGGCTCCGGGATCGGCGTCGCCTTGACCCACGCAGCGTTCGCATGGGCCGCCGAGAACGGCTACCCGGCGATGACGACGGATTGGCGTGTGACGAATCTCCTCGCTTCGCGGTTCTGGCCGAAGCGCGGCTTCAGAACGTCCTTTCTCCGGCTCTACCGGTCGATCCCCTAGCCAGGTGCAGCGGCTCCCGCTCCTCTTCGGCACGCGGGTCGCGGTCGTGGACGCGCCCGACGACGCGGTCGTGATCCGGCCGCCCCCGCCGGGGGAGCCGATCGCCGACGTGCGGGCGGCGGTTCGCGACGCGCTCCGCTTTCCTCTCGCGGGGGAGCCGCTCGAGGCGCTCGTCAGACGCGGCGGCCGGGCGACGATCGTGGTCGAGCCACCCGTGCTGCCGCTTCCGAGCGCGATGCACGACCCGCGCCAGGACGCGCTCGAGGCGGGCTCGGCGGAGCTCGAGCGGGCGGGAGTGCCGCTCGA
>WNGF01001825.1_pt1 | contig 30729 bp, 36 predicted proteins | sample 5400641 | NCBI WGS metagenome assembly WNGF01 (sample SAMN13153371, study PRJNA577476) | soil metagenome | isolation source: 80 cm soil or saprolite under grassland replicate 2 | place: USA:California | collected 2016-06-15 | reverse complement strand
CGCGCTCGGTGCCGTTGATGATGAACGTGCCCCACTCGGTCATCATCGGGAAGTCGCCCATGAAGACCGTCTGCTCGCGGATCTCGCCCGTCTCCTTGTTGACGAAGCGGACCGTCATCGAGAGCGGGGCCTGGTAGGTCAGGTCCTTCTCACGGCATTCCTGGATGGTGACCGGCGGGTCACCGAACTTGTACTCGCCGAACTCCACCGCGAGCGTGCCGGTGTAGTCCTCGATCGGCGAGATGTCGTCGATTGTCTCGCGAAGACCTTCCTCCAGGAACCACTGGAACGAGGCCTTCTGGATGTCGATCAGGTTGGGAAGGTCGAGAACGTGCTTCAGGCGCGAAAAGCTTTTGCGCGCGCGTGGCGCAGCGACCCGGGTCGTCAAGTCTGGGTGCCTCCCTTAACGGCTATGAGGTGAACGTGGAATGCGGACAGGCGGAACGTCGGCGCGGAACCGCTGAATATAGCGAAAGTGATGCCCCTGGCGCAAGGGCGAGCGGCTGGGGCGCTGCCCGGCAGCGACGCACTATAAACGGTTTCCCGCTCCGGCGCCAGAGCGCGGTCCGGAAACGGCTGGAGGCGCCCCACAGGACGCCTCCAGTTCGGCGCGAAACCGCTTTGACTAGCCGGTCGGCGCGGGGTGCGCGTCGACCTTGCGCGCGTTCAAGTCCGGGGTGCCGCCGCCGGCCAGGTCGGCCTTGCAGACCTTGGCCTTGACGTGCACGCGATCGTTCGGCGCGAGGGCGCCGAGGTTGTGCGCGCCCTGCCGGCGGATCCGGGTGTTCTCGTTGACGAGGACGGTCGCAGAGCCGGCCGCCTGGTAGGCGCGGCCGTGCCTGTTCGAGCGAAGAACCGTGAGCACGAACGACGTGTCGCCGTCGGCCGGGTCGACGTCCGGGGCGAGCGTGCCCTTGAGGACGACCATGACCTTGGCGTGGCAGCCGTTGCGCGGCGGTTTGCCGTTCTTGGCGAGCGCCGCGGAGCCGCCGGCGAGCGACGCGACGAGGACGAGCGTAAGCAGCTTGAGCCGCATGTATGAACCTCCAGAGGGGAGTAGGGGACGCCTTTCTGAGGACCCTGTCGGCTGCGACCTGCGGCCTGTCCAGCCGAATCCCCCTAACGGGTGACGAAGGAGGGCCACACGGGGCGGCCCTCCTTCCGTGCGCTACTTGAGCTCGACCGCGGCGCCGGCTTCCTCGAGCTGCGCCTTGACCTGGTCGGCCTCCTCCTGCGGGACGCCTTCCTTGACCGGGTTCGGCGCGCCGTCGACCAGGTCCTTGGCCTCCTTCAGGCCGAGGCCCGTGACTGCGCGGACGACCTTGATCACCTGGATCTTCTTGTCGCCCGCGCCGGTCAGAACGACGTCGAAGGCCGTCTTCTCCTCGGCCGCCGCCGCGCCGTCTCCGCCGGCCGCTGGACCCGCTGCGGCCACCGCGACGGGTGCCGCGGCCGTGACGCCCCACTCCTCCTCGAGCTTGTCCTTGAGCTCGACGAGCTCGAGCACGGTCATCCCGCCGAGTTGCTCGACGAGCTTGCCGGTATCAGTCTTCGCCACTTGGTTCCTCCTCTGCTTCCTGGACTTCTGCTTGCGGTTCGGGTTCCTCTGCTGCTGGGGCCTCGGCCTGGGGCTCTTCCTCGGCCTGGGGCTCTTCCTCGGCCTGGGGCTCTTCCGCCTGCGGTTCTTCTGCCGCCGGGACGGTTTCGCCCTGCTCCTCGAGCTGACGGATCCGGGCGTCGATCACCCCGACCAGGTCGCGCAGCGGCGCCGTGAAGAGCCCGACCACCGTCATGAGCGGGGCCGCCACGGCTCCGACGAGCTGGGCGCGCAGGACGTCCGCCGGCGGCAGCGTTGCCAGCCGCTTGATGTCCTCGTCCGCGACGACCGCGCCGTCGAGGATCCCTCCACGGATCACGAGCACGTCGCGGGCGCGGGCGGTCTCGTTCAGCACCTTGGCGACCGCGACCGGGTCGCCGTCGGCCTCGAGGAACGCGATCGCGGTCGGGCCGTCGACGAGCTCCAGCACGTCCTTCGTCCCCGCCGCCTCAGCCGCGAGCTTCGTGAGCGTGTTCTTCACGACCGTGAAGCGAGCGCCGGCTTCCAGCAGCCGCGTCCGCAGCTCGTCGATCTCGGGCATCGTGAGGCCCCGGTAGTCGGCCACCATCAGCGTCTGCGTCGAACGCAGCCGCTCGGCCAGCTCGGCCACGACTCGTTCCTTCTCGGATCTCAGCATCGAATCACCTCCTCAAAAACGCGAGCCCGCAGGCGCGGGCTCGAAAGAGGCGACTCTTCCGTCCGCACCTCGACTGGTCTTCTGCCTGACGACTGCCAGTTGTCTTCGGCGGGGGCTCTAAATGAAACCCGCGCAGAGCACTCGGCCTTCGGCCGAGTCCTGCACGCTGGCTTCGTTGCGCTTACACCGTTACTTCTTGAGGTTCTCCTTCCAGTTCCTCCACGAGGCCGCGGATCCTCGCCGGGTCGACGTGGATCCCCGGGCCCATCGTGCTGGTGAGTGTAACCGTCTGGATGTAGCGCCCCTTCGCCGCGGCCGGCTTGGCGCGCGTGATCTCCTCGAGCAGGGCGGTGTAGTTCTCGACCAGCTGGCGCTCGTCGAAGCTCTTCTTGCCGAGCGTGACGTGGACGTTCGCGCCGCGGTCGGTGCGGTATTCGAGCTTGCCCGCCTTCGCCTCCTCGACCGCCTTCGCGACGTCCATCGTGACGGTGCCGGTCTTCGGGTTCGGCATCTTCCCGCGCGGGCCGAGGATCCGGCCGAGCCGGCCGACGATCCCCATCTGGTCGGGCGTGGCGACCGCGACGTCGAAGTCGTCGAAGCCCTCCTCGATCTGCTTCGCAAGCTCGGCCGTGCCGACGACGTCGGCACCGGCCTCCTGGGCCTCGCGCGCCTTCTCGCCCTCGGCGAAGACGGCCACACGCGCCTCGCGGCCGGTCCCATGCGGAAGCATCAACGTCCCGCGGAGCTGCTGCTCGGCGTGCCGGACGTTGAGCCCGAGGTTGAGGTGCACTTCGACGGTCTCGTCGAACTTCGCGGCCGGGAAGCTCTTCAGCATCCGGATCGCCTCGACCGGCGAGTAGAGCCGCTCGCGGTCGATCTGCGCGCGCGCGGAGCGGTAATTCTTCCCATGCTGGCTCATAGGTCCGTATCGACCCCCATCGAGCGGGCAGTCCCCGCCACGATCAGCATCGCATGTTCTACGTCGCGCGCGTTCAGGTCCGGCATCTTCGCCTCGGCGATCCGGCGGAGCTGGTCGCGAGTCAGGCGGCCCACCTTCTCGCGGTTCGGCTCACCGGAGCCCTTCTCGAGCCGCAGCGCCTCCTTGATCAGCACCGCGGCGGGCGGCGTCTTGGTGATGAAGTCGAACGAGCGGTCCTCGTAGACCGTGATCTCGACCGGGATGATGCGACCGTTCTCCTGCGCGGTCTGCGCGTTGAACGCCTTGCAGAACTCCATGATGTTGACCCCGTGCTGGCCGAGCGCAGGACCGACCGGCGGCGCCGGGTTGGCCTGCCCGCCGGGGATCTGGAGCTTGATCAGCGTGAGGATTTTTTTGGCCATCAGTCGATCTTCTTGACCTGGTCGAAGCCCAGTTCGACGGGCACTTGGCGCTCGAAGATGTCGACGAGCACCTTCAGCTTCTGCTGGTCGGCGTTCACGTCGACGATCTCGCCGTCGAAGTCCGAGAGCGGTCCCGAGGTTACCTTCACCGACTCGCCGAGCGAGAACTCGACCTGGGCGCGCGGGCGCTCGCCGACGGCGGTCCCGGTGCGGAGGATGCGGTCCACCTCGCCCTGCGAGAGCGGCACGGGCTTGGAGCCGGCGCCGACGAAGCCCGTCACGCCTGGCGTGTTCTTGACGACCGTCCAGGCTTCGTCGTTCAGGTTCATGTTCACGAGCACGTAGCCGGGCAGGATCCGCTTCTCGGTCTGCACCTTCTGGCCGTCGCGTGTCTCGACGATCTGCTCGGTCGGCACGACGACGCGCCGGAAGCGCGGCTGCTGCCCCATCGAGTCGATCCGGTGCTCGAGGTTGGCCTTGACCTTGTTCTCGTGCCCGGAGTAGGTGTTGATTGCGTACCAGCGGAACATTTGCGACCTCTCGGCTCAGAGCAGAACGTGCTGGACGAACCGCCTGAAGACTTCGTCGGCGATCCATAGATAGATACCGACGATCAGACAGGCGATCAGGACGACGACGGTGCCTTGGACCAGCTGCGGCTGCCCCGGCCACTCGACCTTCTTCAGCTCGGCCCAGGATTCCTCGACGAAGCTGCGGATGCCGGAGCCGGGCAGCTTGCGGCCGCCTTCTGCGCTCCGCACCGGCTCGACGGCGGGGCGGAGCTGCGGCCTGGTGCGAGTGCCGGTGCGCTCGACCGCGGCCTGGCTCTCGGCCTGGGCGGCGCGGCGGGCCCTGCGCTCAGATCGGGTTTGTCTAGCCAACTACCGGGTCTCCCGGTGCACGGTGTGGCGGCCGCACCAGCGGCAGTACTTCTTGAACTCGATCCGGTCGGGCGAGTTTCGCTTCGACTTCTCGGTCTGGTAGTTGCGCCGCTTGCACTCGACGCAGGCGAGCGTGATTCCCACTCTGACTCCGGTTGCCATGTTCTGTCCCTGTTGCTCCGAGTACTCGAGGAGGTAGCGGCGGGAGGACTCGAACCTCCGACACGCGGATTATGATTCCGCTGCTCTAACCAACTGAGCTACGCCGCCCCGCGGGGCCTGAGTGTAGCAATCACCCTTCGCCGCTAGGCTCACCGCATGGCCGCGATCGAGGTCGAGGGGCTCCGACGGACATACAGAACGAGCACCGGGACGCTTCGTCGCAAGACGAAGCTGATCGAGGCTGTCCGCGGAATCGACTTCACCGTGAACGAGGGCCAGCTGTTCGGGCTGCTCGGCCCGAACGGCGCCGGCAAGACCACCACGATCAAGATGCTGATCACGCTGTTGATCCCTACCGCTGGGACGGCCCGCGTGCTGGGGCTCGACGTCGTCAACGACGCGCGCGAGGTGCGAAAACGAATCGGCTACGTCTTCGGCGGAGAACGCGGCGTCTACGAGCGGCTCTCGGCGTACGACAACCTGCGTTACTTCGCGGAGCTGTACGGCGTGCCGCCGAAGGAGCAGAAGGCGCGGATCGCGGCGCTGCTCGAGCTCGTCGGACTGACGGGACGCGAGCATGAACGCGCGGAGGGCTACTCGCGCGGCATGAAGCAGCGGCTGCACGTCGCACGCGGACTACTCCACGACCCGCCCGTCGTCTTCCTCGACGAGCCGACGATCGGGCTCGACCCCGTCGGAGCGCGCGAGCTGCGCGCAACGATCTCTTCACTCGTCGAGGCGGGCAAGACCGTGCTGCTGACGACGCACTACATGTTCGAAGCGGATGCGCTCTGCGACCAGATCGCCGTGATCGACAAGGGCCTGATCGTGGCGGAGGGCACGCCGGGCGAGCTCAAACGGGCGGTCGCGGCCGGAGCCGTGGTCGAGGTGGAGGTGTTCGGCCTGCCGGAGGGCTGCGTCGAACGGGTGCGCGCAGTCGAGGGCGTGCGCTCGGTCTCGATCGAGGAGCGCGAGCAGGCGCAGGTTCTGATCGTCCAGACGGGTGCCGACGTCGAGCTGACGCACGCGATCCTCGGAACGCTCGACGGCGCGAATGTCGGCCGAGTGGCGCGCCGCGAGCCGACCCTCGAGGACGCGTACGTCGCGCTGGTGAGCGAGTGATGCGGAAGGGCGCACGCGTGCTGCTGATGGGCTGGCTGTTCCAGTTCAAGCAGATGTCTCGCTCGTCGTTCGACAGCCTGCTCGCCGTGCTCTGGCCACTCTTCTTCGCGACGGTCGCCTTCTTCATGTTCCGCGCGGGAGGCAAGCCCGACGCGCTGATCTACGCTTCGCTCGGCGCCGCCGTGATGGGGATCTGGACGGCGACCAGCGTCGTGGCCGGCTCGGCGCTCCAGCGCGAGCGCTGGTACGGGACGCTCGAGCTGCTCGTGGCCGCACCGACGCACTTCTCGCTCGTGTTGCTTCCGGTCGGGCTCGCGACCGCCTCCATCGGCACGTACTGCATGGCCTCGACGCTGCTCTGGGGGCGCGTCGTCTTCGGGATCGGGCTCACGATCGACCATCCATTCCTGTTTGCGCTCGCGATGCCGGCGACGCTGCTCTCGATTGGCGCGCTCGGCTTCCTGATGGGAGTCTCCTTCGCCCGCTACCGCAATTCGTGGTCGTTGGGCGCAACGATGGAGTACCCGGTCTGGCTCGTCTGCGGCTTCCTCGTGCCGCTCTCGCTGCTCCCGTCGCCGGTGCGGCCGATCTCGTGGGTGCTGGCGCCGACGTGGGGTATGCGCGCGATCCGGCAGTCCGCACTCGGGGGAGGCTCGCCGCTGCTGGACGTCGGAATGTGCTTCCTGCTCGGCGCCGCCTACGTCGCGATCGGCATCCTCGTGACCGAGACCGTCCTCAGGGCCGCCCGCGCCCGCGCCAGCCTCTCGTTGACATGACGTCGCTCCGGATCTTCTTCATCGGCGGGCTGATGGCCTACCGCGCGCTGATCAACTGGCTCTCGCCCTGGATCTTCATCCCGACGCTGGTGATCACGCCGATCTTCCAGATCCTGCTGTTCGTCTACATCGGACGCAGCGCAGGAGTGCAGTCCGACAGCTTCTTCGTGATCGGGAACGCGGTCCAGTACGCCTCGGTGCCGTGCCTCTTCTCGATGACGAACGCGATCACCGGCGAGCGCTGGCAGCAGACGCTTGCCTACATCCTGGTCTCGCCCGCCGGGCGGCTACCGCTGTTCCTCGGCCGTGCCCTGCCGGTGATCCTGAACGCGATGTTCGTCGCGGCCTTCTCGCTCGTCGTCGCGGGGCTGATCGTCGGCATTCACGTGCCGCTCTCGGCCTGGCCGGGGATCGCCCTCGTGATCGTGGTCTCAACGTTCGCCTGCACCGGGCTCGGCCTGATCTGCGCCGCGGTCGGGCTGCGCGTGCGCGAGACGGCGGTCCTGAACAACGTCATCTTCGGGCTCTTGCTGATCTTCACGGGCGCGAACGTCCCGGTGCGCGAGCTGCCGGGCTGGATGCAGGCCATCTCCGACCGGATCCCGCTCACCCACGGGATCCGCGCCGCGCGCGAGATCGCCGGCGGCGCATCGCTCGGGCATGTGTCGGGCTTGCTCCTGACCGAGCTCGCAATCGGCGTCGTCTACATGGCGGTCGGCTACTACGGCCTGCGCGTGATGGAGCAGGCGAGCCGGCGGCGGGCCTCGATCCAGATCGCCTGATGCGCACACGCGATCTGAACTGGATGCAGGTCGAGGAGTACGTCGCGCGGGACGACCGCGTCGTGCTGCCGCTCGGCTCGACCGAGCAGCACGGCTACCTCTCGCTCGAGACCGACAACATCCTCGCGGAGCGCGTCTCGGTCGAAGCGGCAGAGCCGCTGGAGGTCCTCGTGCTCCCGGTGCTGCCGTACGGCCTGACGCCTGCCTTCGCGGCGTACCCGGGAAGCCCCTCGCTGCGCCTCGAGACGTACGCCGCGCTCCTCCGCGATCTGCTCGACTCGCTCCACGGACAGGGTTTCCGCCGCTTCCTGCTCGTCAACGGGCACGGCGGCAACGTCCCCGCCGCGGCGCTCGTCCGCGAGTGGGCCATGGAGCATCCTGACGCGCAGGCGATCTTCCACAGCTGGTGGTCGAGCGAGCGCGTGCAGGCGGCCGCTCGCGAGGTCGACCCCGTGCCGAGCCACGCCAACTGGTTCGAGAACTTTCCCTGGACGCGGCTGGAGGGGGTAGAGCTGCCGCAGGAGCGCAAGCCGCCGCTGGACGAGGCCGCCTACCGGGTCGCGGACGCGCACGGTCTCCGCGAGCTCCTCGGTGACGGCGTCTTCGCCGGCGCCTATGCGATGCCGGACGAGCAGGTCGAGCCTGTGTGGCGTGCGGGTGTGGACGAGGTCCGCGAGCTCCTCGAGAGCGGATGGCGGCGCTGAGCCGCGATCCGGTCGCCGCGTTCAACGACTGGCTGGAGGAGGCCCGCGCCGGCGGCACGGCCGTACCCGAGGCAATGACGCTCGCAACCGTGGACGAGTCGGGGCAGCCCTCCGCGCGAATGCTCCTGCTGAAGAGCGCCGACGCGCGCGGATTCACGTTCTTCAGCGGTTACGAGAGCCGGAAGGGCCGGGAGTTGGACGCGAACCCGCGGGCGGCGCTCGTCTTCTACTGGCAGCCGCTCGGGCGCCAAGTTCGTGTCGAGGGAACGGTGCGCAGGCTCTCGCCCGAGGAATCGGATGCGTACTGGGCAACGCGCCCGGTGCGGTCGCGGGCGGCGGCAGCGGCCTCGCGCCAGAGCGAGCCGCTCGCCTCGCTCGAGGAGCTCGAAGCCGAGGCCGAGCGCCTGCTCCGCGAGCACGACGGCGACGTGCCGCGTCCGGGACGCTGGGGCGGCTACGTGCTCGAGCCTCACACGATCGAGCTCTGGCAGCACCGCGACGACCGGCTCCACGAGCGCTTGGTGTTCACGCGCGCGCGCGAGGGCTGGCGCCGCGAGCAGCTGGCGCCGTAGTCGTTATGTCTCGATGCGTTATGTCGCTGGGCATAATTATATATGGCTCGTGACATAATGGGTAGATGCATAAGAAAGGCGCGCCCACCAACCCGTTCACCTTCGGAGACCTCGCGCTGGACGAGGCGTTCACCGACCGCGACGACGAGCTCGACGAGCTCGTCTCGGACATGCTCAACGGGCAGAACGTCCTCGTCTACGCCCCACGTCGCTACGGGAAGTCGTCGCTGGTCCTCCGGGCCGCCCAGGAGGCGATGCAGCAGAAGGCGCTCATCGGCTATTGCGACCTGATGAAGACCCCGACGAAGGAGCGCTTCGCCGCCGCGCTCGCGAAGACGATCTATGCGGACATCGCGTCGCTCGTCGGGCAGGCGTTCGAGCGGGCTGCGGAGCTCTTCCGCGGGCTGCGGATCCACCCCACGATGGAGGTCGACTCCGACGGAACGCTTCGCTTCAGCTTCCAGCCCGGCCGCCGCAAGGGGGAGATCGACGAGACGATCGAGCGGCTGCTCGAGCTGCTGGGCGAGCTCGCCGCCGAGCGGAAGCGGCGGGTGGTGATCGTGTTCGACGAGTTCCAGGAGGTTCTCGCGCTCGACCCGAGCTTCCCGAACCTGATGCGCGCGGTCTTCCAGACGCAGCCCGAGGTCAGCCACGTGTACCTCGGAAGCAAGCGGCACCTGCTCGAGCGGATCTTCAGCGACAAGAACGAGCCCTTCTGGCGGAGCGCGAAACAGCTCGAGATCGGCGTCATCCCACCCTCCCACTTCGCCCCGTTCCTGCGCGCGCGCTTCGAGGGGTCCGGCAAGCGCATCGGTGAGGAGGCGACTGAACGGCTGCTCTCGGCCACGGACGGCCATCCGTACGCGACCCAGGAGCTCGCCTACTTCGTCTGGGAGCTCGTGGCGCCCGGCGGCGAGGCCGCCGTCGCGGAGGTCGAGGAGGGCCTGACTCGTGTCCTGCGCTCCGAGCACAACCACTTCGTCCTGCTCTGGGACGACGCGCCGCGGCCCCAGCGCCTGGCGCTGCTCGCGCTCGCGGACGAGCCGACCCGCAGGATCTACTCGGCCGACTACGCCTCCCGGCACGAGCTGCCGGCCACGCCAACTCTCCAGACGGCGCTCGCAGGCCTCTCGAACAAGGAGCTGGCCGGCAGAAACCGCGACGGCGAGTACTCCATCGTCGAGCCCTTCCTCGCGGAGTGGCTGCGCCGCGAGGAGCGCGGTGCGGCGACCGGCCTGGTTCCGCAACGCGAAGACCGGGCATAGACGAAGCAATGGCTCTTGTCACTCGACATGAGCTGAAAGGGTGCGAGGGCTTTCGCGTCGAGGCGCGGAACGGGCTTCTCGGGTGGGTGGAGGAGCCCTGGCTCGGTGCCGATGGAGAGCCCGCCGCACTCGCCGTCCGGATGATCGACGGGCGCGACGGCCTGCTCCTCAGCGACGACGTCGAGACCGTTATGCCCGAAAACGAGCTGGTCGTCACGCGCGGCGACGCGCGCCTTCTGGAGCTCGAAGCGCCGCGGCTCGAGGCCCCGTCGAAAAACGGCCTCTCTGCCTCGTGGCGCACCACCGGCGAGATCCTCGAGCCGCCCGAGCCTCCGGGCGCCATCGACCGCGCGCTGCTCGCCATTCGGCCGTGGCGCCTCGCTCCGCCACCGGCCGCGGAATCCGAGCGGCCGCTCTGGCAGCAGCTCACGGTTCTCTACACGAGTTTGACGCTGGTGGTCGGCCTGATCACGGCCCTCGCCTTCCTGGCCGCGCACCTCGCGACCTGAGCGGGCTGCCGCCTACTTGACGAGAGAGAGCAGCTTGAACATCGGCAGGTACATCGAGATGATGATCACGCCGACCATCGCCCCCACGCCTATCATCATCAGCGGCTCGATGATCGCCGTCAGCGAGGCGATCGCGGCGTCGACCTCGTCCTCGTAGAAGTCGGCGATCTTCGAGAGCATCTTCTCGAGCTCTCCGGTCTCCTCGCCGATCTTGACCATCTGGCTGACCATCGGCGGGAAAACCGGGTTCTCGATCAGCGGCTGGGCGATCGGGATCCCCTGGTGCACCTTCTGGCGGACGCCGGCGAGCGCTTCCTCGACCACCCAGTTGCCCGCGGTCTGGCCCGTGATCTCGAGCGCCTTGATGATGTCGACACCGGCGGCGACGAGCGTCGAGAGCGTGCGCGAGAACCGCGCCATGGTCACCTTGAGGACGACGTCACCGATCTTCATCGGCACCTTCAGCTTCACCCGGTCCCAGACCTGACGCCCCGGCTCCGTCCGCTTCGCGCGGCGAATGCCCCAGACCATCAGGCCGAGCAGCGGGAAGATGATGTACCAGTGGTGCCTGAGCTGGTTCGAGGCGCCGACCACATACTGGGTCAGGGTCGGCAGGTCGCCGCCGAGCTCCTCGAAGATCCTCACGAAGACCGGCACGAGGAACATCAGCAGTCCGGTCAGGACGAGGAACGCGAAGATCATCACCATCATCGGGTACATCATCGCGCCCTTCACCCGGCGCTTGATCTGCGTCTCCTTCTCGATCTGGTACGCGACGCGGTCGAGCACCTGGTCGAGGATTCCGGCCGCCTCGCCGGCCTCGATCATCGCGACGTAGAGCCGGTTGAAGATCTTCGGGTGGCGGCTGAGCGCCTGCGAGAGGAGCAGCCCGCCTTCCACGTCGGCCCGGATCTCTTTGATCACGGACGCGAAGTAGGGGTCGTCGGTCTGGTCCTCGAGGATGACGAGCGAGCTGACGACGTTCAGGCCCGCCTCGATCATGGTCGCGAACTGGCGGGAGAAGATCTGGAGCGTCTTCGGCTTGATCTTCTTGAAGACGGTGCGAACGCCCTCCTCGCCGCTCGCCGGCAGCTCGTCCAGCTGCTCGGGCAGCAGGCCGCGGACGCGCAGCTGCTCGCGGGCGGAGTCGAGGTCTGGTGCGTGCACCTCGCCCTGGAGCTCTAGACCCTCCGCATTGATGGCACTGTAGGTGTACGCCGCCATACCGAGGTCGTATCGGCAGGGGGATCGGGGCGCTTGAGGGACGGCGGCAGCGTGCCGATAGGGGAATCGTGCGCTTGCGGCTTCAATGCGAACGTGGCTTCGGCCTGGTCGAGCTCCTGATCGCGATGGTGATGCTCAACGTCGGCATCCTCGCCATCGTGGCTGCCTTCAACTCCGGCATGTTCGCCCTCAAGCGGGCGAGCCGGATCTCGACGGCGACGGCGCTCGCCGACAAGCAGATGGAGGTCTACCGCGACCTGCCGTATGCCTCGATCGCCCTCGACTCTGCGACGATTCCGACCGGCGCGCCCTACACGACCGACTCGGCCTACAGCGCAACGCAGGTGACCACGACCTGCGGCACCCCGTCGGACGAGTGCACCGCGAGCCGGACGGTCACGAACACGCAGTCGCCGGATCACAAGGCGTACCGCGTCGACACCTACATCGTGCTCACGACCTCGACGACCACGCCGCCGACGCCGCCGAACGGCCGGCCGCTGAAGATCGTGACCGTGGTCCTGCGCGACGGCTTCAACCTCAACGCGAGGCCGCTCGTGCGCGAGGCTTCGACGTTCGACGCCTCGACCGGCTAGGTCTCCAGCGTGCGCGCGAGCCAAGCCGCCGCCTTTGCGGCGTGGTCAGGCTCGATCCAGTGCGCTCCGTCACCCTCCAGGTACTCGACGTCCATGCCTGCAGCTCGCAGCAGCCGGCTTGCAGCGCGAGCGAACTCGACGTCCATCACCGGGTCGCGGCGGCCGTGGGCGATGAACACCCTCGTCGGGCGCGGCACGTCTGGCTGCCAGCCTTCGACGGTCGGCAGGAAGCCGGAGAAGGCGAGAATGCCGCCGGGGGCAGGCCGGTCGGGCCCGAGGCCGAGCGCGTAGCTCATCACGGAGCCCATCGAGAAGCCGCCGAGCACCGTTCGTTCGTGAGGCAAGCCGAGCCGCTCCCAGAGCTCGTCGTGGAATCCGGCGAGCTGCCGGTAGGCGGCGTGGAACGTCTCGGGGTCCGGGTAGCCGACGCGGGGAACGGCGTACCAGTGGTAACCCGGGCCGCCCAGGGTCAGCGGCGCGCGGGGAGCAACGACGTGCAGCCGCCGGCCTGGGTCGAGGTGATCGGCGAACGAGAGCAGGTCGCTCTCGTCGGCGCCGCGGCCGTGGTGGAGGACGAGCAGGCCGGCCGGATCGGCCCCGGCGGGCAGCTCGCGGTACGTGAGGGCGGACGTGGCTCCTACGCCGCGAAGCGTAGGCGCGTCGGCTAGGGACTGTCCGGCGGAGGTGTCGGCCCGGCCGAGCCGACGGACAGGAGGCGGAGCACGTAGCGCGTCCCGTCGGCCGTGTTCATCAGCGTCAGGGGCACGTTCTTCTTCAGCGTCACGGTCTGCGAGCCGCCCTCTAGCGAGCCGCCGGCGATCGCGATCTTGGCCGTCTTCTTCGTAAGCGAGACGAGCCGGAACGTCGGGTTGGAGGCCGGGAACTGCGCCCCGACCGCCACGCTCTCGGAGACGCCGTTGACGGAGATCACGGCAGCGGTCGGCTTCGCAGCGGGCGCCGGAGGCGAGGTGTCGCCGCCACCGGACGGCGGCGTTGTGCCGGAGCCGCTCGAGCCCGGGCCTGTGGCCCCGGTGGCGCCGGTCGCGCCCGTTGCGCCGCTCGAAGGACACGACGCGTCCACGCAAGTCGCCCCGAGCTGCTGCGCGAACGGATCCTTGCTGCGGAAGCGGCTGAATGCGAGCAGCTGGCCCGAGCGCGGCGGCGGGAGCACTCCTTGATCGCTCAGCGCCTCGGAGCTTCCACCGGCCGGGGGCGCGCCGGTAGCACCGATCGACGAGGCATCCGTCGTGGTTGCCGGCGGCGGTGAGGCGGCCGCGCTCGAGCCGCGCAGCATCTTCAAGGTTCGCGGGACCTGGAAGGCGAGCACGCCGAGGAGCACCACGCCGAGGACGGCCGCGATTACCTTCTGCCGCTTTGCCTTCGCCTTCAGATCGACCTTCTTCGCCATGAGCTAGGTTCCCGTGTCCGCGGGGGTCGTGGTCGATCCGGTCGCCGGGCCACTCGTGCCGGTGGCACCCGTCGCGCCGCTCGGGCCCGTGACACCGGTGGCCCCGGTTGTGCCGGTGGGGCCGCTGCCGGCCGCCGGGACCGGCTCGACCGTGGGCGCCGTGCCGGTGCCGAACACGAAGGCGTCGACGACGACGTGCGCGCTGACCCGCGGGAAGCCGCCTTCGCCCTCGGCAAAGTCGATCGTGTCGACCGAGAACAGGCGGCCGGTGGCGGCGAGGGCGCCGTGGCGCACGTCGACGAGGTTGCGCAGGCGGTAGAGGAAGTCGGCGAGCTCGTAGAAGTTGCCCTGGAAGTCGAGCGTGATCGGCAGCGCCTCGTACCCGGCAATCGGAACCGCCGTGGTCGCCGGCGCGATCTCCTCGAACGAGATCCCGCTGTCCTCGGCGACCTGGTTCAGCTCGAGGATGATCCCGGCCATGTCGGTCTGGTCGGGCATCGCCTTGGTCAGCCGGAAGAGGTCGGCGACGCGGATCCTCGGGCGCCCGCGCTGGAGCGTCAGGGCGCGGGCCGACACGATCGCGGCGCGCGTGTCGTCGATCTGCACGCTCAGGTCCGCGGCCTTGGCGCGCTGCGGCTTGAGCAGGAAGAAGTAGCCGCCGAGCGCGGCGAGCAGGAAACCCGCCACGATCAGCCCGATCACCAGCGGCTGGGGAAGCGAGCGCTTCACGAGCCACCTCCCGCGGAGCGCACGTCCGCCGCGATCAGGAAGTGCACGACCTTGGCGCTTCCGACCGTCGTCCGGGTGCTCTGCTGGAGCTGGACGTTGACCAGGTCGGGAACCGCGGCGAGCCGCGCGAGCAGCCGGGCGACTGCCGCGTGCGAGTACGTGTAGCCGTCGAGCAGGAAGCCCGTGGCCACAACCGTGCCCTCCGGGCCGGGCGCCGTGACGACCGCGACCGAGGAGGAGACGGGCGCCTTCGCCGACACGCTCTTGAGCCAGACGTCGTCCGGCAACACGAGCGAGAACTCACGAAGGACGCGGTCCCAGGCGACGCGGCGGGAGAGGGCGAGATTGAGCGCCTTGACGCGCGTCAGCTTGTCCGCTGCGAGCGTGCTCTCGGCCTGGCTCTTCGACGCGTCCGGAGTCGGGATCGAAGCGAGCTCGACCTGGAGCGCCTGCAGCTCGGCGCGGCGGTCCTTGACCGTTCCGCTCGTGGACAGGAAGAGGAACGAGAACACCGCGCTCAGCAGGACCGCACCGATGACCGGGCCGATGACGATCCACTGCGTTTGCTGCTTGCGGCGGTCCCCGTCTCGCGGGAGGAGGTTGATGGCTTGCACTAGTCCTCGATCCCGAGCCCGATGGCGATTGTGAGCGAGCCGAGCTGCTCGGCGTCTGCGACCTTGCGGCCGAGCTTGACGCGGGCGAGCGGGTCGCCGACGTTGACGCGCACGCCGATCAGCTTCTGCAGCTCCTCGGCAAGGCCGGTCAGGTGCGCTGTCCCGCCGGTGATCACGATCTCGCCGATGCCCAGAGATCCGGGCTGGTTCTGGTAGAACTGGAGCGAGGAGACGAGCTCGCGCGCAAACGTCTGCAGCTGGCGCCGGACGGCGTCGCGAACGCGTTGAGCCTGCTCCGGAGTAAGCCCTTCGGGCACGTTCTCGTTGACCAGCGAGAGCGCGTGCTTCACGGGGGCCGCCTCCGAGGGTGAGACGTCCAGCTCGCGCGCGATGACGACGTTCAGGATCCCGCCGCCCCAATCGAGCACGCGGGTGAACTCACAGACGCGGCCGTCCGAGACGGCGAAGGTCGAGCGGTCGTGACCGATCGCGACGACGACGACGGCCGCATCGGCGGGGCCGTCTTCCTCGTCACGCGGCTCGGCGAGGGCGCGCAGGAGCGCGAATGCCTCGAGGTCGATGCCCGCGAGCCGCAGGCCGGCCTTCCTGCAGGCCTCGACGTACCGGTCGATCAGCTTCCGGTAGGCGACGACGAGCAGGATTCGGACGAGCGTGTTGCCCTCTTCGTCCACGCGCTCGCCGAGGATCTGGTAGTCCATGACGGCCTCCTCGATGGGGATCGGGAGGACCTCTTGGGCCCGGAAGCGGATGGCGTTCTCGAGCTGGCGCGGGTCGGAGATGCCCGCGATCTCGAAGATGCGGACGCCGATCCGGTTGTTGGCGATACCGAGGCGGACGCTCTGACGGGGCAGCTTGTGCTTACGGAAGAACGCGCGCAGCGCGTCCGCGAGCAGCTCCGGCTCCCGCAGCTCACCGGCGACGACGACCGCCTGCTCGAGGTCCTCGCGCGCGAACTGGACGAGCTCGGGGGCGCCGTTGTTGACGACCCGCGCGGCCGCGAGCTGCGACCCGCCGATCTTGAGGCCGACGACGCGCTTCACGCGCCTGTGGCCGGGGCGCTGGCGTGCAGAGGCCTTGCGCTTGCGCTTCCGCGCAGGACGGTCGTCGTCCTCTTCGGCCTCGGCGCGCCGCTGCCTGCGCGGGGCCTTCGGCTTGCGCTTCCGCTTGAACGAGATGTCCTTCTTCAGGAACGACGTCTTCTCGCCCTCCTCGGCCTCGTCCTCGAGCGCCGGCTCCTCGGGCAGTGGTGCCTTCGGCTTGCGCTTCCGCTTGAACGAGATCTCCTTCTTCAGGAGCGACGTCTGCTGCTCCGTCTCCTCGTCCTCGAGCTCCACATCGAACTCGAAGTCGGCGTCTTTCTCCTTCCGCGGCCGCAGGTCCGAGAGCTTGATGTCCTTCCGCCAGTCGACCATCAGTACCCCTAGGCCTCGGCGACCCGCAGGCTCGGAAGCGGGGCCTCCTCCTGTTGTTCGTCCTGGCGCTCGAAGCCGGCCCGCTCGAGCAGCCCGAGGAACTGCTCGGGACGGCTGGAGCGGCTCATCGCGACGTCAACCGTGATCACCCCGCGGAGCGTGAGCTCGGCAAGCGCCTGCTCCATCGTCTGCATCCCGCGCGCGACGCCAGTCTGCATGACCGAGTAGATCTGCTCCACCTTGGTCTGACGGATCAGGTTCCTGACCGCGTCGTCCGGGAACAGGATCTCGAGCGCGGCGACCCGCCCGGTCCCGTCGGCGGTCGGGAGCAGAGCCTGCGTGACGACCCCTTCGAGCGTGGCTGCGAGCTGGATCCGGATCTGGTCCTGCTGAGCCGCCGGAAAGGCGTCGATGACGCGGTCGATCGTGCCGGGGGCGCTCTGGGTGTGAAGGGTGGCGAAGACGAGGTGGCCGGTCTCGGCGGCCGTCAGGGCGGTGGAGATCGTCTCGAGGTCGCGCATCTCGCCGAGGAGGATCACGTCGGGGTCCTGGCGGAGCGCGGCACGCAAGGCGTTGGCGAAGTCGGTCGCGTCGACGCCGATCTCGCGCTGGTTGACGACGCAGCGCTTGTGGCGGTGGACGAACTCGATCGGGTCTTCGATCGTGAGGATGTGCTCGGCCCGCTTGCGGTTGATCTCGTCGATCAACGCGGCGAGCGTCGTCGACTTACCGGAGCCGGTCGGCCCGGTGACCAGGACGAGCCCGCGCGGCCGGTCGGTCAGGACGTGCAGGCTCGGTGGAATGCCGAGCTCCTCGAGGGTCTTGATCTCGGTCGGGATCAGGCGGAAGGCCCCGCCGAGAGAGCCGCGCTGCCAGTAGACGTTGACGCGGAAGCGCGCGAGGCCCGGGATCGAGTGGGCGAAGTCGATCTGACGGTTGATCTCGAGCTGCTTCTGCTGCTCGGTCGAGAGGACCCGGTAGAGCAGCTGCTGGGTCATCTCCCCGTTCAGCGGCGGGATCTCCTGAATCGGCTCGAGGCGTCCGCGCAGCCTCAGAACCGGGTGCGCGCCGACGGTGATGTGCAGATCGGACGCGTTTCGCGCCACCATCTGCTCCAGCAAGTCGTCAATTGAGAACAGGGTCTCAGCCATAGCCGCTGCGCTGGCTATCGGCAGGCCGATTCCCTGACTTGAGGGGTCCGTCAGGCCCCGGAGCGGGGGATGCGACTTCCCCCGATCGGGGGTGCGCGTGCCCGGCTTCGACGGCCGATAGAGGCGGCAGGCCATCTGCGCGCGCCACCTGCGTGCCTACCACAAGGAGGAACCACCGAATGATTGCAAGGCTTTCGCGTCGTCTCGGCCAGGTGCGGAGCGATGAGAAGGGTTTCACCCTCATCGAGCTTCTGGTCGTCATCATCATCCTCGGGATCCTGCTGGCTATCGCGATCCCGTCGTACCTCAGCTTCCGCGACCGGGCGAACAAGTCCGCCGCGCAGGCGAACGTCCGCGCCGCGGTGCCGGCCATCGAGGCGTACAACGCGGACAACACTTCAACCGGCTACATCGGGGCGTCGCTTGCGAAGCTCCAGTCGGTCGACGCCGGTGTCAAGAACGTCAAGGTCTCGGTCGCAACGGCCGGCGGCTACTGCATGGTGAGCACCAAGCCGACCGGCGTCCTCTACCACAAGTCCGGCCCGGGCGGCGACATCAAGGCCGGCAGCTGCTAGACAGCGACTGCGATTCTCCCTCGAGGGGCGCGGGCAACCGCGCCCCTTTGTTTTGGTCAAGCCCCGCGTTCCGCCTGCCGATAGGAGAAACATGACTCAGCGGGTCCCGATCATCGCTGCTGCCGGACTGCTCGCAGCGCTCGCGCTGGGCGGGGGCTTCATGCTCCTTGGGCGCGGCCAGGGCTCGACGGACGCCGTCGCGAGCCAGTCGTCGCTCGTCCCTCAACGGCCCGTCAGCAAGCCGACGTCGCAGACCGCGAAGCGCGTGGTCAAGACGCACAAGGCTCCGTCCGTGATCGACGGGATGCCCGCCGCCCTGGCGCTTGCACTCAGGCGCTACCCGGTGGTGGTCGTCTCGCTCTACTCGCCGGACGCGTCCGTCGACGGTCTCGCGAAGGAGGAGGCACGGCAGGGCGCCGCGATGGCGGGTACCGGCTTCGTCGCGCTCGACGTCTCCAAAGAAAAGGTCGCCTCTCCCCTGACCTCGCTGCTCACGACCGGCGCCACGCCGGCCGACCGCGTCCTCGACGACCCGGCCGTCCTCGTCTTCCAGAGCCCGAACGGGCTCTTCGTCCGGCTGAACGGCTGGACCGACCGCGACCTGGTCGCCCAGGCGGCCGAGAACGCTCTGGCCGCCGTAACGTGAGCGGCGGAGAGCTCTTCGTCCGCCACGCGCGGAAGGACGGCCGCTCGATCGCGGTCCTGCGCGCGATCGACCACGGCGACTCGTGCATGGTCGAGGCCGAGGTCTATCCGGGCGGCATCCCCACGTCGGATCCGATTCGCCCGGGGCCTTACAGGTTCGCGAGCACCCGCGACGCGACCGCCTTCGTGACGGAAGCGGTCGAGACGCTCATGTCGCTGGGCTGCGACATAGCAGCCACATGAAACCCGCGCAGAGCACTCGCCCTTCGGGCGAGTCCTGCACGCTGACTTCGCTGCGTCTAAACCGTAACCCTGGCTAGCTCTTCGAGCGAGGTTAGGCCGGCGGCGACCTTCGCCAGGCCGTCGTCCCAGAGGGTTCGCATGCCCTCTTCGATCGCCGCGCGCTCGAGCTCTTCGCGGCTTGCCTTCGTAGCTGCGAGCCGCTCCAGGTTCTCGCTCATGGCGAGGAACTGGAAGATCCCGACCCGGCCCTTGTAGCCCGTCTGGTTGCAGCGGGGACAGCCCCTCTTGCGGTAGAAGACGAGGCCGTCGGACTTGGCGGCGACGTCGGGCGAGATGCGGGCCTTCATCAGGTCATCCCGCGTCGGCGTGAACATCTCGCAGCAGTGCGTGCAGAGCTTGCGCGCGAGGCGCTGGGCGAGGACGGCGGAGACCGCCGAGCCCGTCAGGAACGGCTCGACGCCCATCTCGTTCAGGCGCGAGAGCGCGCCGGGCGCGTCGTTCGTGTGCAGCGTCGAGAGGACCAGGTGGCCCGTGAGGGCCGCCTCGATCGAGATCTTGGCGGTCTCGCTGTCGCGGATCTCGCCGACCATCACCACGTCGGGGTCGGAGCGCAGGATCGACCGGAGCGCGGCGGCGAAGGTGAGGCCGGCTCGGGGGTTGATCTGCACCTGGTTGACGCCGGGGAGCCGGAACTCGACGGGGTCCTCGACTGTGAGGATGTTGATCGTCGGATCGTTGATCACGCTCAGTGCCGCGTAGAGCGTCGTCGACTTACCCGACCCGGTCGGCCCAGTGACGAGGATCGCGCCCGTGGGGCGGCGGATGAGCTCCTCCAGCTTCGTCCGCATCTCCTCGTTCAGCCCAAGCTCGGTGGGCGTCGGCGCCTGCCTCGACTTGTCGAGGAGGCGCATCACGACCGACTCGCCCTCGACCGTCGGGAGCGTCGCTACGCGGACGTCGAGCATGCGGCCCGCGTCCGCGGCGTTCAGCGTCATGCGGCCGTCCTGGGGCTTTCGCCGCTCGGCGATGTCGAGCTTCGCCAGAACCTTCAGGCGCGTCGTCACGCCCGCCGTCATCCGCTTGGGGATCCGCTGCACCTCGTGGAGCACGCCGTCGATCCGGAACCGCACGGCCAGCGCGTCCTCCTGCGGCTCGAAGTGGACGTCGCTCGCGCCGTCCTCGGCAGCCTGGAAGATGATCGAGTTCACCAGGCGGACGAGGGGCGCGTCCGAGATGCCGTCGTCGACCTCGAGGTCGTCACTCTCGTCCTCGACCACCTCGATCAGCGACTCGCTCGCCTCCTCGACCAGGTTCGACCGGGCGCCGAAGGCCTCGGAGACGCGGAGAAGGCGCCGGATCTCGTTGCCGATGTCCTCCCTCGAGGCAACCGCGAGCTCGATCTGGAGGCTCGTGGCGAGCCGCAGCTCGTCGATCGCATGGACGTTTCCCGGCTCCGCGACGGCGACGCGCAGGACGTTGCCGTCGAGCCTGTAGGGAAGCGCGGTCACGCGCTCGAGCACGTGCAGCGGGATCTTCTCCGCCGCGTTCGGCTGCATCCCGACGACCGCCAGGTCGACGTACGGCAGCTGATAGCGGCTCGCGAGCGTGCGCGCGACGCCGTCGGGCGTGGCCACGCCCTCGTCCAAGACCGCCTGCGCGAAGGATTGTCCCTGCTTGGTGCGGCCCCGTACGGCAGCCATCCGGTCCGCCGGGACGAGCCCGGTCGTCTCGATCAGGTCGGCGACGAGCTCGGCCAGGTCGTTGACCCCGAAGGGGACGGGCATGCCGGCGCTCCCGGCGGCCTGCTCCGGGCGTTCTGATGTCGTCCGCAGTTGGGGGTTGGTCTCCACAGTGATCCCTCGGACGAGGTATCGGCAGATCCGGCCTCGGAGCTGAGCCGGTGCCGCTAGAAGGTGCTCAGATATGCCTCCAGGAGCGGGTGGCCCGCGAACAGCGCGACGATCGCGCCGAACGCGAGGAAGGGAGCGAACGGGATGCCCATCTTTCGGGCGGCCGAGCCGTGGCGCGCCAGGAGCACCACGCTCGGGATCAACGCGGCGAGCATGCCGAGCATCAGCCCGACCGCGACCACCTTCCCGAGCAGCGCGCCCAACAGGAGGGCCAGCTTGACGTCGCCCATGCCCATGCCGGCGGGGTAGGCGAGCGCCGCCACGAACAGGAACCCGGCGGCGCCGACCGCGCCGAGCGCCCACTCCGGGCTCGGCTCGAGCGCCGTCTGGGCGGCGAGGACGAGCACCGCGGCGGGGAGCACGATCCGGTTCGGAACGATCCGGTGCCTCAGGTCGATCGCGCTGATCGCGACCAGCACCGCGCAGGCGAAGGCCGCCACGACGGCCTTCCCGGACAGTCCGAAGGCGACGAAGCAGCCGGCCACGAGCCCCGCGGTGGCGAGCTCGACCGCGGGGTAGAGCGGGCTGATCCGGGCCCCACACGAGCGGCAGCGGCCGCGCAGGACGAGATACGAGATGACCGGCACGTTGTCGTACCACGCGAGCTCCGTGCCGCAGCTCATGCAGGCCGAGCTCGGCCGGATGACCGACCGGCGCAGCGGCACCCGGGCTGCGACCACGTTCACGAAGCTGCCGAGCGCGAGGGCCGGCCAGAACGCGAGCATGCCGAGCGCGAGGTCCATGTCCGCTCTATCGACGCTTCCGGGTGCTCAGTTGAACCTCAGCCGCTCCAGCTGCCGCCGACCTGGCCGATGATTGCCCCGCCGGGGGAGCCGTACGGGACTCTGGTCGCCCCCGGATAGCCGGACTGGCCGGAGCTCGACAGGGTCACGTTCTGCGCCTGGATCGGCCCCTGCACCTTGACCGTGCTGCTCTGGGTGTAGTCGGTCGCGGCGTAGATTCCGCCCTGGAACATCGCGCTCGACGTCACCTGGAAGTCCGGGACCGTGGGGCCGCCGGCAATCAGCACCAGCATGTTCAGGTCCGGGTTCCAGTTCGTCCAATCGCACTCGCCGCTCGCGTACTTTCCGCAGAACTGCGTCGAACCGCTGAACGTGATCGTGCCGCTCGCGTAGATGGCAGCCCTGCCCACGTACACGGACTTGGCGGAGCCGTCCAGGACGAGGTTCCCGTCGAAGAAAATCGTCCCCTGGATGGTCAGGGTCCCAGGGCTACCGGGAGTCCACGCGATCCGCCCCACCGTCTGGCCGCTGTCGGTTACCGTGCAGTCGTAGGAGGAAGCGGTCAGCAGGCGCACCGACGACAGGCTCCTGTTCAACGTCGAGTCGTTGTCAAAGCCGCCCGGGAAGGAGCCGGTCGTGCAGTTGTGGCTCGGACCTGGTGCCGCGTTCGCATACCACCCGGTCGTGTCGATTGGAGCCTTCCTGATGGTCGGGTCGATGTAGGTGTCCTGCGCGTCGGCGTAGACGTGCTGCGTCGCTGTGCAGGGCGTCACGTAGGCGCCGCTGCCGCCGAAGCGGCAGCCGCCACCGACGTGCAGGACCGCGAGGTGCGCGGCGCTCGTCCCAACGGTCGCGCTGCTGGAGGTATCGATCGTGCCCGCCACCGTCACGGGCGAGGCCCCCGAGGTGATGGCCGCCGAGCTGCTCATGCACAAGCTGCCGCGGTCGAAGAGCGGCTGGGTGATCTGCACGTTCGACGTCAGACTCAGGCAGCCGCCCGGGTTGTCCACGTAGATGTACTTCCACGACGGGGAGGACGTGACCGAATACTGCTGCGAGACCTTCCGGGTGACCGGCTTCGTGCCGCCCGAGTTGCGCATGGTCCCCTGGCCGGTGACCGTCCAGATCCCGCCGCTCGAGTCGTAGCTGCCCCAGTATTTGACCGTGCCGCCTTCCACGGTCTGCGTCGCGGGGCTACCGGAGGAGGGCAGCAGGCTCGGGTTCGTCGGGTCGTTGCCGGGCTTCGAGAGAATCGAGACCGCATTGTTCAGACCCGCCTCCGCGAGGGCGAAGGCGCGCTGGCCATTGCCGCTATGCGAGGTCGAGTGCAGGTTCGCCACCGAGTAGTACGTGAGCGTGGTGCCGACGACTGAGAGGGCCACCATCACCCCCAGCGCCAGCGGCAGCGCCAGGCCCCTCTCCCCGTACTGCTTCCAGATTTGCCGCCTGTTCATCTCGCGATACCGCCTTTCTGGCCGGGTCACGCCCGGGTTCCGTTGCGCAGGACGATGTCGTCCTGCAGCTCGTAGGTGTTGTTGGTCTTCGGCGGCTTGAGGTTGACCGGGAAGTCGACGTTCACCTTCGGCAGCTTCCGGCTCCCGGACGCGGCCACGGTGTAGTTGAAGACGTTCGGCAGCGTCAGGTAGTCGACGTACTTGCCCCCGCCCGAGGCGCTCTCCCCGGTCACGCGGTAAAGGCCGAAGCGGCTGTTGGCGCCGGACGCGTACCAGGTCACGCACTTGAGCGTCGCCGAGCCCGAGCAGAGCGGCGCCCCGGTCGCGGCCCTGCAGCCGGATGGCAGCTTGAGCGTGATCGACGCCGCTGCAAGCGGGCCGGACGGCGACCCCGCAGCGCCGAGGACGACGCTGCTCGCGCAGTGGACCTCGCGGCGGATCTTGTCGAGCGCCAGGCGCGCGTTCTGCTGCGCGCGGAAGCGGTTGTTCATGGCGAGCTCGGAGTTGGAGGCGTTGACGAAGATCGTGGTCAGGGCGGTGGTGACGGTGCCCATGATCACCAGCACCACCAGCATCTCGACCAGCGAGTAGCCCCGCTGCCCGCGCAGCCGCCGGAGCAAGAGCTTCCCGCTCATCGCTGCTTGCGGCGGACGTGCTTCAGCGCGGCGCGTGCGACCGCCTCGCTCTTGCGCCCGATCCCCCACAAGTGCTCGATCCGGCGGTCGACGGCGATCAGCTTCGTGAGGGCGCGGTCGCCGTGCCACCAGCCGAAGCGGGCGCCGGTCACGATCCAGGAGTGCTGGTAGAGCCAGCGCTGGACGTTCTTCGGCGTCAGCTTCGGGCTCGTCGAGATCCAAGCGGCGAGGCGGTCGGCCCGCTTCGTGAGCGGAACCTCGTCGAGCGGTTCCTTCGGCGCGCCCGGAACCTGGAACGCGGCCGGGCGCGAGGCCGGGTGAGCTGCGCGCTTCGTCGCCCGCTCGCGGACGGGGTGGGCGCGCTTTCGGGTCGCATGCCTGGCGGTGGGCTTGCGCACCGTCTTGTGCGGCTTCTGAGGCTTCGGCTGCACGGGCCGAGGCGCGGCGGCCGGCTTGGAGGCGAGCTTGAGGGCCGTGCCTTCGTAGCTGGAGCTGTTCTCCGGCGAGCCGTTCTCCGCATAGCGGCCCTTCACGAGCCGCAGCACGACCGTCGGAGCGCCGGTGTCGAGAACCCGGGTGCCCGGGGCCGGCGACTGCGCGATCACCGGGTTGCCGGCAAAGCCACGCACGGGCCCGTCGACGCGCCAGGCGAAGCCGGCGTCCTCGAGGAGGCCCTTGGCGAAGACGAATGCCTGCCCGGTGACCTCGGGCACGGTCAGAGGCGGCGTCTGAGCAGGCGTCTGTGCCGCTGTGCGGGAAGGACCGATGATCTTCCGGTCTGCCGCGAGCGTGAACGCCGCCGTCGCGAGGATCCAGGCCAAGGCGACGAGGACAGCACGAGGCAATAGCGCGCCGAGCCGCATATCCATCCCTTCGGCACCGTTCCGGGCCGGGGCATCCCCCTAACGGGTGAAGAGGACGACCGAGTCGTTCGTGGCGGGCGCCCGCGCCGGCACCACCGCGAAGACCGGAGCTGCCGGCGAAGCCGGGGTCTCGCTCGGGCCTGCGTCCTGCCAGCGGAACGCGAGGTTGGCGAAGTGTTGGAACCAGGGCTGGAGCTGCGGGTAACTAACGGCCGGGGCGAGCTGAAGGTGGAGATGCGGCCCGGTCGCATGGCCGGTCATGCCGACCAGCCCGACCTGAGCGCCGGCGGCGAGGCTGACGCCGGACGTGACTGCGGGATCGAGGTAGGAGAGGTGGCAGTACGTCCATGTCTGACCGTCGCTCGTGCGCAGGGTCAGCCCGATCCCACAGCGCTGGTCGGGGTAGCTCCAAGCGCGCAGGACGAGCGCGTCCGAGAGGGCGTAGACCGGCGATCCGCTCGGCGCAGCGATGTCCGCCGCGGGGTAGTCGTGGTGGTGGTGCGAAACGGAGACGACCGAGGGGCCGCCGCCGACCGGGAACACGTAGTTGCCGTCGTAGGCGGGAGCTCCGAGCATCGTCCCGGCCGCCGGCGAGAACGTGGATGCGAGCGAGCGGTCCTGCGCGGATGACAGCCCCTGGCGCGCCTGCCCGAGGGCCTTTCGCAGCTCGGCGACGCGAGCCTGGGCCGCGGCGCGGGCGACGCCGGCCTGGGTGGCACGCCGGTCGAGCGCGAGCCTGTCGGAGAGCGTCGTCGCGTGTGCCTCGCGAAGCCTGAGCCTGCGCTCGCGCAGCCAACGGATGCTGGCAGTTCGCTGCGCGGCGACGAGACGGCGGTTCGCCTTCACGACCGCTCCGCGCGCCGCGGCGAGCGAGACCTGCAGCCGGTCGAGCGTGAACGCAACCTGCTGCCCGCCGGTGCCGAACACGCGTGAGAGCTGCAGTACCTCGTCCACGTACCACTGCGCGTGGTTGTAGGAAAAGATCGCGCGCGAGATGTCGCCCTGGCCGCCCGACGCCGCGAGGTAGCGGGACGCCGCCGTGATCGCGTCCTCGGCGCTCCAAGGATCGGCCGCGCCGTCACCGTTCGCATCGACGCCCCAGCGCTCCCAGGTCGACGGCATGAACTGCATCCAGCCGATCGCGCCCGCCGAGCTCGGGCCCATGTTGCGGCCGAAGTTCGACTCGATCTTGTTGATCGCGGCCAGCACCTGCCACGGAATCCCGTAGGCGGCGCCGGCGCGCTGCCAGAGCCCGAGCAGCTGCGGATACGCCAGCGTCTCGGGGCTCGCGGGGGGTGCGAGCGAGAACGAGACCGTGCCCGGAGCGTTCGGGATCTGCGCGCTAGGAAGGGCTACGGCGGCGGTCGACGTGTTCGGGACCACGCGGAAGACGTCCGCGCCGGCAGAGCCTGCGAGCACGAGCGCAAGTACGAAGGCCGCAGCAAGTTGTTTCATCCGTCAGGCGCGCTCGCGATCCGCAACGGCGGCATGTCCGGCTCGTCCTGCTCGACGTCCTGAGCCGCCTCGGAGAGCGGGCGGTCTTGCACGATTCCGGCCGCTTGGCGCTTCTGCGCCTGGTCGAGCGCTACGAGGAAGTCGTGGCGGTTCGAGGCGGCGTTCGCGGCGATCTCCTTGTCGATGTCGCCGGAGAGGACGAGCTCGATCAGTGCGTCCGTGAAGGTCTGCATGTCGAAGAACTCACCCTCGGCGATCGCGTCCGGGATCACCTCGACCTTGTGCTCACGGATCAGGTCGGCGATCCGCGAGTTCATGACCATGACCTCGACGGCGGCGACACGCCCGCCGTCCTGCCGCGGCAGCAGCCGCTGGCTCATTACGCCGCGCAGGACGCCCGCCATGATCGAGCGGACCTGCTCCTGCTTGGAGGGCGGGAAGAAGTCGATCATCCGGTTGATCGTCTCGGCGGCGTCGATCGTGTGCATCGTCGAGAAGACGAGGTGGCCGGACTCGGCGGCCTTCAGCGCCGTCTCGGCGGTCTCCATGTCGCGGAGCTCGCCGATGAGGATCACGTCCGGGTCCTGCCGGAGGACGCGGCGCACGGCCGCGAGGAAGGAGTCGGTGTCGAGCCCGACCTCGCGCTGGTTGACGATGCAGCCCTGGTCGGGGTGCAGGATCTCGATCGGGTCCTCAATCGTGACGATGTGCAGCTTGCGCGTGCGGTTGATGTGGTCGAGGATCGCCGCGAGAGTCGTTGTCTTCCCACAGCCGGTGGGGCCGGTGCAGAGGATCAGCCCGCGGTGCTCCTCGGAGAGGCGCCGAACGCCCTGGGGCAGGCGCAAATCGTCGAAGCTCGGGACGTTCTTCGGGATGACCCGGAAGGCGAACGAGATCGAGCCTCGCTGGCGGAAACCGTTCACGCGGAAGCGCGGCAGGCCGCCCGATTTGTACGCGATGTCGAGCTCGCCCGTCTCGTGGAAACCGTGCAGCTTCGCGGGCGCGAGGTCGGCGACGGTCGCGAGGACCGATTCGAGATCGCCGTCGGTGAGCGGCGTGAGGTCGGGAACGGTGTTCAGCTCACCGTCGCAACGCGCGATCGGCGGCTGGCCCACCTTCAGGTGGATGTCGCTCGCGCCGAGGTCCACGGCCCGCAGGAGGACAGCGTCCAGGTCCACGAGAGATCTGATCGGCAGCGGGGCCGCGTCTCTTGAGCCTCCGGTCCGGTGTCAGACACCGAAACGAGACGGTGACCGACTTTCCACAATGGCCTGCAGGCCGGCGCGTTTCGCCGGTGTCAGGCACCGTGACGGAGGCGTGTCGTCAACTGCTTCGGCCGAGGGTTTCGACCAGGCGCAGCGGGGCGCGGACGAGGCCTCGGGCTTCGCCGGGATGCGCCACGTCGCCGCGCAGGAAGGCGGCGGTGAAGCCCCAGACGAGGGGGAGCCGCGCCACGCCGAAGACGAGCCGCGGGGATCGCTCCAGCGCGAGCTTGGCCTTCCACGAGGCGCCCAGCGTGCGCGCGAGCGCAGCGTCGAGCTTCGGCCCGTAGCCGGCGAGGCTGTCGGCCCGGCCCTCGAGCAGGTCGAGCGCCGCGTCGGCGGCGATGCGGGCGCTCACGAGCGCCTCGTAGATCCCGTCCCCGGAGAGCGGGTCGACCAGCCCGGCCGCGTCGCCGACGAGCAGCACGCGGCCACGCGCCGCACCCTCGCCGGGGCGCCGCATCGGCAGGCGGTAGCCGCGCACCCCCGCCAGGCGCCCGCTCGGCAGGCCGTACGCAGAGCACGCCCGCTCGAGGTGCTCCCGCAGCCGCGGCCCCTCCGACTCCCAGCCGCCGACGCCAACGTTGACGTGGTCCCCCTTCGGAAAGACCCATGCGTAGCCGCCCGGCACGGCGCCGAGCTCGACGACCGCGCGCCCCCGCCAGCGCTCCTCGCGCGCGTGAACATAAGAGACGTTCCCCTCGAGCGCGACGCCGTGGCGCCGGCCCCGGACGCCGAGCGCCCGCGCGCTGACCCCGTTGACGCCGTCCGCCCCGATCACGACGGGCGCCGCGGCCGCGGTGCCGTCGAAGCGAACCGTCGCCCCATTCTCGCCGAGCTCCAGCGAATCGACTTTCGCGCCGTCACGGAAATCGGCGCCCGCCCCTGCAGCCTCCGCCGCGAGGTGCGCGTCGAGCCGCCGGCGCTGCGTCATCAGCACGAGCGGCCCCTCCCCGCCCCGCTCGAAGCGGCTGCCGTAGCGGAAGCCGAGCTCGAACCGGTCGACCACGTCCTCGACGACCGGATCGACGGAAACCGGCAGCTGCCGGACGGCGCGGTAGGTCAGGCCGCCGCCGCAGGGCTTGTCGCGCGGGAAGCGCGCGCGGTCGAGCAGGAGCACCCGCACCCCCGCCCGAGCCAGCCGAAACGCCGTCGTCGAGCCCGCCGGCCCGGCCCCCATGACGATCGTGTCGAACCGCTCCACGCGGCCATCCTACGAGACGCACTCGGAGAGATCTTTTGTTTCGACCGGTCATTTCAGACGGACGCACGGCAGAGCCCGCCCGTCCTGAGGTCGGCATCGCAAGCGACGCCTCAGGTCTTGAAGCACCGCAGGCGCCCGATTAGAGTCGGGCGCAGCCAACCGAGAGGAGAGGGCAATGACCGAGATGCTCGAGGCCGGCAACGTCGACGCGTTCGCCGAGAAGCTGCACGGCGGCGTCACCCGTACCAGCGACTCCGACTACGACGAGGTGCGGGCGCTCTACAACGCGATGATCGACAAGCGCCCGGCGCTGATCGCACGCTGCGCGGACACCGACGACGTCGTGGCGGCCGTCAACTTCGGCCGTGAGCAGGGGCTCGACATCGCGATTCGCTGCGGCGGGCACAACGGCCCGGGGCTCGGCAGCGTGGACGACGGCCTGATGATCGACCTCTCGGGCCTGAAGACGATCACGGTCGACGCGGACGCGCGCACGGCGACGGTCGGCGGCGGCTGCCTGGTCGGCGACGTCGACGCCGCGACGCACGAGCATGGACTGGCGGCGCCCGCCGGGATCATCTCGAGCACCGGCGCCAGCGGACTGATGCTCGGGGGCGGGATCGGCCACCTCAGCCGCAAGTGCGGTCTCTCGATCGACAACATCCTCGGCGCCGAGGTCGTCCTCGCGGACGGCAGCGTCGTCAAGGCCGACGAGAACGAGAACGACGACCTCTACTGGGCGATCCGCGGCGGCGGGGGCAACTTCGGCGTCGTCACGTCGCTCACGCTCCAGCTGCACCCGATCTCGACCGTCGTCGCCGGCCCGATGTTCTGGTCGCTCGACAAGACCGCCGACATCCTCAAGTGGTACCGCGAGTTCATCCTGAACGCGCCCGAGGACCTGGGCGGCTTCTTCGCATTCGCGAGCGTCCCGCCGGCTCCGCCCTTCCCGGAGGAGCTGCACCTGCAGAAGGTCGCGGCGGTCGTCTGGTGCTGGGCGGGCCCGGAGGAGGGCGCGGCGGACGCGCTCGCCGAAGCGCGCGCGCAAGACGGCCTGCTCCTGGACGGCGTCCAGCCGATGCCGCTACCGGCGCTGAACAGTGCGTTCGACGAGCTCTACCCGCCCGGCGACCAGTGGTACTGGCGCGCCGACTTCGTCGAGACGATCCCGGACGAGGCGGTGGAGCGCCACGCCGAGTGGGCCGAGAAGATGCCGACGTGGAAGTGCACGATGCACCTCTATCCGATCGACGGAGCCGCCCACCGCGTGGGCCCGACGGAAACGCCATGGGCCTACCGGAACGCCAACTGGGGCTCGGTGATGGCGGGCGTCGACCCCGATCCTACGAACGTCGACGCGATCGGCTCGTGGTCGAGGGGCTACCACGAAGCGCTGCACCCGTACTCCGCAGGCGGCGCCTACGTGAACATGATGATGGAGGAGGGCCAGGACCGGGTCGAGGCGAGCTACGGCGAGAACTACGAGCGGCTCGCCAAGATCAAGGCGAAGTACGACCCGGACAACCTCTTCCACGTCAACCAGAACATCCGGCCAGCCGCGTGAGCGGCTCGTCCGCGAAGCGGACCAGTGGAAGGGGCCGGGGGGAACCGGGAGGTTCCCCCCGGCCCGACGGATACGTGGCCTGGGCGGGAGACCGAACCCAGCTGGGCTCGCTGACGCGCTAACCACCTGGTTCGGACCGCCTACTGCGGCGTAGCTCACTCTGTTAGGAGTTCTAAGGCGATGGGGGCGGGAGGATTCGAACCTCCGTAGGCTGAGCCGACGGGTTTACAGCCCGTTCCCTTTGGCCACTCGGGCACACCCCCGGGGCCGGCCATTGTAGCCGCGGTGCGGCGGCAGCATCGTCTGCGGAGCCGTGAGAAGCCGCGTCGGATTCCGCGAATTGGTCGCCCGCGGGGCGGATGTGGTCAAGGGAGACGTCCGCTGGTTAGACGAGCACCGCGGGTACGTCAAGGGCGCGGGCTCGCCCGGCTGAACGGGGCCGATGGAGTCGTGGCCGAGATCCCGTTCAAGGTCGCCGTGGACATGACGGTCAACCTCGCCCAGAACGACACGACCGCCTAGTCGTCGTCCGCCCAAAACGACCCCGAGCAACCGGGGCTAGAATCGAGCGAGCGCCCTCTTAGCTCAGTTGGTAGAGCACCTCCATGGTAAGGAGGGGGTCGACGGTTCGAGTCCGTCAGAGGGCTCTGCAAAGGCCCCGCAAAACGGGGTC
>WNGF01003129.1_pt1 | contig 30740 bp, 15 predicted proteins | sample 5400641 | NCBI WGS metagenome assembly WNGF01 (sample SAMN13153371, study PRJNA577476) | soil metagenome | isolation source: 80 cm soil or saprolite under grassland replicate 2 | place: USA:California | collected 2016-06-15 | reverse complement strand
GACAGGCCGGCGCCAATAGCAAGAGTCCTGAAGGCCTCATCTTCAATATTGATAATCATGATCAATATGTTGCGGCCCTAAGGAACTCCGGCCTGTTCGCCGAAGACCTTGCCATTAATCACCGAGGTTTGGTGGGCGGCAGCGTTTTCACCGCGAAGGATTTCAGATCCTACACAACGGGAACAAATACTCTCGGGCCTGATAGCACGGGGTTCACAAGAAGCTTGCAGGTAACTGTCGGTAAGCGCCAACAGCTGGGTGGCGCTACGGGTTACGCTGACCTAGATTGCGTAAATCCTGCGCAAGATCTAGTTTCTCTCGCCCAACACAATGCACCAATTGTGTTCAGATGGCTTACGAAATTATTTTGAGCCGGAGGTTAGGCTGTGAATAAGTCAAAGATTTTAGTTTCAATTGGAATTGCATTCGCTCTTCTCTTTTTCGTATCTAGGGCAAAAATCTCTTTTGCTGGCTCCGAAGCTCGAAGCCTAGCGCCGACGGCGGAATTTCCTAGCCAAGATGACAATACCCAGAAAAAGGCTGCCCGCGTCTGGGAACAGGCGCTTGCCGCCAAAGGTGGTCGTGACAAACTGCATAGGATCAGCAATATCGCAGTTTCGACTGAAGCAAGGTTGACGAAAAAGAATCGTATTCGGAGAGAAGAATTTTGCGTATTTCCAGACAAATATTGGTTCTGGGATGATTACCGACCGAGCAACTTGGGTCTGACCATCATGATGTATGACTACGCAAACAAAACTTCCTACATGGTTACTAATGGTGAAGTTAACAAGCCTCCGGAACTCAATGAGTATTGGAGAAGAGCGCCAGTGGCACTGCAACTCGAATACCTTTTAGAGAGCAGATGGGTAGCCCCGAAAGTCATAAGATCAATGCCGGGTCACGTTGAACAGCGTGCAGTGGACAATGTTGAGACGCTAGTGAATAGTAATCGGGTCGACTTCTCCTTCGATCAAGAAACACATCTGTTATTGCGAGTCAGATATTACGATGTCCCTCGCGAACACACATTTTCTGATTATGTGGACGTTGGCGGTCTTAAAGTTCCATCAAAAGTAGATTACGGGGACCAGAAATACAGCGTGAGAATTCAATTCAACGTTACGTATAACGAGAGCATCTTCTTAAAGCCACCGCCAATGAGTGCGGGGCCTGAGGCTTGGCGGCGTAAGACCGGCTGACTAGATCGTGCCTGCGCCTGCGAAGGAGAACAACGAATTGTTTGGCTCGTCTCCGAGGGCTTCTAAGGCACCTGACCCCGATTTCTCTTTCGAGCTGGCTCCAAATCGACCTCAATGGGAGCAAGACCATTGATGAAGTCGATGTCCACACGATGCGTGCTGGAACTAACACTGGGGTCAGGCCTTCGATTCTGCAATTCACGACTGCGCTGGCCAGCGGGTGCAGACGAGTGTGAACGGCATCACACGGACGATGGTCTATGACATCTTTGGCCAGGACGTGACTGATTACAGCGGATCCAGCGGCTCGACGCTGGAGAGAGAAAACATATATCGTGGCGGACAATTGCTGGTCACTTCAGAGCCTGGCTCGGGTGGACCTAAGAATGTCAGTTGGACAAACAAAGTCGGCGTCTTATCTTCCGGAAATAATCTGAGCAAGCCAGACCCGGATGGCTGGAATGCGGGTGCCTCTTCCACGCAATCGATCACTTCAGGTGACGGTTATGTGGAGTTCACGGCCAGCGAGACGAACAAGGACCGGCGCATCGGGTTGAGTCATGGCGATAGTAATCAAAGTTACGATGACATCGACTTCTGCATCTACCTGAACGCCGACGGCACTTTCTACATCAACGAAAATGCGACAGGTCGGGAAAACTTTGGCAGCTACGCGACTGGCGATGTATTTCGGGTCAGTGTGGAAAGCGGAGTCGTAAAGTATCGGAAGAACGGCACGGTTGTCTACACGAGCACAATCAGTCCAACTTACCCGTTGCTGGTTGACACCTCGCTGTATTCGAATGGCGCAACGCTGACAAATGTGGTGCTTGAGAGTGACGTCCAGAACGTGAATTGGGCCAACGGCGTGGGTGTGACAGCCTCGGGAAATTTCAGGTGACGGTTATGTGGAATTCACGGCCAGCGAGACGAACAAGCACCGGCGCATCGGTTTGAGCAATGGCGACAGTAACCAAAGTTACGACGACATCGACTTCTGCATTTACCTCAACGCCGACGGCACTTTCTACATCAACGAAAATGCGACAGGTCGGGGAAACTTTGGCAGTTACGCGACGGGTGATGTGTTTCGGGTTGCTGTGGAAAGCGGCGTGGTGAAGTATCGAAAGAACGGTACGGTCGTCTACACGAGCACAATCAGTCCAACTTACCCACTGTTGGTTGACACGTCGCTTTACTCGAACGGCGCCACGCTCACGAATGTGGTGATTGCGGCGGCGAATATTAACGACAGCCGCTTGAGTTACGTCTTGAGTGACATTCAGGGCTCGACGCGAGCGCTGTTAAGCAATGGCGGCAGCGCCAGTGCGATTATCGCTCGTCATGATTATCTGCCGTTCGGTGAAGAACTTTCATCGGGCCTTGGTTTGCGGTCATCCTCGCAAGGTTACGGCGCGACGGACAGGAACCGTCAGAAGTACTTGAGTGGTAGATGGACGAGTCCTGATCCTTATACAGGGAGCATGACCATTGCCGATCCCCAGTCGTTCCACCGATACAACTACACGCAAAACGATCCGGTGAACTTTATCGATCCCAGCGGATTGCTAGACATTTGCTTTTGGAACATCCCAACCAACCGGGAAGGGTTCGAAGAGGACCCTGTTCTTGAGGGTTGCATACACATCGATGGGGATTTTGGTTTAAACCCCGGTATTGGCGGCGGCCCCGGTGGTGGTGGCGGCCCAGGGCCGGTACCTCAAAAGAAACAAGAGAAGAAGAAATGCAAGCAGGACCCGAATCGCAGCCAGAATCCAAAAGGCGGTGACATACCGGAAATCGAAGACTATTTGACGCGCGCAGGCTTGTTGAATATGGCAAACCCAAGTGCGAGCCTGATCGATCCCGATTCGATCAAACCCCGTAAAGAAGGCATTACCTACACCATTAATAACGTCGATCAGTTCAACTATGCCCTGAATCACAGCGGCTATGCTATAGACCTCAACAACGGGTTTCCTTGGAACGGCCAGCATGACGATCAGGTAGGCGGTAAGGGCGTTGACAATCGCTTCCGGACGGGAACGAAGCCAGACAAGCTGGGGCGGAAGAGTTTACAAGTGGTTGTTGGTCCGCCGGATGATAGTAGAAAAGCCGCCGGCTATTCGGACCTTGATTGTAGCAATCCGGTCCAGAGTCCCGGATCAGCCGCAAAACATCTTATAGGAAAATGAAACAATGAGACCTTATTCATTAATACTCTTCGCTGCAACCGGACTGCTTTTAAATTACACTTGCCTTGGTTTGACTCACAATGGCTCGACTGGATTAGAGAATCATTCTATGTCCAACCAATCTTCAGAAGAGCAGGCGCGAGTACTTTGGGAGCAAGCCATTGCCGCGAAAGGGGGAAGAGAGAAGCTTCTTCGAGTGAAGAACATGGTGATCTCCTCACGGGCAGTGTATGAAACACATCTCCGAAAGCGTAATTCTTGGAATCAAGAGAGACTTCTTGTGTTTCCTGACAAGGAATGGCATTGGACTGATATGCGGCCTGATGTGTTCGGTCTTAGAGTCGAGATGTATAACTACGAAATGAGAATCTTCTACATATTAACTCCAGAGGATTCGGACAAAAAGGTTCGTCAAGTTGCAAATTACAAAAGGTGGGAAGAATCCACGCTCTCAAATGCCCAAATCTTGTACTTCATGGAAACAAGTTGGGTCAAGCCATTGCCCATTGCGGCTCATCAAGACAAAGTCAACGGGCAGCCGGTGGATATTGTTCAAACAGAGTTCTTCGGCCAGAGGATTGACTTCGCGCTTCACAAAGTTACGCATCTACCTGTTCGTATCAGTTACTACAATAAATCAATAACTGGGCGAGGCCCACTCACGATCTCAAACGTCGATCTGTCTGAATACGTTGAGGTGGATGGAATCAAGATACCTCGGAAGGTCACACCAGAAAACAGCTCAACATTTAACAATAGGATTCAGATCAACGTCGATTACAACGAAGAGGTTTTCGTCAAGCCAACAACACTTGAAGCGGGGCCTGAGACTTGGCGACCGAAGAAGAAATGAACGGATAGTTATGCGTTGCCGAGCACACTGACCATACCAATCAACAGAATTCTGTCTACGATTGCGCGGGCCAGCGGGTGCAAACGAGCGCCAACGGCGTCACGCGGACGATGGTCTATGACATCTTTGGCCAGGACGTGGCCGATTACAGCAGCGGGATGCTGGAACGCGAGAACATTTATCGTGGCGGGCAGTTGCTGGCGACCCAGGAATTCAATAATCGCGTCAACGTGGCGCTGGCAGACAATGGCGGCACGGCGGTGGCTTCCTCAACCTATGGCACGAATGTAGCAGCCAATGTGAACAATGGTGACCGTAAAGGGACAAACGGCGTGGTTTGGAAACCACAAACCGGGGTCTGGCTTGCGATTCTTGCGATTCTTCCGATGTGCATCTGTCGTTCGTTAACTCGACGTCTGATCGATTCGCAGCCGGTCGTCCTTCGTAAGGTTATGCGGCGATTGAGTTCGAGAATCGCAAGATCGCAACCCTAACCCGGATCTCGCACGGTTCTAGCACGAGTCAAAAGCAAACCCTCTCCTTCGTTGTATCTTTAGAGTGGACGCGTTAGTCTGTTCGCGATTTGCCGCTGTTTTGACCCCTGGAACCGAAAACGTCACCAAAAGCGAAGGAGAGTCTTAGTTCAAAGTGTCGTCCGCTGTCAGCGCCAGAGAGCAGAAGTCAGAGAGCAGAAACCAGACGTCAGAGGTCAGAGGTCAGACTTCAGAAATCGGAGATCGGAACTCTGAGTTGACAGGACATTCAACGCTGCCTGGACTTTGTCTCGAAGCGATCGCGCGTCATAACAAACCGGACGCCATCAACGAAAAACGCGAGGGCCGATGGGTTCATATCTCAGGCAAAGAATTTGTGGGACGCGTGCGCCACGTGGCCCTTGGGCTCGCGGACCTTGGAATTCAACCCGGCGATCGCGTCGCGTTAATCTCTGAGAACCGGCCCGAGTGGTCGATCGCCGATCTGGCCATTTTGAGCGCCGGGGCCGTCACAGTTCCCATCTATACAACCCAGGCAGTCGATCAAATCGAATTCATCCTGAAGGATTCGGGCGCGCGCGGGCTGATGATCTCAGGCGGCAGAGTGCTCAAGCACGCTCGCGAGGGTTTCGATGGATTGAACCAGCTCGAGCGCATAGTTCTCTTCGATAGCGATTCAGCCGAGGATGTTAAAGGTTCAGTTACCCTCGAGAGCATCGAAACGCGCGGCGCGGAGCTGGATCAAGAGGACCCCCGGGCATTCGATCGCTTGCTTGTGCGCGAGCGCGCCGACGATCTGGCGACAATCATCTACACTTCAGGAACCACCGGCGAGCCGAAGGGAGTCATGCTCACGCATGACAGCTTCATCTCGAACGTGACATCGATTACCAACGGGCTGCCAATTCTCCCAACCGATGTTTCCATCTCTGTCCTCCCGCTGTCGCACATCTTTGAGCGATCGGTATTCTATGTGTTTTGCTACAACGGCGTTTCGGTTTATTACGCGGCCTCGTTCGATCATGTCGGCGAATACCTGCGCGAAGTACGACCGACGATCATGACCGCCGTGCCCAGGTTGTTCGAGAAGGTCTATCACCGCATCATCAAGAAAGGCATGTCGGCCGGCGGGTGGAAAACGAAAGTGTTTTTAAGCTCGCTCGCAATCGGCCAACGCGTGGCGGAGATGGAAGACAAGCGACAGCAGGTGCCCCTCGGATTGAAACTTCGTCATGCGATCGCCGACCGGCTCGTATTTACAAAATGGCGCGAGGGCATTGGCGGACGCCTGCGCTACTTTGTTTCCGGCGGCGCGCCGTTGTCGCCGACGCTTTCGTATTCATTCCTGGGCGCCAGTATCCAGATTCTGCAGGGCTACGGCATGACCGAAACATGCATCGTCTGCGCCAACCGGCCGGGTGATAACAAGGTCGGCTCGATTGGAAAGCCGTTCGAGGGAATCGAGGTTGCCATCGCCGATGATGGCGAGATGCTGATTCGCGGACCAAACGTGATGCGCGGTTACTATCGGCATCCGGAAGCGACCGAGGCGGTGATGCGCGACGGCTGGTTTGCCACCGGCGACGTTGGTCACAAGGACGAAGAAGGCCGGCTCTATCTCACCGATCGCAAGAAAGAGATGTTCAAGCTTTCAAACGGCAAGTATATCGCGCCGCAGCAGCTGGAGAGTCTTCTAAAGCAAAGTGAATTTGTGAACCAGGTGGTGGTCGTCGGCTCGAGCCGCAAATATCCAGCCGCTTTGATTGTGCCAGAGTGGGAGGCTTTGAAGACGGCGCTGCGCGCAACGAACGAGGAAATCAAAGAGACGCGCGCCGAAATCAGCAAACAGGCGGTCGCGATCAAAATCGTGCAGCGGGATGTAACGGCGATGACGGCGCGTCTGGCTGATTATGAACGCGTGCGGCGGGTAGCTCTTTTGCCGGAAGAATTTTCAATCGACAGCGGCGAGATGACGCCCACGCTAAAAGTTAAGCGGCGGGTGATCGATGAAAGATACGGGGAAATGATCGATGAACTATATCGATCATAAAGAACATTGAAGAGGACTTCCTTTAAATGACAGAGCGGGGCAAGCCCCCCTTCCTGACCTTGAGGTTATCGAGTTGTCTTAAACAACGCCCTTCGAGGCCATCAACATAGTTGACGCATCAGAGTATCTGCCCACTTGACCCTTGAGGCGCTCTTACCTGTGACCTTACATTCAAGGTGTTAGATCGACTTCCTAAGCCCTCATCCCCGACCCTTCTCCCAGAAGGGAGAAGGGAGAAGGAGATCCGAATACGACGGCGTAACTCCTGGGCTGGACTCAACACCTTGATTCGTGAAGTATGGCATTACCCTTGAGAGGCCATTCAACCTCGCACCTCTCCTCTGCTATAATCTCGCGCCATGAAAACACAGGTTTCGCGGTTAATCGCGCTAAGTCTCCTCCTTCTTTTTTCGCTTCAATCCGTTTCAGCCACCTGTGGCGGCGGTGGCGGAGGCGGCGGCGGCGGCATGTCCGGGGGTAACGGCGGCGGCGCCAGTCCGCCGGTCTACATCGTGCCGTGGAAACTTCGCGCGCCGAAGGACTCGCCCGCGATGGGCCTAATCCTATATTGGTTCCCCGCATCGCAGAACGAGCTGAAGATTTCGCCTTTGCGCGAATCGCGAGCGCTGTCACTTTATGCGTCGCAGTGCGTGTCGATGGAGTATGGCACGAACCAGACACCAAACATCGACAAGCTGGTCGGCGAGTCAAAGCTGCCGGTGGCCGTGCTCGCGAATTCTGACGGCTCGCCGGTCAAGAAGATCGAGAACACCAACGGCAAACTCAAGCTGGGTGACGTGGAAAAATTGGTCGAGAGCGAATTGCAACAGCGAGCAACGTCCATCGATGCGCAGATGAAAGACGCTGCCGATAAAGCGAAATCGGGAGATAAAGACGCGGCGATCAAGACCTATCGCGCGGTGGTTGAACAGAAATGCATGTTTCCGAAGAAAGCCAAGGAAGCAGCAAAACAACTGAAGAACCTGGGCGCCAGCGACATCGGCAGCATTCCCGCGAGCCCGGTTTTCGAAAAGCGTCAGAGCGCGCGTATTGAACAGACAATGCGGCGCGGGCTGGTCGCGGAAATGAATGCTCATTACGTCATGGCCGGCAACCTTTACTCGCTGGCGCACCGGATGGACCCGGCGGATCCAACTCCACTGCGTTATCTCGGCGAGAATTATCGTCACAACATCGGCGACTGGGACAAAGCACGCGCGACGTTCGAAGCAATCCTGGATATGCCGGCAGATCCGCTGTCGCGCGCAGTCGCGTTGCATGGTCTGGGCAAAATGACGATTCACGAAGGCGAATTCAAAAAAGGTCTGGCGCTGATGGAACAAGCCGTGGCCGAATTCCCGCTGGCCCTGGCGTATCGGAACCTGGCGGTGTACTGGAACTCGGAACGCGATGCCGTCAGGGGTAACCAGTACACTCAACAGGCGCTGGCGCTGGATCCAAAGGATCCTTACAACCTGGTGTTTGCGGCGGTCTTCATGGCGGCGAACGGGAAAAAGGGAGAGGCTCTAAAGATTGCCCGCGCGAACATGAACTTAATGCCCGCTTCGTACAACCTGGCGGCAATATTTGCTCAGAATGGCCAGCGTGAACGCGCGCTTGCTTTGCTGCGCCGCCATTTCTTCAAGTACGAGCGTTACAGTTCGGTGCGCGCCAAGGAAATGATGGAAGCCCGCGTCGATGCGGTGTTTGATTCAATCCGCACCGATCGGGAATTCGTTGCGCTGACGCGCGGCGCCGATGGGAGATTGCCAATTCCGATGAAAGGGATGCCGGCGACCCAGGCTAGTCCGAACCGATAAGTTGCGAGTTCCTCAGATCTGAAAATCTGAGATTTGAAATCTGGATCTGTTTTAGAGGCGGGCTTATGGCCCGCCTTTTTTTGTTCTGGCCAGAATCGACGCGTTAAGGCGTCGGAAGTTTTCCGGTCCTTAACATCGACGAAGGACAGAGTTTTTCCACGACACACTCTTCACACAACGGCCGGCGCGCTTTGCAGATCCGGCGGCCGTGAAAAATCAATAAGTGCGAAAAGATGATCCAATCTTTGCGCGGCACGAGTTCCATCAGGTCGCGCTCGATCTTCCCCGCCTCTTTTTGCTTCGTTAGGCGCAGACGCTGTGACAGGCGGCTGACATGGGTATCAACCACGACGCCTTCCGCAATTCCGAACGCCACACCGAGGACTACGTTCGCGGTTTTCCGCGCCGCGCCCGGAAGCCGCAACAACTCTGCCATCGTCTGCGGCACCTCGCCGCCGAATTCTTCGATCAGCACCTTGCAGGCGCCCTGAATGGATTTGGTCTTGTTCCGAAAAAACCCGGTCGTGCGAATGTCCTGCTGAAGTTCAGTGGCGGGAACTTTGAGATAGTCTTCCGGCTTGCGGTACTTGCGAAAGAGATCGGCCGTAACGATATTAACCCGCTCGTCAGTGCATTGCGCAGACAAGATCGTGGCAATTAAGAGCTCGAATGCATTTGAGTGATTGAGCGCGCAGTGCGCGTCCGGATGAGCCTGCTTGAGGAGCTTTATTATCTGCTCAGTGCGCTTCTTGCGGTCGGTCTTAGATTCTCGCATGGGGTGAAATCAAATTAGCCGTTTGCAGGAAGGCGGGGCAAGACCCCTTCCTGACCTTGAGATTATTTGAGTTGTCTTAGACAACGACCTTGAGAGCCTCCCAAATCAACTTCACTTAATAAACAATTCTGGGCGACGTTAATCACTTTCGGCCGTGCGCAATCTTCATCGCTTCCGGCAAGGCGCGCAAGCGAAGCATCGAAACGACGCCGAACAACGGTCCGGGCGCCAGAATCATAAATGCGTAGCGCCAGCCGGCGATATCAACCATCCGCGGAATCAGCTTAATCGAAATGGTGGTCAATAAGAATCCCAGACATGTCTGAATCGTCAGTGCTGTGCCGATGTACTGCGGATCACCGAGTTCGGTGATACAAGCGGAAAACTGTGCTGAATCAGCAACGACACTTGCACCCCAGATTGCCGCCACTATGAGAAGCAATACCGAGCTTGCTCCAAAGAATAGACCTATCACCAAACAACAAGCGCCGCTGATGGCCATCGCCCAGGAGGTGACCACGGTTCGCCCAACGCGATCCGCAACCAGTCCGGCTATCACACACCCGACAGCACCACAACCGATCACCAGGAACGAAGCAACCTCGGCGATGGCGGGGTCGCTCCTGCGCGCTGAGAGGCTGGCGCGAATCATGAAGGGAATCCATGTCCACATCGCGTAGAGCTCCCACATGTGACCGAAGTAACCGAAGTTCGCCATACGCACGCCGCGATTACGAAAGGCGCGTCCGGCCTGTTTCCAATCGAACCGGGCGGCAGGAAGGGCGTACGGGCCATCGCTCACAAACAGTAAGACGATTAGGCCGCCAACTATCGCCAGCAGCGATACAAAGATCATATTGCTGCGCCAGTTGGCGCTGCCGATACCATTTACCAGATACGGCGTAGCTTTACCCAGGGTCAGCGCTCCGACTAATACACCGAGCGCCAGCCCGCGTCCGTAACGAAACCAGGTAGCCAGAATTTTCATTGCCGGTGGGTACACGCCGGCGAGAAACACTCCCGTCAGGAAGCGGAGCACGATTCCGGTGGCAGGATCATGTGCGAAAAAACCGAATGCCCCGTTGGCGATTGCTCCGGCTATCGCCGTCAGGGTGAACAGGCGCCGCGGACTGATTACATCCGGGAGATTCAGGAGCGCGCTAAGCAGAGTGCCCGCGACAAATCCAAGCTGCACAGACAGCGTCAGCCAACTGGCTAATGCTTCACTGAGATGCCACTCCTTAGCTAAGGCTGGAATGACTGCAGAGCCGCTGAACCATAAAGACATTCCCAGCAGCTCGGCCATCGCCAGCATGGCGAGCGTTCGCCAGGGACTCCCGGCCGCGAGAGCGCTGTCGTCAGGAATATTTGTGCGCGTCAAGCGCGAGGATTGTAGCCTAAATAGTTGATGTTTGGAGTAGTGAGAATCAGTTGATTCCGCCTGAAGGCAGAACTCCGAACGGTGTCTACGCGGCTGCTTCAATTCTCGGCGCCTTGCCGAACTCGGGCACTAAGGTTTCGCGGGATCGCTTATGGCGCTTGTTAGCGTACATCGCCTGGTCAGCCTGCACCAACAATTCCTCGATCGAGCAACGTGATTCGGCATCGACTCTGGCGACGCCAATACTCACCGACAGGTCATAAGGACGTACGCGTTGCGCGTTGTTGGCGCTCAATTTCTCCTGCAGGCGTGAGATCAACAACTCGGCGGTCTCATCGGGGCCGAGCGCCGCCAGCACCACAAATTCGTCGCCACCGAGCCGGGCCACAATGTCCGACGTGCGAAATGTTTCTTTAAAGATCTCAGCCGTCCTAATCAATGCTCGATCTCCCTCGAGGTGGCCCATCGAATCGTTAATAACTTTTAATCCGTCGAGGTCGGCGTAAAGAATCGCCGAAACCTTGTCGCTGCGCGGAATTGTCGCCAGATGTTGCTCGGCCACCGCGAGGAAGCCGCGGCGATTGTACAAACCGGTCAATTCATCAACGAGAGACAAACTGTGCAGAGCTGCTTCAGCACGTTTGCGTTCAGAGATGTCCTGAATTTGAAAGATGAAGTGGGCCGGATTGTCCTGCGCATCGCGTACCAGCGATACACTGTTAAGCGCCCAGACAATCTGGCCGCCTTTGTGCACATAGCGTTTCTCGACCTGACACGTTGGCGTCTCACCCTGCAACAATTGATACAGGTTCGCCAGATCGTTTCGCACATCGTCAGCGTGGGTGATGGCCTGGAAGTTCGATCGCAGCAACTCTTTCTCGGCATAGCCGAGGATGTCGCAAAGCGACCGGTTCACCCGCAACCACGAACCCTGCGTCGAAACCAGGGCCATGCCAATCGCCGCGTAATCGAAGGCATTTCGAAAATGCTCCTGCGTTTCCTGCAGCGCACGACTCATGCGCTCCTGTTCAGCGATGTGGCGGTTCAGCTCTTCGACGTGGCGCCGGGCCTGCTCAGCCTGAGCAGCGGAAGACTCGACGTTTTTCATGTAAGTCCAGTAAGTGAAATAAACGATGGCGATAATGGGAATCGTGGCGATGAAAGCGATGAACCCGGCACTGCCGATCATTCTCGAGATGAAACCTGCTGCCGAAGCGCCGGCAAGGTACGTCAATGAAGTCCAAAGAAAATTCCTGCGCCAGGTGGACCAGATTGGCTCGCCGGCTTTTAGTGCAGAGTTTGTGGCAATCAGGATCGAGTTACTGGCGTACTGCACAATGGCCATCAAACACAACATAACCACGAAGTCGGCGGAATTGATTCCTCTAGCGGTCAGTGGGTGTCCCAACGAGAGCTTCAGGGCGGTGAAAGTGAGAAAAGTGGAAACCGCCATCACGGCGGAGTTAAAAAAATGTGTTTCGATTTTCTTGCTAATCCGCAGCGAAGAGAAAAGGGCTTCCGCCGTTGCCACCATCACCGCCGCTTCGCCGCCAAACAGCAAGAGCGTGAGAAAGATAAAAGTATCAGAAACAGAAATGTGGGCCTGCACTCGCGGGATCTGGATCGACACTCGCGATCCAACGACGATCGTTACGACCGCAAGCAGTAAGAAGCGTAAGTCAAGTTGCCTGAACGGCAACGAGTAAGCGCAAAAGGCTGCGGTCGCGCCGCCCACCAGGACGACCGACCATGCGTACATTTGTTGAAAGCGATTTCGATTCACGATGTCGGGTGCGAAATTAGCTTTGACTGCTATAGGGTTCGACTGGCTCGCCCTCTCTCGCGCGTGAGCAACATGTGTTCCGAGAGCTGAAAGCTCGCTTCTCCACTAAATTCGCCGATTTTCTTAGGCATTCCACAAATCACTCTTGTCTCGCTTTGACCAGATTGCAGTCATATTGAAGACGAGGCTTTCAAACTGACGCGACCCGGGGCAGCGGACAAGTCAGCGGCAGTTTTTTGGATCGGGACGTTCGTTTGCGTCTTGTTGCTCGTGATATTCTTATCGCCACTTCATAAATTTTCCCCCGCAGGTTGATGCATGGCTTCATTGCTTAAGGCCTTGATCCACAAACTGTGGCACAGTTCGAACGCGGCAGGGGAACTCCCCATCCGCGAAGAGCTGTATAGCGTCGACCGCCTCGAGCAATACGCGGTCGCCCTGGCCACCGAGCACAAGCTCGCCGGAAAACCTCGCCGCCTCAACCTGCTGCTGCCGCGCCTGGAAGAAAACGGACACAAGCTAATCGCGACCTATAAGTCGCTGGCCCAGTCGATTCGAGAAGAACACGTAATCTCTCCCGCGGCCGAATGGCTGGTTGACAATTTCCATATTGTCGAAGAACAGGTGCGCGAGATCCGCGAAGACCTGCCGAAAAGTTATTACTACGAGTTGCCTCAGCTCGCCGAAGGAGATTTCAAGAACTATCCGCGCATTTATGCGCTCTCGATTGCGCTAATCGGACATACCGACAGCCAGTTGGATACCGAAACGCTGCGCCGCTTTATCAATGCTTATCAGCGAATTTCGCCACTCTCGATCGGCGAACTATGGGCAGTGCCTATCAGCCTGCGACTGGCCCTGGTCGAGAACCTGCGTCGCCTCGCCACCCGCATCGTTACCTCGCGCGGCGAACGGGAAGAAGCAGACAAGCTGGCAGACAAGCTGCTGGAAATCGCGCAGCGGCAACCCGAGGAGCTTTTGCAGGCCCTCGCGTCGCGACTCGGAAAACGCAAGGTGATTGGCCGCGCGTTCGTAGTCCAGCTCACCCAGCGCTTGCGCGAACAGGATCCTGCGGTGATGCCGGTTTTTGAATGGCTGGAAAAGCATTTGACCCGGCAAGGCATGACCATCGAAGAAGTAGTTCATGAAGAACATCGCCGGCAGGCCGCGGCGCAGGTCACGGTCGGCAACATCATCACCAGCATGCGCCTGCTGTCGACGCTCGACTGGAAGGATTTCTTTGAGACTGTCAGCCTGATCGATCCCGAACTGGCCAAAGATCCTGCCGGCATCTATGCGCGCATGGATTTTGCGACCCGCGACCGCTATCGCCATGTGATCGAACGCATTAGCAAGGGAACCAGAATCAGCGAGCGTGATATCGCTCGCACCGCCCTGCGAATGGCAGAAGAGGCGCGCGATTCCGGCGCAGTCTCGACCCATTCTCATGTCGGTTATTTCCTGATTGACAAAGGAGTCAGCCGCTTAGAACGCGAAACGAATTACCGACCGACGCTCACGCGCAGGATCCGCCGCGCGATCGAGCAGCACGCGGCCTTTTCATACCTGGGGACACTGACAGCCATAACCTTAATGATCGTCGGCGTAATCCTGCTGGCTCTGATACTCAATCAAGCCAATATCGCAACCATCATAGTTGCCGCGATTCTTTCATTAATTCCCGCGAGCGACCTTTCGCTCAGCGTGTTGAACTGGGACGTCACGCATTTTTTTGAACCGAGATTGCTGCCGAAGATCGATCTGTCAAAGGGCATCCCCGCCGAGGCGCGCACAATCGTAGTCGTGCCCGCAATCCTAAATGATAAGGAAACTGTTCGTGAACTTATCGACAAGCTCGAAATCGCTTACCTCGCCAATCGGGATGATCACATTCACTTTGCGTTACTTGGTGACTTTGCCGATGCGGACTCAGAGGACGTGGCCTCGGATAAGGAAATTCTTGAAGCGGCAAGAAACGGAATTTCTGAACTCAACCAGCGCTACGGCGCTCCTGAGTCAAGCACCTTTCACCTATTCCATCGGCGCCGCCAATGGTGCGAGACAGAGCAGAAATGGATTGGCTGGGAACGGAAGCGCGGCAAGTTGCGTGAATTAAACCGGCTCTTGCGCGGCGATCGTAGCGCCAGTTTTATCGAGGTAACTGCAAGTACCGAATTACTTTCCCAGATTCGTTACGTGATTACCCTCGATGCCGACACACAATTGCCCCGCGACGCTGCCTGCCGGCTCATTGGCGCTGCGATCCATCCATTAAATCAACCGCGTTTCGATAACGAGGCCCTCCGGGTTGTCAGCGGTTATGGAATTCTTCAGCCGCGGGTGAGCATCACGCTGGAGAGCGCCTCGAGATCCTTATTCGCACGTACTTTCTCAGGCAACACAGGCATTGATCCCTACACGACCGCCTCGTCTGACGTATATCAGGACCTTTTCGGCGAAGGAATTTACACCGGTAAAGGATTCTATGACGTGGATGCTTTTGAAAAGGCGCTCGACGGTCGCGTTCCTGAAAATTCCCTGCTCAGTCACGACTTGTTTGAATCGATTTTTGCCCGCGCAGGGTTGGTGACCGACATTGAATTTCTCGACGACTACCCGGTTTATTACGACGCCTATGCAATGCGCCAGCACCGGTGGACTCGCGGCGATTGGCAGATCGCGGGCTGGTTGCGAAGGATTGTGCCTGACGCGCAAGGCCGGCGGCAGCCAAACAGAATTTCCGCCATCTCGCGCTGGAAGATTTTAGATAACCTGCGACGCAGCCTGCTGGCGCCGTCGATCGTTTTGCTTTTGATTGCATCCTGGACAGTGTTGCCCGGCAATCCTATCTGGTGGACGTTGTTGGTACTGCTGACGCTTGCGTTCCCCGTTTATGCCCACGTGACGACTGGCTTGCTAATTCACCCGCGCGGCATTCCGTGGACCAGTCATTTTTGGAGCGTCTGGGGCGACATCCGCACCGACACGGCGCAGCTCGCACTGGCAATCGTCTTTCTCGCCCATCAGGCATATTTAATGGCCGACGCAATCACACGGACCGTCTACCGAAAACTAATTTCACATCGCCACCTCCTGGAATGGGTGCCTGCTGCGAAGGCCGAAAAATCAACCAAACACGACGCTGCGGCATTTGCGCGATTTATGTGGCCGGCGCAAGCGATTACTTTCATCTCGCTGCTAATCATTGTCATAACTAACCCGCGTTCATTGCCGTTCGCCGCGCCCTTCCTGCTAACCTGGTTGCTGTCACCTGTAATTGCGTATTACGTCAGTCGCCCCCTCCAGGAAGACGGCCGGGAGATTGCCGCGCCAGAAATTCGCGCCGGACGGATCGTCGCGCGTCGCACCTGGAGATTTTTCGAGACGTTTGTCACCGACGAAGACAACTGGCTGCCGCCGGACAATTTTCAGGAAGATCCACTCCCCGTAATCGCCCATCGGACCTCGCCGACGAATATAGGCTTGCTCCTGTTGTCGACGCTTGCGGCCCACGACTTTGGCTATGTCGGTTTCAGCGAGCTAATCGAACGAATTGAACTGACGCTCGCAAGCCTGGATAAGCTGCAGAAATTCCGCGGCCACTTGTTCAATTGGTACGACACGCGAACGCTGGTACCTCTCTGGCCGCAATACACTTCCGTCGTCGATAGCGGCAATCTTGCTGGTCAACTGATAGTGCTCAAACAGGCATGCCTTGAACTTCCCGATCAAAAACTCTTCGATCAGCGCGTGCTGCGCGGGATGGCAGACACGATCGGAGCAATCAAACAGGAAGCGTCCCAACTCACTACTGCGCGGCGCAGCACTGATGCGCTGACAATCAAACAGCTCCTCGACGAGATCAATGGATGCGCTCGCGTTCTCAGCTCCGACGAACCTGAAACTCTGGCTGAATGGACCTCCCTTTTTGCCTCTCTGACGGCGCATGCAACCGCGGCTGATGACATTGTCGCGGCACTTGCTCAGGAGCACGGGCAAGTCGAATTTGTAGAACTGCGTTGGTGGACCAGTTCTCTGCTTCATGAAGCCGAGACCCGCCTGCGCGATTTGAATACGCTGGCGCCATGGGCCGCCGAGGATAGTGGCAGCCTTGATTTTCGGTCATCCAACATCGAGCTTCGCAGGCGTTGGGAGAAGATTGCCCGCGAACTGCGGCGCGTTCCTTCGCTGGCTGACATCCCACAAATTTGTGACAGCGTTCTGGTGCAACTCGCCGCGCTCAATCCAGAATTCGAGCAGGGCTCGTCGGATGGTGATAACGAAGTTCTGGATAAACTAAAGGCCCTGACAGAGCTCCTGGAACATGCTGCAGTAGCGTCGAAACAATTCTCATCACGTCTGGCACAAATCGCGCAGGCATGCACCAGGCTGTTCGACGAAATGGACTTTACGTTCCTCCTGGACAAAGAGCGTAAAGTCTTCACGATTGGTTACAACGTCACCGAAGGGCATCAGGACAATTCGTTTTACGATTTACTGGCCTCCGAAGCGAGGCTTGCGAGTTTCATCGCGATCGCCAAAGGCGACGTGCCGCAGGAACACTGGTTTCGCATGGGACGCCAATTGACATCAGTTGACAGCAGTCGTGCCCTCATCTCCTGGACGGGAACGATGTTCGAATACCTGATGCCGTTGCTCGTGATGCGCCATTATCGCGAAACGCTGCTGGGCCAGACCTACGAGGCGATCGTTGCGCGGCAGATCGAGTATGGTTACGAGCGCGGTGTCCCCTGGGGCATTTCCGAATCGGCATATAGCGCGCGCGACCTGCAGCTCAACTATCAATACGGGCCCTTTGGCGTGCCCGGCCTCGGCTTGAAACGCGGTTTGATCGAAGACCTGGTTGTGTCGCCATACTCGACCATTCTCGCCGCGCTCGTACAACCGCGGCAGGCAGTGGAAAATCTGCGCGCGCTGGAGCGTGCAGGTGGACTTTCCCGTTACGGCTTTTATGAAGCACTCGATTACACACCCGAGCGAGTAAAAAAAGGCGAGACCTGCACTCTGGTGCGCGCTTATATGGCACATCACCAGGGTATGAGCTTGATTGCCCTGGATAACCTAATCAACCACGGAGTGATGCAGGATCGTTTTCACAGTGAACCCATTGTTCAGGCCACCGAGCTGCTCCTCCAGGAGCGTATTCCGCGCGGCGTGCCGGCCGCGCATCCGCGTGCGGAAGAAGTTTTGACCGGCCGCGTCGTCCGCACGCTAACGGGCCTGGTCACGCGCGCTTACGACACCGCGGACTTGCCGACTCCCCGCACCCAACTGCTGTCTAATGGTAATTACAGCCTAATGATTACAACCGCAGGAGCGGGCTATTCAGCTTCCGGGCCCATTGCCGTCACCCGTTGGCGCGAAGATGTGACGCGCGATAACTGGGGTAGCTTCTGTTACATCCGCGACGTGCGCACCGGCGCAGTTTGGTCCGCGGGCTATCAACCCGTCGGCGCTAAACCGCAAAGTTACGAAGTCGCCTTCTCAGAAGACAAAGCCGATTTCTGGCGACGCGATGCCGGCATCGTTACCCACCTGGAAGTAATTGTTTCCGCCGAAGATAACGCGGAAATGCGGCGGCTATCGATTGCGAACTATTCATCGCGGCCTCGTGAGATCGAATTGACCAGTTACAGTGAGGTGGTGCTGGCCCCGGCGGCCGACGATCGCGCGCATCCTGCTTTCGGCAATCTGTTTGTGGAAACGGAATTTTATCACCCGCACCGGGCGCTACTCGCTCGTCGGCGCCCTCGATCCTCAAAAGACAAGGCGACCTGGGGCGTGCACGTGCTGGCTACCGAAAGTGAAACGATCGGCGCCGTGCAATGCGAAACTGATCGGGCGCGGTTCCTCGGCCGCGGACATACGACGGCGGATCCGGTCGCGGTCATCGAAGATCGGCCGCTGTCAAACACCGTCGGCGCCGTCCTGGATCCGATTTTCAGTTTACGAAGCCGAATTCGGTTGTTGCCAAACGAAACCGCACACGTTGTTTTCACCACCGGCGTCGCTGAATCTCGCGAGCATGCAATTGCACTTTCAGAAAAATATCGAGAGCCCCAAATCTTCGATCGCGAGTCGCGTCTGGCCTGGACCCGCGCCCAGGTCGAGATGAATCACCTCCACATAGATCCTGATGAAGCACACCTGTTTCAACGGCTGGCCAGCCGCGTGTTGTATTCCGATCCTTCACTGCGGCCGCGGCCTCACGTGCTGGCCCTTAACCGGTTGACACAATCCGGACTGTGGTCCCAGGGAATCAGCGGAGACATCCCAATCGTAATCCTGCGGCTGGATCGCGAAGAAGACATTCAGATGGCTCGGCAGATGCTGCGCGCGCATCAATACCTGAGATCCAAAGGCCTGAATTTCGATCTCGTGATCCTGAACGATCATCCTTCGAGCTATGCGCAGGAGTTGCAGGACGCGCTTCAGTTAGCGGTGCGGACTTCCGGCGCCCAGGGATTGCTCGACGCTCCCGGCGGTGTTTTCATTCGCCGTTCTGACATCATGCCCGAGGAAGAACGAATTCTCCTGCACGCGGTCGCCCGGGTCGTGATCGTCAGCGAGCGAGGCTCATTGGAAGACCAACTGGTGCGCCGTCCGGTGGAAGAAGATCTGCCCCCGGCTTTCGCTCCTCGCCTACCGTCTCAAGTTCAGAGCGAGCTGGTGAGGGAGCTACCAAAACTTTCGTTCTTCAACGGTTTGGGCGGCTTCGGCCAATCCGGACGCGAATACGTGACCATTCTGGGCGAGGGTCAATGGACTCCTGCGCCCTGGTCTAATGTAGTGGCCAATAATCCGGACTTTGGTTTTCTGGTAACTGAGACTGGCAGCGGATTTACCTGGTCGCTCAACAGCCACGAAAATCGTTTGACGCCATGGTCGAATGACACCGTCTGCGACCCGCCAGGTGAGGTCCTCTACATCCGCGATGAAGATACGGGGAGCGTTTGGACGCCGACACCGCTGCCGATTCGCGAAGCCGGATCTTACCTGATTCGTCACGGCCAGGGTTACACGGTATTCGAACATGCGAGTCATGGAATCTCTCAAGAGCTGTTGCTATTCGCGCCCTTGGATGCTCCGGTGAAAATTTCGCTCTTGCGACTGCGTAATCGCAGCGATCGACACCGGCGACTTTCAGTGACGAGTTATAACGAACTGGTGCTCGGCGTAAGTCGCGAAGCGTCCGCGACGCAAATTTGCACCGACATGGAAGAGCAGCAGGGCGCAATTTTTGCCCGCAATTCTTACAACAATGAATTCGCCCAGCGCATCGCTTTCGCCGGTACGGGTGAGCGCGCCTTTACCATGACCTGCGATCGCAAAGAATTCATCGGCCGCAATGGCTCGCTGGGAGAGCCTGCGGCTCTACAACGCGCGGGACTTGCCGGACGTGACGGCGCGGGTCTGGATCCGTGCGCCGCGATTCAGGCAACGATCGATCTGCAGCCCGGTGAGGCGCGCGAAGTGATCTTTCTGCTCGGCCAGGGAGAATCGATCGAAGAAGCGCGCGCGATAAACTCCAGATTTCGCAATGCTCACGAAGTGAATGACGCCTTTGAACAAGTGCTGGCGTTCTGGGATCACCTACTTACAACCATTGAAGTCAAAACGCCTGACGGTTCGATGGATGCTCTGGTAAATCGCTGGCTGCCTTACCAGACATTCGTCTGTCGCGTTCGCGGGCGTTCTGCATTCTATCAATCCAGCGGCGCCTTCGGGTTTCGTGATCAGTTACAGGACGTTATGGCCCTCGTATATTCACGACCCGAAACGGCGCGCGAGCAGATTCTGCGCGCCGCGGCACACCAGTTCAAAGAGGGCGATGTCCTGCATTGGTGGCATGAGCCGAAGGGCCGGGGCGTGCGCACGCGCTTTTCTGACGATCTTTTATGGCTACCTTACGTGACGGCGTTTTATTGTAACGTTACCGGCGATTACTCAGTTCTTGAAGAATCAGTGCCGTTTCTTGAAGCGCCCTTGTTGGAGCCCGAACAGGTTGAAAACTACCTTGAGCCGGAAATCTCCGCTGAGCGAGCAACCGTGCTCGAGCATTGCGCGCGGGCAATTGATCGCAGCCTTTTATTGGGTGAGCACGGATTGCCGCTGATGGGGTCGGGCGATTGGAACGATGGCATGAATCGCGTCGGCGTCGAAGGAAAAGGCGAAAGCGTCTGGCTGGGATGGTTCCTCTGCAGCGTGCTCGACACATTCGCCACCTTGTACGAACGGGCAGAAATCCGGCCGGCGGTCTTCCAGGCGGACAACCCGCCCGGGGTCAAGCGATCAGCGAGAGCTCTGCGTTCGGATCGCGTCAAGCGTTATCGTCGCCATCTGGAGAAACTTAAAAAGGGGCTCGATCATGCCTGGGACGGCGACTGGTACCGGCGCGCATATTTTGACGATGGCACGCCGCTCGGTTCGGCGCAAAACGATGAATGCCGGATTGACTCGATCGCCCAAAGCTGGGCGGTGATTTCGGGCGTGGCTGAAAATCACAAAGCCGCACGGGCAATGGCCGCAGTCGATCAGTTTCTGATCAGGCGCGGCGACGGATTGATTATCTTATTCACCCCGCCCTTCGATAAGAGCAAGCTCGATCCCGGTTATATCAAGGGCTACGTGCCCGGTGTGCGCGAAAATGGCGGCCAATATACGCACGCCGCGCTCTGGACCGTTATTGCTTTCGCGCTGCTGGGCGATGGTGACCGCGCAGGAGAATTGTTTGGATTGCTCAACCCGATCAATCACACTTCGACGCGTGCCGGTTTGCACAAATACAAGGTCGAGCCCTACGTCGCGGTGGCTGATGTTTACGCAGTTCCACCCCACACGGGACGCGGCGGTTGGACCTGGTACACGGGCTCGGCCGGGTGGATGTACCGGGCAGCGTTGGAATACATTCTCGGCTTCAAACTTTCGGGAGATCATTTGAGAATTGAACCCTGCATTCCACGATTCTGGCGTGAATTCGAGATTCAATATCGACACGGCAAGACTGCCTATCGGATCCGCGTCGAGAATCCTCACATGATTAATCGCGGCGTGTTGAGCATCGAAATCGACGGCGAGACGCAACCAAACGATGAAATTGTTTTAGTGGACGACAGCCGCAGTCATGAAGTGCGCGTCGTGATGGGAGAAAAGCCCGCGCCGGCGGAACCGTCGCCAACCGTTACTCCTGAGACAGCGCAACAGGAACAGACGCTATAGGTATTACTCTGCCTATAAAAATCCCGCCAAGCGCAGCTAAAAACGGAAAGAACTCGACCACGTAGCGCGGTTCAGGATTTTCAATTGTTGAAAAGAACGCCAGCCGCAGAAAGATTGTGAGCGCGACGAGCAACAACCACCGGTGGGCTTCGGATTTTCGCGAACGCCAAAGCACCCAGCCTCCGGCGAGGCCGAGCAGCGTGTAAATCAAGGTAAGTCCGGCAAACAATGGCAACCAGTACTGTTGATGCGAATCGTAATCTAAATCGTCAAGCGGAAATAACTCGCCATCCCAGGGCCAGTATTGGGAATGCGTATTGATCCACATCGTGCCGGCGCGCTTGATTGGCAACCAGAGGTAATAGCGAACCGGATGACGCGCGATTCGCTCGCGCGCAATTTGTCCAAAACCCGCATCAATGTCCGGGGTCATTTCTACCGACTCCGGCTCTGAGGGCTGGCCCGATTCGTCCGCTTGCTCGCTTTCTTCGGGTTGCTCACTCTTGCCGGTCTGGTCGCTTTCATTGCCGTCCTTGCTTTCAGGTGTAGCTGAGGGCTCGGCCTTCTCATCCTCTGCGTTGTTCGCTGATTCAGTGTCGGGTGGGTTGTTGTATTTCTCGAAAAGCGCAGCGACGCGATTTTTCTCGTCTTCAGAATCGAACGCCTTTGAGGGAATGTCGTCGAAGTCGATTGACTCGCTGTCCAGAGACCAGAGAAACGGTCCAATATACACTTCGTCGTCGAGCCACGTGCGCAGCCACATTTCATATCCGCGGGGCACAAACTCGCCAGGCATCTCGCCATGCGCGGGCGCCAGTGGTTGAAAGAGATGAAAGACTCGCGCGTTGCGAATTGTCCATGGCATAAGAACCAGGACGAATGCCAGTGAGAAGACTGCGCCCGCTATAAAGAAGCGCAGGAAGCTCGTTTGGACCTCCGCCTTCAGGCGGATTTTGTAAGCAGACAATCTCCGTCTGAAGCCGGGACTCCGAACCAAAGCGCCGTCGCCGCTTCGCTTTGCCGGCGCACTCCAAATTCGAGCGACGCCATTTACGACCAGCGTCACCCCGATCGCCGCGGCAAACAGGCCACTGTCCGGACGAAGCAATACGGCCAGCCCAGCTAAAAATCCGGCAATGCACCACCAAACAAGAAGGCGCTTCAGCTCTTTTCTCTGTGCTCTCTGTGCCTCCGTGGTGAATTTGTTCTTAGAAAGAATCAACCACGGAGACACCGAGGTCAGGGAGTCACCTTTTTGAAATGCAATCGTCGCCGCGACAGCCATCGCTACGGCCAGAAACGTTGTCGGCACTTCCGTCAATATCGTCGCCGCATAGATCATCGTAAACGGGGAAACACCGGCCAGGACCAGCGCGGCAACTGCGGTTGGAAACTTTCTCTTCGCATCCGGCTGCCAATAAAACGCCAGCAACGCCACAAGCGCGCAGGTGCCAGCATCGACCAGCGCCTGGACAATCCGCACCGCGCCGTTATTTGTGTGACCGAACAGGGCGTAGATAGAAGCAATGAAAAGTGGATAACCTGGAAGTCGAATCAGCGATGGCCCGTAGGGAGGTTGATCTGCGTGAGAATAAACGTGCTGCTCGAGTACGTTACGGGCAATCTGCGCGTAGACGCGGCCATCGCCCGGACCATCGTTCGGAAGATAATGCGCAACGCCCACGCGAATACCACCCGCTATAATCAGCAGCGCGACGCAAATGAACCATTTTTTTCGCGGTGTTAATTCGCGGCCTGAGTTACTCATTTGCTCGCACCCTGTTTGCGAAAGCGACAAAACCTTGCAATCATGGCCTGCCTCAATTTTATTCAACTTTACGGTTTTACGCATTCGCACAGCATGAATCGATCAAGCATTTTGCCACTCGTTTTCATTCTTGGTTTCTTTTCTTCTCAATCTCCGGCGCAGAAAGTCTTTAGAGTCTCCGACGCGGACGCAATCAATCCGGCCGAAGTGACTATCGCCATCAACCAGAAGAACCCCGACAACATTGTCGGAGCGTCCTTCCAGGCTGGTAGACCCCCGCGACCGCGGGCGTCGAGCTACAACTATGTCTCGATGGATGGCGGCAAGACCTGGAAGACGGTTCCGGTTGAAGATCCCAAGGGACTGACCCAGGGTGACGATGCCGTCTATTTTAGCAGCGATGGAACCGCTTATCACATTCATCTTTCATTTGTCGGCATCCGGGTGGCCAAACCGGCGCGTGCGGAAAGCGGGATGCTGGTCGAATCTTCAAAAGACGGTGGGTTGACCTGGAACGAATCCGTTCCGGCAATTAATCATGTCAACTCTGTCATCCCCTTTGAAGACAAACCCGGGATCGTCGTCGATAACGCGCTTGAGTCAAAATACAAAGGCAACGTGTATCTCGCGTGGACGCGCTTCGATGTTTATGGCAGCAGCGATCCTGAATGCCATTCACAAATTTATTTCACCCGATCCATCGATGGCGGCAAGACATTTTCAATGCCCTTCCGGATTTCCAATTCGGGAGGTGATTGTCGTGACAGCGACAATACTGTCGAAGGCGCCGTGCCAGCTGTGGGGCCGGCAGGTGAGCTTTACCTTGTTTGGGCCGGCCCCCTGGGACTGGTGTTCAAGAAATCAGTCGATGGCGGGTTGAGTTTTAGCAAGGACAGAGTGATAGGACAGATACCGGGCGGCTGGGATTTTTCCGTGGACGGGCTCGACCGGGCCAACGGAATGCCGGTAACCGGCGTTGACTTGAGCAACGGCGCCAACAAAGGCACGCTTTATGTTAATTGGATTGATGCGCGCAACGGTGACCCTGACGTCTTTGTCATGTCATCGCGCGACGGAGGAGAAACCTGGTCTGAACCAGTTCGCGTGAATGACGACCCGGTCAAAAACGGGAAGGCGCAATTCTTTACCTGGACGTCTGTCGATCCGGTCGACGGTTCGGTCAACATCGTATTTTATGATCGCCGGGACACCGAAGGCTCTCTAACAGGGCTTACTATGGCGCGCAGCATTGATGGCGGACGAACATTCGTCAATTACAAAATCGATCAGCCGGCTTTTGCCTGCGATCCGAAAGTCTTCTTTGGCGACTACACGGGAATTTCAGCGTTCAATGGACGGGCGATACCTATCTTCATGCATTTCACCGGCGATCAGACGCTCGCGGTCTCAGTCGCCCCGTTTAGTTTCAAACCAGGCACGCAAAAGAAGATCGACTAAGACCAGAGGCCTTGTTACCAGCTGGCTCAGCCGTAAGTTCGATGTGAATTGTAAGAACTGACCGCGCTGCCGGCGGTCCGCATCAACGGTCCGCGTCAACGGAGAAAATGAATTTATTAACCGTCAAAAACCTATCGGTTCAGATCGAGCAGAAGACCATTATTGAAGACCTGAGAACCGTTTTGTTGAAAGCGCTGCTCAAGCTGGTTCCCTACGCCGGCGAGATCATTTGGGATCCTAAAGTCAGAATCGGCTATGTACCGCAAAAGATCGATGCGGACGTTCACCTCCCGTTGACGTTCAATGATCTCTTCGCGGCCAAGTGCCAAACTCTTCGCATGTCGTCGAAAGAAATTGATCAGGTCTCGGCCAGCGTGGGCCTAACAAGAGACATAATGGAAACACCCGTTGGCCACGTTTCAGGTGGACAATTCCAAAGGGGCTTGATTGGGTTTGCGCTGCTTGGCGGGCCAAACGTGCTCCTGCTTGATGAGCCTACTGCCAGCATCGACGAGCCGGGTGAGGAACATATCTACGAACTGATTCATCGCTTGCAGGACCAATACGGTCTCGCCAGCATCATGGTCTCTCATGATTTAAGCTTTGTGTTCCGCTATGCCACGAAAGTACTTTGCTTGAATCGTCGCAGCTTGTGTCTCGGAACTCCGCGCGAAGTTCTGGCTCCTGAAGTCCTGACAAAGTTATATGGCGAGCCCTACAGTTTCTACCAACACGATCATTCGATCACATCTAAATCTGCAGAACAGTGAGCTCTCCTGAAATATATTCAATTGTGCTCATGTTGCTGACCGCTCTCGCGGCAGGACTGGTGGGCAGCTTTGCGCTTATGAAGCGCATGAGCCTGGCAGGCGACGTCATATCGCACATTGCTTTACCTGGCCTGGGCCTGGCGCTGCTTTTTCAAATCAATCCGCTCATTGGGGCGGCCGCGGCTCTATTAATTGGAACAGTTCTTATCTGGCATCTTCAGAAAGGCGGGACCCTGACTACGGACGTCGCCATCGGTGTAATTTTCACCGGTGCTCTGGCGATCGGTACGCTGGTTACTCCGAGCGAAGATTTGATCGAAGCGCTCTTTGGTGGATTTCAGAGCCTCGACCTTCTTTGGTTTGGCCTGGGAATCGTTGCTGTACTCTTGATTGTCTGGTTCACTTTTAGCTTCCGGCATCAGCTCATCCTGTCTTTATTCTCGCCTGAACTGGCGGCGGTCAGCGGGGTAAATGTCTCGCGCCTGAATCTCTATTTCCTTCTGATATTCAGTTTGACGGTGCTCCTTGGCCTGCAAGCGCTGGGCGCGCTGCTGGTGGGCGCATTGATTATCATTCCCGCCGCGATCGGGCGCCAGTTAACGCATACACTCACTGCCTTTCTCGTAACCTCATCCGCCGCCAGCGTGATGTCTGTCGGCATCGGATTTCTGCTCGCCCGCTTCTATCCACATTTCACGATTGGTCACGCGACCCTGAACTTAACTCCGGGTCCGGCAATCATTTCCGTGGCGACAATTCTTTTTGTTTTTAGTTTACTGCGAAAGAAGCTATAGGTTTTCGCTCGTTTGAACGCCGGCCTGATTGAAAATTCGCTGTGCGGTCACGGTTGCGCCTCGACAGTAGCTTTTCTCTCCAGTTTGCCCCATCCGACTAATGCGCCGCGAATCGCGGTAGCCACTGACTTAACCATTACGTAGTACATAACTTGGCGATAGCAGAAGCGCTGAAGGAACAGCCACCAAAGCAAACGCCAGTTCTCTTTGCGTTCCAGCACAAACGCGAAACCGGCGGCGACCCAGTCGACCGCGAGGAAAAGGGCGTAGTAAAAAAGGACCTGCTGGAGATTCGTAAACCGATAGCCCTCGGGCTGTTGCCACGCGTAGAAGCTCGCCGAGGCCAGGGTATAGAAAAGCATCAAATCCATTATTGGCGAGACCAGCGGAAACAAGACCTGAAAAATCCAGACGTTAGGCATAGCAACAAATCCAAGCGCGCCATAACGCGCGCGGAACAACGCGTCGCGGTGTTTCCACATGCATTGCAGCGTGCCGTACGCCCAGCGAAAGCGCTGCCGGGCGAGCAGGCGCAGACTGTCTGGAGCTTCCGTCCAGCCGAGGGCAGCTTCTTCGTAACCGATGTGATAGCCGAGTTTCCGTATTTGCAGGGTCAGATCCTGATCTTCAGCCAGAGTTTCGGCGTTGAAGCCACCCACTCGCTCGATCAGATCGCGGCGCCAGGCGCCGACCGCGCCCGGCACCACCGTAATACAATTGAGGCTCGCAAATGCGCGCCGATCCATGTTCTGGGCGGTGATGTATTCCAGCGCCTGCCAGCGCGTCACAATATTAATTCTGTTGCCAACCTTGGCATTGCCCGCAATCGCGCCCATCGTCGGATCAGAAAAGCGGCGGGCCAGGGCGCTGACGGTCTGCGAAGAAAACTGCGTATCAGCGTCGAGGGCCACGATCACGTCGCCTTTCGCGAAGCGCAATCCAAGATTCAAGGCGTTGGCTTTGCCCGCATTTTCTTCAGTGAACAGTTGCACTCGCGGATCGTCCCCGAAATTTTCGCGCACAACTTCGCTGGTTCGATCCTGAGAACCGTCGTCGACGACGATCACTTCATAGTTGTCGTAATCCGATTTAAGCAAGCTGCGTATGGTGCCGGCAATTACGAACTGTTCGTTGTAGGCAGGGACAATCACGCTCACGAAGGGCCGATAATCTTCACCGGCGTGTTGGCGCTCGCGCTTTCTCGAGCGCAGCCATTGCGCGAACGCCAGGGCCCCGATTACTACCAGCCGGCCCAGGCCCAGGACTATTCCGATGATGAAAGTCCACTGCAATAACCAGCCGCTGATAGAAAGTACGAAGAAGGCGACAGTGTCGGTACGCGTGTAAAAGCTCTGGCCTGGCGGCAGCGGCGGCATCACCTGATCGCGCGTCCAGCCGCCGAGATCCGAAAGTTGGACGAAACGAAAACCTCGGGCACGCAATTCATGAATCAATCGCGGCAGGGCTTCGATAGTAGCTTCCCGATCACCGCCTGAGTCATGCAGCAGAACGACCTGGCCGCGAGTCTCGGGGTTATCGTCCAGGGCCTTGTCGACGGTTCGCTGTACGATTTCATCCGGAGTAACCCCCGGCTTCCAATCGCCGGGATCAATGCGAAGGCCGACCACAATGTAATTAAGCTTCTGGGCCCGCAGTGCAGGTTCGACTTCCTCAGGTTTGTCGGCTTCGGCGTCTCCGAAATATGGGGGCCGAAACAGCACGGTGGATCGTCCGGTGATCGATTCAATCAAACGCTGGGTCGCGTTTAATTCGAGATCGGTAATTGGCCCGGGAATTTCGCCAAGGTTCGGATGCGTGAAAGTGTGATTGCCGACTTCGTGGCCTTCGTTAACCATGCGCCGCAAGAGGTCCGGATTCGCCTGACCATTTTTGCCAATGACAAAGAAAGCGGCGGGGACGTTCTCACGCTGCAGAATATTGAGGATTGCCGGGGTCCATTCAGGATCCGGACCGTCGTCAAAGGTGAGCGCGATTTCACCGGGGTGATCGCCCGTCCGCTCGATTACGTACGAGGACGGAATTGAAAGATATTTTTCGGAACTAATGAATCCGGTCGCTGAATCGGTCTGCATTGAGCGCTCGCCATCGTGCGGACTGGCCTGAACTCGCAGCAGCTCGCCGGTACCTTCAAAATCGACCTCGTAACCGTAAACGATCCGTTTCAGCAAGTCTGGAGAAAACTCGAGTTGAGTGGAACCCAAAATGGACCAGATTGAAGGATCTTCCGATCCCAGACGCCAGAGCGCGAAACCTGCGGGCCGATAGCCGCTGGCCGCCCGCATCTGATTGTAGGCGGTCACGCCATCGAGAAACCAAACCGTGTGATTTGAGTGGTCTTCCTCTTCATAGCTGAAATGCGGATTGCGCGTGGTGTCGTCAAAAACGATCTCGGCCTCGGAATCATGCGCGGAAATCACCGCTTCCTGAAAACCGACTTCCTTTCCATGTCCGGGGCCGTTTGCCCAATCGTATCCATAATTTCCCAGCGCGACGATCGTCTTTGCCGGATCAATCTCCTGCATTCGGGTGGCGAGATTGCGCTCGTACCAACTCTGAGAAGCTACTGCACCCAACTCGGGCCCGGTCGACCAGTGCTCGTCATAGGCCATCAGCATGAGATAGTCGGAAGCCGCGCCGTACTCGCGGTAATTCCATATCGGATCATCGAAAGGCACGGACTGGACCACGATCCATCCATGAGGCTTAAACGCTGCATGGAGTTCCTGCATAAACTTCAGGAGATCCGGCTGTGTCTTGTCCATCGGCTCTTCAAAATCGATGCAAATGCCGGCGAACTTGTTCTGGTCAACCAACTGGCTGAGCGCTTCAATCAAACGCTGTCGGGAAGGTTCATCGCCAAGGGCCCGGGCCAGCAACTCAGGCTCCCATTTCTCATCATCCAGGTTTTGCACCATCGGCAGAATTGAAATCTGGGGCCGTTGCTGGCGGATCAGGTCGAGCGCGGGCGCGTCCAGTTCCGTCTCGATTGGGCTGGAGCCATTCGTTGGCGCAACCAGGTGGGTCCACTGCGGTACCACCCAATCAAGATGATCGAGGTTCCGTTTGAGCGATGCATAACTCGACTCGTCCCAGCTCACGTAAAATCCGACACTGATCGGTTTGTTGGTGAATTTTGCCGGAGCCGGCAGGGGCGTGGTAGCGGGCGCCGGCACAATCGGCATCAGTTGAGGTCTTCTTGCCGGTATAACGCGTGTCTTCTTGAGTTCCTTCTGCAGAACTTCCTGCGCCTTTCGCGCTTCCAGTTCGCGCGGGTTCTTTGGTGGTAACTTGATCGGCTGCGGCGGCAGATCTGAAGGGCGCGGGAGACTAGAAATCGGCCGCAGATTCAAACGCGGCAACAAAGGATTGGCGAGAACACTGGCGATGAAGATTCCCACGGCGGCCGTGACGGCCACGCCGAGGGCCAGATAGGTTCGGCGCACACGCCGCCAACGCCGCCCATGCGGGTCATAGAAAACGGGCGATTTTCGAGAGACTGGTACGCGCTCTTCAGGCAACTCTGCTTCTCTTTTCAGCTAACCAGGAGTTTGTTAGCGAGTCTGACGGAGTAAGATGTCTATAACGGTGCGCGGGTTGATAAGTCAAGCGGCAATGGGTGGCAAGAGAAAAGCCGCCGGCAATTGCTCACCAGCGGCTTTCCGGTGAACTGTTTGGATTGACCTCCGGCTGGCTGTGACCTTCGGAAAGAAGGTGTCACAGTAAACGTCTCAGGAAAACAATCCGAACAATCGCAGATTGATTCCTGAGGTTAGGTCTCAGCCACCTCACTGTGATTAGAACTCATATAAATTGGATCACCTCCTTTCCAGTGTTGCAGCGATCATAAAAGAGAAGCGCGAATTGGTCAATCAGTTTTTTTCGGGACAGTTTTTAGAAGTTCCAGGCAATGTCTTTCGAGTGATCCTGTTTCGTAATAACGCAACACAATGCTGGGAGCGCGGGCGTGAATGCTGGGAGCACGGGCGTGAATGCCGGGAGCACGGACGTCCTCGTCCGCATTGAGCGCGAAGCACGAAAGGATTTGCGGCTCCGCCGCAGCACGTTGCGGAAAGGCTCTACCTTTCCGGCCAGTCTTTATTTCTTAGAAATGTTGAGGCTGCGCCTCAACATTCGGC